>Ga0326511_10000445_pt1 | contig 36059 bp, 69 predicted proteins | sample 0_2496_0518_D_FD_203701 | JGI IMG/M metagenome (GOLD analysis project Ga0326511, IMG submission 203701) | Bovine rumen microbial communities from UC Davis, California, United States - 0_2496_0518 | ecosystem: Host-associated > Mammals > Digestive system > Stomach > Rumen | place: USA...
ACTGTATCCCTACTCCATAATTCCACGACCACATATAGGCTTCTGCTCCACAAAATGGACACGGCTTCAGATTGTCGCTCATTTCTTTTCCTCGCTTTCTGGCTTTAATACTGCCTTTAATAGTTTCAATTTCTTTTTCACAGTTTCTCTTTCCCTTGCTCTTTTTGCTTCTGGAAATATGTAGTCCATAGCATCATTCCAACCTTTAGTATACTGTTCTGCATTATGATAATCTTCATAATTGCGAAATGTCGGAACACTTATGTAACGAGGTCTATCTATCATTCCCTATCCCTCACTTTCTGGCTAATCAAATTCCACGGATGTCTTTTTAGAGCAATCTGTTAAAAACTCTTGTACTGTTTGCCCTGTGTATCTATAAGCTCTATCGTCAATATACAACTGTGCAGGTATTTTTCTGTTGGTTATTCCTATACATGAACAATCACTATAAAAAGTAGTGTTCCAATCTAGCACTTTTGCTTTTATAGTAAACCCTTGCTTATCCCACCATTCCTTTATCTGACTTGGTTCTCTCGTTGAGATAATCACGCAAGGAATATTCATAAGTTGTAATATCAGCATCAACTCTAACACATCTTTGTTAGGTTCATCATAAATAGAACCGTCTTGCCAACCTTTAGAATACTTATGAATTACCCCATCAAAATCAAAAGCAACTGTTTTTCCTTCTTCTATTACCACATTATACGTTGTTGTCTTCATTCCCTATCCCTCACTTTCTGCCTTGTAATTGTCGATAATTTGTGTTGCTATATACAAGCCAGAATTTCTCCCTTTATCGTAATCATTTTCAACCTTACAATAGGCTTGCTCTATATCTGCTTTTATCTTGCCAAGAATAGATTCTGCTTTCATTGCTTTGATAGCCATGTCAATGTCTGCTCCGTAACTACCATTATGGAATGATTTGAGTTTCTTTAAGTTCTCTATACAACGTTCGTATTCTTCATTTTTATTAACCTCTAAAAATAATTCATTCTCTAACTGTCTTTGCATTTGCCCTATCATTCTACCTACATCAAAAGCCTCTTTACTATCCTTTAATTCTGGCATAACATTTAACCTTGCATATATTACCTTGCGGACAATCTCATCTGCTCTTTTCTGTGTCATTATTCATCCTCGCTTTCTGCCTGTTCTATCAATCTTTTTATTTCTAATGCATCTTCCTTAACGGTATATACCTTCCCGTCTACAAGTCTAATTTCTCCATAACCCTCTCTATCTTCCGTATAACTTGCAATGTTATCTATGTAAACAATTAAATGACGATACTCATTCCCATAACCTGTTCTAATTAAAATATGAGTTTCAATAAATCTTCTATGTGTCATACTTTACTCTCCTTATCTGCGTTCATTACTGCATTATTTAGAAATTCGTTAAACTCATCATAAGTAATTTCCCAACTATCTAACCACTCATACAAATCATATCTTCTACATTCTTTGAGTATTGCGTAAGCAATGTGTTCAGCTTTTTCTTTTGTCATACTTCTACCTCTCTTTCTAATTCAGTTCGCCCAAACGTGTATTTTCTTTCCTGCTTTCAATTTATAAGAACAACAATACCATTCTTTGCCATCCTCACTGACATATGGTATATCTGACTCCTCTATAATGTTTTCAACAGCTTTGACTACCTGATATGGTAGGAAACAGCCTGCGTGTTCAATCATTTCCATATTGTACATAAGTAAAGGGGTTTTATCATTTAACCATATAGATTCAGATAAATCAGTCAATTCTTTATAGGGCTCTCCTTTCCACGTTAACTCTCTTGCGACAACTTGATTATGTCTATCATTGATAAGTCCTCTTGTAATAGTATCAATAACATTAAACATACCTTGTAAATCATCTATATATCCATCATATACACCATCTTCATTAATTTCTATTCCTTTTGACAATAGAAAATCAACCCATTCTTGATAATATTCATTGTTGCCAAATATCTGGGTATCATTGATGTGTGTTCTATAACTCATATCTTATTCCTCACTTTCTGTCTTATCTGCTTCTATGATTTTATCAATACAATCTTGGCATAATTCTATTTTCTCCCATCGCCTTTCATACAATGAATACCAAGCCATTTTAGCTCGATATTTGTATTTAATTTTTGCATCAGGTGGATTATGCCTACATATATCGCAAACGTGCATTGTTGTTTTCATTCTTCCTCCTCCTTATCTACATCTGCTTTTATGAATCCTACTGTTGCATTTGATAATCCTACTTCACTTATCCAATAATTTTTGCTTGAAAAATACAAAGGTACTTGTTCTCTTTTTACTGCATCTTCCGATAGGATTATCAATCTGTCATGATTTTTTGGAAGTGGTGTACCATGCACAATAAGTTTTTCATAATAGTTTAAAAATATATCATCAAACTCATATCTTTTTTTCAAGTTCTTATAATCCTCTTCGGATATATCAATTACTATATGCATTCCTTATCCCTCACCTTCTATCAACTTTTTATAATCTTCTTCAGAAATTTCATACATACCATCATCATTTAGTAACATTGCTATATACGTTTCATTTTTACGATATACTGAAATTACATACTTGCTATTCAATATATAACGCTGGTTGATTGTTTCAATAAACATTTTTAATTGCTCCTTTCTACTCTGTGCGAACATTCTTCATTGTTACACTTGACTATTTCCGTTCCATAACTTGTGGTCTGTGTATAGTATGGACATAATGGACAATTCATTTTTTTATCTCTCACTTTCTGACTTTATAGTTCATACTCTTCTGCGTCTTTTCTCGTCATGAAGAAATGAATCCCTGTATCACATTCTACATTGTATTGACAATTAAAATCATATATATTTATTTCATCTCCTACATAATAAGACATCTTTCCATATATGGAGTACGCCCTATTTGCCCCATATATTTCTTTTACAATTACTTTATTGGTACGACATTTAGAACCGTTAATTGAAAATACTATTGCACCTCTTGGTATTTCCAATTTAACTATAATATTGTCTCGACATTTTTTATATCCTGTAATTGGTTCTCTCAGGATTTTACCTGTTCTATATTCTAATAAATTTTCTTTTGCACCATTTAAATTCGCACCAAATAAATTCGCACCATTTAATTCTGCACCATTTAAATTCGCACCATTTAAGTTTGCACCACGTAAATTCGCACCAAATAAACTCGCATCATTTAAGTTTGCACTACGTAAGTTTGCACCACGTAAGTTTGCACCACGTAAATATGCACCATTTAAATTCGCATCTTGTAAGTTTGCAAAACGTAAGTTTACATCACGTAAGTTTGCACCAGTTAGTTTTGCGTGTTGCAAATCTGCATTATACAAATTTGCACATGACATAACTGCATCACTTAGGTTTACACTTCGCAAATTTGCAATTTTTAAATTTGCACCACTTAGGTCTGCACATTCTCCACCTTTTATACCATCCAACCACATCTGGTGTTTTATCAATATCTCTTTTAACTCTTCTCTTGTCATAATTATTCCTCACTTCCTGTTAACTTCTTATAATCTTCTTTAGAAATTTCATACATACCATCATCATTTAGCAACATTGCTATATATGATTCGTCTTTACGAATTACTGTGGTTATATACTTGCTATTCAAAATATAATGATGATCGATTGTTTCAATAAACATTTATTCTTTATCCTCGCTTTCTGCCTTATACTTATTTATAATTTGTTCTACATGATTTACAAATATAAATTTTGAATTGTTTACATCAGTAAATGCTTCTTTTCTTATCTCTGCTCTTATCTTGTCAAGCACTTCTAGCCCTTTATCGTATCCATCAAGATAAGCACCTAATTGCATAATCGGAACGTGCCAACCATCCTCTCCTGTTAATTTGGTATATTTTTCTATTTCTTCTCTCATCGACATTCTTTATCCTCGCTTTCTGCCAAAGGGCAATTCTCATCTCTACTCCATATTAGACAATTAACATACTTATTTTGCAACAAGCATTTTCCATAAGCCCCATAATCATTTGTTTTTTGATTTACGCAAAACTTACATTCAGCACATATTTTTGGTATTTCCATATCTTTTATCTGTATCATACTTCTTCTCACTTTCTGGCTTGTACTTGTCAATTACTTCAAGTACCTCATCAATACATTCGTTCCATCTTACCGCCCAATCATCTTTTGGTGTATCTTTAAGGACAATTCGATATTTCCACTTTATCTCTGCTCTTATATTATCAAGAACAGACTCTTGTTCTAACAACTCTAATATTAGCTTGTGTTCTTCATAGATTTTTCCACTAGGCTCTTCGCCTTTTGCTTTAGCCCACATCTCGCACGATTTAACTTGCTTCTTGCAATGCTCTTTTAATTCTTCTTGTGTCATAATGTTTCCTCCTTGTCGCTTTGAAATATCTTACATCCTTTATCTTGCCAAGTTTGAATCTCATCTTTTAACCAAATGAGATATTCTTTAAAGTTTTGTTTATATAAACCTTTCATTTGCCCCTCATATTCAACTACTGTATTTTGCTCATAATTAGATATGTACTTAAAATAATCATCCATATCCGTTATTAATTTTAGAACATTTATTACATTAATATATGTTCTATCTAGTGGTTCTGGTTCATCTTCTCTAATCTTAGATTTACCTAAATCAACTGCATACTCTAACATATTTTTCCTCACATCCTTTCTATTTTTACTTAACTGCGTTGAATGATAATTATCATATTCTTTAGTTCTTATTGGTGGTAAACCTTTACCAGCTTCAATTTGTTCCATTAACCATAAATCATAATAATAATCTTTATTATCCATTACTCATTCTCCTGTTCTCTTTTCTCCTGTTCTCTTTTCTCCTGTAGTCTTTGTTTCAATCTCTGTATTCTTTTTTCCTCCGATTCAAGATGTTGTTTCTTTTTCTCTTCCATCTCTTTGCATCTTTTTTTCCAATCATAAGCTTTATAGTCTTCATAAATTTCTGTAAGTATAGCTTTTAATATAATTGGTGAAAAAACCATAATCCAATTCCAATCTTGAAGATGATTAGATAACTTTAAACCGATAAACACTAATGTAAGAAGTTCCCAAAATCCTATTTTGTTATCCATTATTGTCCCTCCAATCTGTTTAATTTTGCAAATATATCACAATAACTACTGTCAAAATAATCATCAACTTTTTCAATAAACCAATCTTTATTATAAATGTCTTGATGATAATATCTCCAATTGTTTCCACCTATTCTAGCATGAATAAATAACACATCATTTCTGCCAACATATTTATTAAAAACTTCGAATTGTTTAATTGCTCTGGATTTATAATCATGAATCATTTTCTTTAATACTTTTCTTTTTTTACCATGAATTATACTCCAATTAACAGAAGCATCATCTTTATTATAATTCTTAATAAATAGTCTACATAAATAATGTGTATAAGAATTAAAACAATGAACATCTGAATATGGATTCCAAAAAGGTTCAGATTGACATAAGTCTTTAACGCACCATGTTTCAATCCAATTTTTTTCTTCCTTTAAAAATTTATTAATATCAATTTTTTCTTCATCTTTCATTAGACGATAACCTCTTAATCGTGGAACGTCTATATTATTTAACTTTGCTAATTTATCTAGCTCGTCAATCTGAGCAAAAGCATATAAATCCATCCACTTACCTCCTGTTTAACCCATTTCTTCAATCTGATTAACAATATTTTTACACTCTTCAATGCATTCTTCTAAAGAAATTGCTTCTAAATTGTGAAGATGTAGAAATGAATCATCAAACGATTCATACCTATTTATTTCTAAAAGAGATTCTTCATCAGAAAAATATTTTCTAGCAGTCGCAAAATCATGCCCATCTCCATAATGATTACAATCAAAACCAATCCACCATAAGTCTTGACTAGAATTATATGGGTGTAAATCCATATAATTCGCTGAGTATGTTAATCCGCCATGACAATCAATGTCCATTAATTCATCATAATCCTTACCATATAATTTGTGTCCTTTGGAAATTGCCACATAACCACATCTAAATCCTGCGGTAGAAAAACTTATTAAGCATCTATAACCTTTGTAAATAAAATCTTTTTCTTTTATTCTTTTCTTCATTTTTTCAAACCTCTCTCTTTTCTGTAATTAGTTTATAACCGAAGCCACTTCGCACCTGTTTATAATACTTTCTTTCAACCCACTTTAAATTTCCAGATTCGTCTAAAAAAGTGTTGTTGTAAAAGTCTTTGTAATAAACATAATATCTAATACTTGTATCATCATCTAAACAAAAACCTAATAATCCTTTGATTCTAGGTCTGTTTTCTGCTTCTTCGTACTCTCTGCAATAATCATCTATGCTTTTCCAATGATTATATAACCACTTATGCCATTCAGCAGGTGTATAATCCGAACAAATAATTCCACTCAATTGTCCACAGTCATAACTTTTGAACCATGGCATACTGAATTTTATTCTTTTATGATTTATTCTTTTGCAAGTTGTGTCTGTTCTTCTGTCTGCATCCACTTGAAAATATTTACATGATCCACAACCTATATGAGAACAATGATCGTATATATTCACTTTTAAATCTCCTTATTATCGTTAATAACTTCTATTGCTCTTTCTATACCATCTAAATATCCTTCTACATAAACAGATGAATCATTTTTTATTTTTGTTAATTGAATTGTTTCTATTTCTTTCTTTAATTCATCTGTTAAAATTTCTAAATCTAATCTAGTCATAATAAAAACCTCTTTCCTTTCAATCATCTTTATTTTGTTTTGATGTTCCGTACTTCCTGTTTAAATAGTTTTTTACCATTTCTGCATTTATTTGGGTATATACCTTATTAACTTCTGAATAAAAATTAATATCACAATATGACATAATCTTAGTTCCGTCTGTATCAACATATAACATAATCTCACTCCTTACTTGTTATTCTTAATTCTGTACCACAATTTTCACAAAACGAACTTAAATATCTCTTGGCATGTCTACAATTTTTACAAACATATTGCCAATCGCAAAGCATAGTGTTATACTTTTGAAAACATGTATCAGGATTATAATTCTCTACACCAAATTTAGCATTTAATACATTCTTTACTTCCTGCTTCTTAGTTTCATCATCTAAATTATAATCATTAATTATATTCCTTACTCTATCCCAGTTGATATTCATTCCTCTGTTCTCCTATTCCTGTCGGTCTTTATTTTTCTTAGGTTTCTTTGTTGTTTTTTTATTTTCTGTTACTACTCTTTTAGGTCGATTCGCCCACTCGATATTTTCTTTCTCATACATTGGATAGCCTATGTTATACCAATACTCTATTGATTTATGTAATATTAATAGGTCTTGAAATAACATATCTACATAGATTCTTTCATGATATTTTGTATATTTTTCTTCAAACAATTTATCCGTTGTTAATATTCTTTCGAGAACATCTACAACTTTATCAAGACTTTCATCCATTCTTCGGTTCTTCATGTTGCGATAATAATTCAATTTCTGTTTCTTTAACATCTTTATTCACCTCATTACTATCATTTTTCACGTCTTTATATGATACTTTGTCATCAGTATTAGACATGGTTATATTATTCATGTATTCTTCTTTTAATTTCTCGTCTTCTGTTCGAAGTCTGCATCTAGCTAGTCTTCTTTCAAATGCTTGTCTTGATTCATATTTTCTTTTGCCAATATTATATTCCTTAGTATTTGTAACCCATTCATATTCAGGCATATCCAAGAAATTAATCATGGCAGAGTACCCATAGCCTTGTATATCTTCCCATTCACAAGGTTCTTCGTTGGTTATCGTCATTAACACTTTATCTCTTGCTAGTGTAAATAAAGCAACCAATAACTTAGTTCTCATTTCTACATTTTTCTCCATATAATTTATAATGTATTCAAGATATTCTTTTTCCACACCAGTTGCGTAAGTATTCGTGTATTCTTTTAAATATCTTAGAGAAGAAATATAATCTATTCTCTCTCCCATATACTCACCTCTTTAATATACACCTTGTTTGTTTAAGATTTCAGTTAATTCTTCCAGCACTAACTTATACATTTCACATACAATGTATAAATCATCATCTTCATATTTACGAGAGTTTATAATTTTAAGGCATTTATTATAATCTGCTTCTGTCTGCTTCACAACTTTCTTTAAATCCTTAATGACAGTTTCATAATCATTATTAGTAAACATAATATTGTACCTCTCTAATCTTATATTTCATGTCTATAAATGATATTGTGACTTTATAATTTTGGGAATCTATTCTAATAAAATTGGAATAGATTCCCAAATGACTTGACAAAATACCATGTCTGTGATATAATACTATATACGATTTGGTTTTATCCAAACTTTTGAAAGAACTATTCCATCAAGTTTAGTAGGCTCTTGGGATAGTTCTTTTTCAATTATATCCTCTGGTGATATGGTATCATCATTTAAACAATCTTCAAATAACCACAATGGCATAGCATTAATGGTTAGGTCCTCAAAGGATTCGTATGATTTATTATCATATGATGTAAGTATTTTACCATCAAATGTATAATGTCTATGAGAATTATTTAAATCATACTTATATTTATTTATCAATTTTGTATCAGTTGCAAAATCAACTTTAACATCCATACCTTTTTTGTTGCTAAATAAGGTTATTTTAAATCCGTCATCAGTTTCTTCTAAAACTGTATAATTGTAAAACGTCATACATTACTTCCTTTCTTCTTGTGCTTCGTCAATTAATTTGTTATTAATGTTTTTCCTCTTTTAACAACCTCTCATAAATATTATTATTCCCAATTATTTAATTTTCAATGTTCAATAAACCTTTTATCTTTTACAATATAATTATATATTTATACAATCACCTGATATGTACCTTTCTTAATGGCTAATGCATATAACTTATAATTATATTTGAAGTTAGGAACACTTATATTAATTCCTAAACTCTGTAAAGTTTTCTGTAAGAATAAATTGTTTTCTTTCACATCTTCTCTGCTATCGTTACTTAACATTAATGTTAGAAACTTTTCAACTCCAATTTTTCTTACGATTCTTGTAAGCATACCACTTGTTTTTAAATCATTATGTTCAAAACCAAGCAGTTTAAGTTGCCTACTTAAAACTTTCCTACCAATATCATCATCTGCATCATCTTCCTTCCATATAATATATTTTCTCCTAATTAAATAATTAGGATTGGTACCGAACACCCAAGTGTTCTTTCCCTTTTTATATTTTTCAAGCATCTGAAAATCTTTGTATGCTTGCAAAGTGTCATCACCTAATATTATATTTTCATATTTATCTTGATAATGTATAACTTTATTTTCAAAATCAACATCTTCATATAATATTTCTGCTAAATCATCTAACACATCTACACCATCAAGTATAGATAATACTAAAGATAAATGAGCAGGAGCATTACCTTGACTGTTGCACCTATCAATTACTTCCTGTCTAGTATAGAAGTGAAGTAATTCTTTGTTTGATGCTATCGTTTGCATAATTTGTTCTACATCAAATAGATTTGATACAGTTGGATTATCTTTTCTTAATCCCTTTTCTATACAAAAATCATAATACTTTTTGTATATTAACAATATACATTTAATAGTTGGCATCTTAACAAACTTCTTTTCATTTATTAAAAAATCAAGTATCATATTAGAGTTCCAATTTTCAAACTCTGTCATATACTTTTTTTCTGCTATATCCAATTCATGTGACAACATTCTACTTGCATCTTTTGGATATAACTCTTCAAACTCCTTTATTATTTTCGTATTCATTACCAAATCTTTCCTTTCAACTATATTCATTCCCTCTAATCACTTATGGAAATATTATACAATACACTTTATTTTTTGTCAACGCAAAAAAAATAAGTTTCTTTATTTATTTTGTACAATCTTATACAACATTTAAGTCTTGTATATTCTTTCTGTATTCTTCTAATTTATCAAGAAATTCCTGTGTTGTATAATCTTCCTCATTTGTGTTCCACTGCATGGCAGTTTGTATCAGATTCATAAGTTTATCATAATCAACAGTAACCATATTAGTTGCTCTCTGCACCAACGATATTTCTTCTCCATCTAATAGTGATGATAACATATCTCCTATACCATCATAGAATCTCTTGGCATGGTCATCTGTCATACCTATATATGACAATGTTACATTACTATCACTATGGTTATATATCTTCTGCAAAATCTGTAATTTATATGGATCATTAGGAAACATATTAAATGTTATATAACCAAATGTTTCTCTAAGACTATGATTACCTATGTTATAAGTTATTCCTACTCTTTCGCCAGCAGTTTTCATTGCTTTTAAACACCCTTGTTGTGTAATAACCTTGCCTTTATACTGTCCATTGACTATTGTACAGATATAATTATTATAATCATTATCGGCAGGATTTACACCTGTCCTATTTAGATAAATTCCAATGGCTTTCCATAAACCATCAGATAAATATGGACTTGCAAACTTATCTGTTTTATCTTCTTTTATTTCTCTTAACTTTTCTCTCTTTCTACCATTAGGATAATAAAAATGATTCCATCTTAACGATAAAATATCTCCTATTCTTCTTCCAGTTGATATTCCTACCTCAAATATCAAAAACATTAAGTTATTATTTGTATCTAAAAAGTATTCTTGCATAGCCATAATGTCTTTTTGTGTTCTGAATGGCTCTACTCTGCTACTTTTAAAATCCTTTTTGTCATTTCTGTTGTTTAACATAATAATCTACCTCTTTCTTTGTGTTTTATGTTCGTTTTTTATGTTTGTTTTTGTTTTATAATTGTTATTATTATATACATGCTTTATTAATTGCTACTGATAACAAAAAATCATTAGGTTTCACCTCTATAAACCTAGTATCTTTCTTGCAATTCCAGCAGTACAACGTTTTCAAATGTCCTTGCTTTCTTGCACTATTTTTTCTTCTTGGAATTGTAGTTCTTACACCACATTCTTCACAATATGCATCTGAAATTGTATAATTGTATCTTGTTGCTTTCATTCTTAATAACTTCCTTCCTGTATTTCCTCATCACATAAACTTATCATCATCTAAGTTCTGTAAATCTGTAAAATCTAAATCATAAGTCGAAATATCAGGTGTATACTCTGCATATTTCTTTAATCTTTTGGCTCTATTTGTTTCTGCTAATTTCTTTCTCTTTATATCTGCTCTTACACAATTCATGATGTAGTTACTCATGCTTCTGCCTTCTAATTCTGATGCCCACATTATGTTTTTCTTTTCATGTTCCGTAACTCTTACTGCAATCGTTGTAGTTAAAGCCATATTAACCAATCCTTTCTCATTTATTTGTATAAATTATCTCGCAACATCTGTTCATATGCCAGTCTGTCATTTTTATTTGGAATTATACTTATCATAAATTCTGTACAACTCTTGCATAATTCATCTATGTATATTTCCAATGAATTAAGATAATCTAAAGCCATTTCACTTGATACTTTATTCATTTCTTTATGATATTTTTCTTCATCGTTATCATAATCTTCTTTATCTTCATCTTCTAATTGAATATCCCACCACCAATCTTTGGGTATGGTGTATTCATTATGACTATCAATCTCTGGAAATCCACACGTTCTAATTATATCATTTATTTCTCTTGTTACATTTCTGAATACATGATAGTGATAATTTTCTGTATGGTAAATATCATATAGATTGATACTATTGATTATATCTGATAGATATACTAATCTATCTATAATTTTAGGATATATAGCAACCATATCTTCATCAAATTGAAAATCATATTTTCTAAATACCTTTATATTACTATTCATATAATCTTCCTTTCTTTTAGTATTCTATCAATATCTTCTAGTAATCTTATTGAATTATTTATGTTTTCTTCCATGATATAGTTTAAAAATTTGCCAGTATTTAAATATCTTTTATTTATAGTATTAACAATATAATCTTGTGTTTCCTTGTCATTAGTATATACTCTTGGTAATTTTAAATTTAGATTATATTTACTATTTAATTCTTTTAATTCATGTAAAGCATTAATATATTGCTTATACACAATACTTTTTGGCATTTGCACAATAGAAATATTAATACTATCTATTGTATCTCTTATTTCTTTTAGTTTATCTTCCATTTTATTATCTTTTCCTTCCCTTGTATAACTTTGTAATACAATTGTATCATATCGTATATCATTTGTCAACTCTTTATGTAATGTTTCTTTGTAAAATATTAAAGCGATACATAAATTTCCGTATCGCTTTAATTAATCTGCTAATCTACCATCTGTCTGAATTAACTACTCTAAATCTTCCACACATACGATATATACTCTCATCAGTTCTATCTTTATCTACATACTTAGATATGAAATCTTCATGCATAATTGTATCTACAACATGTAGAAGTATATCTTCATACTCCAATGCTCCACAGAATGGTATAACATTTAAATATTCTCTAACCTCTGGAACATACACATATAACCAATTAGCATAACTGCTAAGACTATTACAATCCCAGTTCATCTTGAAACGATTATCATAAACATCTTCGTTTCTAAACCATTTACCTATCATATTACTTACACACGTTATCATTTGTGAAGCCATTGTATTTCCTTCGCCACTGCTTTCCATATACTTGTTAACAATATCCGTATATTCTTTTTCATCTGTCATTTGATCCAGAGTAACATCATATGTATCTAAATCTTCCACTATACTGTCCTGTGCTTGCTTAATAATTCTTCTATATATATCTTTTGTGATATTAATTTCTTCTTTGTTTAACTGCTCTACATCTTTTGCTACATTAATATCTATCCATTTAGTAATATAATTTTTTAAATCTTTTTCTGTATTTAATTCCTCATATTTATTATTAATAACATCTTTTAAATACTTCTTTGCATCATCAAATAATTCTTTTTCAGTTCTCATATTTAAATTTCCTCACTTTCTTTAATTACTAAAATATATTATTATAATTATCTATGACAAACTTAAATTCCAATAAATCCTTTATTGTAAATTGCAAATCTTCGTTCTCGTCTTTTATTTTTAAATTACAACCTTCGTGATTATCATAATTGTTTCCAAATATTTTTATCAATTTATTCATAAATTCTATTTCATAACATCTTAATGATAACTTTTTATATAATTTCTTATATGATTTACATCTATCTTCTTTTCCATTATAACTATCTCTAACAAAATCTGATAATCTATAAAACAAAACCATTTTATAGTTATCAATTCTATAATTATTCTTTAATCGTTCATATGTAATATCCGTTAACTCTTCTATTGTTTTATTTTTTAATTCTTCTTTTAAATTTTTAACCAATTCCATATCATAATTGTTAATATCACTTATCCTTGTAGTGCTTTTAGTTTTCCACATTCTCCAATACACATCTTTAAGTTCCGATTCTTTTAACTCACTTATTATTTTAATTACGTCTTGGTTTGATAATTTTCTACGTTCTTCATAACCATTAGAATGAGATATATATATACTATTTTTTCCCTTATTCAAAAATAAAAAAGCAAACTTACAGTGACGTTCATTAGAAAGAAAAGGTGTTACAGTTTCTATGTTATCACAAAGTCCTAATATGTTATCATATATTTCTCCATCTTTTAATTTCTTTAATACTTCTTCTCTTGTCAGTCTTGCCATAATTTTAATCTTCCTTTCTCACTTTGTATTTTTCTCACCCTACTCTTCTTTAACATCAGCAGGATGATAACCAACATTTACTAATACCTGCATCTTATCAAAATTGACATACCCATAATATGCATGAGTGTTTGAATTTTCCCATGTGAATGAATACCTTGTCCATCCATCTCGTGTGATGGATGAAACATCTCCGTTTTCCATATCTGCTACAGTCTGCCAATCTGGGAAACCTTCTAATATTACTCCTTCACATATATGATAAATATTATTTTCAACATCATCATACTTTCTATATAATTCTTGTACCTTTACACGAAATCCTTCGTGTTCAATAATTTTGTAATGCATAATTACATCTCTCCTTTTCCTTTAATATATATATCTATTTATATTTTTTACTGCTTTTTCTAATCCCTGTCTAGTTCTGATTCTAGTCTTTACAGGTTCTCCAACCACTAATATTAATGTTTCATCATCTCCACCTTTATAGGGTAATTCAATACCCTCAATTTCATACACACCTTTTCTTTTAAGGTCCTCATCTGATGTTCCAAAGAATATGGATTTTAAACTGTGTAACCATTCTACAGTTACCACTGATATTCCAGCTTCGCTTCTTTGTTCAGCAAAATTATAACTAGGAATATATTCTCCATATTCATCTTTTATAGGACATCCAATCCTATAAAATGTTTTTATTTCAAATTCAAAATCAGGATTTTCAAACCCTGTATTTATGAAACTTTGTTCATAAGCACTTGGATTTTCATTAAACTCATCACTATAAACATATCGTTCATAGTCATTATTGTATTTTTGAGACAACGTTTGTCCCTTTTTTATTAATTCTATTTCATTCATATTAATCATTCCTTAAAATAATCTTGTTGAACCTGTTGGACAATAGTTTGTTCCATATTTTTCATCTATAGCTTTCAGATATCTTTCGATTATATTATTATAATCTTCCAGCATATCCCACAATTTACTTATATATCCACTTTCCTCTTCCCATAATGAATATCCTGTATGTTTAAAAATTCCATTCGGATTTTCACTGTTATACTTCTCTGCTTTTTTCTCCCATTCATATCTTTCTTCATCTGTCAGTTCTAAATCCCAGAGCATATCATCTGGTAATTCATATATATCTAATATTTGCAACTCTGGTAAATTTACATTTAACAATTTATTATAAATGCTATCTTCTTCTATATCTCCACCTACATTAATTCCAAATAAATTTCTTAATTCGCTAAAAGCAGTGCTATTTGTATTGAATAGTTTTCTTGCATCCATAGTATGAAACTTGTGTCTTATACTGCATAAATCTGCAATTATTTCATGTTGTTCTTCTGATAAATTAGTATTAAATTTTTGTTCCTCCATCTTTCTTTCTGCATATAATTTTTTTCGCCAATAGCCATCTTTACTTACATATCCCATTTATAAATCATCTCCTGTCTTTAGTATTTTTTCTAATTCGATTTTATTTATTTCTATCACATCTCCATAGTTGCAATTTTCAAATACACCGTCTGTTATTTGTCCATACAACTCAGCATAACATTCATCACTTGTATTTCTTGTAATAGAAATGATACTATACTCATTTGTATTAGTTACATCAGAATTATAAACATCAATGATTCTTTTTCCAATTTTATCATTTGAAAAATCATAATGTGTACTTTCACAAAATGATTCTCTTTGTCTGTGTCCGTTAGAACCATAAACTTTCCATATTCTTGTTTTCACTATAACATCTCTCCTTTATTATTAATACTATTTTTTCTTACTATTATTTACATTATATCTTATGGTATGTACCATTACAATACATACCATAAGATATTTAATTAATAATTTAAATTTTCAAACCAATTGTATTTAGAATTATAATTGTTTTTCAAATGTTTAATATCTTCATCTGACAATCCTGTTAAATTTCCCTCTTCATCATGATGAGCAATGATAAGATTACCAACTAATGCTGGATCATTATCTTTATCCAATGCTGATATGTTGTAATTATCTTTAAATAATCCTTCATCATCAACATAGATATCAAATTTAATTCCATCTATTGACCTATGTGCAATATCAAACACATTGCACTTTAGATGTTTGTATAAAGTGTCTAAATGAACGCCTTCTTTTTTAACTTCAATTGTATACAGTCCCTTTACTGTATCTAAAACTAATAATTGTTTTTTACCTCTTTTCTTTTATCTATTCATTAATCTACAAACTTCATTTGCCTTATTTTTATCTCCAATACTTCCAAATACAGGAATATTAGGATATTTTTTTTGATGGCAATAATAAACATCTGTGTAACCTTTTACAAGACTAACTGTATATAGTTTTTCTTTTCTCATATTATCTATCATTTCCTTTCTTTTAATATTTTTTTACTTTCTTTCCAACAACTCATAAAATTTTTATAGTCATCATAATCATCTACTAAACATAAAGCATATCCATCTGTTACAATATCTATTCGATAACTAAATTCTTTTAACATTATTTTGGATATTTCTTCTAGTTTATCAAGTTCTTTTTCCTTACATGAAATTTCTGCTATTCTATATTTATAATCAATTGATTTTCCTACATAATCTACACGCATATTATTATTTCCTTCTTTCTTTATTTATTATTTAAATTAATTCCCACCCTATTAACATGTATTATTATTTAGATAAAGTATTATTATTAATCATAAAAATAATCACTGTCATTTACACTATAATATTCAATTGATTCATAAATTGCTTCCCAAATACAATCATCATATATTCCAGTATCAAAATCTGCTTCGTATAAATATGTATCATCTATATTATCAAGGTCAAAATCATCAGGTAAATCATAGTATTTTCTGTTAGTGATTATATTAACTTTGTTATTATAAAAACTATAGAATACATAATCTATATAAAATAAATCTTTGTTATCCAGTCTTACCCACTGTTCATCATTAACAATTTCATATTCTTCACAATCTTTATATACCGTTTCTAATTCAGTGATAAACCTTCTACCGTCACTTATCTTTTCATTTAATTTCTTTACAAACTCATCTATTGAATCTTCTACACTTTCAAATCTTATTGTTATCATATTTCACATTTCCTTTCTTTATAATTTATTTTCTTTAAGATAACTCATGTAATCTTCATAAGCATCTTCTATTTCTTCTCTTATTTCCTGCATTGTCATTGGTTTGTTGATGTATGTACAAATTATAATATTTTTATCATCATACAAAATATAACTACTTTGTCCATAAGCAAGTAATTCATCACACCATGCTTCATTAGTTTCAATATTATAATTCACTTGTAAATATCTTGAATCATAATATCCACCCTTTAAACTCTTGCTTATTCCTGATATCTTTCTTAACCCTTTAATCTTTAAGTTTTTTGTTAACATTTTAATTAATTCCTTTCCTTTGTATTGTTTGTTTATTTAACATCTTTAAACCTTTTTAATAAATCATCTGCTTGCTTTACTGTAGTTGTTGCCTGTTCAGTAATTTCAAAATCTTTTAGTATGTATACTTCAGCTTTATCATGATTTCTTTCCATTAGTATAATCATTTTATATTGTTGTTTGTCTACTTCCATCTTGATAATTGACTTGTCAAGTCGTTTTAATTTCTCAAATAACTGATTAGCACTCATGTTTTTTATACACCTCCTTCCATACATTATACATTGCAAGATAATTTAACACTTCTGATTTATCAATATCATTTCCTATAATGTAACCATCTGATATATTATTCAGGCATCTTGTCTTAATCTCTAAGATTTTAATTTTCTCCTCCAGCCACTGTGTGCTTTTAGTTTCCTTAATTCTCTTATTACACACGTCTAAAATAAAATCTAATTTTAATAACTCTTTTAACTCACATATCTTTTTCATAAGTAAACCTCTTCTCCTTTGTTATTAATTAATTTCATTTTCTTTTTCTTTTCTGTTGCGATAGTTATATGCGTTCTCTATCATCTTATCTTTATTTCTCTGATAGTACCCTTTCATATACTTATTATGGCTTTTATAATCAGCCATCTTTGAACAATATAAACAACAATACTTCTGATTATTTTTATTTGTGTAAAATTCTTTATTACATATACCGCATATTTTGACCATGTATTCACCTGCCTTTCTTAAAATATTTTCTTAATATGAATATGATCCAGATATTATTCCACCAACGATTATTAGGAATAGTATAAATAATATTCCTGCTGTATCTTTGTTGGTCTTGTCACAAATGCTATCAAATATTCCCCATATACATCTGATTCCAAACAGAAGTATAAATATAAACAATGTTCCCAAACTATCTCTCCTTTCCTATTTCTTTACGCTCATTCTACTTAATAGTTCTCTTTGTTTTTTCTTGTCAACTACTGCATAGAATGTATTATTTACTTGTAACCTTCCATCAATTGTAACACTACAATTAATTGTATTAATGTTATATTCTCTATGATGTTCTAAGTAGTGTTCAATTGAATCATAACACTCATTAAAATCAAACTCTAAAGAACTATTTACTGCCAATCCCCTTACTACCCTTAAAATATCTAAGTTGTTGTACATATAAATTACCTCTTTTCTTTAATTTTATTTGTGTTTTTTAATCTCCCACCTTATTATTTATGCTATCTTACATCTCGTACTACACCTCTTTCTGTTTATTGTATTGTTTGTCAAGACTTTATATAATACTTCCACCATAAATATTATTACGCAATTTTTATTTTTTCTAAGCTATCAATTATTTGTTTTGATGTTTTCTTGATAACTTCTAAATTATTTTTTAATTGTTCCTTGTTCTTATTACCACTCCAACTAACTACATATCCGAAGGAATAATCTGATGTATCAATTCCTAAGTAATTACTTACCACATATGCTACACTCTCTGCTTGTATCTCCATGTCATTCCTTGTAGCATCTTTCTGTTCTCCATCTTCCTCATTGTGTAAAATGGAATGTGTTATTTCATGTAGCAGTGTTTTAACCTGATGTAATTTAGATGTACCATTTGTATTAATGACAATTTTCTTTTCACTTACTGAAAAGTAACCGCCTAATGTATCATTGTCTATATGTTCATATTCTATTGGCACTGGTGATATGCTTTTTATCTTCTGTAATAATTTATCATTCACCTCATTTCCTTGCAATCTTTTACAAACTGTCGGCAAATCTTCTCCCTCTGTTTGGCTAATATCAAAAACATTAACTGTTTTAAAGTATGCAAGTTTCTTTGTGATAGTATCATTACCATCTTCATCTTTTTCTATCTGGTTTTTATAGCATGGTGCTAATATTTGGATTGCTTTACTTCCTTTCTTTATTGTTCTATGAAACTCGTCATTCCATTTATGAAAGCCTGCAACATAAGAAGCAGTAGGACATTGCATACCAATTAATATGCAATTCGCATATGAATAGTTATAGAACTTACTATATGTTTCCAACATCTTCTTATAGTTATCAGATGTGTATGTGTTTGCTACTCCCTCTTCTAACATCTGTGCTATCTGATTAATCTTCTCTTCCTTTTTTGTTACTTTCTTTGTAGTTTTCATTACAACCATTTCCTTTCTTTCCTTAAATACACTTTAAATATTTTTTATATTTCTTTTGTTTTAACTCTGTTAAAACTTTATTTAATTACTTGTCAGTACATCATTTGTCGTACTGACAAGTATAATTTTATCATAGTCTTTTTCGTTTGTCAACCCTATATTTGATAATTATAAAAAATTATTTTCCACATCCTAATAATACTGCTTCAATTATGTTTTCGTTATGGTCTGTATACATTATCTTAACAAATGAATTTCCTCTCTTAACATAATCTGTCATATATGGTACATATACAGTAACTTCATTTGTATCTGTACATATAAGATTTAACACATCTTTTAAAGACGTAATTGAAAATCCAATTTTATGTTCAGGATTTAGATATACTGGCTTTATATCATAATTAGGATCATAGTTGAATAACTCCAACCATTCTCTTTCTGTAAGATTTCTCTTTACTTTGTATTCTTTTATCAATCTACTAACATCACTTTCAAAAAAATCTTTGCAAAAATCCTTATAGTCGGAATGTGTTTCAATAATAGCATTGTATTCCTTACCATTTAATGTTAATATTGTTGGAGCATCTGAAACATATTTACTTATATCTCCATAAATATCATTGATTGCTTTATTTGTTGTCTTGATAATATAATAATTACACAATAGATACACATCATCATTATTTCTATATATATTTTTTGTTTTCTTTAATAATTCCTTTATCATTGTTTCTTGTTTTCTCATATTTCAATATCCTTTCTTTTTATATCTCTTTATAAATCATGTTTAACATGTTCAAATTGTGTATATGCATAATCCTCTGCATCTAAAACGATTTCTCCATTAGCATATTGTCTTGAAACAATTCTTTCTGCTTCCTGTGGTGACTCTGCTTCAATTTCTACTCTTCTAATTAATTTTTCAACAATTGCTACTGTATATTTTTCCATAATATATCAATCCTTTCTTTATTTTATTTACATCAGGTGAATTATTCAATCCACCTGATGTTTTTATAATTATTTATTAATTATTTCCTCTAAAAGTGCATTGTAATTATTATACACTTCCAATAGTTTTTGTTTTGTTTCAGTTAACTCTTTTAACACACTGATGTATTCCTCTGGATCTATCTTAACTACATCATCATCAGTTTCAATTACATCATCTGTACATGTAGTTGAAATATCTTCTACACCATCATATGTTTCTTCAATTGCTTGTATTAATTCATTGTCTACTTCTTCGTTTACATTTTCTTCTTCGTAATTATTCACTGTTTCTTCCTCGCTTTCCTCTTCTTGAATAGTTTCATTTTCTTCATTAGTTTCTGCCAGTTCTTCTGTTGTTATCACCTCTTCTTCCTGCTCTTCTGTTTGTGTAACATCTTTTGCTTCCTCATTAGTTGTTTCTTCTTTGTTGTTTTCTTTGTTGTTCAGGTACTCTTCTATCTCCTTGTCAGTTTTAAATATATCACAAGTCAAAAAGTATTGTAAATACATTGATACAAAATCTTTTAAACTCCATTTGCAATCATAATATGCTACAGTATATTCATTATAACCTTTATCCTCCTTATCATATTTTCTTTTTTTACTAAACACTGCTTCGACTAATGTTTCTTTCTTTCCTTTGTAATAAATTCCGAATCCATCATGGAAACGTACCTTTGCTCTTAGACTTCCTTCCTCTTTAATTCTCTCTTCCAAGTAACTTACTAAAATTTCTTTTGATAACATATTATCATTTCCTTTCTTTGTTTGTATATTGTTTATATTTTTATAGTTTTAACATTGTTAAAACTATAATCAAAGCATTTGTCAATCTCTCACATATCGGATTGACAAATGCAATTGTAACATAAAGTTGGTGAGTTGTCAACACCTAATTTAAAATTTCCTCAAAACCCTCACGAACACTAGGTTCAAAAGGATTAGATGGTGTACTCTGGAAGAATGTTCCTACACTCTTCCAACGTGAATTTAATGTTTGTAAAAATATAATCTTTGCATTTTTTAAACGTGTATTTATTATCACTGTCTAAGTCTATATGTATAAATTTTGCATTTTTTTTGTAAAGATAATCTCCATTAGGATTTTTAATCTTTATATTATTTTTCGTAATGAAAAATCCAAATATATTTTTTTCATTATTAATACTTGTTGGCTTTATACATATTAATGCAGGTTTCTTTGTATACATATCATTCTTAATAAGATACATATTATATTTAAATTTCTCAAATTCATAAATATTTATTTTTAAATTATTTGTTTCTACTATAAATCCTTTTTCGTTTGCTATCTCGGCTGGAATAACTGTTAATTTTCTTAGATATTTGTTATTATTAATTTTCATTCTAATTTCTTCTTTCCTATAAATATTTTATTGATATTTCCTTTTCTTTGTTTATCTTATATATTTTCCCACCCTATTTTTAATTAACCTAAATTTTCAAAGTCCCATGCTAGATTTTCTTTTATAAAATCTATTAGATTTTCTTCATAGTTCTTATTAAAATTCATTTTAAAATCATAATAATCTTCTTCGAACACTTCAATACATTCAGCTATCTCAATTAATGAATTGTTAAACAAATATAATTGCATCAATTCTTGAATTGTGAAATTATATTTGTTTATTAATTTTTTTGCTTTAATAAATCTTGCAACAATTTCAGATTCATTAAATAAATCTTCCATTGTATAATGATTAAAAATTTCATTTTTCTTTTGTTTAAATTCCTTTTCCATTTTACTTATTACTATATTCTTCCATGCACTGTTTCTATCTTCATTATTTTTTATATTTATTTTTCCTGTTTCCATTAATTGATAAAAACTTTGTTTGAAAAATGTTTGCACAACTGTTTTAGATAAATAATGTCTAATAAGTGTAAACCCAGCCTCTGTTTTATATCTCATTTGTAGGCTTTTCTTTATGATGTCACTTTCGATATCAGATTGCTCAATTATTTTAATCAATTCCTTTTCGCTAAGTTTTAAACTTGCTAAAGCACTAGCTTCACTTTCGTAAAAATCATATCTTCCTAGAATTACATCCATAGCATCTGTTATGACATTAATCATCATATCCGTTGTATTCATATTCTTTTCTTCCCTTCTTTTTTCTTCTTCTTTTATTATCTGTTCAATAAATAAATTAAAATTATGATATAAATAATTTTCAAATATATCTTTATATAAATCGTTCATAGTCCATTTTTCCACAATAACCGTATCAATCCACTCATAACTACCAATTTCTCCTTCACTAAGTATATCCTCTTGTATTGCATCAGCAAACATATCATTAAAAATATCATACATATCCCATCTATCTAATGTGTATAATATTTCTTCTTCACATTTCTTATAAATGTCATTTGCTATTTCACCAAGATATGTATGGTCTAAGTTCCAGATGTCTTTTGATATCTCCTTTGCATCTCTTCCAATTACATTAATATCATTTTCATTAATAATACTTTTAATTTTATCAATAATATATTTATTAAATACACTCTTATTCATATTTCTTATTTCCTTTCTTTTCTTTAAATTTCCCACCCTTATATACTATTACTATTCAAAGACAACTATCTTATCTTTTTCTCTATCATAAATATAAACTGAATTAGATAACACATCTTCATCTTCAACTTCATTTTTGTTTACATCATGTACAATATTCACAAGTTCTTTTATACATAAGTCCGTTGTTATCGGACAAATAATTATTTCATGGACACTGCTTGGTAATATAACTAAGTCCTTCTTAAACTTATCTGATACATCTTTAATAAATTTCTCTTTGAGTAGTATATTTGATCCGTTTACTTTTGATGTTCTTGCTATTAGCATATTTTCATTTCCTGTTATTTCATTTACTGTATCAAAATCTACATCATATCCTCTCATTTTATAATCTAATAGTTTTACGATATTAATAATACCGTCTTTTTCCTTTGCTAAGTTTTCCATAGCACTCTTATATAATTCCTCTTCCGTCAAATCATTTTCTGATAACAGACGTTCTGTTACTGTGAATGATTTATAACTATCATTTACATCTGGCTTTTCTAAACGTACCTTGTAAATAATATTTAAATCTAAAAATTTTCTTGTTACCTTTCCATCAAGATATTTCTTGTTATTCTTTCCCTGTACTAATGTTGGTATTACGTTAGTTAATATAAATTCCTTATCAATCTCATTAAAGTTCATCATGTTCTGTAAATTTTCCTTTGCTTTATCATATGCTTCAATTATTTTATTTACTCCACAGTCTACACTTAAGTTACCCTCTAAAACACTATCAATAATTTCATCTAAATAAATTACTGGTGATATTCTTTCTGCTACAAATATTAACGCATTAAGTGTTGCATTATTTTTCTCAATTGTTCTTAACTCAACTTTAACATCTACTCTTTCCTCTACAATTTTCTTAATTTCCTCTGCTAAAATATTTTCTTTTCTCATTTCTTTTTACTTCCTTTCATTATTTGTTATTGTTTATAAGTTTTCCCACCCTATTACACTTATATTAATTATTAAATTTCAATATCTTCTTCCACATCCTCTCCCTTACTTATAACTCCAGTTGCACACAATGTTCCTTTATTGGATTTCTTATTCCTTTTCTTAGCACAATACATAATACTTACAAAGTATCCCATTAATTCAGAGAATGTGTCATCATCAAGATAATCATCAAGAACCTCTTCAGGTGTAGTATCGCTTTTTATATCTCCATCTGCAACTCCACACATTAACCATCCCATATATACATCTTCATCATTGAAACATTTTGCTATCTTATCCATAGCAATTACTAATTCTGCTCTTTCCATTCTTTGTTTCTTTGTCATAATATTAATCTCCTTTTTATAATTTAATTAATTTATTATTAGTTTCCCTCTCACCCTATTACACTTAGTTATTAATGGAATAACGCATCAAGAATTTCATCAATATCATTAGTGTAACTATTTACTCTTCCTGATATGTTATCTATTGCAAGACTAGCAAGTTCTTCATAATCAAACAATCCATCTAAGGCACATTCTCTTAACATTTCTATGTCGCCATACTTGTTATATAAATAATACTCGCAATCTAAATCCAGATGTGAGTAATCTCTAATTATTTCTGTTGGAGTTAAACTTTCTAAATCATCATCTAAATCATCAAAAGTCCTCTTTATTTTAGCTCCGTTTCCAATTACCATATTATATATTGTAATTGATATGTCATATCCTTCTTCTTCTTCCATTATTTCTGCTATCATTTTCTTTAATTCATATCTTTTGTTTATCCAATATTCACCTGTGCAATTTTCCACACCCTCTACAACTACCTCACAATATTTTTTAAACATTTCCTTTGTGCTAAACATTTCTAATAATTTCATAATTATTATCTTCCTTTCTTTTATACATTTTATTTATCAATACTTTAAATGATACTCTCACCCTATTATAAATCTATTAATTAATTATGTGTTGCATAGATGCCATAATTAATTCCATTGTATTTCCTCTTAATGCTTTACATCTATCAATTAAAGCATTATATAGCTTTGATGGCAGGTCATGAGTTCTCTTTAATATTTCTATACACTCATCATAAGTTAAACATTGTACCATTTCCAATGCTTCCTCAATAGTGTTCAGTTTCTTGATTTCCTTGTTAGCTAATTGTGTTCTTGTTATCATTTTTATTTAACCTCGCTTTCTATCTGTTCTAATTCATCTAATGTAAATCCAAGTTCTATCATATCTAACATTGCATCACTGCAAACTGATGATGTTTCCATGCATGGATTATCATTAAATATTTTACAGAAAATTTTATACTTCTCAATTGCCCCCTCTCTACTGAAACACACTAGGTTTCCTACTTTAGCATCAATTCCATATGTCATATGCTAACACTTCCTTTCGTTTTGTTTTGTTTTAACCCTGTTAAATTTTACAAATGTAATTGTAGCACATTCAGTTTCATTTGTCAACAGTATTTATGATATTCTTTAAATCCAATTGTCTAATGTAGTTGTGGCTTCTTTAAGTCGTTCCATAACTTCTTTAAGAACTTCTGTTTTTAATCTACCTTTACTAGCATTGTTTTTCAATAACTCTGTAACCTCATCAATTAAATCATATACTGATTTACTATCATTCCATAATCCATCATACAATCTTTCATACTCATCATACTCATTAAATACTTCTGCTTTTAAATTCTCTTGACTTGCTAATCGTTTATCAATTTCCTTAGCAAAATCATAACTTACATATTTCTCCGCTATTTCTACGCAATCTCTATTTCCATCTTCTCCCTCTCTTATATACTGTCCATTGATTAATAACATAATTCTGCATCTCCATTTCTATTTTCTTTCTTTTAAATTTCCATTTTTGGATAAAATAAATTTTTGTGTAATAGCATAATCATATGCTCTATCATATGGTGATAATTCATATATAAACCAACACTCATTTTCTTTTAACTTATACTTTACATCGTTTAATATTTTGCAAATTTTCTTTGCATTTCTCTTACTTACACAATGTGCTGTGCATCTACTATACAAAAATTCTTTTCCAATAATTGTTTTTGCAATTGCTGTTATCATTTTCTTACACTGGATCGCTTGCTAGTGTTTATAACAAGCAATCTTTTCTCCTTTCTTTAAGTGCATACACAATCTACATTGTGAACAACTTGCTCCTGTTCTTCTCCCTTTTTCGTTATATTCAGGACAATGTGGTAACTTTTTTATTTCCTCATCATTTCCTAAATCAACTATAAACTCTGGGAATTGATAGGGATTATTTATTTTTCCCCAACTTGAATATATAATTGTTAAGTTAGTCGGTATCATTCCATTATTATCCATGTATTTATTTACAATGTCGTGTCTTTGTGTATAGCAATAAAACAATGTATCTGCATTATTTCCATTTGCTATATCTACCATACTTTGAAAGTATTTATCAGATATTATATCTCCACTAACGTGCCATCTAAAACATCCTATCCAATTTTCACAAAGAAAATCATTGATTTGCTTAAAATATTTCTTTGGATTATTTCTTGCAATCAACGTATTCTTTGCGTAAGCAATAGTTGTTTTCTTATACTGTCTAACTGATTGCACAGCATAGCAATCAGCCTTGCAATGTTGACAATTCTTACAAGTTCCCTTTACATTAGTGACTATCTTTCCAGATACATATCTAACGTAATCATTCGTTGGAATAGTTGATATACTATATATACCTTTTCCTAACTTATCATTACCATCTGATAATGATATTCTCAAATCATCATTATAGTTCACAATTCTTTTTTCCTCTTTCTTTTCATTCTTCATTTTATCAAGCCTCTTTTCTTAGTTTTTTTTTATATAAAAAGCACTCTGTTTTTCTTACAGAGTGCTTTATTATTTAATCTAGTGTACAACAACTTTGTTTATTATAAACTTATCTAACTTTTCCTTTGTTGGAATATTGTAACAGATGTTGCTTGCTGTTTCAGTGCTTGCGTTCCATGTGAATATAGCATACTTCCCAGTTTCTTTATGCTTTACTACTAGATAATATAAATAATAATCTAATTTACAATTGGGATTTTTCTTCCCGATATAGCAATACTCATAATTCTTTAGTTCCTCTTCGACATACTTTGAAGCTCTCTTATCCTGTACACGTTCAGAGTCGGCGTTGATTTTTTTAATCAACTTCTCATCAAAAAGTAAATCAACACAAACATCATATAGACTTGATATTAATTTCTTACCGTTCTCATTCAGTTATCATTTCAAATTACCTCTTTCTTTATTTTCTTCATTGTGTTTTCCCACCCTATACGCAATTAATTAATATCAATTATGTCATCTTCATGCATTTACACTTCCTTTCACGTTTATTAATCTAGGTAAGTCATTTATGAAAGTCCACAAATGACCATATGCCTTATACAAAGGCATATCTATATTTTCATCATCTGTTATAAAGCAGATGTGCTTTCCTGTATATCCCACTTCACAACCTAAATTATCATCACTTTTGTAAATATAGGCTGGTTTGTCATTTGCCAATATTAATTTCTGTGCTGGATAACAGTCGTTATTGAACACTGTTATTCCATGATTGATGAGAACTTTAATCATTCTCGTATTTAATGAAATGATAGTTCTATCAATTATAGTTATATATTTATAACTATCTTTTAAAAATGTGAAATCATATTCCAAAGGATGTAGACAAAAATCTAAATCCTCTCTATTCCTTATGTGTATCCTGTCCTTCTTAAATATTTCCTTTAATTCCATAGTCAATTACCTCTTTCTCCCCGTCTTGCCGATAGGTCAGCGATATTATAATTATCTGAAATATCTGTACTCTATAGAACAATTTTCATCTTGTCTGTGTTCCCTTATTATTCTTAAAGCCTCTTCCTTTGAAACAATATCCCAAAGTTCCTCTTCGAGAAAATCACTTGAAGAGTCATGCCACACTTCGAACTCTCCCTTTCCGTTGCTATATATATATGTGTAATATACATAGCAACCACCATTATTACAGAGTTCTGAATTGTAGTCACTCCAATCTGCTAATTTGATATAACTTCTTCTTTTCATAATAAAATCCTCCATCTTTCCTTAATTAAAATTATTATAAGTCCTTAATAATTTAAGGACTTATAAAGATTTTAATTAATTAAGAGAGGGAAAAATCCCTCTCTCGGCTTATTAAATTACAATATCATCAGTGAAAAAATCTTCCTCATCAAGTTCCTCATCTAACAAATCTATGTTGTTTACCTCGTTATAACGCTGATAAGCGTTATCAAGCCACTGATATAACATAGACTCCAAAGTTTCCTTTGGTAAATTTATATTACTAAATGTTGTTCCATTGATTGTTAAATCAATGGAATCATGTTTAGAAATAAATAATTCGTTTCCATCAACATCTGTAAATTCAAAACCTACAGTGTAAATAAATCCACATATATTGTTTAAAGTGTCTATCATTTTAGATACAGTTTTCTTAATATTCCCTACTATGCAAACCTCGCATGATAAATCCTCTACTACAATATTATTGATTAACATTTCGTATTTTTCTTTGTTTTCCATATTCCATTACCTCTTTCTTTCCTTGAATTATAATTAAATTAAATCTTTAAACGATTAAAGATTTAAGATTAACTACAATTCCAAAAGGGTCGACTTGCTTGTTAGTCAACCCTTTATATGATGTTGTTAGATTATATCAAGAGAGTGTAGAAATTCATAATTTTCCAAAACAGAGTTGTAATGTCCATCAAATAATGGTTTTATTCTAACTTTAGCATCATACACGTTCTTAAAATAAGCAAGTACATTTTTTACGTTCATTATATCGTATTCAACAACTTCTTTCTCTTGCCATTCATTATTTTTCCATACAAAGATAATACCTCTTCGAAGGTATTTGAGCATACGTTTCCTACTCCAATCTTCAGTTCCAGTAACACAAAGTTCGTATATGTTTTCAACGTAATGTTCCTTATACGACATTTCCACTTGAACAATTTTCCCATTGTCATCATACCATACGTTTTCCCAAGTTCTATATAATCTAATCTTATCTGTTATCATGTAAATACATCTCCAATCTTAAATTTTATATTAACAATTCCCACCCTATTATTGCTATGCTAACTTAATTCCCTTGATTTTTTCCATAGCAACATCAAGGTCTATATGCTTGTCACCACCCTTGTCTTGAATACAAACACACTTTTTGAGTGCAAAGTATGAGGCACTTGGGTACATTTCCCTTACAGTATCAAACATTAACTTGAACAGTGTTCGAGATACAAACTTGTCAAACTTGATTTCAAGAGTCGGGTTGCCTAGTTTCTCATTGATACCCTTAGAAATAATAAGGGAGTTTGAGATAGTTGGTTCTATCTCTGTTGACGTTGGTTCTGGTGTTGGTTCTTCTTTTGTTTCTAATTCCAATTTCAATTGACGATTTTTATCCTCCAATTTTTCAGTGATACGATTATAAAAATCCACACCAGGTTCATTAACTTTTGATAGAAAAGCCACACCATTAGTGATTAACTCTTTTATACGTTTAAGAGTAACCCTAGTTTTCTCGTTTCCATGCATCATAAACAATGTTTTATCACAACCCTCTAAAGTGCAAAGGATTAGTTCTGTTCTTCCATCAGTTTCCTCAACAAGTATTAAATTTCTTCCATCCATTTCGGATATAGTATAGTTCTTCATTTTAAATCATCCTCTTTCTTTTCATTAAAATTTTCTTGTAGATAAATTAAGCCCTTAATCTAATGATTAAAGGCTTAAGCCTAACTACAAGGGGAGTTAGGGGAGAGGGGAATTTTCCCCTCGTTAACAGTATCTTCGTCTTAAAGTTCCTAAAGTCTTATTGTAGTTCTCTTTAGTTACTGAACCTACAATGATAGATTTTGTAGGTCTATAATAATAAGTGTTTGGGTACATTTCCTTAAGGTTATCGTACACCTCTTTGAATACCTCATTCTTAACCCACTGAGTAAAGAAAACCTCTATAGTTTTCTTTTTGCGTTTCTCATTATAACCTTCTAAAACCTCAATAGGGAGTTTTTCTGTTCTTAATTCGTTAACATGAATATCTTCCATTTCTTTTTTCTTAGCAATTAGAGCCTTATTAAGTTCAATTTGCTTTGCTAATCTAGCGTTAAGATTATCAAGTTCGGCTTGTTTTCGCATTGCTACCTCGTTAAGGTCGATAATATCAATATCTCCCTTTTTTTGTAGTGCCTTGATATCAGTGATTTTCATTTCACTCTGGCTTCCTTTACCATCAGACATAAGTATCATACCTTTATCAGTAACACTTAAAAAATATTCAACGTTAGTATCGTTGAATTTAATCTTAAAGTTACCTTTGCTTATAATATCCTTTGTTATTTTTACAGTTGTCATAATAAAATACCTCTTTCCTTTTTGTGTGTTTTTTAGTTAACTTAAACCATTGATACGTCAATAGTTTAAGTAGGCTAAAAATAGCCCACTCTTCGGAAAAATTGAGCCGATAATCTGGATATTTAAGTCGATAACAAGTAAAAACTAGGTTATACTTGTAAAACCAATGCAAGCAGTCAATTATCGGCTCTAACCAAACAAGGATAACCAAACAAGGATAACACACTTAGAGCCTTAATTTTGAAATAATCAAGTAACATTCAAACATCAAGTTAAAGTCACGTCTAAGCAAGTCATACAAGCAAACCTAAGTTAAATTGATTAATTTAGACAAGGTTAAGCAAGATTAAATATTTTTAACTTGATGTTTAAGTCGGTCTTCGCCCGTCTACTCAACGAACTATTAAACAGTATAGGTACAGAAGTATTACTTTATAGCCTTGACTCTTTTCGGGAAAACTATTGCTTTTCAAGGATAACTACACAGTACACAAGTAAAATGCTTGACTAACACAAAAAACTCGTGTGCCATGCCGAACAATTCGGTCGCTTGAACGATTAGAACAATAGTCCTATGCCTAGAACCTGTTATTCATTACTTACAAGTAAGTAATATAATACCATTTAATCGGCTTTTTAATATAAAATATTGTTTAACATTCTCGATATAATCCACCTCAATTAATGGTAGCAAGTCACACCTACTTATAAAGGTTATACACCCAGGCGGTCAAACCTAGTCACTAACTTGAAACTTTACCCTATGCAAGCATAAGTTTAGTAGGGACTTTATATAAGTTGCCTCATATAAAGCAAGACTTTTCATCACACCATGACACACCTATAACGTCAACAGTGGATATATATCAATAGTGTTGAGCCTATCGACACACACAATATTTATTTATCAAAGTGCAAAGCGATAGAAAAATATTAATAAACCTCCTTCCATTTATATAGATACCTATCGCATAGTACCCTCGAACACACCAGTGTTCGGCTAGCATTGTCAATTAATCGGCTATATTTTAACGGATTACACCTAGTGCCTTTACCTATATGCAATGAATAGTAGACAATAGTAGACTATACCCGCACTCATTGCTAGGTTATTGTCATAATCGACAATAGTTTATAGTTATTCATTTGTCAGTGGGTATCGGTCTCAATAACCACTTATGCTAATCGGGCGGACTAGCAATTGTTAGAGGCAACTTTTAAAACCTCTTTACAATAACCATTATAATACTATAATGGATAAATGTCAACACTTTTTTTAATTTTTTTTAAAATCATTTTTCAAGTATCACCTTGTCGATAATAAAATTATTAAATTGTATTGACCAGGGACTTAATCCCTATCAAAAAGGGTATTCCCTCTTGACACTTATAATTGTATCACGCTTATAGATAAAAGTCAACAACTTTTTTCAATTTTTTTATATTTTTTTTGCAAGCCTTGTAAAATAAGGCTTCCCACCATATAATTTTTATAAGCCCTTATAAATAAAGGCTCGAGCCACATAAAAGCATAGGATCATGTATAAATACTCATGTTTTCATTTGTACATAATCACAACTTTAAAGGCACTCCCGTATTAAAACAAATTTTTATCGTGTTGCGATAATCTGCACCCCCTAGGAAGTCCGACCGAACGTGACCTAATATTTCAATAACACCCTCATCAAACCTATATATAATCCAAACATAATCCATATATGATCCAAACATAATCTATATTTCCCTACACTCTCTCACACTCACTCCCACCTAAATATAAATATAATAATCAATCCCTAATCCACCCCACCACACTCCAATATTCATACCAAACTGTATAACAATCGCACCATAAAAAACTGTCATATAAAAATCATTAAATAAACAATATCAAAAAATAAAACGTCAATTATCCCATTCATGCAAAACAGAAATTGACAAAAGCCAATGTATAACAAAGTATAACATTACAATTAAGTGACGATAATAAAAAATAAATAACCCTATTCCCAATAACCTCTCAATAACCCTAGTAAAATCAATATAATGACAAGATAAAAATATTAAACTGTCAATTAATTATCTCACCTGATTCCCTCTGATTTTCCATATAACCAATCATTACATACCCACTTCCAGAACCATTGATTTTAAAAAGCAGGTAAAAGTGTACGTTTAGAAAATGTGAAAAAATTTTGCACCCAACACATATAAAACCAACAGATTAAAATAATGCTATGATATATTAATATTGTGCTAGTCGATATTAAAATAATACTTACTACTCTTCTACTACTCTTCTACACTTCGTTACTTCGTTCTCTTCTACATTCTATGACTTCTCCATATAATCTCCTGTTGCATGTCGCTCTCATTCCTCATAGAGTATACTCCCCTCCTGTAAAACAAAGAATAAAAAATAAAATTGAATAATAACTTACCCTTAAAACTGAAAAATAAAAATAAAAAATAAAAAGAAAAACAAAAGAAAAAAATAAAATAAAATTAAAAAATAAAAAAATAAAAAGAAAAAAATAAAACGAAATCGGATAACTCAAATGAAAATAATAACATAACATAACGCAAACTAAAGAAATAATAATCAATCATAACGAATAATAGAATGAAATAACGAATATCAAAAGATAAAGGAAACGAAATAAAGAATAATAATAAAATCTAAAAAATCATAAAATTTCATAAAGGGATAATAACCCAACATAATCCTTCATAAGAAATCATGATCCGATATAACGTAATCATAACGAATCATAACAAGTCATAATAAATTATAACAAGTCATAATAAATTATGACAGGTCATAACGAATCATAACTGGTTATCAAAAGGTTATCAAAAATAGATAACTGGTTGTAAAGAATAATAACTCGTTATAACGTATTGCAGAAAGTTATAACAAATCATAAACGAATCATAAATAGTTATAACTCGTTGTAATGAATCAGATAACTCAATAACCTAAAGATAATGAGTAACGATTAATTGTGAATCAAAAAGAATAATCAAGAATAATTAATCCAGATGCTGACCAATCAAAAGCAAATGATATAATAATATATCTTGTAAGATAATTACATGTAAGATAATTATCATTCATCAGGATAAACACAATCGTTCATTCAAATAACTTTGACTAATGGTTCAAGATGATGTATAATTAACTGGTATTATCTAAGAGAATTATATAATATCTAAGAGAACCAGTCATAACCAATCGGAAATAAGCAGAACGATAATTTAATTAAGAGTTATTGTTAATTGTCTTTTAATTACTGTTAATTAGATTTTAGTTACCATTAATTGATTTTTAATTACGCAAATATTTTAATTAATATTTAATTAATAATATTTATAACTTGTTAATAATTGAAGGCAACCAATCAGGAAAAAAATTGTGTTTTTTTTGTGAACTTTGAAAAAATTTTTTATACAAATGACAATTGAAAATATGTCATTGCTTTAAAGCGATAAAGTTTTAGAATTAACTTGTGGTTAGTTGAAACTTACTAATTGTCTGTTGCTCACTCATCATTTATCTCGGAGAAGTAGTAGGGGTTAAAAATACAAATACCTCTGTAACGTCATAGAATGGATTTTAAGAGCATTTTATTTTTAGGTGTATAAATCTTAGGCTTAAACATAAAAACGTCTGTATGAACGAAATACGAAAGCACAGAGGTATTTCTGTGGAAGGGTAGGAGTAGAATCAGCAGGAAAGAAAAAATATTATCTTCGCATCCAGAAAAACGTCAGGAGAAAAAAAACGAACATAACCCAACCAACTCATATACCCCTAGAACATCACAGAATGGATTTTAAGCGACTTTAATTGTTTAGGTATATAAATCTTCATGTGCATAATAAAAATTCGTCTATGGGCAAAATATGAACGTACAGAGGGTAATGTGAATATTTAGTGTATCGTGATGATAAATAATAATGTGTTTTGGATAAATTGATCCCAGCATCAGACAGACAAAAAGAAAAGCCGATAGCAATAATAAGCATATCGGCTCTCTTTGCACCAAGTGAAAGCTTATTGGTGACTTGCTTGAAATATTCAAAACAGTTCAGAACAATTTTGATTGTAGCACCTAAAGAATTATAAGTCAATAGGGAATTTGAAAGTTCTTCAGGAAAATGAGAAAGAGCCGAACGCTATCGGCTCTCTTTCTCTTAGTAGTCTTAACGTATCTACAACAGTAGAAATTTTTATACTACTTAACGTTTCTACTCACACACATGAGAAAGAATTAACAAGGCTTATCTCATGTGGACAATCTCATTGTAACATGTATAGGCTAATGTGTCAAGCAGTAATTTAAAATTTGTTTTCATACTCGTTGATACCTGTTGAAACGTTAGTTGATACCAGTGAAACGTTAGTTGATACCTGTTGAGCCAAAGCCACCAGTTCCTCTTACTGTATCGTCTAGGTCATCTACTTCTGTGAAGTCAGCTTGGAAGAATGGAGTGAATACTATCTGTGCAACTCGTTCTCCGTTAGTGATAGTAACTGGATTGTCTGAATGATTGTGAAGAGCAACCATTATTTCACCTCTGTAGTCAGAATCAATAACACCTACCTTGTTGGCAGGAGCAAGACCTTTCTTTGTGGCTAAACCACTTCTAGCATATACAAGACCTACTAAGCCATTGGGAATAGCAAGAGCAATACCTGTATGTATCATAACTGTGTCCATTGGATAAATAGTTACTGGTTCATCAAGACAAGCATATAAGTCTGCTCCTGCTGAAAAGTCAGTACCATAAGTTGGGATAGTAGCAGATGGATTGAGTTTGAGAATATCCATGCTAATCAAATTGTTTAGGTTCATGAAGTCCATAATCAATTCTCCTTTACGTTTTTTTTGCAAGTATATCATTCTCCGAGAAATAACACAAGCGAAATCATATGCAATCAATAATCTTTAAGCACACAAATTTTTCTCGTGAGATTATGAGCGAAGCGAGTAATCGAACGAAAGTTCGGTTTTGCGAAGCAACAACCGAACTTATTCGTCAAATCAATCAATGAAGTTCGGTTTATGAGATTAGCGAAGTGTTGAAGTTAGTAGTTGACAAATGAGAGGGTGTTGTGGTATAGTGAGTGGTATCGAATCATCTGGATGAGTGAGTTTGGATTATCGGTTGGTGGTTCGTGCGTGGGGCAGGGTGGTTTGATGTGCCTCGTGCGTGCGTATCATATGTTTTTATTTATAGTTTTATTTATATATTTAAATTATATGTTTTTTAATTATATTGTTTATTTTCATGTGGGGCTTCGCCCACACATGAAAATAAACAATATAATTTCAAAAACTTCTTCCCTCGCTTCGCTCGGTCGAAGTTTTTGACTAAAATTTTTGTTATTAGGGGATAGTATTATTATATATATTATTATTATTAATTATTAATAAATATAGGGTTGTGTAAATATACTACCCCCTTTAAGGGGGGTAGTATATTTACACAACCCTATATTTATATTATATATATATATATTATTATTATATATTATATTATTATATTATATATTATTATATATATATTATTATATATATATATATTTATATATATATTATATATATATATTATATTA
>Ga0326511_10000446_pt1 | contig 36032 bp, 55 predicted proteins | sample 0_2496_0518_D_FD_203701 | JGI IMG/M metagenome (GOLD analysis project Ga0326511, IMG submission 203701) | Bovine rumen microbial communities from UC Davis, California, United States - 0_2496_0518 | ecosystem: Host-associated > Mammals > Digestive system > Stomach > Rumen | place: USA...
TTTGAGGTCATCGGTTCGCGGGCCTCGGGTTTGTAGTTGCTCTTGATGGATGCAGCGACCTTGTCGTAGCCGCCGGCCATGGTTACCATGTTCAGGATGCGCAGGTCTTCGTTGGTCTTGGCGTTGGCGTTGGCCTCTGCCAGACGCTCGGTGAGTTCCGCGAGTTGCTGTTCCAGCTCGGCGATGCGCTCTTTCAACGCCTCGTTTTCCTTCTCCAGCTCGCTCTGCTCACCGCCTTCTCCCTCTGCTGTTGCATCTCCTTCCTGTTCATCGCCGTCTGCCGCACCCTCTGCCTGCTCTTCGGGTTGACGGATTTCGGTGATGACGCCGTTTTCGACCACGATAGTGGTGTTGTCGGGCATGAGCCATTCTCCGTCAGGCTCTGCCGCGTCACCGACAGCGGGTGCGCCTTCCTCACGCTCGATGCGCAGGGTGTCACCACTGGCGGTGGCCAGTTCCATTGCCTTAACGGGCATCGGCTCTTCACTGCCGAAAACCTCGTTAATGAAATTCAAAAATCTGTCTTTGATACTCATATTGTTTACACTTTTAGCTGATATTGGTGCGATAATTTCCCCGACCATGCCAAGTTCCATCGCGCGTTCAACGCTGATGAACTTGTCCTCGGCCATCAATGCCGCCATTTCCTCGCGGTCACAACCGCAACGCTCGACATACAGGTCGAGGATGCGGTCCTGCTGTTCCTTGAGCTGCTGTGCGGCCTTCTCAAGGTCATCGGCTGTGGCCATTCCCATGTTCCCGATCCATGCAGGGTCGAGCCACGGGTTATGGACGAGGATTTGGGCGTTTGCATAGGCTTTGCGGCGTTCCTTGGGTGCTGCCATCATGATGACCGTTGCCATGGATGCTGCCGTACCGTCAACGACGGTGGTAATCTCCTTGCCCGTGGCACGCAGCCGGTCATATATGGCCCAGCCTTCCAGCACGTCACCGCCGTTGCAGTGGATATGCACGTCGATGGTCTTGTCATCGGCAGGCAGGGAATCGCAGAACTCGTTGATATCACGGAACGAGATGCCAGGCTCCATGCCCCACATGCGGGTCACGGCCTTTTCCTGCTCGCTCTGGATATCGTTGTATATGTTAAGTACTGCCATTGTTTTCTCGATTTGATTTCACAAAATTAGCGACGAAAAAAGGCGGGGTGAAATTTTCCCGCCTTTGCCGTGGGTCACGCTTTGACCCTTTTTGCCATTTTTCGGGCGATGCGTTTGACCGTTGCCTCGCTGATGTCGTACTGCTGTGCCAGGTAGGCCAATATCCACACCTTTTTGTGGCCCTCCTTGGTCAGCCGTTGCCAATCCTCATAGACGGCAAGGTAACGCGCCTCGCTGGGCACAATGCCAGCGGTGTCGCAGATGCGCAGAATGGATTCTGCCGACTTTATGAGCTCATAGCGCGTCATGATCTTGCCAAGTCCTCAATTACCTGTACCTGGTTCGTCACGTCGGTGATTTCACGCACACTGACCACGGGAGCCGGTGCCATGGCATAACCCTTGGCGATGGCTGCCGCCAGCATATCCTCTCCCATCTGCGTCGCTGCGCCTCCATGGACGATGGGCACACCGCCTCCCAGCTGATTGATTGCCGACAGCAGCGGGGAGAACATGGCCGTCGCATTGGCCGTCATCACGCTCTCGCCGTTTGACACCTTGGCGGTGATGCTGTCGCTCGTTCCAGTGCCGATACCCTCAATAAGACCGCCTTTTGCAAACTTTGCCGACTTGACGGTACTGATGGCCGTGGCGATGTTGGCCATGATCGTGGCAACCGTTGTGGCGATGGCCGCGATATTGCCGGGAAACGGTACGGACTGCGCCTGTGCCACACCAGCTGCGATGGCTTTACCTGTGTTGATTGCGATTTCTGCAAGGGCCAACACCTTCGACAGCTTTGCGAAATCCTCGTTGCTGTCACCCATCGCCTCAAACACCTTGCCGATGCCGCCTGCGATACTTGCGTATGCATCCAGCTTGGCTTGTTCGACCTGCATTTCCTTGTCCGCAAGTGCCTGTTTTTGGTCGAGGTAGTTCTGCTCGAGTTCAAGCCGGCGTGCGTTCCAGGCCTCAATGGATTCGCCTTCCATTTGGCGGGCATTGTCACGCAACCACTTCACCTGCTCCAGTTTGATGCGTTCCTGTTCCAGCTCGTTGTCGGCGGCTGCCTGGATGCGTGCCGTGAACTCGTTGGTCATGGCCTGTTCCATTTCTGCCTGTTGCTGTTGTTGGTATTGGGCGTCAAGTTGGGCACGCTGCTGCCTGTATTTCTCAAGCACAAGCATCGTCATATAAGCACGGTCCATCTCGTTCTTGACGGACTTGTCGATGCTGTCGATTTCTGCTTGCTGCTGCATGTCCAGTTGCTCCTTTTTTAGTCGCAATTCTTCTTCGCTGCCCTTCTTGACAACTGCAAGTTTAAGCTCGATGCGTTTCTTCTCTGCCTCGACTTCGGCCTTGTTGTATTCCTCGATACTCTTGAGCATCATCTGCGCGGCCTTCTCGGTTGCCTTGCGTTCTTCCTCTGCCGCCTTATCTGTTGTGGCAGATGCTCCGCTGTTGGATTTTCCAGAACCCTTTGGTGAGGCAGGATAGGTGGGGCCAGGAGGCGTCTTTTTATCCTTGTCCTCATTCTTGACCAGGGTTCCAAAGCCTTGCGTGCCGATGGAGATGTATTGCGCACCACCTGCTTTCATGACATCCTCATATCCACCCATAACCGCATTGCCTATGCTTTCGCCGTATGACCTTGCGGAAATGACTGCACTGCGCCACGATCCCGTGAGGCTGTTGAGCGCATTGTTCCACCCCTGCTGGACTTTATCCCAATTAAGAGTGAACACACCCTCGATAATATTACCGGCTCCCTTCATGGCTCCCGCAAAGCCTTTCACGGCCTCGCCAGCAAGGGTGAAGAATGTGCGAACAGCACCCCATACGGATGTCCAAACGGCGATGCCGCCAGCCTTTAGCACTGCCCAGGATTTTGCACAGAAGTTATAGAAATCGACGTAGGTATTATAGCAGCTGATGATGTATTTCAACACCAAAAGCAGACCCTGCTTGCTGTATAATTCGGCCTTTTTCTTCAGTTCGTCCCAGCCTTCTACACCAAACAGCGCAAACGTAGCCTCGTTGATTTCTTTCTGCGTCTTGTAAATCTGCTCCTGTGTCGTTCCATATTCTCCCTCCTTGTCGATGAGTGAATCAAGCGACTTTTCAAGGTCGGCCAATGCCTTGATTTGTTCTTGGCCAGCCTTCACACCCTGTTTGCCGAATACGTTGTCAAGAATTGCGCCAGCCTCTTGGGTGTTCGCTCCTACATCCTTCAGGTGAGTGGAAACATCCTGAATGGCTCCGACCATTGATATCGAATTGTCGGCAAGCCTTCGTTTAAGTTCATCAGCATTGATGCCGATGCCCTGCAATGCGTTGGCCGTACTGCTGGACATATCTCGCAACGACTTGCTTGCCCTGGTGATGAGGTCAAGGCCTTCCTTTGAGAAGACTCCGCTACGGGTCTGCTGCAATATGGCAACGAACTCCTCGGCACTAAGGCCAGCATCCTTCAATGCGGGTGCATATTGCTTGATGTTGTTGAGGAAATCGCCGTTCACGTCGGCACCAGCCGCGAAACCTTTGGCAACGACATCGCTTGCAGATTGCCAATCGAGACCGAACTGGTTGACGATTGTATCAACGGCTTGCAGGGTTTCTTTGAAGTCTTTACCCCAGGTGTCGGCAATGGCTTGCACGGATGAGCGAATGCTGTTAAGTTCTGCGCCCGTAGTACCTGTGAACTGCTGCGTTAGCCTCATGGCCTCCATGATGCCGTCGTTGTAATCCTTCCACCAGTGGTAAGCAATGCCTAATCCAGCGATGCCGGCAATGGCCAAGAAGACTGGATTGGAAAGCAACGTCATCATCGCCTGTGATGCCGCCATCGCATCCTTGCTGACGATGCCTAATGCACCACTGGCACTGGTTGCACCGCTCGACAGGTTCATCAATGACGAGGCAAAGCGGTTGTTACCCGTGATGGCCTGCGTGATGGCGGCCTGGTAGTTGCCCACGTTGAGCTGCATCTTTCCTGTCTCGGCCTGTAGGGATTTCATGCGCTCATAGACGGCCTTGCTCTGGTCGATGTACGCCCTGTTGCGCTGACGTTCTGCGGCATCCATTTCGTTGATGCGCTTTTTCATCTGCGCATAGGTCTTCGACAGCTCGTTGTACGATGCGTTGTTGATGTCGATTTGCTTCTGCTCGGCACGGTCAGCCTCCAGCTTCTTTTTCAACTCATTGGTCAAGACCTTCATTTCGCCGTTCAGCTGGGCCGTGATGGTCTTGTTTTTGGCCATGGCGTCACCATATTGCTGCTCGGTGATTTGGTTATCCTTCAGGGCCTTGTTCAGTGCGCTCTGCTCGTCCTTGAGTTTCTTGATCTCTGCAAGGTATGCGCCAACGTCCTTTATACCCTGCTGGTAATCGACGTTGAGTTTAAGGATGGTTTCGACTTCTTGCGTGTTAGTCGGCATTTATTCTTCCTCCTGTCGTTTGGTTAGTTTTAAAAGTTTGGCCTCTGCCGTGTGGTTACCCTTGACGTTGAGCTCCAGCAGGGCGAAAAATGCGCCGTGCTGCTTGATGTATATCGGGCGCGTCTCGTCCACCTGCGACAGCTCCACGTCGGTGATGTGGATGGTCTCGGTGATTACTGACGGCTGCTGCATCGTGGCTGCAAGGTCACCGTAATAGTCGGCAAGGATGCGTTTCATATCCATGTCGAACATGCCGACGGCCTCACCGCTACTGCCCTCTATCAGGTTCAGCACACGCGGTTGCACGGCCTTGTATTTGGTCTCCACGACACCGCCCTGCTTGACTTCCTTGGTGTACAACGGCACATTGTTGCCGTCAGTAGCGGCAAACGGGAATGTCACCACGTCCCGGTCATTCTCCAGGGTATCATCGTCCACGTCGATGCTGCCGTCATAGTTGCCCAGCACGGTGTCATCCTCTTTCCACTTCCACCAGTTGCGCTGCGCCCATCCGTCAACGGCAAATGCCTTGTTTGCAGCCACGGGGCGTGCCGTCGGTGACAACAGCCTGCCGGACCAGTCCACGATGCGGCTCCAGTCGAAGACAGATGCCACGGGACACATGACCAATGTGTCGGTGGTCGATGCCTGTGTCGGGAACACACCAGTAACAGCGGCAAGGAACTTCACCAGATCGATGGGTTTGATGTCGGGCAGGTTGCCCTCGACGGGGAACATCTGGTCGGGTTGCACCTCGTTCTCCTTGCCGATGATTTCGGCAATATACAGCGGGCCGCCCTGGACATGGATGTCTCCAGCTGCATTGGGGTCGAAGGTGCCGTTTCTTGTGGTGCCTATTATGAGCATGAGCACGTCATCGACGGCCATTTCGATGTTGAGATATCCCGACACATACAACGTCAGCCTGCCGCCCGCAATCTTGTCGGCAAGGAACGTATAACCCTCGGGCATAATGGGGCACCAATGCACTGTGTTTCCAACAAGCAGGCCAAGGGAATAGCCGTACTTTGCCCGCATGATAGGCCGTGACACGGGCACCAGGTCGGCCTCGTTGATATACAGCGACAGCGTATACTTTACCAAGCCTGTAAATGCCGTGGCACACGTCAGCGTCGTGGGTGCCGTTTGGGTGATGATGGGTGATGGGTGGCTGATAGTGAAACGTATTGCATTGCCGCCGTTGGGTTCGCTGGTGCTTGCCGTGAATCCGAAGTTGTAGGTCGTGTCGTTGGGGATTTTGTTTACCAGCGGCACGATCATCCTGTCGATGTCATCCATGGCACTGCCCCAATCAATATGCACACCATACTGCGCCTCCATGAGCGACAATATCCAGTTCATGCGCACCGACGGATGCAGCAGGGCCGATGCCGGCTGTTCCTCGGTGTAGTCGTAGGTGTCGTTACCGATGACAACGTGGGTGTGGTAGTAGGCATTCTCGCCCTCGTGCAGCTCGGTGTCCATGGCGGCATAGAACACGTCATCGACCAATGCGTCCTCATAGTCGGTCACCTCGGGCGCGTTGTGGAACTCGATGGCAGCGTTAGTGGATAACGATGCCAACGTCTTGTCGCTGCCCAGCAGGGCCTCGACAGCGGTGCGAACACCCCAAACGATGGCGATGTTCAACTTGTCGGGAGTGGCCGACACCAGACGCCCGATGCCGCCCTGGATGATGGCCACACCGTTGCGGTAGTAATCGACGTTGTGGATTGTATAGGGATAACTGCCGCCACCCTGCACGACCTGCGCCATGTTGATGAGGCTGCGGTTGCGTACCGTAGCGGGCAGGGCGATAGTGAGGCTGCGGTTACCCTTGAAATCTGCGGCCCCGGTCAGCAGGTTCGACTGGAGTGAAAACGTCACCTCGGTACCTTCTGCGATGTCGGCGAGCTTGCCGTCAATGTATAACTGCTGTATCATAACTGCTGGATGGGGATTTCGGGTAATACGATATTCATGATGAAGTCCTGCTCGGGTTTCTTGACGTCCTTGGTGTACTGGCCAGCCTCGATGGTTACGGCAGTCCACTTCGGCTCGTCGTGCTCATCCTTGCCGAGGTACATATCGACACAGGGCGAGGTGGTGACATCCTGGAGCATGTCAAACGTCTCTTGGTCAACAAGCGGCGCACATACCGGCAGCACATCGTTGCGGGTGAGGTTCTGCCGACGGCCCGTGCTCTGCTGCCAGTGGTATATCGGCTCCCACAGGCCGAGGTCGTTGCGGTGCCACAATCCGTCGCTGGCCACGTTGCGGGTCACGTTACCCTCCTTGAACAGGTAATAGTTCCAGAACCCGTGGCGGTCTATCCAACGCAGGTAGATGCCCTCGTTGATGTTCTCGCTGACGAGGCGCACACGCACCTTCTCCACCTGTGTGCCGTCGAGCGTATAGTAGAACGTCAAGTCGAACATGTTCTCGAAAGAGGTCTGCGCCAACGTACCGATAACGTCATAGAACGTCATATACTGGCCGCCCATCGCATCGTCGATGAGGATGTTGTAGAGACCCTGGTTGTTCAGCTGCATGATCGTGGCGGGTGACGAGTTCACGCCGGCTGCGACATATTGCGCCTGGCCGGCATAGTAGCCGATGGTAAACGGGTAGTTCTTGAACCAGGTAACGGTGCGGTGCTGGTTGAATATCTCGCCTGCCTTGAGGCCACCCCAGATGGTGAACAGCGTGAACGTACACTGCGCGATGACCGTACCAGCCGCGTTCAGTGCCTTGGCAACAATGGTCACCGACTGGCCCATTTCGCTATATCCCGACTGGCTGGTGTAGTCGATGTCGGCACCCATCAGCATGCCGGTGTACAGGCCTTGCAGGTATTCGCTGATGTCCACCGTGGCGGTGTAGCGCATGCTGTACGTCACCTCAAAACTATCGCCGCCGTTTCCTGTCATTTCAAGGCGCAGGCGGTCAAGGGAAACGCCCTGCCCGACTGGCAATGCGCGGACGGGGACGGGATTAAACACAAAGCACGGGCTGTCGGGATAGATAAACCTGATGTTGTTGATAGTCGTTGATGCCATATTGTTTCTCCTATTGTTGCGGTGTATTGAGTTTGATTTGTTGTGCCACAGCAGCGACATAGATGCCGCTCAGGCGAGAGTTTATCCGCTCGATGGCCACTGGTATTGCACGGGAGTAAACATCGTCCCTGCCGCCTTGCCTGTAAAGGCTGGTGCCCACGGTGCGGATGGTGTGTGCGATGGCCGATGCCATGGTGCGGTCTCCTCGCTCCTGTGCGCTGCTGTACTTGTGCGGCCCTTTGCGCACATACGGCATGGGTTCGCCGTGTACGCCCTTGGCCTGCATCCAGTCGTAGATGATGTCGGCCATGTTGCGGGGAACACGGCCACCCTTGCGGCCTGTCTCCAGTGTGCCGAATGCGCGACGGCCAACGAGCTCGCCGATGTTGCCCGACACCATCACGCCCATGGACGCCGCCGTCTTGCCGCTTGCCCATTGGCCGGTGACGCGAATGTTGTTGATGATCGTGGCCTTGAGTGTGCCCAGCTCCTCGTTGAGAACCTGGGAAACAGCTGCACCAGTTATGACCGTGCCGTCGTTCAGCATGAGCCGTTGTCCTCGATTTCAAGTGTCAGCATCACACCCGTGACGATGCTTGCCAACTGGTTGTAGATAACGTCATAATTCCATGCGATGACCGACTGAAAATACCCGCTTGCGTTGGCGGTGCGCACGAATGCCTTGGCGGCATCCTTCATGCGTTCAAAGACCACCCGCTGGTCCTCGCCCGATGCGTCGCGGGCCACCTTGTCCACGAATGCGACTGACACGTTTTCCCGGTCATAGACGCGCCCGTTGCGCATGGTCATGCTGCCACCGATGGGCAGGATGTGTGCGATGGCGGGCAATTTCGCACGGCTCACAGCCTGGTCAACGTCCCACCAGTCATCGAAGATGTATGTAAACTGCGAGAACTGCTCGTCCTCGGTTGCGATTTTCTTGATCGCCTCGTCGATTGTCATTTTCTTTTCCTCCTTGCTTCTTGCATTGATATATCGTTGAGCCGTCGCTGGTACTGCTCGACTTTGTTGTCCATGTCCATGCACTTGTAGATGCGCAGCCAGGAAACGGTCAGCACATCGTCGTGGTCGGTGATGCCCATCCGCTTGGCATACCAGTCGAGGATGCCGAACAGGCCGAACTGCAATTTATCCACGCCTGCCTGTTTCTCTTTGGCCGTCGGTTTCGACTGCACCGATTCGAACAGCCTGTTGATGCGCTTTACCTGGCGGCCTACCCACGACAGGAACGCCGCCACCTCCGTTGCACGGCATTTGTCGGCTTGCGGCTTGTCCATATCCAGCACAATCTCGATGATGCGGTAGTCGGTGTCGGGGCCGTCTGCCTCGCCAATCTCGATGAGCTGGCCGATGGTGAGGCCGTTGAGGTCTTCGGGGCATTTCGTTTGGCCGATATATGCAGGCCGCTCAAAATCCTCGGGGATGGTGTAGTTGCAATGCCGTGCAATCACCCGCCAATAGCCATATGTCGTGTTATTGTCCATCAGTACAATTTCGTTAAGTGCGACTTTGCCGTGCCAGTTCGCTGTTGCTGGAGTTTTGATGTTACCAGGTAACGCAATGCATCCAGGGCGTGGTCAAAGTGCTCGTTCTTTGCCGGCTCATTCTTGAGCTCTCCTGTTATCCTGTCCTCTGCCCACTTGTAGTTGCGCAGCTCGCGGATGATGTTCAGGCTGCGCTGCGTCACGTTCAGCCGATAGCGTTGAACGATTTGAATGCCGTTGCGCACACTATCGGCACCCTTCACCGACGGCTCGATGTTGCGCACGCCATAGTTGCGGAGCTCGGCAATGCTCTTTGGCTCGGCACTATCGGCCACGATGGGGCCGTTCTTCCCTTGCAACGCCTGGGCGATGCGGTCATTGGTCAGTCCAGGTGCGTAGAGCTCCTCGTCGATGTAGAGCTCACCATCCATCATGTAAACAGCGACAACCGATGTCGGGTCTGCCTGATAGCCGAAGTCGAGACCACGGCCCACCAGTCGGGCATTGTCGGGAATCTCCCTACATTGTGTCCAGTTGGTATAGATGAGGCCCTTGTGGTTTCCCGTCTGCCCGAGGCCGTACACCTTCCACCATGCCTCGTCGCTCTTGTAGGCCTCGATGGCCGCTATCTGTGTCGGCTCGAGGAAAGGGTTGTCGAGATATGTCGACACTATCTCGGTGGTGTCTTCGCGGACATTGAGACCATGCTGCTCATACCAGAACTCGCTGTCGGGGTTCCAGTCGATGAGGATGGTGCCGGTGGTGCGCACATCCAACTGACGGAATATCTCCCAATCGACGCGGTTGGCCTCGTTGATGAACAGGATGTCGCGCCTCGATCCTTTGACCTTGCCCCATGAATCAGCAGGAAAGAAGCGAATCTCGCTGTCATTGTTGAACCTGATGATGTGGTCGGTGCGGTTCTTTTCGTATTGCTCGCCCTCCGCAAGGCCGTAGTGGTCCATTATCTCATTCAGGTCGTTGATGGCACCTCGCTTGAGGTGTGGCAGTGATTCGCTTACAACGTCAATCTTGTGTTCCTTGGTGGTAGCGAGCACCAGCAAAAGAACCATCACAGAATAGGTCTTGCCGCTTCGGGTGCCACCCCTGTTGGCAACAAGCCTTTGCCCTTCCTTGACAGCCTTCTTTGTCAGTCGGTAGACTTTCGTGCTCTTTACCTCGAGTTCCGTCATTCAATCTCCTTCCACACAAAACCGCCTTTCACTTCGTGTTTGTTCTCGGTTTTCTCGGTGTACCCGTTTAGCCTGGCAACGAGGCTGGCGTTGTAATCACCCATCATCGCCCCGTTCAGTTGGTCTGCCTCTATCTCGTTGCCTATGCGCGTAAGGAGGTCGCAAAATTCCTTTTTCGCCTTGTAGTAAGAAATGAAATCTGCGGGTTTGTAACCAACACCGAGAAACGCCATGAATCCCACCCAGGTCAATGGCCTGTGTACTTCTGCGCCGGTACGAAGGTCTACACGGGCATCCTTGCGGCATTCTTTCTTGTATGCCTCAAACTTCTCGTCCAGTTCTTCTGGTGTAGCCGGTGCGATAGGCTTTCTTCCTCTTTTTGCCATAGTTAACCCTCCAATTTCCGCAAAATTACAAACTCTACAAACATTTTGCAAATATTTCAATAAAAAACCGCTCTCATCTCACGACGATAGCGGGGATACAAATCATCATAAACACTAAAAAAAACTATGGAACTTATTAGGTTACTATCTGCTTAGTCTTATAGGCAGGCCGGCATGATACCATGCAAGCAATGCCGCGTCTCTGCCTTCTTGGTTTGTCTTGTCTGTCTTTCCCATGATCGCCTCGAGCTCTGCCTGGGTGATCTTGCGGTCACGGCCTTTCCATATCTTCTCCAGCGGAGGCACCGGCACCACATCGACGCCTTGATACTCCAGCAGCTCGATGATGTCGAGGCCGCGTTGCTGGTTCCTGCCGAGTGACTTGCCTTTGGCTGCCGCCATCTGTTTCGAATCCTGGAATCTCAGGTGCCAGTTTGGGTGGTTCACCCATCCAGCCTCGACAAAAACCTTCAGCGGCTTTCCTGCCGCTATTGCCGTTGCCTGCATAACACCAATGGTCTCGAGCAGTACAGGTAGTGTCGTTGTCGAAATGGTGACCTTGCGCGTGGCCACGTCCACCATCGCATAACCGTTTTTCTTGACATCGGGGTCGATGCCTATGACGTAACCTTCCTTCATGCCAGTTGCCTTTCCATTGATTCACGCACCGCCCTGATGGCATCCTCACGTCCGCGAAGGGATTCGATATACTGCTGCACCTCGTCACCGCTTGTGGCGATGTAATATCCCTTGCTTGTGGCGATGAGCCACTTTATCATGCCGTTGATGCGAATGTGGTTGATAATCTTTCTCAGCCTCGCCTCGGTCAGCTGGTAGCCTGCGCCCTTCATCGCCTTGGTGATGGCGGTGTTGGTGATGGCCATACCTTCGCCTATCTTTGTCACCAGTCCACGGCAAATGACCGGCAACAGGGTATTGCGCTCATAGTCCGTCAGTGGTTCGGTCTGTGTTTGGAATCCGTGTATCATTGTCCAGTTCCTCCATCAGTTTCATTGTTATGCTTCGTCCTCTCGGGTTGGTGCGTTTATCATATAGCCAGGTACTCACCGTCTTGTTGTAGTAGATGGCCGTTGCGTGGTCCCTGCCGAGCCTCTGGCCGATGGCCGTCAATGTCATCGGTGTGTAGTGGTAGGCAAGCCAGGAGACAATCGCCCTGGCTTCGGCAAATTCTCTTTGCCTGCCTCTGTTGCACATCTCTGCCTCGGTAACGCCTGTCTCGCGCACCACCGCCCTGATGATGCTTTCGATGTTGGTTTTCACGATGCAACCTTCCAGCAGATCAGCGGCAACATCAATCGCCTGGCCAATCTCTGTGGCCGTGAATGGCGGGTCGCATGGCTCATGGTCGAGCCTCCTGTAATCGTTGTATTTTCGCAGCACATGTGCTGCACGTTCTATTGTCATCATTGCAGATACCATGGTTTTGGATGTTCTTCTTGCCAGTTCTTCCGCTCCTGACGGAGTTTCTTCTCTCGCTTAACCTCGTCGGCAACGGCTTCAGTCAGTCTCGGTTTCATATTTGTCGAGTTTTTTGCGCAGTTCGTTCAGTTCCTCCCGATGCACCTTGTCGCAGACGATGGCCATGACGATCATGCCAGAACACAGGCCGATAACAAAGCATATCATTTCTCAACCTCCTTTCTCGGTGGTACAATCGGCATCCAGTGGGTGACAGCGGGAGAGTTGTCACATTGAAATTCGCCATTACAAAAAGCCGCAGAATCGTAGATGTCGAACTCACCTAAAACTTCTTTGTTGAAATGCTTACGCACCCACACGACTTTTCTTTCTTCTGGCAACCTCTCCTCAACGGGTATCCAGTGAGGGTGTTGATCTGCGGCTCTCCAACCAGCGCAGAAGTCGTTGATTGTCTCACACAACTGCTCATCGGTGTGGAAATTGTCTGGCTCGTCCTTGTAAATCTCGGCTGCATAAGCATCGGCAGCAGCCATCATTTGTTGTTCTCGGTTTTCGTTGTTCATAATTCAATTTCCTTTCAATAGTTGTACTAACTTATCCGCAATTTCTACACTCCTTTCAACAGCCCTGTCTTCGGCGCTCTTGTATTGCACGTTGAGGACGGGTTCGTTTCTAAGGGCCAGTGGCAGCACTGACGCCGCCACCCTGGCCCTGTATGCTTCCCAAAAACGATTACTCAGTTCCTGGCTCATTACTTCAATACCTTCTTCGTGGTTGTCGTTCCGTCCGTGTACTCGGTCACTTCGATGGTGATGCCGTGCGGCTCGCTCATCTGCTGACCCATCGGGTTGTAATAGCGCACCGCCTTGACCTGCCTGTCCTCAACGGTTTCGGCCACGTCATCTGCACCGCCACCCTTGACACACTTGACATAGTAACTATCTCCTTCTTGGATCAACGTCAACGAATATTTGTTTCCGTGGCCTTCTAACGTGTAGTTATTGGTGCCATTGATAAGCGGACACAATCCAGTGAGGTATGTCGGCTGCTGTGGCCTAAACGCTCCCATCTCATTGCCGTTGATAACGAAGTGGTACTCACTTAGCTCAAACATAGACCCGTACCATACCTCGATAGGTTCATCCAAATCAACCTCCATCGGGGTGCCGTCCATGACGATCCAGTAGCCGTCATTCGGCTTTGGAGGCAGAACGGCCTCGCCTACCATCGTGACGTGCGTTGTGGTGGTGGTGTCGCAGCCTGTGCAACAGTGTACCCACGGACGCTTGTCTTTTCCGCATCCTGTTACTGAATACACACCGATGTCTCCAGTCGGCTCCCATCCCATCGGCACGTCGATAACCAAATTGAAAAACTCATAATCACCGGGGTGATACTTCGCGACACCCATAAACTGGTGTTCATAATAGTCACTCTCCATGCTCAAGACGATGATTACCGTTCCGTTCTGGTTAACTGCCACCGTAGGGTAGTAGTCCACGGTCACGCCGTTATCGTCTTCGTGATAAATGGTAAGTTCATGCTCGTTGGTAAAGGTAGTGGCTATCATACCGACGGGCAATGTCAATTCAACCTGAATGGCACTAACGTAGTCATCAAAGTGCGCCTTGAGTGGAACTGTTGCTTGCCACGTTGAGCGGTCAATCTCGATGTCGTTGATGTAGAGGTAGTCCTCTGCCTGTACACACATTGCCGTCATCAAAACGGCAGCTAATAAAGATAAAAACTTTTTCATTGTCGTTAGTTTTAATTGTTAGTAAAAGTTCGTTTAATCTTGTTTCTTTTGAAGTTCAGCAATTAAAGCATCGGCAATTCTTACAGATGCGTTTGCTACGACTTTAGGGAAATCAGCAACATTCTCAACACTTTCAATCATGTTATCGGTGAGAACCTGATTTGCAAGTTGACCCTGCATCGCAGCGATTGTCGCCTGAATGCGGACTTGCTGCCAATCAGTCGTTATGGCAGTGCCGACTTCTATGTTTAAGTCCTCAAGTCGTTGTCCTAATGTTTTACTCATCTTGTCCTCCTTTCCACGCTTATGCTGATTTCAAAGCAAAGCCAGCCGATTTGCAATTCATATTGTCTGCCTACATTACAGACATGGCCTTGTTCATTCGTCTTTGATATAGGGTTGACAAACAAAGTTGCTCTTGGCAAGAAATGCCAACACCATGTTTCACCTAACGGCTCTTTCCATTCTCCCTGAATAGTAAGCCATGCGTCAAAATCTATCTTCATAATCAGTCCTCCTTTGCTTTACGGAAATCTTCAATAAAAGACGAGGCTTCTTGCTCAATCCAGTCGCCAAATTCTTTTTCTTTTAAAAACTCTACAGCCTTCTCAACGGCATACTGGTAGCCGTATTCAGCACCAGCTTCATAAGAAATTACACGGTTAAAGTCCCTTTCTACATCAGCAAGGTTGCTACCTGCAATACACATCGGCTTGCTATGTTCCATGCGGTAGGCAATGCCAGCGTCAATGAAATCTTCTTGTCTGCTCATAGTTCAATCAATTACCAGTTAATATACTCCTCTCTCGGCATATCAGAAGTGCCGAGCAGATGTTTAGTTTCTTCGTTGAAGGGAATGCACTGAGTAAAGCTAACACCATTGCATACTGCAAATGGCCAATCCTCATTACCAGTAATGCGAGAGAATACCGAATAATCCCAACGGCAAACATTATCTGCTCTCACCAGTACAGGCATACCTGCGTGGAAGTTGGCGATGTCGTAGTGTGGCTTTTGTACAAGTTTGTAATAATCCTGCATATCATAAGCGACATAACTAACTCCGTTTGGCATATCGACCATGTACAACTGGTCTTTATCAATTAACTTAATTATTTTGACGGGTTCAGTGGGTTTACTGCCTTTTACTCCAATCCAAGCAATCTCGTCACCCACCTTGAACTTTGGTTTAACGGGCAGTTCCAGTTCCTTGTAGTCGGGGTGGGTCTTGATAAGATTGATGAGGAAATTACCACACGCAAGGTCAATTCTCCCGTCATGCGTATAGTAAAATCCACCTTCAACATTAAATTTCCAACCAGTTGTGTCACACCCTAACTTCTCAAATGCCACCTTGATCTCTTCGGCTCTGTCGGCTGAGCCTTGAATGTAGTAGTTCATTGTTCCTCAGTTTTAAATCCATGTTCCTTTCGCCATTGCTCACTCCCCGGTGATTGCAGGTGGGCATAGGCTGCGATGCCTGCCCAATACATGGCGAAGTCGTTTGCATCGCCATTGGGGTGGTTCAACTTGAACCATTCGTTCAACATTTCATTGCTCGGTACCATATCGTCAGTCCTTGAAAAGTTTATCCACGTTCTCGATTGCATTTTTTGCAATTTCCTCTTTCACTCTGCGGGTCTGCCGACCATCACGGATAATGAGATAGTCGGTGCTGTTCTCGATCTTCACCAGCTCAAACTGGTGGCCTTTGTACAAAAATTTCTTCACCATTTTTTAATAATTTAAAATCAATAATTCGTCTATCTAACTCGTTGTAGAGTGCTGGGTATCGCTCCCACAAGTACTTTTCACCTTAGAAACCAACAATGTTTAACTTCATGCACTCGCCGCCCACTGCGGACACCCTTCCTTGAATTGAGGACGTGTCAGTATCCATCACGGACATTCACGCCATTGGAGTATCTTCTGCACCGCTGTGCTGCTCCTGTAATAATCAATCTAATAACTACTTTGTTATTCATCATTAACCCAGCTTTCCGTAGCTGGCACCCCGCCTTATCGGGGTGACGAAAGTTAAAGATGAATAGTGGACCGGTGCGGAGTTGAACCGCTGCTCACCGAGGCTTTTAATCCGTTGCGGCCTTGCCCGTAGTGCCGCTCTTTCGATCCATGTGCCGCCGTGTCTCACGACAGGACGGATTGACTACTAATTGTTCAACTTTTATTAACCATTCTAAGCACCAGGCTTGTCGGCCTCGCGGCTTTACACCTAATTTTCCATTATGAAAAGAAATCCTTAATACTGCGTGGGGAGGCTGGGAATCGAACCCATACGACTAATCATTAAAACCAAACCTGTAACATTATGAAAAAGAAACTACTCTGAAAACCTGTACCTCCCCGTGTGTAACCGCCAGTTTCTTCTGGCCTCTGTGCCTCCAGTCGACTTAGCGGTAAGCTTATGAAAAAACTCAGTACTTCATCCTGTGAAGCGCGTAGTGTCTCTATGTCTCTATCAGGTCGTAGTTGCTTTTCACGTTCCTGCGCAGGTCGGCCTTGCCTTCTTCTGTCCAGTGGCGGGCATACTCGGCGTTGACCATATCCACCAGGCCGACAATCGGGAAACGTCCCTTTGCATCCGTGGCGATGATCCTGACGGGGAACCCGTCGCGGGTCGTGTAGCTCTTGTTGCAGTTAATCATTGCGGGCCTCCTTTCTTGGATAGGGTTTCTTTGCCCTGGGAACGATGTTCATTTTGAGCTGCTCGATGACGGCCTGCTGGTCTTTGATGCGGCCAATGGCCCACTCTTTGTGCAGCTTCTCGTTCTCATACACCGCCGTCAGTTTCTTGTGTTCCTGCTCGAGCAGTGCACCATCTGCAACCAGTTTGTTTAATTCTTTCTTCTCGCCCTTGCGCTCCATGAGCTGGAACGCGTTCAGCGCGATTGATGCTGCCGTGATGATGAGCAGCGTGATTGTCATTGTCGTTGTCATTGTTCTTGATTATTTTGTTGTTTGTAAATCATCGAATATTGATAGTTGAGTGTACTTTTGCGGCTTGCCGATGATGAAGTCGCAGATGAAGTTGCGGGCATAGTCGGGCGAAATCATGCTGCGCTCTTCGGAGCATAGACCGGCAGTTTGCGTCCATCTGCTTTTTGCTTGGTCTATCAACTTTTGCTCCTTGTCATGCTGAATACTTCGTCCGTATGTAGGCTCACAATTCCAATACCAATAGCCAGTTGGCTTCACGTAGTAATCGCCTCGCATCATTCGATTGTTGTCTTTGATAGTTGGCGATTTCAGGAAGTAATTGTTAAGGAATGACCCCGTTATTGGATTCTCGAATATCATGCGAAGATTTCGACGAAGGCAAACCCCTACAAACTTCGTAAGCCTTACAAGATATTCGTTTCGTTTCATCTGCCTTTCGATTATCTTATCAATGGCTTGTGCCTCGGTTAGTGACCGATAATTGACGGAGTTTAACGATTGCATGTATTGCGACATCTGGCAAAAGTAAATGCACGGATAAAATGCTATTATTAAGTCATCCTCAGTAACTGTGTCTATTATTGACGGAGTCCCATCGTATGCATCATCTATTGCACCGAATAAATCCATAACATGGTCGGTCTCGCCGAAGTTGTTCTGGATGTCGTAGTCCTCGGCGGGGATACCCAACTTGATGAACTCCCGCTTGAATGTGCCTGACTGCTCAAAGAAACAGTGTACTTTGCCGTTGATTTCCATTATCTCAAACTTTCTCCGTTAAACTCTATGAAATTGAACATCTCCTTGCAGCGGTCTGCAACGTAGTCGCCGTAAAGCGGCTCAAGCGCATCTGGGTTGCTGTTGGTGGTGATGTGCGTGATGCTCGTGCGCCTGTGGTCGTATCGCAGTTGCAACAGGAACTGCAACACGTTCATCTTGGTTCCGTAGTTCGATGCCGGGATCGGCTCTCGCCCGAACTCGTCGATGATGAGATTCATGTCATCGGCAGCATACTGGATGAGTGCAGGCTGTCCGTCTGCCGCATAGATGTTCGCCAGTTCGCTGGCCGTCTTCCACCATGCACCGAGGCGGTAATCGTCCCGATTGTCGTACCTGCGCTTGATGCTGTTCATGTACTTCTGCATTGCCTTCAGCGTCATCGTCTTGCCCCGGCCAAGTGTGCCGTACAGGAAAAACCCCTTGTTGAAGTCAACGTGTTTCACGTTCAGCCTCTCGTCCTTCCATATCCAAGCGAATATGGTGTTCAGTATCTCACGGCTGGCCTTCGACGGGTCGAAGTTCGGCTCGACCTCGTAGAAGCACTTGCGGAATATCTGCGCCTCCAGTGCCATGTTAGGCTCACGACCTGATGATCTTGAAACCTGTGACGGTGTTAGCCTTGCCGTTGCCGTTTTGATTAGTTCGTTGTCCATTGTCGTTGCGTTTGTTTTTCTTAATCTTGTAGAGAATCAAATTGTATAAGTCCATTCTTTTTTCGGCATTCCCCAGCTTGCTTAAATCCTTGTTCATACTGATGTCAATTATTGCAAGTTCGGCAACGTCCATCAGTTCTTGGACTGAAATTCTTTCGTGCATACACAAGTTTTCGATTGTCTGGTTTGGGTTCACTCCAAACCATTCGTCCCAAATATCACCGAACCCTTGTGCGTGCGCATATTTTTTTTGTCTTTCTTGTTTACTATCTTCTACATTCTTATTCTTATTATAATGTGTAGGTGTATCAATTTTTGATATAGGGTCTATCAATTTTTGACAGGGTGGTGTGTCAGTTTTTGATACACCTTCTTTGCCTTGGTGTGTCGATTTTTGATACACTTGGTACTTGTTCCAGTTTGCAATTGATGTGGTGGTTTTCTGCCCTTTGACAAAATCCCTTGTTATCTCGCCACTATTGACCAGCTTGGCAAGTGCGCACCTGACCGTGTTGGTTGTAAGACCCGTTGCCGATGTAAGACCACTGAGGCTGATGTCGGTCTTGCCGTCCCGGTCTGCATTCAGCAGCAGGGCGAGGAATACCGTCACCACGCTTGGCTCGTTGAAGTGTTCCCACTGCAACATTGTTCGGTGTATTTTAATCCACCCGTTCATAGCGATGCAAGCCACAATCTGATAATGTCACTTCCCTGGTAAACCTTCCTACCGTCCACACGCCTGTAATGTGCCCTGATGGCTCCGTTGTTGGTGTAGCGCATTAGCGTCCCGCGGTGGATGCCGAGGGCAGCGCACGTCTGCATGACCGAGTAACGGCCATCCGGTGCAACCGATGGACGGGTAGGGGTGATCATCTTTTCTTGTCCTCCTTCTTTAACTCGAGACGCATGATCCCGATGATGACGCAGATGATATACACGAACACCACAGCACCGCCGTATGTCTCGGTCTCCAGGTCATAGATGAAGCACACGCATGCGGTGAACAGCGCAATGGATTCGAGTAAGAAAATCCACGGGAAATTATTCTTCGTCATCATGACCGTCAGTGTTATTGTTGGTATATGCTCCCATACCCTTCAGGATGAATGATACACCCTCGGGCGTCAAATCAAACTCCACCGCAATGGTGCGGAGGATTCTCCAAGGCTTCACGTCGGGATATTCCGACAGCAGCTTTGTGTACATCTCAAGCATGGCGTCGTTGCGCTGCTTGCGGTCCTGTTCTTTTTTTGATTGGATAATGTCCATAATTAAAAAATAATTCGTATTTTTGCGAAGTTGATTTGTAAACACTTTGCAAAATTACAAACTACTTTGGAACTGACAAAACATTTTCGTAAAAAGTTTCAGAAAGTTTTAAAAATTAACTGTTTTTAATAGTATTGGAGAATTATGGAAAATGAAAGACAAAAGAGGTTCCTGACCGCATTCAACTACCTGCGGCAGGAAGGGATTATTACCTCTCAGAATGATTTGGCAGAGAAGATGGACAGCAACAAGGCGACCATATCGTCTGCCATGAACGGACGTGAAGGATATCTGACCGACAAATTTATCTATAAGTTCAATGCGGCTGTAGGGAATATATTCGACCTGCGCTGGCTGCTTGCAGGAGAAGGCACGATGATTTCCAACGGAGAAATCGCGTCAACAGTGAAGACTGTTCCGGTGGTGCCGCTGTCTGCGGCCGGTGGAACGCTGCAAGACATCCAGTGCGACGGCGTAGTGCCTTATGAGAATGTCGTGTCGCCCGTGAATAATGCCGATTTCGCCATCGGTGTATACGGCGACAGCATGGAACCTACATACCCGTCAGGTTCGCGTGTGTTCATCAAGCGGATAGATCCGAGCTCATTCGTGGCATGGGGCTGCTGTTATGTTCTGGACACGGTCAACGGCATCTACATTAAGGAGGTGCAGCGCGGTAGCGATGACGCCCATATCATGTGCATCTCGCACAACCATTCAGGGCGATATCCCGCGTTCGAGATTCCTATGGATGCTATCCACGGAATGTATAGGGTCATCGCCTGTATCTCGGTCACTCAATGACCAAAAAAATGCGAACCACATGCAAATGAAAAACAATGCATCCGTAACCAACTGAAAAACACTATACTATTCTATCCCAAATCACGCCTGGAAAGCGTGTATACGTCAAAAGCGTATCCCGAGTTCGAATCTCGGTCACTCCGCAAAAATCGCCCTGTTTATGGGGGTTTGTCCAAGAGGAAAAGTAGATGAAAAAAGGCGGTTGCGGATGCATTATGACGCAAATTAAATGCAAATGAACTGCAAATGGCAACAGCGACGGCATATCTTGACACCAGGAGAAGAAGGGATGACGGAACCTATCCCCTCAAGATAACCGTGTCCCATCACGGCAAGGTGGCGCACATCGCCCTGGGCATTCATCTGAAGCGTGACCAGTGGGATGCCAAACGGCGTCAGGTGATCAACCATCCGCGCAAGCAGTTCCTCAACCAGTTCATCTCATCGCACATGGCAGATGTCAACGCCTCGCTGATGAGGCTCAAGGATGCCGGTGCCTTCGGCGGAAAGACCATTACCCAGGTGCGTGACATGGTAGTGGCCGACATAACGCCACAGGAGACCACCTGCGGTGACTTTGCATCGAGGTGGACCGACTTCACGTCTCGGCACCAGAACGCACGCACGCGGGAGCTCTATTCAGCCACATGGAGCATGCTGGAGCAATACTGCCCCGATATCTCGTCCATCATGTTCCAGGACATCACCCGAACATGGATAGAAGGGTTTGACCTGTGGCTGCAACGACGCGGTAACAAGGCCAACACGCGCTCGATCCACATACGCAACCTGCGGGCCGTGTTCAACGATGCGATGGATGCCGGCATCACGGTGGCCTATCCGTTCCGACGCCTGGTACCCAAACCCGAGCCGAAGCACAAGACGATATTGTCACCAGTGCAGCTGCGCCTGCTGTTCTCGGCTGACGTGCCCGCTCATCAGCGCAAATATATCGACGCCTTCAAACTGATGTTCCTGCTGATAGGCATCAACACCGTTGACCTGCTGACAACGGCTGCCGTCATCGGTGACAGGGTAGAGTACATCAGGGCAAAAACGCACAGGCCTTATTCCATCAAGCTCGAACCCGAGGCGGCTGAAGTTATCGAGGCGTGGCCCTCCATGGGCGGCCACCTGATCAGCCTGGGAGACGGACTGAAGGATTACCGTGGCGTGACGTACCGGCTGAACCAGGCACTGAAATCGGTCATTCCAGGTGTCACTACCTACACGGCACGATATTCGTGGGCCACAATTGCCGCATCGCTCGACATACCCAAGGAGACCATCGCCCGAGCTCTGGGTCATGGGGGTCACAGCGTGACCGACATTTACATCGACTTCGACAGGGGCAAGGTGGATGAGGCCAACAGGCGGGTGATTGATTATGTATTGTACGACAGAAAATGAAAAGACGGGCACCGAAATGGTGTCCGTCTCTCGCTTTGGTCGGTCACAGGGACTGCTTTTTCTTCAGCTGCTTCGCCAGTCGGCGTGCAAGGCGGCAGAGGTTCACAACCTTTAAATCCCGGTTGTCACTCTCCAGGTCGGCGAGTGCCTGCAAGTACCTCACCGCCTCATCACGCTGGCTGTTGCTTATCAGTATCATCAGAACGGCTCATTGCTCGCGTCGGCCTGTCTACTTCCGAGCAGCTCAAGGCCGGTGCACTGAATCTCGGTGCGGTAGTGCTTCTGCCCGTCCTTCTCCCAGGAGCGGGTCATCAGCTTGCCCTCGATGTAGAGCATGTCACCCTTGTGGACATACTTCTCGGCCACATCAGCGATGCCTCGCCACACCACGATGTTGTGCCACTCGGTCCGCTCCGGCACCTGCACACCGCCCTGTGTGGTGTAGGCCCTGTCGGTGGTTGCCAGGGTAAACTCTACCTTCTTGTCTCCGTTCACGTCTCGGGCCTCGGGGTCTTTGCCCACACGTCCCAATAAAATCACTTTGTTGATTGCCATGATGCTAATTGTTTAGATACCAAATTTTACGTTTGTTTGCTCGATATTCTTTCAGTTCCTTCTTCTGTTGCCGCTGTTTCTGTTCGATTTCAGCAGCAGTTACGAAGGCCTGTGCTACACGGGTTCCTCCTCGTCGGCAGGTGCTGCTGGCTCAATCTTCGACGGGTTCCCCTTTGTCGGCCACGGTCTGCGGATGCCGTTCTTCTGCATGATCTTCTGGACTGAGCCTGGTGTGCTGTTGAACTTCTTGGCGATGATGTCAAGGTCTTCGCCAGCTGCATACATCCGCATCGCTTCCCGTTTCTCGTCATCGGTCCACCTGTGGCGTCCGTTCCTGGCTTGCTTCGGCTTGGGTGCCTTTGGCCTCGGCTTGGGTGCCGCTTCCTGTTTGGCCTCTTGTGCCGGCTTCAACACCTTCTTGGCCTCGCCTCCGTTGAGCCTGATGATGTAGTCACCGATGGCCGCAACCGCCTCGTCGAGGCTGCTGGTCTTCCGTGCCGTGGTGAACTCGATGTCACCAGTGGCAGGGGTGTAGGTGATGTTGATTTGGTCGTTCATATTGTCACTTGATTTCTTCCGCATCACACACCAGTACATCACCAACCAGGAAATCGGTTGTCAGCAATGTTAACCGGAAAAGTTCGGTGGCCTTGTGATTTCTGTCCTTTCCTTTGCATTTGCCTTGCTCGTCGCAGACGATGAGCCTGCCGTCGTGAAGGCTGACCACTTCGATGTAGCCGCCCACGATGGTCTGAAGTTCCTCGAGGGAAAAGTCCGTTCCGTTTGCGGGTTGTGTCTCAATAACCTCGCCCGTTGTCTTGATGATGTATGCCATTGTTTCGCTTGTTAATCGTTTTTGTTTACGCTCATGATTTCAAATATTTAATTATGTCCTGTGATTGTACGGTTGTGTTGAATTTCAATGCACCTAAATGCCAACATAAATCGAATGCTCTTAACCTAAGTTCATCTTCACGTAGTTTGTTGGTTGCGACATCCTTGCATACATAAAAAATGCTACTACTATCACCTACAAGAGTGTCGCCATTTTTGTGACCTGTGATTAAAGTTGAATATGGAATAAACCCTTCTCCTTTATTGAACTTAAATCTTGCAGAAACCACAAGACCGTCCTTTTTTACCATTGTCACTATTGCTGGCACTACTTTTTTATACCCCACATAATAAATTATGCTTCCTTTTACCAAGTCATTACAAGTCTCCATCACTCACCAAAAATTTTCTTGTTTGTAATCTTGTCCTTGTCGTTTGTACGTTTGTTAATCCACGCCCTTGACCTTTGACACACGTTCAACATCTGCCCGGCGGTAACGTACCACGCCGCCGATCCTAATCCGGGGCAAGAATCCCGTCTTATCCCAAACGTGCAGGGTCTTGTCGGTAACCCCAATCATGGCGCGCACTTGCTTTGCAGTCATCAGTTCGTCTTGCTCTTTTAAGTGATGCGCTGCATATTCTGCTTTGGTGATTTCAAGCACCTTGTTTACTACCTTATCTGCAAACTCTTCCATCACTTTTGTGAAATCGTCATAGTCCATGACAATTTGCGTCCTTGTTGTTCCGTATTCCATTATTCAGTTCCTCCAAAAATTTTATTGTCATTATCTCTTGTTCTCTTTATAGTCCTTGCAGACTTCATAAGGTTTGCAGGGCATGTACATGTTACCTCTTTTGCAATTTTTGCAATATGGGTAACCCTCGCCTGGAATGGTTCCTGCAAACCTTATTTCTTCATAGTGTACACATGAGTAGCAACTCAAACAACTCATGGCTTATGCGATATTAAACCAGTTCTCGATGTCAATTACCTCGCCGTCCAGGAACAGCTCATCGTAGGCGATGCGCTTGGTGGTTCGTCCGTCTTTGGTGGCGGTGTACCATTTGTCGCTGCCCTCTACGGGCACGACACGGTAGACGTGCCCGTTCTGCTCTATGCTGAAGATATTCTTACTCATGTCACTTGAACTTGATAGTCAAACTCTCCTTGCGGCTCTGCAACTTGGTGCAATACTGGTCGTAGATGTCCCGGTGATTCTCCATGAAGCGTTTCTCGTCGAAGACATACTTTTGTGACGGTGCCACACGGCTGAAGGTGGCGAGCTCGGTGCGGATCGTGGAGGCGTGTTCCTCGCTCATGCGGGCCAATACTTCGGCCTTGAGTGCGTCCTGACGCGCCTTGAGCATCTTCATGCTGCTGTCGATGTTGGCCAGCTCGCGCTGCACCTTGCTGATGTAGTCGGGCACATCATCCGCGTCGGGATAGTACTGGAACGGCTCATCGTTGATGTCGGCCTGGAGCAGGGCCTCGACGAGGCTTGCATCCTTCCTGTCGATGCCGACATATTCGCAGATGCCTTCACGCATCCATGTGGCCGTCAGTCCCTCGACCTCGACACCGGGGTTCATTCGCTCGAACATCCACGCATAGATGCTCAGTTGCCAGGACACATACTCCTTGTCGAGATGGTAGGTGGTCTTCCTGTCGTTGAGGATGACGCCCTTCTCGCCCTGGTACACCGCGTCGATCTTGGAGGCATAGTGCTCGCCATCGGTCACCAGATACTCGCTTGCAACGGGCACCAGGTCGAGGGCCTTGCACATGGCCGCATAGTGGGTGACCTCCTCGCAGCCTTCGGTGACGATGCCCAGCTCGTCATAGATCTGGCAGTAGCGATGAATGGCGGTGCCACGGGCCGCTGCCTTGGCGAGTACCTCGGGGTCTACATCTGCATACTTGTCGGGAAAGAGCCTGCGTTGCAGCACTCCTGTGATACCCTGGAGCTGCTTCTCTCCCAGGGTGTAGGTGTGGTCCTGCTCATTGAAGACCACACCACAGCTTGTCAGTTGAATCTTGTTCATCAGAATAAAGTGGTTTTAGGTTGTGATTGTATTTCTTTCTTTCTCGCGGATAATGCTTTCATGAAGATGCCGCCATCGCGGATGTATGCCGGGTTCATCTTGGCATACTTGTTATAGACGTCGGCGAGTTCTGCCACGGTGCCGCATGCGTAGGCCTCGGCCTCGGCAACGAGCTCGGCCTCCATGTCCAGTGCCGGCTCTTGTTTGGCTTGCGGCTTCTCGGCCTTCTTGGGCGCGTTGGCCTGGATGGTGTGACACTCGTTGGTGTCGGCATCCTTGGTGTCATCAATCAGGAACAGGCCGTTCAAGGCATACTTGCGGGCATAGCTGGATGCCGTGCCGGTGATCTGCGAACCGTCCATGCCCTTCTTGGCATCGTCCTCGCGGGCATAGGCCGTGACGGTGTTGGAACCGTTGCCCTTTGACACCGTTGCAGATGCCTTGACGTAGATGCGGTTGCCGATTTCGAGCACCTGGTCGGTGATGACCAGCAGCACACCCTCGGCTGCAAGCAGGGGTTTCACCGCCTCGAGGATGTCCTCACATGAGCGGTATTTGTACTTGCCGAAGGAGTTGTACTGGCCCTTCGGTGCCTTCAGTTTCTTTTGAATCTCGATGAGCGATTCCTGGAGATTCTTGTCTTTCTTCTCTGCCATAATCTTAGTTGTTGATGATGTGATAATTGATGCCGGTGATGGATGTTGTGCAAGCCTCGGCGAAGAACGCATTGAGGCAGATGATTTTCTGGTTCATTTCGTCCTCGGTGTAGCCGATGTTGAAGTGTTCGTGCATGATTTCTCGCGGGAACTCCGGGTTGTCGATTTCCCTTGACATGGTTGTCGAGATGCCCAAGGAGGAGCAATGAATTTCCATGCAGACGTCACGGCCATGGTTGGCCACCTTTGTCTGAAGGTCCTGCAACAGCGGCAGGTAGTTCTTGATGATTTTCTTGTTATCCATATTATATAATGTATTATGGGGGAGGGTTGCTCCCCCTGGTTGGTTGATTAACTAAGCAAGTCCATTAAGAATGCCTTGTCGCTGTCATTCATTCCCCATCCGTTGAGCATCTTCAGTCTGATGACTTCCTTGTGGCCCACCATCTTGATGGCCTTTCTTGACAACTCGTTGTCTTCTTGGCCTGCGCTCTTGAGGAGCAGCAGCACCAACTCTTTTCGCTCGGCCTCAAGTTTGTTGATTGTGCGGTGTTGTTCGCAACACGTTGCCGTAAGTTCGATGGCTACCGTTGAAGCCTGTAATCCATGTTTCTTTAGGTCCTTGCAGAATGGCTCCTTGTCCATGCCGGTAGACATATACATCGGGTCAATGAACTGGTTGTAAACATCATCCTCAACTTGGATGTTGGTCAGCTGGTAAAATTCGTCGTGTAACATAGTCGTTTGGTTTTAATTGGTTTGTAATTGTTTTTAAACTGCTGCAAAATTACAAACTATTTCGTAAACACCAAAACTTTTTGCAAAAAAAATCGCAAAAAATCGTAGAAAGTTAGTAAAACTACAAATTTCAGTAGCAAAAACCGCCACGATCATCACTGACGGTGGCGGCTCCTATTAACCTTTAAACCATATATAAAAAACGGGTTCACTGTCTCACGACACCCACCCGCCAATCACAATAAACAAATAAACACCTCCAAATTTATGAAGCCTAAAACAATCTGATTTTGACTACTGCCCCGGCAAATGGCTCGGCTTTTTTGCCACCTTTGACAACACCGCCACGGATGCCCACCTGGAGCCTGTTTGGTTTGTAGAGCAGCTCACCGCCGGCATAGGGCGAGTAGTGCTGCGATGTCACATTATAATCAATCCCGGCCATTGCATCCAGCTCCCATTTGTTGGGAGGCTTGCTGATGGTGACGCGCTCGGTGATGTATTCCGTCCTTTGATACACCTTGATTGAATCCAGGCTCGGCTCATAGCCACTCACCCAGGCATCATAATCTTTGCAGCTGTAATGCTTCGACGTGATGGGCACAACCACGGCCACGGAATCCGTCACGGAATTTGACACGGAACTCACGGAATTTGACACGTTGTTTCCGTCTATCATTTTGCTGATGTCAGCAAAATGATTGGTGTCGGGTCTCACGGGCAGCACCCTGGTAACGTACTTTACCACCGCGCTGTCCTTCGGGACGGGATAGTAATGCGGGATCGTGTCGTACACTACCACCGTGTCCCTCTCCACACTCTCGATCACTGGCTTGCTGCATCGATTTGTCCAGAACACGACGTTACCAAGAACGATGCCCGCAATCAGGCAATACAATAATCTCTTCTTGTCACTCATAATAACTCAATTATTAAGAGAACAGCGATGGCGACCACAACCGCACAGCATCCTATGCGGCCGATGGCCTCGCCTATCGCATCTCGGTTAATTCGTTCCATCATTGAACCGTCAATGTGATACGCTCACCTCGATTAGCTGCCGTCTTCAGCAGGCTGTACACCCTCTTGAAGGTTGCCCAACTGTTGATGACCTTGCCAACAACCTTGTTTTCACCGACGATTATGCAGCCGCTGGAACTGTCCTGGTCGGTGCCGCTGTGGATGAGGATGCCCGAAAAACCTTTGACATATTTGAGCCTCGGCACTTTGCCCCCACAAAAGTCCTTGTACAAGGGCTTCTTGACAAACGTGCCGCTGACGGTGGTCATGTCGATGTCATACGTTCCCGTCGGGATGGCGGTTTGGTGCTTGACCTTGATTCGTGCGATGTTGGCCTCGGTCATACTTTGGTCGAGGCCACGGTCACGGTCTTCTATCGTGTCGCAGACAAACACCCATTGGCCGTTCTGCTTGTCCTGACGGTACAAGTGGCCGATGGTGTACTTGTCCTTCTTGGCGGTTCTAACTAACTTCAGTTTCATCTTGGTTCGATTTTAGTTCGATTTTAGTTCTTTCCAAAACGGAAAACACTGGAAACCTTACAAGTCTTGTAAGGTAAGCATGTAAGGTTAACTTGTAAGATTATCCTCATCGTTCACGTCTTCACCGCAATGGTGCGTATCATCATCGTAAGTCGGTGAAATGGTGCAGTCACCATGCCTGCCGTAGTGTCGCCTGTCAATGCCGTAGTCATCCATCTGCATCGGCTGCTCGCCGTAGTCAACCTGCGTTTCCATCGCTTTCACTCTTGCTTTGTACCTTGTTCAACAATGCTTGTAGTTGCTCTGTTGTCAGCACCTCAGCCAGTTGTTTGAGGGTGGCAGCACTCTTGCGCTCGGCCTTATCCTCGGCCTTCTCGCGGATAGATTCGGCCTGTACAAAGCACATCCAAGCCGATGCGATGAACGTAATCACTGGCACGTTGCTGAGTAACGTTAACCCTATGATTTGCCAAAGGTGCCCGAAAAAGAGCATCAGGTCAATCATGGCCATGATAAGTACAACCGACCCGTTACGCATCAGTTTCGTGGTGGTGCGCTCATAGGCATAGGATGAGCGAGCCTCGCCCATCAGTTTCGCCTTACGCAACCCGCTGGCAAGGTCGAGCATGATGGCGATAACAACCGCTATCGCCGCAACGCCCACCATCAGCGTCATTAACTTTAGTCCGTTGTAGTCAATCATAGCCTAACCCTTTCCAAAGTGCAGACCCACGATGAACAATGCGACAATCACCGCACCCAAGCAGGTGGCGGCAAAGTCGAGCCAGTCCCACTTGTTGCCCTCGGTACGCATATCGCACCACTCCTTGACACCGCCAGCGATGATGCCCGAAGTAAGGGCAGACCACAGGCCAGCGAACAAGTTCAAACTCTCAAGGTAGCAGGGTAGGCCGACAAATGCGGCCACCAGCAACCCCGCCAAAACGTGATATTTCTTGTCTTTCATCACTTCAACCCTTTTATAAATCCAACAAGCACATCGGCCATCATCTCTGCTCCCTCCTGTGTGGGATGGGTGCCGTCAGTGATGTACGGGTTATAATATCCAGTGTAACCTGTTTCCGTACCATGCAACGTGCGGTCAAGATGCGGGTTGATGCCGCTAAGATTGTACATATCGCATACGGGCAGAGAATAGAACGCAGCCACCTCTTTGATAGCATCAATCCATGCGTCCCATTCAACCAGCACACCTGCATTGTTGGCGATGGTGTTTGTCTGGCTTGACTTGGATGCGTCAAGCAGCTTGATGGGCGTGCAGATGATGACCTTTTTCTTCTTTCCTGTAGCGACTGCAGCCCCACCAATATACTTGGTATAAAGTCCCTGCATGATGGTATGCAGTGCACCATAGAACGTGTCGGTGCCACGGTCTGCCATCGTGCCGAGAACAGCCCCATTCCTCACATCGTTGGTGCCGCCCATAAACGTAATGACATCAGCATCACTGGGCAGGTCATCATAGCGCAAACACATCGGGTCTCTGCCCTGAATGTTGGTCACTGATGAGCCACTGATGCCGTAGTTGTCGAAGGTCATACCAAGCCTTTCTGCTGTTAATTTCGCAAAGCTGTTGAGCTGGCCAGGATAGCCTGTGTAGTTACGAGGAATGAAGCCGTATGTGATGGAATCGCCAAGCGCGGCAAGTTTCAAGCCTTCGTATTGGCTTGCAGCCCCTACATTCTCAAAATTGGAGTTCAGTTTACCGATAAACTGGGTTCCTGTTTCCTGTCCTGTTATTTCTTGTACTGCCATAATTTACGAAAGATTATATCGTTTCTTGTCAACTTTGTAGTTCTGCGCACGCTCAGAATCGGTTAGTACACGATTATACACCCTCACCATGAAAATCTTGCCTTTCATGTAATTGTCGGACGAAGAGCGATGACGTGTTCCAAGAGCAAGCTGTGTTGTGGAATCAACCCCGAAGACGATGCCGTTCGTTGGTAATGCATCGTTTAGGGCAACACCATTTCGGTATCCGTGCAACTTGTAGAAGCAAACCTGCTGCTTTGTCTTAATTACATTATCGAAACCCAACACACCCGTATTAGGAGTGGTACTGCTTGCCAGTGCATTAACGTAGCAATACAGGGATTTGCTTGTGTCTGGGTTTGCGCCTTTGCCCAAACCAATAGATATACCATATTCCATGTTATTCGTGAGAATACATTGGATATTTGTCGGATAGTCAGATGCAGAAACATCGAATATAGATTCAATCGTTCCTTCGTCATATCTCACATTCAGCGAACCGCTTGACACACCCTTGGAACTCGTCCCGTTGAACTCAACATTGTCGCTGTTCTCGGTGCAGTTTGTCAATACGAAATCAACATTGCCAGCCATATCAGTCCAATGACCTGCGACACCACCCCTGTTAAATCCGTCAAGGTTGAAAACAAGGGGACTATTCTGCTCGCCATAGCCGACATAGGTCAGCGACGGCACGTTGATGGCCACGTTACCCGTGACCGCAGCGATTGTCACCTTCATCGTGCTGGCGTTCCACGCACAAGCGACAGGCGAACCGCCCATCGTAACAACCACGCTGTCATCGTCAACGATATACATATTGTTAGTGATGGCAATGGTTACCTCAAGCGGGTCGCCATCGTTGACATTGGTATCGCCGCCAGTAGCGGACAATCCTGTGCCGATGGTTTTCTGCACGGTGTACGTCAAGGGTGTATCGTCACTCCAATCAATGACAGGCTTGCCGTCGGGAAACGCATAGTTGCCAAGCGAGTTGAGGATGGTGGTAATAGCCACTCTCAGTTTTTTGCCCATGCTTGCCGCAAGGGCATCCTCATCGCTGTCGCTGCCAAGGCTGGAAATGACACCCACGCTGCCCTCGGGAACAACGGTCACCTGTGCCTCGCCCAACGCATCGTCAATGGCATCGGCCATGTCTTGCTTGGTGGGGAAATCGTCGAACACATAGGTATCGTTGCCCACGGTGATGCTGAACGATCCGTCGGCATTCTGCTGAACGCTCACCGCTCCGCTGCCCGCATTGGCGATGGCCTGCAAAAGACCAGGAATGTCTGCCATACCGATGACGATGTTGTTGTTCAGTCGTTTGCCGTTGACGGTGGTGGTGTTCTGCACAGCCGTAGCGGCTTGCATGGCTCCCGCTTTGACCTGCAACCACTCGTCATCGCTGTAACCGATCTTTGCGGCAAGTGCTGCGACCAGTCCAGGGATGTCGCTTTGGCTGAGTGTGATGTTGTTGCTCAGTGCCTTGCCGTTTACCGTGCGGCTGGTGGGTACATAGTTCGATGCGTCGAAGTTCACGGGGATGGTGACCGTCTTGTCACCGCTCTCGGTCTCGAAGACGAGCACCAGGTTACCGTTGGAGTAGTAGGCATTCTTGAGGATGTCATCACCGCTGATGCTGCCTCCACCTCCACTGGTGATTGCATCAAACGATGACCCGTTCCATGTGTAGAGCGTGTCGTTGGCAAGGTTGACGTACAGCACATTGGCCTTGGGGGTCTCGCCGTTGATGCCACCACTTTGGCCGTTGGCCTCCATGATGAAGCCTGCGCGGTAATAGTTCTCGCCCTGCGACAATGCGCTGAAATCGCCATCGTCATAGTCATCACCCATGGTGTGCAGGATGACAATCGGCGATTGCTGCCAGTTGAGCAGGTGCGTGCCATCGTTGACCATGGCGAAATGCTGCTGGAGATATTCACTCGCAGCCGCATCGTTGTCGTTGAAATACTTGACGATATCCATCAGCAGTTGGCCGACGCGCAAAGCGGTGTTGCCGCCGATGTTCTGCTCGTCACGCACCTGCTGTGATCTCGCCCTTAATTCCTGGTATGTTGCCATATTGTTAATCTCCTACTGCTATAACCCGACAGCGTGACTGCCTGGTCGTGAGTTTGTTGTTTTTACGGTGAATATTAGCATACTCAAGGCACTCGCCCAGGTAACGCTCGGCGATGTTCATGGTGTCGTCGTAGCGTTTCAGTTCGGCATCGTTGGTATGGTATGCGTATTGGTCTTGGTGCTGCATGGCACCGGCACGGGCAATGATGTTGCCGTCGTTGCGCAGCATCTTGGCATAGACGTAGTATGCCAGGGCCTTACGCAGGCCGTTGCAGTAGCGCAGGCCGTCATCAATTCCACAGCCACACTCGGCATCTGCCGGGTCGTATTCGCCGCCGTCCAAGAAGATGTCGGGCGAGAACGTCCCGTCAAAGATGCCGCTCCATACGTTGGTGATCGTGGAGCTCTTGAAGTTCGTCCAGCCGACAGCCGGGATGATATACACGTCCTCACACTCGCGCACGAACTGCGCAATCTCGTCATCATCGACATGGATGCTCACGGGACGCGCCAGTGTGCGGAACTGCTCGGGAGTAATCAGCGGCAAACGGGTGTTGGTTTCTTCACTCATTGTTCATTCCTGCATATTTGATGGGTAAAATCGTGGTGTCTGCATTGCGCAGGATAGGTTCGTGCCACACCTCAAGCAGCTGCGACAGGCCACGCGAAATGAAACGCTGCTCGATGGTCACCTCGCCGGCATAGTAGGTATATGCGTCGGCCATGACGTTGCCCGAGAAACCGAGCTTGCCGATACGGATGGCATAGAACAGCTCCTGATGGAACTGCGCATAAATCCGCTCGATGACCGATGCGTCGGTGGCGGTGAAGTCCTTATCGTAGTTGTTGGCCGTGAACGGCACGACTTCGGGTTTGTCCTCATCGTTCTCCAGCTCGACAAGCAGCAGCTTACTCATGCGCTCGTCACCCTGGAACTGGGCAAGGTCTTCGGGCGTTATGGTCGATGTGCTGATGTCGTTGCCGTTCTCGTCGAACTTAGGCGAACCCTTTTTGGTGACAAGCATGGCCGAAACAAGGAAATTGTTTCGGGCATTACGGTTCTTGATGTTGCCAAGGCCCTCCTCGGTACTCATGTCGCTAATCACGGCATCGTAAATCGGCGTCGGGTAGATGTTCTTGCCCGCCATCGAGCACCACAGGATTTGGCCGTTGTAGCGGTCAATACCGCCAGCACGCAGAATCTGTTCACGCACAGCCTCGGGATTGGGATTGAACACGTTGAAGTGCTCGACGTGCTGCTCGTCTACGGTGAGGCGTTTGCCGTTTTTGGTCTTGCGGCCAATCCAGTCGGGGTGCGTGATGATGTGCTGCACATGGCCCGCATCGTCGCACTCCTCCAGTCGGCAAACCTCAAACGGCACATGGTTAATCTCCACCACCTCGCACAGCAGGTTGTAGTTCACATGCAGGGCAAAACCGCTGTAACGTGACACATCCTGTGCGATGCGGTGCAGCAGATCGTCTGCCGTCTCTCCCGATTCGTTGAGAACCTTGCCTGCCAGGCCGTCCATGAACCCGTTGCCCTCGACGAACTTGCAGTAACGCGACAGGCAAAGTTCAGCCGTACCACTGGCGGCTGCGATTCTCGACAGGTGCTGGGGATAGAGGTTGTCATTGCCCCACGCCTGGAGGTTCAGCCGCTGATGGTATGCCGTATCGAAACGGGGTGCTGCCTGTTTAACCTGCTGTACGTTCATTTGCGTTTCTTGCGTTTTGCGGGTGCCTTGGCGGCCTTTTCTCCGCTCGGTTGAACACTTGCCTCACTCGGCTCGTTGTCGGCCTCTGCGGGCGTTTCTGCCGTTTCCTCGGGGATAACGTCGAACATGTCGCGCTTGTTGGGGAAACGCTCCAGGTAACGACGGGCCACATCGTCGGTCAGGTTGGCGTTGGTGTAGATTTCGCCATCGTCAAAATCACCGCAGCGGATAATGAAACCCGCACGCATATGATAGTTGCATTTCTCTTTCATCTTTTGGTCTTTTCTCAGTTTAACGGCCATCTCAATGACGGCATCTTGGTAGCATCTGCGGCATGCTGTCTTGTGGAACGTCCTTCCCGTGATTTCGGGATAAAGACGCGCAATCAGCTGCTTGTCTTCAATCGAAAAGGGGGCACTCATGCGCCCCCTTAACTCTTCCACTCTATCGAGAGCCTCTTTGTATGTCATCGTGCTGACATCTGTTAGGCCTTCAGCGATTCATAGGCGGCAGCGGTGGTGGTGGCGTCGGTGTCGAACAGGAACATGGCACTCATGCGTGCGCCGGTCTCCTGCAAGGTGATGATCCAGCCACCGTCGGTGTCTTCGCTGTACTTGTCGTTGGTTCCCTCACTGGCAACGAGGCCCTGAGTGTAACCATAGACCTGGTACTCGGCGTCACCGTTGGTACCCTTGAACTTGTTGCGTAGAATCACCACAAACGTGCCGTTTGACAAGCCGTCGATGATGTCGTGTGCAACCTCGGGGGTGTTGGACAGCACGACGATGGGGATGGCGTGCGTCCAGGTGTTGCGGTAGGTGCCTACTTCCAACGTGGACTGCACACCCGTGAACGGGGTGTTGCCCAGCTGGTTGACCTCATAACCCTTTTTGCCTGTCTTCAGCACAAGCGTTTTGATGATGTTCGGGTTCTGAGCATCGAACACGGTAGCCGCAAAGTCGATGTCACTGCGGTTGATGATCAGGCCGTCGCTCTCAAGGCCACGGACGATGAGGTCATCACAGGCGAAATCAATCGCCTTGGCGATAAGGGATTCACATAACTTAGCCATTGCACTAATCTCCTTTCTTTTGATTGGTTATTAGTAAGCGGCTTGGAATGCCTTGTCCTCCAACAGCATGGTGCCGAGTTTGCCGGTGCCGTAGACGTAGAAGTTACGGCTGATGCGGTCGAAATAGAAGTCGAAGTCGTTGACGAACTCGCCAGCGGGAGTGCCGACAAGCAGGTTGTCGCGGGTGGTGAGGATGGCGCGGTAAGGCTTTGCACCGTTCTCGAAGGTGGCGATGAGCTCGTCCCACTTTGCCACAGCGACATAGCGGATGCCGTTGTACATGGTAGTTGAGATACCCTCGGTCACCTGGTCCCAAGGCAGGTTGCAGCAGTTGGTCTTGCGCAGGTCGATGTCGAAAGCGGTGGCCATGGCCTGGGTCATGTAGATGACCTTGCCGCTCTTGGTCATGATCTCGGGGCCAGCGTCGATAATCATCTGGTCGATGAGTGTGGTGGCTGCGCCCTGTGCGGTCATGGCGGCCTTGGTGTTGGTGGTGATTGCGGTGCGCTGTGCGCCGTTGATGGCCACCTGTGCGTAGATGCGCTTCCACAGACCGTCTGCAACGGTGATGAGGTCGGTGTCAACTCCGTTGGTGATGGAGCCGCCGCCGCTGATGTTCTCGGCCTCTGTGTCGCCGAACCATGCGATGCGCCAAATCAAGTCAACCAACAGGTCGTTGATGAGAGGCTCAATCACCTCGCTCATTACCTGGGTGCCGTTGAGGTCACCGATGGCGGTGCCGTTCTTCAGGGCATACTCGGCAATCGTGCCTTCCATGTCCTTGTAGCAAATCTTCAAGGGTGCTACCCAGCAACCCATTGCCCAACGCTTGAGCACGTTGGTGGGTGCAAGGCTACCGTACTCGGGATCGCAGCCGCAGCCAACGGTACCGATGGGGTTACCCTTGCCGATGAGACCGACAGGATCACCGTTTTTGGCGCGAACGACGCGCACATAGTCCTGGATGCGCTCGTCACGCAGGGTGTCAACATTGATCAGCTGGGCGAGATCGCGGATGTTCTCGGGCTGAATCAGTAAGTTCTCTAAGAAAGTTGCCATTTTTTTACTCCTATGTTTTTGGTTTTACTTTTTGTTCTTGTTCTTTGCGGCCTCGATGCGCTCCTTGAGGTAGTTGCGCTGGGTCACTTCCTCGGCCTTTGAGGTCATCGGTTCGCGGGCCTCGGGTTTGTAGTTGCTCTTGATGGATGCAGCGACCTTGTCGTAGCCGCCGGCCATGGTTACCATGTTCAGGATGCGCAGGTCTTCGTTGGTCTTGGCGTTGG
>Ga0326511_10000447_pt1 | contig 35972 bp, 27 predicted proteins | sample 0_2496_0518_D_FD_203701 | JGI IMG/M metagenome (GOLD analysis project Ga0326511, IMG submission 203701) | Bovine rumen microbial communities from UC Davis, California, United States - 0_2496_0518 | ecosystem: Host-associated > Mammals > Digestive system > Stomach > Rumen | place: USA...
GAGATACGCCGTCAATAGATATTCCTATTGATGTAAACATTATATGAAAACCATTGGCAAAAAGCAACATTTTTTCCGATTTTATGTAAATTAAAACGTCAGGAGAGTTTCTATTCGCTCAGCATCTCCTGCAGACCGTCGGGATCCAGGATCTCGATCTGCCTGGACGAATAGTGCAGATACCCGTTCGCTTCCATCTTCTTCAATTCCCGGTGAAGAGAGGGGCGGGATACATTCATCAGCTGTGCCCACTTTGTCACAGAACCCGGGATGGGGACTGCGTTTTTGCCTGTCTGCTGCAGCTGCAGCAAGAGATAGAAGGCGGCCTTCTGACCGATGCCCGGATAGGAGAACAGCTCGATCCGCTGCTGGAGCATGTAGGTCGCCGTGGAGATCTCGGTCGTAAAATTTTCCAGTATCCGAATGTCTCGCTGCATCAGTGCGAGCAGATCGTCCTTGCGAAACATCATGATCGTCGCAGGCATCGATGCGACCACATCGCAGGGATAACGATGATTCTTCGAGAAGACTGCCGCGGGGCCGATCAGATCACCGGCAGAACGCGTCGAAACATTCACCATACTTCCGTTAGGAAAGGTCTTCTGCGCCTGAACCTGTCCATCGAGGACGATCCCCACGCGGTCGGCCTTTTCCATTTGAAGAAAGATCGTCTCTTCCTTATCATAGCATTGAATGCGATGCTGCACGTTATCAAGCACTTCTCGCACGTCCGCCGTCGACATATTTCGGAAGAGCGGGCTCTTTAATAAGTTCAAGTAATCCATAAGTATGCCTCTTTCTGTATTCCGGTACAGTACTTTTCATGTATTTTACTCCTTATTATACACAGAAAAAACTTTATTTCTGTATCCCAGGATACGGATTTGCGCCTTAATATTGTGTATTATGTGGTCATGGAACGAACAGAGAGCACTTCGGCAAAGCCAAGGCGCTCCGTGGAAATAAAGGTTGATAGAAGTGAGGTTTTGAAAATGAGTAAGAAATTAGATCTGTCCAAATCGGTGTATGAACTTGTCAATGAGTATCCGGAACTCGTCGGAATCATGGACGAACTGGGATTTCATGAGGTTACGAAGAAGCCGGTCCTGAATTCGGTCGGCAAGCTGATGACCATCCCGAAGGGCGCAAAAATGAAGAAGATCCCGATGATCAAGGTCGTTACAAAGCTGATGACCAGCGGGTTCACGCTTACCGGAGAGATGCCGTCCTTCGTCAAAACCGGCAAAAACGGTGCGGCCCCGGCTCCGGAGGACAAGGAAGCGCGGATCGACATGCTGAAGGGCTATCTCAAGCGCCTCGGTGAAGGCGAGGATCTGGAGACGGTCAGAAGCGACTTCGCGGAGAACTTTGCGGAAGTTGAAGCTGCCGAGATCATGCAGGCAGAGCAGGACCTGATGAAGGAAGGAACACCGCTCTCTGAGGTACAAAAGCTGTGCGATCTGCACTCCGCGCTGTTCCACGGCGCAACCAGAGAGGAGCGGATCGCCAATGCCGAGATCGAGGTCGGAGAATCGTTGAAGCGGCAGGAGAGTGCACAGATCGTAAAGGAGAAGAACGAGCGCGCCCGGGAACTGGAGGCAACGTTCGGCCATCCGCTGTCCGTTTTCGCGAAGGAGAATAACGCAATCGCCGTTCTGCTGGAGGCGGCGCAGAAGAGGGTGCGCGAGAAAAACATGAATTACGACACGCTTCTGCAGCTTCATCAGATCGCGACCCATTACGCGAAGAAAGGCGATCTGCTCTATCCGCATCTGAAGGCACGGTACGGTGTGACCGGTCCGTCCGAGGTCATGTGGACCGTCGATGACGAGATCCGCGACACCTTCCGAAAGCTCGCCAAAGAGAAAAATCGTGATGATGCCTGGTACGAGGAATTGGGAAAGAACCTGACTCGCGCCGAAGAGATGATCTACAAGGAGCAGAATATCCTCTTCCCGATCACAGCCGTATATTTTACGCAGGAAGACTGGTACGGCGTGTATCGCGGCGCAAAGGATTACGATGAGGTCCTCGGTACAGCACAGGAGAACTGGGAGGAAGCCGAGAAAGCAAACGCGGGAAGGAATCTTTCCGGTGCGGCATCGGGCAACGCCTGGGCAGCCGGTACAGCCGGTACAGCGGCAAACGCGCTTCCGTCCGGTCTACCCGCAGACGGTGAGATCCGCATGCCGGGCGGCCACATGAACCTGGCGCAGCTGATCGCTCTTTTAAACACGATCCCGATGGAGATCAGCTTCATTGATGATCAAAATATCAACCGGTTCTTCAATGAAGGACCGAAGGTCTTCAAGCGTCCGGATATGGCGCTTGACCGCGAAGTTTTTTCCTGCCATCCGCCGAAGATCGAACCGATGGTCCGCGGGATCCTCGATGGATTTAAGGACGGAAGCCTGGATAATGTGCCGGTCTGGATGGAAAAAAACGGCCGTGAGACATGGGTGAATTACATGGCGGTCCGCGATCGTGACGGCAGTTATCTCGGCGCGCTCGAGGTCGTACAGGACATGGAATTTGCCAGAGAGCACTTCGAAGACAAAATGAAAAAAATAATATAAGCAATTTCTTGACTTTCAGCTGTAATCCTCTTATGATTACAGCTGAAATCGTGTATTTACGATTAATTACAACCGAAAAAGACAGTTCGTTTGTACCATCCTGTCTATAAACCAAACCAGGACTAGTGACCCGATTATCCGGCAGCAATGCACAAGGATAAGCGGGATATTTTCGTATAAGAAAAACACCGGAGTCCTGCGTTTGCAAAATCGCGGGGCTCTTTTTTATTTATTGAGCATTGCAGGGGAGAACTTATGTATTATCTGAAGACAGAAGCAAGCTTTGACGCAGCGCATTTCCTGGCGGACTACGAGGGAAAATGCCGCAACATTCACGGGCACAGATGGAGAGTCGTTGTCGAGATCCAGAGCGAGACGCTCCGCGCCGATGCACAGAACCGCGGAATGGTGGTGGATTTCGGCGATCTGAAGAAGGCGCTGAAGGCACTCTGCGACTCACTGGATCACAGCCTGATCATCGAGACGGGAAGCCTGAAGGCAAAAACGCTGGAAGCCCTTCGTGAGGAAAATTTCGCGATCAATGAGCTGGATTTCCGGCCGACCGCGGAGAACTTTGCGCACTATGTTTTTGACAAGCTGGGCGCGGAAGGCTACCCGATCCATCGGGTAGAAGTCTACGAGACACCGAACAACTGCGCGATCTATGAGGCGTAACGACCGAAGCGCAACGATCGATGTGCGGCGGCCGGAATCGGCGTTTGCAGGGATAAGGGGATTAGATGAAAGTAGTAGAGAAATTTGTCAGTATCAACGGGGAGGGGACGAGAGCCGGAGAACTTGCCGTTTTTGTCCGGTTCAAGGGCTGCAACCTCCGCTGTTCTTATTGTGATACGATGTGGGCCAATGAGCCGGGCTGCGATTTTACCGAGATGACACCGGCCGGGATCGTGGACGCGATCCTGGAAACGGGCGTGACAAATGTAACGCTGACGGGCGGCGAACCGCTTCTGCAGCCGGAAATGCCGGAGCTGCTCCACGAATTGAAGGAGCGCACTTCCTGCCGCGTGGAGATCGAGACCAACGGGGCGGTGGATATCACACCGTTCTGCGGCGAGGACAGGCCGTCCTTCACGCTGGACTACAAGCTGCCGTCAAGCGGCTGCGAGGAAGGCATGGTTTTTTCCAATTATGAGGCAGTTACGGCAGAGGATACCGTGAAGTTCGTGGCGGGAACCCGCGAGGATCTTGACCGCGCGTCGGAGATCATCCGGAAATACGATCTGGCAAATCGCTGCCATGTCTATATCAGTCCGGTCTTCGGTTCGATCGAACCGGTGGATATCGTGGAGTATATGATCGAACACAAGATGAACGATGTCCGGCTGCAGATCCAGATGCACAAGGTGATCTGGGATCCGGAAAAGAGAGGTGTATGAGATGATCGATACAAAAGCTATTGAAGAACATATCCGCGGGATCATTATCGCGCTCGGCGATGACCCGGAACGTGAAGGATTGATCGACACGCCGAAGCGGGTGGCAAAAATGTATAACGAAGTTTTTTCCGGCATGAACTATACCAACGCGGAGATCGCCGAGATGTTCGACAAGACCTTTGAGGAGGATGTGACGGATGCGGACAGCAGCGAAGTTGTAGTCATGAAGGACATCGACCTCTTCTCCTATTGCGAGCACCACATGGCGCTGATGTACGACATGAAGGCAACCGTTGCGTATGTGCCGAACGGCAAGGTCATCGGCCTGTCGAAGATCGCGCGCGTCTGTGATATGGTCGGACGCCGCCTGCAGGTGCAGGAGCGCATCGGCAAGGACATCGCCGATATCATTTCGGAGATCACCGGAAGCGCTGATGTGGCGGTGACGCTGGAGGGCTATCACAGCTGCGTCAGTGCCCGCGGCATCAAGAAGAATAATGCAAAAACGTTTACTGCAGAGCTTCGCGGCCGCTTCAAGACGGACGCAGCGATGCAGCTGTATCTGAAATAAGAGGGTGACGGGCGCATGAGCTGCCTGTTCACCGGCTGAATAATAATCGTAAGGACTAAGGGTGAAGAGAATGAAAGCAATGGTATTATCGAGCGGCGGCGTGGATTCCACGACGGCACTTGCACTGGCAATTGACAAATACGGTAAGGAGAATGTGATCGCGCTGTCCGTTTCCTACGGACAGAAGCACGACAAGGAGATCCGGGCGGCGAAAGCCGTTGCCGAATACTACGGCATCGAGCAGATGTTTCTCGATCTGAGCGTGATCTTCCAATACAGCAACTGTTCGCTCCTGCAGCAGTCCACGGACGAGATCCCGGAGGAGAGCTACGCGGAGCAGATTGCGGAAAACGGCGGCGAGAAGCCGGTCAGCACATACGTGCCGTTCCGGAACGGCCTGTTCCTTTCCGCTGCGGCAAGCATGGCGTTAAGCCGTGACTGTGGCGTGATCTACTATGGCGCGCACGCGGATGACGCGGCGGGCTTTGCCTACCCGGACTGCTCACCGGTCTTCAACAAAGCGATGAGCGAGGCGATCTGGGAGGGCTCCGGCCACCAGCTGAAGATCGAGGCTCCGTTCGTCAACATTTCCAAGGCGGAGGTTGTGAAGATCGGTCTGGAACTGAAAGCCCCGTACGAGCTGACCTGGTCCTGCTACGAGGGCGGCGAGAAGCCCTGCGGCAAGTGCGGCACCTGCATTGACCGCGCGGCGGCGTTTGCGGCAAACGGCATCGAGGATCCGGCACTGAAGTAAGAACGCAGAAGAATACAGAGAATGCGGACGCAGACTGACGTATACCAAAGAATGCGGAATTGGCCTGAAGGATACAGAATAATTCAGATAGAAAGATAAGCGTGAGAAGGAGAACTGAGAATGGATAATGCGGGAAGCAGAGAAAACGAACACCTGACAAAGCTGGGACAGCACGTAACGAACTACGAGACCGGATACGATCCGTCGCTGCTGGAGTGTTTCAGCAACCGTCACCCGGACAACGATTATTTTGTAAAATTCAACTGTCCGGAGTTTACCAGCCTCTGCCCGATCACGGGCCAGCCGGACTTCGCCGAGATTACGATCTCCTATGTGCCGGACAAGCTGCTGGTCGAGAGCAAATCGCTGAAGCTGTACCTTTTTTCCTTCCGGAATCACGGTGACTTCCATGAGGATTGTGTCAATGTCATCATGAAGGATCTGATCAAGCTGCTGGAGCCGAAATACATCGAGGTACTCGGACGGTTCCTGCCGCGCGGCGGAATTTCCATCGACCCGTACTGCAATTACGGCAAGCCGGGCACCAGATGGGAGCAGGTCGCGTGGGACAGACTCGCCGGGCACGACCTCAATCCGGAGAAGATCGACAATCGATAAGAATGATCGGAGGTGATGCGCTATGCCTTTTGATGAAAGAGCAGGATATGCCGGGAGCGGCTCGCCGGATATGGTAGAGCAGAGCACAAACTATGCCGGCGCACCGTATGGAAATTCGGGAGCGAATTATGCGGACGAACAGCCGCGGCTTGGGATCCCGCGCGAACCGGATGAGCCGGAGACGCCCGAGGAAGAGGACTTCGAGCGCAAAAAGGATCTGCGGATCGTTATTGTCTGGGCGATCGTCGTCATGGCTATGATCGCCGCCTTTCTCGTCTACCAGAAGACGAAGAAGCTGAAGGTCGAGCTCAACGATTATGTGACGGTCAGTGTGAACGGATATAACACGGTCGGAACCGCGGAAGCCGTTTTTGACATTGATCAGTTTGTGGAGGATTACGGCAGCGTGATCACTCGAAAAAACGGCGGTGTCACGACGGACAGTGCCGGCAACGCGCAGACGGCAGCGGCAGAGCTGGCCGCCAAGTATATTTCCGGATCCCTCGACCGCAATAGTGCACTGTCGAACGGGGATACCGTGACCTATGTGTGGAACTGTGATGACACGGCTGCGGCCGACCAGTTCCGCTGCAAGCTCATCTACAGCAATATTTCCACAGAAGTGGCGGCCCTTCCTGATCCGGAGCCGATCGACCTGTTTACGAATGTGAGCGTGTCGTTCAGCGGTTTTAACGGGCAGGGAACGGCAGCGCTTGAGACGGCATCCGCGGAAGATGTGTATGCGAACCTGACGTACACCGTAGAGCCTTCGGAAGGCCTCTCCAACGGGGATACCGTCACGGTGCGTGTCAGTGATAATAACGGCCTTGATATCACAACAGATTATGTTGCGGCATACGGAAAGATCGTCAGCGAGACGGAGCGGACGATGACCGTCGAAGGACTCACCACCTATGTGACGAGGGCGGAGGATCTCGCGGACGGCGTTGTGGAAACGCTGAACGAGAAGAGCCGCGGCGTTTTTGAAACAGAGGAATCGTCGACCTGGACAGACGGAACGGAACTTATGGACTTCAGCTATGCGGGCGGCTACCTGCTGACCGATGGTTCCGCATCCGATGCCTCGGGAGAAACCGAAGGATTCACAGGCACGGATGACTTGTTCGACATGGGCAGCGATGTGGAGAACCTGCTATACCTCGTCTATGAGGTCAGAGTGCAGCTTCCGGAAAATGCTTCTGCCGGAAACGGTACGGACTGGTTTGGCTGGGGATCGGGTTATCAATCCCTGTTCGGGACAGATAACGACACGGATAACGAGACGGGCGGTAATGCAGAATACGGAACAGCCAATGATGCGTACGACGATTCCGAGGACAGCGATGCTGTCGATGAAGAGCGAGTCAAAACCTATTATTACCCGGTTCTGTACCGTAATGTAATGGCGGACGGCAGCAACGTCTATGATGCGGGCGCCCTGTCCTACGAGCTTCCGGGAAGATCCACTTTCCTCGGCTTCGATACCAGTGATCAGGTGTCCTTCCGCTATGGCAGCAGGACATATAAGTACCACGGCTTCAAGACTCTGGAAGCGGCAGAGAAATCCTGCAGGGACGCGTACGATTATCTGTACGAGATCGAAACACTGTAATGTCGCTAATGGCGCAGCAGCGCTAAACTTCAGTATGTAAGGATATAGAAAAATACCGATGGGATCCGTAAATGGAAACCATCGGTATTTTTTTATTCTCCCTGAATCATCTTCTCGTTGGCTTCGGTCGCCGCCAGCTGTTCGGCGGACGGTTCGATGTCCGGTACCGGATGGCTGACGATGTCGGTATCGACGATGACACCGTTCGATTTCAGTACATTCAGGATGAAGTTTACAGAGCCGTCCACACCGTAGGTCGAGGAATTGAAGCAGAGATCATAATTGCTCGCTCGTGCCCAGCGGCGGCCGGTGTAGTATTTGTAATATTTCTCGTGCCCCTTGTCGACCTCGCGGATCTGCTTTGCAGCGGCTTTTTCCGACAGGTGATTGATACTCATGATGCGGTGTACACGCTGCTCGAAGGGGGCGGTAATATAGATGCTGATATGCGGAATATCGTTGTTCTCAAGGATCGCGTCCGCGCAGCGTCCGACAATGACGAAGCTCTCCTTCTTCGCCAGTTCCAGGATCAGATTGCTCTGGTTGAAGAAAACGGCGTCACGAACGGAAAGCCCGTGGTAGCGGTAACTTTTCCGGATCATATCCTTCAGAGACCGTTTCTCACCTTCGAACGGAACGGCCGGGCCGGCAGCCTTGGCTCCGCCGTCGTGAGGCATATAGAACTTCTCATCCTGCAGACCATCCTGGTCGGCTTCCAGACGTGCCAGAACAGTCTTGAAGATCTCGGCATTGTAATAATTCAGGCGGAGAGATTCCGCCAGATCCATGGCGATCTGTGAAGCACCGCAGCCGTAGGTACGGCTGATGCAGATGATCAGATGGTTGCCCTCTTTCCTGCGGACATTTTTGCGGAGACGGCTCAATCCGTCGCGATGCTCCGAAAGGATCGCGTAGCTTGCGAAGGAGCGGCCGATCGCTTTCATATCCTGCAGAAGCTGGTCATAATCGCGCATGATCTCCTTGCGAAGGGTCTTATCTTCGATCGTGCGTCCCATATTGCCGATCAAGGCCATCTCACTTTGTACGATGTGCTCGAGATCCGAGTATTTCAGATAGTGGGCGATACGGGTCACGCAGCTGTTGCGGTCATCATTGAAGACGCGGCCCAGATCGGAACCGACAGCTTCATATGTTCTCTTATCCAGGTCGTAGATGCGGCCGGCGAGCTCCAGACGCTGCTCTTCGTTGGAAAGCGTACTGGCATTGGAGGGCTGTCCTCCGTTTTCCGCTGCTGCATTTTCCTGAGTGTCGCTATGTACACCTTCCGTGGTGACTGCGTTATTTTCTTCAGAACTTAAATTTTCATTCAAATTGTTTTTCTCACTCATTGTCAGCACCCCCTTACCGGAAGAAAATCAGTGTATCCAGAATCAGAACCGGTATCAGGATACAGACGGACCATTTCATGTAGCCGAAGAAGGAAGGCATGCGGACGCCGTTCTCGTCGGAGATGGACTTGACCATGAAGTTCGGCGCGTTGCCGATATAGGTATTGGCACCCATAAAAACGGCGCCGCAGGAGATCGCCGTCAGCAGCCCCGCGGGGATCGTGCCGACCGACGTCAAAATGCCGGAGGTCGCCCCGAGCGTTCCCGCTGTTGTAAGGAAGACCAGATAGGTCGGCGTGTTGTCCAGGAAGCTGGACAGAGCGCCGGTCGCCCAGAAGAGCTGTGGTGAGGTCGTCAGGCCGAGTGTCGGGCCGAGCGTCTTCAGAAGGAGAAGCGCCGGCTGCATGGTGATGAAGATGCCGACGAACAGGATAGCAACCTCCTGGATCGCGCCCCAGGTAAAGTGGTTCTTACGACGGATCTCTTTCTTTGTGGTCTTGAAGGAGAGCCAGGCCGCGAGAAGGATGATCGCGCACTCAATGAGGGACGGGAAGCCGAAGGTCACATCTCCGAAAATGTGGATGCCGCGCACCGAGCCATCGGCGTTCTGAAATGCCGGCAGGGTCGGGAGGACACCGCTCAGAATAACGCCTCCGACGATCATGATCAGGAAGAGGATGTTATGCACACCGGCGAGCTTCAGCTCGGTACCCGGTTTGCTGATATCCGGCATACGGCCGGCGGCGATGTCCTCGCGGTAGTTTTTCCGGTCGAGGAAATAGAAGATGACCAGAAGAACGACCATGTTGAAGAGCAGGATCGGGAAGGTCTTCAGGGACCAGAAGAACGGTACGCCGCGCATGAAACCCATCAGAAGGGGCGGATCACCGATCGGGGTGAGGATACCGCCGAGGTTCGATACCATGAAGATGAAAAAAACCATTAAGTGTGCTTTTTTGCGACGCCAGGAATTCATTTTCAGAACCGGACGGACCATCAGCATCGAGGAACCGGTCGTGCCGATGACGCTCGAAAGAAGTGTGCCGATCGCGAGAAGAGCGATATTGACACGCGGCGAACCGGCGAGATCACCCTCGAAGGAAATGTTACCGGATACACAAAAAAGGCCGAAGAGCAGGATGATGAATGTCAGATAATCGTTGATCAGACATTCAAGAACTGTTTCGAGAGAAGCGCTTGCGCCGAAGACCAGGGCGAAGAGAACGATGGTAAGGATCGACCAGGCAGCCACAACGTACGGCTTCTTCGCTTCCCACCACTCTTCGAGAAGGATCGGGAAGAGCGCTACAGATAAGAGCATTCCGGCGAAGGGAATGCAAAGCCATGCTGGAACAGACATCACTTTTTACCTCCACTACAACTTAGCAGCTATTGTTCAAATAGATGTTAAGAAAATAACATAGCAACAGTCACGTATTGTACCACCGGAAAAAATGGAACGCAATAATATTTTTAATAAGAAAAGTTTTTTAAATATACAATCATAAATAAAAATCATTAATAAAAAAATCAGCTCTGCACGCCAAAGGAGAGGCGAAGCGGAGCTGACAATAAGGGAGCATTGTTACGGTTCGACGAAAGCACAGAGGCCGATGAGACCGGGGCCGGTGTGGACGGCGAGGGAGGAATTGATCTGGTGTTCGGTGATAATGATCTCTGCCTGCGGCATACGTTCTCTGACCATTTCCAGCATTCGCGCGGATTCCTCCCGGGCATCGCCGTTCATGACGGCGACCCAGCAGCGCTTTCCGGCTGCGGCTTCCGCAACGAGGTTGAGAAGGTGTTCCCTGCCTTTTTTGGCGCCGCGGATCTTGGCAACGGTGTAGTAGATGCCTTCCGGGTCACAGGCGATGATCGGTTTCAGGTGGAGAACGGTGGCTGCCATCGCCGCGACGCCGCCGATGCGGCCGCCCTTACGCAGGTAAGACAGTGTATCCATATAGAACATCAGGTGAGAATCCTCACGCTTGTCTTCCAGTCCCTTTGTGATCTGTTCAAAGGAAATGCCATCCATCACCTGCCTGGCTGCCCAGATCGCGTAGATGCCGGCACCGATCGAAATATCCTTCGTATTGTAGACGAAAGTGGTCAATCCTTCCAGTTCTGCGGTGATCATCGAGACCATATTGAAGGTACCGCTTAGGTGGTCGGAGAGGCAGACGGCGATGACATGGGTGTAACCCTCATCCCGGATCGCGGTGAAGAAGTCCTCGGTCTCCTGCGGCGAAGGCACGGATGTCTTCGGGATCTCATCCGGGAAGCGCTCGTAGATCATTAATGGATCGACTTCATTATCGAGGTAGTCTTTCTCCGGATAGATCACATGGACCGGGAGGATCCGGATATTATATCGTTCGGCGAGGTTCTGCGGTACATCGCAGCAGGAATCGGCAACGACGATGATCTTATTTTCAGCCATGGGTTCGGCCTCCTCTTCATATTCTACCTAAATGATAAAATAATTATAGAATCAGCCGGAATATCCGTCAAGTTATTCAATAACCGATGTAAAGGATTTAATAAACTTTTCATAGAGTAACAAAAAAGGATTATTCTATTTGACAGAGGTCGGAGGAAAAAATATACTCGAGGTAGCAGGTGCATGAATTCCCGGTATCGGGGATGGGGGAGCAGGAAAATGAGTAGTGTAAGAATGACGATGAGACATCTGGAGAAGAGGACGAAGGAGGTTTTGAAGAGCTACCGCCTTCCGATGTACGAGGAGATCCCGAATGTGGGTCTGTATCTCAAACAGGTCGTAAAATATATCAACGATTTTCTCGAACCTCTGGGACTTCCGGGATTGACCGATTCGATGGTCAGCAATTACGTGAAGCAAAAACTGATCGACGCGCCGAACCGCCGGCAGTACAGCCGTGACCAGATCGCGTATCTGATCTTCATCGCGTTTTCGAAGAATGTTCTCAGCATGGATGAGATCCGCTTCCTGAAGGAATGTCAGAACGTGACGCACTCGATCGAAGACGCGTATAAGCGTTTTTTCAACGAACTGATGACAGCACTGGGGAATCTTTCGGGACTCGGAGAAGAAAATGACGACCGTGACTACCTGCCGGAGCAGATTCTGCTCCGCTGTTCGGTGATCACGATCGCCAATAAGATCTATCTGGGTAAATTCTTCGAAGTATCCCGCGAATTGATGCGGGCACAGGAAAAAGAGGGATCAGAGCAGGTCACGGAAGTGGAACTGTGACCGGCCGGCGGCATAATCGCCGACGATCTGACCGTGCCCGTAGAGCTTGTATTTGTAGGTGACCAGGCCCTCCAGGCCGACCGGACCCCGTGCGTGGATCTTGCTTGTGCTGATGCCTACCTCGGCACCGAAGCCGTAGCGGAACCCATCGGCGAAACGGGTCGAACAATTCTGATATACACCGGCGGAATCGACGAGCTGCATAAATCGCTCGGCGGTTTCGCCGTTTTCTGTTATGATGCAGTCGGTGTGGTGAGAGCCGAACCGGTTGATGTGGCGGATCGCCTCATCGACCGTATCCACGAGCTTTACGGAGACGATGAGATCGAGGTATTCCCAGAAATCGCTCTCCTCGATCGTTTCCGCCTCGATGATCGAGGTGACCTCCGCGGTGCCGCGGATCTGCACGCCTTCCTTCCGCAGGGCTTCCGCCAGCTTCGGCAAAAACGAAGCGGCGATCTCCCGGTTTACGAGGAGCGTTTCAACGGCGTTGCAGGCAGCGGTGTACTGCGTTTTTGCATCGACAATGATCGGAATGGCCTTCTCGGGATCGGCGTCCCTGTCGACATAGATGTGGCAGATGCCGTCGGCATGACCCATGACCGGGATCTTGGTATTGTCCATGATGTAGCGCACGAAGGCATTGGAGCCGCGCGGGATCAGCAGGTCGACGCAGTCATCGCAGGCGAGGAGCTCGTCGATCTCGTTGTGCAGCTCGGCCTGCAGGAGACTGTGTTCCGGGTAGCCGGCAGCGACGGCGCTCTCATAGATCAGGCGGAAGAGGATGCGGTTCGTGTTCGCGGTCTCCTTGCCGCCCTTTAATACGGCACAGTTGCCGCTCTTGATGCAGAGCGTGGAGATCTGGACGAGCGCATCGGGACGAGCCTCGAAGATGACGCCGATGACACCGATCGGGCAGGTAATGCGGTTGAGGGTGAGTCCCTCATCGAGCTCACGGGACAGCGTTTTGCGGCCGATCGGATCGGGCAGACCGATCAGCTGATCGATGCCCTTGAGGACGTCACCCAGCTTCGCCTCATTGAACTTCAGCCTCTTCACGATCGCGGACGGGGTGCCGTTTCTGTCGGCGGCCTCCAGATCCTTCTTGTTTTCCGCGAAGATCGCCTCCGCGTTATTTTTCAGCGTCTCACCGATCTTTGCCAGCACGGCATTGCGCACGGATACATCCGTGGCAGCCGCATACGGCGCGACCGCTTTCATCTTCCTGACTTCATCTCTGATATTCATGGAAATTTCCCCTTTTCTCTATTCTGCAGCGACCGGTTAGAATGACCGATTAGGATTTATTTATCATCCTACCACAAAATTTTCAAATGTGATAGAATAACTCTGTTTTTGATGAAAAGCAAATCTTCAATGGATAGTAACTGTTTCGGACACAGATACAGAAAGGCGGCACTCTCTATGCAATACATTCTGCTTACGATCGCGGCCCTCGCGGCATCCTTCCTCATCGGCTGGCTTCTGATGAAGTTGATTACACGGGGAAAAAACAAAGGGCTCGCATTTAAGGTCGTGGTCACGGTTCTGATCGCGCTCGGCCTGCAGGGTGCCGCAGGGGCAATCTACCTCGGTAGTTTTTATCACGCGCTGACCTCGAGCGATCAGTTTTTGCAGTCGGAGGGAGAGGTCGAGGTGACCGACATCGATGAAGGCTATTTCTTCGACGGGCCGGGAACGGACAAGGCGATCATCTTCTATCCCGGAGCGAAGGTCGAGACGACCGCCTATTCCCCGATGATGCATTACCTGGCGGCGGAAGGTGTGGACTGTTTCCTCGTTCACATGCCGGCAAATATGGCGATCCTCGACACATCGGCGGCGGATTCGATCCTTGACCGCTATGACTACAAGACCTGGGCGATCGGCGGACATTCTATGGGAGGCGCGGCAGCGGCACTTTACGCGGCGGATAACGGTGATCGCGTGCAGGGACTGATCCTCCTTGCGGCCTATCCGTCGAAGCAGATCCCGGACAGCGTCATGATCCAGTCCATTTACGGAGACAAGGACGGTGTGCTTGAGATGGACACCTACGAGGAGAACAAAAAATACTGGCCGATGAATTATGAAGAGGTCGTGATCCCCGGCGGAAATCATGCCGGCTTCGCGGATTACGGTCCGCAGAAGGGCGACGGCGAGGCGGAGATCGAGCCGAAGGAACAGCAGGAGATGACCGTTCAGGCCATCCTCACCTTCATGGAGAATCTGCAGATGGAGTGAGCCCCTTAGCATCTGCGAAGGCTGAGGTGCCGCTATGATCGGAAATGGCTGCCGGGAATGCGGCCGGCGGTACCCTTCGCCGGATCGCGACGGTTGTAAAAATAAAAATGTATCATATGTTACGGTGTAACAGCCTCCCGATTGCTATAATGCGTTCAGCATTAAGAAATCAGGAGGCTGTTATTGATATGGAAAATAAAATGTTTTGTTATCAGTGTCAGGAGACCGCAGGCTGCAAGGGATGTACCGTATCCGGTGTCTGTGGAAAGAAACCGGAAGTTGCCGCTATGCAGGATCTGCTGATCTATGTAACCAAAGGTCTGGCTGCAGTTACGACCGCGCTTCGCAAGGCAGGCAAAGAGGTATCCGCCGATGTGAATCATCGCATCACCCTGAACCTGTTCACCACGATCACCAACGCAAACTTCGACAGAGAGTCCCTGCAGGTATCGATCCTCGAGACTCTGGCAGTAACATCCGAGCTGTCCGACAGCCTGGACAGCGAAGCAAAGGAAGCCCTTCCGGAAGCTGCCAAGTGGTACGGCGCTGTGGAAGAGTTCGACGCGAAGGCTGCCACCGTCGGCGTTCTGGCAACCGAGAATGAGGACATTCGTTCCCTTCGCGAGCTGATCACCTACGGACTGAAGGGTCTGGCTGCTTACGAGAAACACGCAAACGCTCTTCTCAAAGACAGCGAGGAGACCGATGCTTTCCTTCAGAGAGCACTGGCTGCTACACTTGACGATTCCCTGACCGTCGATGATCTCGTGGCACTCACCCTGGAGACCGGAAAATACGGTGTAGACGGCATGGCTCTGCTGGATACCGCAAATACTTCCGCCTATGGCAACCCGGAGATCACAGAGGTAGATCTCGGCGTAAGAAGCAATCCGGGAATTCTTGTATCCGGACATGACCTTCGTGATCTGGAGATGCTCCTTGAGCAGACCCAGGGCACAGGTGTCGATGTCTATACACACGGCGAGATGCTGCCGGCACATTACTATCCGGCATTCAAGAAATATGAGAACTTCGCGGGCAACTACGGAAACGCATGGTGGAAACAGAAAGAGGAGTTCGAGAAATTCAACGGACCGATCCTCATGACCACGAACTGCATCGTTCCGCCGGCTGCTTCCTACAAGGATCGTCTGTGGACGACCGGAGCGACCGCAGTGCCGGGCTGCAACCACATTTCCGCACCGTACGGCGAGACCAAGGATTTCTCCGCACTGATCGAGCAGGCAAAAACATGTGCCGCTCCGACCGAGCTTGAGACCGGCAAGATCGTCGGCGGCTTCGCTCATGAGCAGGTATTCGCTCTGGCCGATGCTGTCGTAGATGCCGTTAAGTCCGGCGCGATCCGCAAATTTGTTGTTATGGCAGGCTGTGACGGCCGCGCGAAATCCAGAGATTACTACAGAGAGTTCGCGGAGAAGCTTCCGAAGGACGTTGTGATCCTGACCGCAGGCTGCGCAAAATACAAATACAACAAGCTGAACCTCGGCGATATCAACGGTATTCCGCGTGTCCTCGACGCGGGCCAGTGCAACGATTCCTATTCTCTGGCGCTGATCGCCCTGAAGCTTCAGGAGATCTTCGGCCTTGAGGATATCAATGAGCTTCCGCTTGCCTTCAATATCGCATGGTATGAGCAGAAAGCGGTTATCGTTCTTCTGGCTCTCCTGTACCTCGGCGTGAAGAACATTCACCTTGGACCGACACTGCCGGCATTCCTTTCTCCGAATGTGGCAGATGTGCTGGTTAAGAACTTCGGCATTGCGGGCATCACCGATGTCGACAATGACCTGAAGATCCTTATTGGATAACCTCCCCTTTAAATATGTAATTGGTAGTAGAAGATCCTCGTCGGGCAGAACGTCAGCTGCCCGGCGGGGATTTTCTGCGTGCGGAGGATCCCCGTAAAAACGGAGCGGCTGCCGCATGTTGCCGCGCTGCGTCACGCGGCGACCACATCACCGTGCGTGGACATCTCCCGCGGACTCTGTCCTCGGAGACAAGCGGTTCTAGGCGTCCAGCCATGCCGCTTCTGTGAAGCTGCGGAACTCCTCGGCACGAAAAACGTACCTCGTCAGACAGTCCTCGCCATGGATTTTCGTGAAAGTATGGCATGGCGATCCGCCAGGAGCCGCTAAGTCTCCTGCGAATGTCGTCCTTCGGAAGATGTTCACGCGCGGCTCTTCCACGTATTGCGGGATGCTCCTGCGAGGACATCTTCCGCGGACTCTGTCCTCGGAGACAAGCGTCGACTACATCGCCGCGAGACATCTCCCGCGGACTCTGTCCTCGGAGACAAGCGTCGACTACATCGCCGCGAGGACATCTCCCGCGGACTCTGTTCTCGGAGACAAGCGTCACTAGGCGTCCAGCCATGCCGCTTCTGTGAAGCTGCGGAACTCCTCGGCACGAAAAACGTGCCTCGTCAGACAGTCCTCGCCATGGACTTCCGTGAAAGTATGGCATGGCGATCCGCCAAGAGCCGCTAAGTCTCCTGCGAATGTTGTCCTTCGGGAGATGTTCACGCGCGGCTCTTTCTGCGTATTTGCGGAATATCCCTGCGCAGTCATCTTCCGCAGACTCTGTCCTCGGAGACAAGCGTCGACTACATCGCCGCGTGGACATCTCCCGCGGACTCTGTCCTCGGAGACAGGCGGCTCTAAGCGTCCTGCCATGCCGCTTCGGTGAAGCTGCGGAACTCCTCGGCACGAAAAACGTGCCTCGTCAGACAGTCCTCGCCATGGACTTCCGTGAAAGTATGGCATGGCGATCCGCCAAGAGCCGCTAAGTCTCCTGCGAATGTTGTCCTTCGGGAGATGTTCACGCGCGGCTCTTTCTGCGTATTTGCGGAATATCCCTGCGAGACATCTCCCGCGGACTCTGTCCTCGGAGACAAGCGTCACTAGGCGTCCAGCCATGCCGCTTCTGTGAAGTTGCGGAACTCCTCGGCACGAAAAACGTGCCTCGTCAGACAGTCCTTGCCATGGATTTTCGTGAAAGTATGGCATGGCGATCCGCCAGGAGCCGCTAAGTCTCCTGCGAATGTCGTCCTTCGGGAGATGTTCACGCGCGGCTCTTCCTGCGTATTGCGGGGATGCTCCTGCGAGGACATCTTCCGCGGACTCTGTCCTCGGAGACAAAGCGGCGCCAAGTGGGCTGCCGTGCGCCTCACGTTCCTTGCGGCAGGGAGTCCGATATGGTATGATTTTCGTATCATTAGAGGTAGTATATCGGGGAAAAAGTTTTTCACACCCGGAGAGATTGATCAGCGCATCGATGCGCGGGAGCGGAGTGGGTATGAAGATCAAATGTGGATATTGCGGTGGTTTTCTGGATGACCGCGAGCAGGTGTGTCCGCATTGCGGAGCGCCGAATGACCAGTTCAAGAGAGCGGCTGCGGGAGCGCCGAAGACGATCAGGGAATTGCAGGATTTCTGCGCCTCGAAGAATATGCCGTTGGAGCAGATGCGCTTCTTTATCGGCAGGAATTATACGGGGGCAAAAGCCTTCGGTATCTATCAGAAACCGAACGGCGATTTCGTTGTATACAAGAATAAGAGTAACGGGCAGCGAGCGGTTCGCTACGAAGGGCCGGACGAAGCCTACGCGGTCAACGAGTTGTACCAGAAGATCCGCGAGGAGACAGCGAACCAGGTTGCGGCCGGCAATGTTCGTCGGGTCAACGGACCGAAAGGGCAGAACCGCGGCCTGAACCAATACAATAACGCTTTCGGTGGATCGGGCAGCAGTCGTAACAACAACCGCAATAATAATCGCAATAATAATCGCGGCGGGCGTTCTTATGGAAGCGGCGGAAGTCGGAATTTCTTTGGTGGAAATCGTAATCAAAACGATAACAGTAACCGGGGAAGGGCGATTCGACGTATCCTCGGAAAGCTTCTTCGAGCGGTAATTATTATTTTCATCATTCTGCTCATTCTCGGTGCGCTCGGATCCTGCATCGGCTCGACGTACAGCGGCTCCGGCTATCACGGCGGCTACAACGGCGGCTATGACAGCGGCTACTACGGGACATATGACTACGATGATTATGACTCGTATGATGATGATTACAGTGATTACAGCGATTACGATTATGACGATGACGACAGTTGGGACAGCTGGGATTCCGGCGACAGTGACTGGGACAGTGACTGGTAAGCCGTGAATGGGAGTTATAGAGTTATAGAGTTATAGAGTTATAGGACAAAACGTGTTGGTAAAAAACTCCGCAGGCCTTGTATTTTCAGGGCTTGCGGAGTTTTTTTGACGCGATTATTGGGCTTGATCGACGGCCCGTTCCGCGCATAAGCCGATTGTGATTGGGCCGATGCATTGGCTTACATCAGCTTCGTGTCCTCGAGCCGCTCGGTAAAGAGGTGGTTGAGGCGAATGATCGGCGCGCGGAGCACGAGGCCCAGCAGCAGGGCTGCCGCAACGTAGAGAAACAGATGCCCGAGCTCCGTCAGGAAGGTGCTGCCATAGAAGCCGGCGATGCATTCCCGCATCGCATCCATGCTGTGGACGAAGGGAAGGATCGGGTAGAGCCGCTGGAAGATCGGAGGAGTCATCTCGATCGGGAAGGTTCCGCCGGAGCCGGCTACCTGAATGACCATGAGAATGACGCATGCCGCCTTGCCGACGTCACCGAAGGAGATAGTCAGTGTGTAGATGATGCTGGTGTACACAATACTTGTCACCCAGCCCGTTACGAGGAAGAGAAACGGGTGTACACATTGGATCTGAAGGAAAAACAGATCACCCAGGCAGATCAGTGTGGCCTGAGCCAGTCCGATCAGCGTAAAGAGAATGTGGCGGCCGAAGTAGGTCTGGTAGTGGCGGAGCTTTCTGCCGCCGGCGGTCAGCTCCTTCCGGCGGTCTTCGCTGAGCTCGACCAGCATCATCGCGACCATTACGGTAGCGCCAACCCAGATCGCCAGTGTGGAATAGAACGGCGCCATAGCTGAACCGTAATTTTCCACAGGGAAAAGCTTGTGGGTGTTCAGGGCGACCGGAGCAGACAGGAAGGCGGCAACATCCGAGGGATTGGACTGAAGGATCGTCTGAATGACGGACAGATCACCGGAATCGATGCCGGTTCGCAGACTGTCGATAGCTGTCTGCAGCTTTGTGTCTGCTTCTTCCAGAAGCGCTGCCGAGTCATCCAGCGCTTTTTGCAGATCGGCCAGGTTTTCGGAGGCATCCGCAGCCGTGTCCGACAGTTCTGCCGTCTGGGTCTGCGTCCGGGACAGAATATCGGAGATCGTTGCGTTGGCGGAGGTGAGTCTGCCGAAGAGGTCGGAAAGGTCCGTCTCGAGGTTCGCTTCATACGAGGACTGGAGGGCTGTGATGTCATTGATCGCTGCCTGCATCTTCGTGTTCAGATCAGATCGGTTCGTGGCGGCCTTGTCAACGGCCTCATTGATGGAGTCGGAAGCATTTGTCAGGGTGTCCAGAAGAGACTGCTGCGTGGCAATGGACGAATCCATCCGGTCAAGGAGCGCGTCTGCGGCGCCGGTCGGAAGCTCCTCGGCTGCCAGCGCGTCACGCACGGAAGAAAGGTTGTCGCGTACCGCTGTAAAATCGGTAAGGATCGCGCTCACTTCGTTTTTTACACCCTCCACCGATTGTGAAGAGTCCCGCACATTACTGCCGATGCTGTCGAAGCTGCCGTCGATCTGCGTACTGAGACCGCTATAAGAATCGGATAACTGCGCAAGCATGGTATTGATCGTATCGGTAATGCCGGAGAAATCACTTGTCAATGCCGGAACCTGTGACGCTGCATCGGACAGATTTTTCGTATTGTCGGTGATATTGGTTCCCGTTGTCTTCAACAGGTCAGAGGTCGAGGTGAGCATGATGTCCAGAGAATCGACCAGTGAAGAGAAGGCGCGAAGGGTAGCCGCGGAGGTAGAAAGGCCGCTCTCGATGTTCTGCATATTGGTCAGAAAGTTCTGCGCGATGCCGTCTGTTTCCACGTTATTCAGCTGATCGGAGAGATCTGTGAGGGTGTTCAGGCTGACATCCGCCACGACCTTTGTCACTTCTTCGCGAATGCCGCGCTGGATCGAGCCTGCACCCTTGTCGGTGATCTTCGGCGCGATCGCGTTGGCCTTCTCGTTCAGATAATACAGGATCTTAGTCTCGTGTACGTTTTTGGAGAAGAGGCTCATCATGTCGCTGCTGAAGGAGGAGGGAATAACAACGGCTGCGTAGTATTTGCCGGATTCCACACCGTCGATGGCATCGGCGGATGTGGTGAACGTCCATTTCATCTTCGTGTTGCGTGAAAGCCTCGCAATGACCAGATCGCCCATATTCAGTTCGGTGGACAGAAGCTGGCCGGTGTAACCTTCATCCTCGTTGGCAACGGCGATCTTCAGATTGCCGGTATTGCCGTACGGATCCCAGCTGGCGGCGATATTAAACCAGGCATATAGTGAAGGAACGACCGTGATGCCGATGATGATGATCCAGGCGATGACATTGGTGCGAAGATGCTTTACATCGCCGAGAAAAATTTTCCAGATATTACGCATGACGGCCTCCTTTCCCCGATTTTGTATCGTCCGTATTTTGCACGCTGTCGGGCATTTCTGTGTTGTCCGTGTTTTCTGAACTGTCGGGCATTTCCGTATCGTCCGTATTTTGCGCGCTGTCGGGTATTTCTGTATCATCTGCGTTTCGCAGACTGCCGAGCAGTTCGGCATCGGACTGCGCGAGCAGCTCCTTCCGGTGCTGCACATTGTAATTCAGAAATTCCACGACGATCAGGTAGACTACGATGGCGATCAGGGAGATGATCCAGATTGTCATGAGAATCAGTTTTTGCCGGAAAATAAACAGAAGAACGAGCAGAGGGATCGGCAGAAATACGATCAGGAAGAAACCGATCCGGATCAGAAGCCGGTATCTGTCCTCGAATTTTTCCGCCTTTTTGATCAGCTCGACACGCGTGCTTTCCTCATTCATAAGAACGGTAATCAGCGTATCAACAGAGTGCTTCCGTTCCGCGCCGCTTTTTCCTTCAACGATCATGATGCCGGTCGCGCGAAGCTTCTGGTCAATCATCGCGTTGACCATCGAGAGCAGCGGCTTCAGGAGCAGGCCGATGATGAGGGCGATGGGCAGAAAGAGCAGGAGAGCGCCCAGACTCTCCGCGTATGTGTTGCCATAGCTGCCCGCGATCGTCTCACGCATCGCGCGGATGCTGTAGGTGAACGGAAGCAGCGGGTGCAGCCGCTGGAAGAAAGTGGGCGTCATCTCGATCGGGTACGTGCCCGCGCCGCCCGGGATCTGCAGAATGACAAGGATGACGCAGAGCGCCTTTCCGATGTGTTTGAAGGAACTTGCGAGTCCGTAGATCAGATTGATATAGACGAAGCTTGTCAGGAGCCCGGCAAAAACGAATGCCGCCGGGTCGAGACACTGCGCCTTCAGCAGATAAATATCGCCGAGCGTGATGATGAGCGCCTGGATGAGACCGACGCAGATGAAGAGAAGACCGCGTCCGATATAAGCCTGGGCGAAGGAAAATTTCCGGATCCTGTCATCGGCATCGACCTCTGTTTTAAAAACGGAGACCAGGATGATGCCGCTGACCCAGATCGCAAGGTTGCTGTAGAAGGGGGTCATGGCGGAACCGTAATTGGCAACGTGGTAGACCGTCTCTGTCTCCATGACGACCGGGGATTTCATGAAGGATGCGATGCGGTCGGAATCCAGTCCGGACAGCGAGACGAATTGCTGATAACTCTGCGATCCGGTAAGGAGATCGACGTCGCCTTGCAGATCATCCAGATCGGAGGAGACCTGCCGGAAGACAGCATCCGTTCCGTCGAGGGCCTCACCTGTTGAGGCAAGGCAGGTATCCAGATTCGAGGAAAGCGTGCGGAGCTGTTCAATCATCGGATCGACATTGCCGAGGATCCCGATCAATGTGCCGGAGACGGAAGCATAGGTATCGAGCGCGTTGGATACAGAGGTAAGCGCCGTGCTGTCCAGTGTATCGGCAGCCGACTGAAGTGCCGGCGTCTCGTTCTCGAGGAAATCACTCACGCCGTTTCCGAGACCGGTGATTCCCGAGGAAGCGTTGCTAAGACCGCTGTTTCCGGTCTGCAGAGAGGAAACGGTGGACTGGTGGCGGCTGTTGATGTCTGAGAGAGAGGAGATCTGCGACGATACCTGATCGCCGAGAGCGGAGAGCGCCGCTTTTTGGGCATCGGTCAGTTCTGAACTGTCGGTGAGCGCGGCGATCTCATCGTTCAGTGCCTGCATCTCGGACAGGATCTGCGCATTGGTGTTCAGAAGCGTGTCCGCCGATGCCAGAATGCCGTCCAGTTTGCCTGTGGCGGCCTGCACGGGCGCGTTCACCTTGCCGAGAGCGGCGGCTGTATCGCTGCCGGCTTCGGCAACCTTTGTGCTGCTGTCATTGATATTCTGCCGGATCATCGAAGAGAGATCGGAGGCTGCCGTACGCACATCGGACAGTTTCTGATCGGCACTTTGGAGCGCGGTGATCCCCTGGGAAGCGGCATCCTTCAGCGCGTTCAGCTGATCATCGGTTCCCTTCGCGGCATCCTTGTGCTCCCGGTAGGTATCCTTGAAGCCGGAAAGCGAGGTCTCATATTGATCCAGAAGGTCCGACACCTGCTGCAGGGTATCGGAAAGAGAGACCTGCACGTCACCGACGCGGTCGGTGAGCTGCAGACCGGATTTATTCAGGATATTCGCGACGCTCTCGGAAGCGACCTCGATAAAGGTCTCATTGATCGTTGTCTGGATCGTGGAAGCACCCGTATCGGTTACTTTCGGGGCGATGGCGTTTTTCTTTTCATTCAGATAATAATCGATCTCCGGCTGGTCGAGCTTCCCGTTCAAAAAGCTGATCAGATCAGCCGAGAAATTTTCCGGGATCACGAGAGCCGCGTAATACTCGCCGGAGTTGACGCCTTCGATGGCATCATCCTCGTCTGTGAACTCCCACCCGAGCGCGTCATTCTGCCGGATATTGTCGATGATCTGGTCACCCACGTTGAGATCCCCCGTCAGATCGCCGGTCGTGCCCTTGTCGAGGCTGCAGACGGCGACATTGATCCCGGCCGTGTTGGCATAGGGATCCATGTTTGCGTAAATATTAAACCAGGCGTAGGCCGCGGGGATCAGGCAGACGCCCCCGACCACGAGCAGCGCGACGAAATTGCGGAAGATCCGATTCAGATCTCTGCGAAATATATGAAAAATTGTCTTCAAAACAGTTCCTTTCTGACGGACGGTCATTTTTCCGATAGTTCATTCTACCATAGAAAATAAGAAAAATAAGCGCGTTTTTCTCATTGTACCGCAGATAAAACAGCCTGAAAATCTGATGTTTACAATAATTTTATTTGCATCCTGCCGGCTTTCCTCTAGAATAAGAAGAGAACGCCTTACTGCGGGGACGGATGGCCGGAAATGGGAAATGAAGCCCCTCATGCCCGCGCATGCAACCGAGGCGTTTTTTCCATGATATGAGGTAGACTATGTTACAGATCAAGAACATCAGCAAGAAATACAAGACCGGCGGGTTTGAGCAGCGCGCGCTGGACGGGGTCAGCCTGAACCTTCGTGATAACGAGTTCGTGGCGATCCTCGGACCATCCGGTTCGGGAAAAACGACTTTCCTGAATATCATCGGCGGCCTCGACCGCTACGATGACGGCGACCTGATCATCAACGGCGTCTCGACAAAGAAATACAGGGATCGCGACTGGGACTCCTACCGGAACCACATGATCGGTTTCGTCTTCCAGAACTATAACCTGATCATGCACCAGACCGTTTTGGCCAATGTTGAGCTGGCGCTGACGATCTCCGGCATCTCCGGCGCGGAACGGCGCAAGAGAGCGGAAGCGGCGCTGGAGAAGGTGGGACTGGGCGCGCATATGCACAAGAAGCCGAACCAGATGTCGGGCGGCCAGATGCAGCGTGTGGCGATCGCACGCGCACTTGTCAATGATCCGGATATCGTCCTGGCAGACGAACCGACCGGCGCGCTGGACAGTGAGACGAGCGTGCAGGTCATGGACCTTCTGAAGGAGGTCGCAAAGGACCGTCTCGTCGTTATGGTCACGCACAATCCCGATCTGGCAAAGGAATACGCGACACGAATCGTCAACATCAGTGACGGACATATCGTCTCCGATACTGATCCGTACGTGGTGGACGAAGCGGATATCGCTCCGGCTGTTCACAGGAATCTCGGTCACGCGTCGATGTCTTTTCTGACGGCGCTGGCCTTAAGCTTCAACAATCTGAAGACGAAGAAGGCGCGTACGATCCTTGTGGCCTTTGCCGGTTCGATCGGTATTATCGGCATCGCGCTGATCCTGTCGCTGTCGAACGGTGTGAACCGCTATATCAAGAACGAAGAAGCGCAGACGCTGGCGCAGTATCCGCTGCAGATCGAACAGACCGGCTTTGATTTTTCCTCGATGATGATGGGAAGCATGATGGGCGGCTCGACGGGTTCTTCGGGAGAGGATATCCCGGAGGGTAAGGTCGGCGTGCAGGAGTTTTTGACCGATATGGTTACGGATGTCAGCGTGAACGACCTGACTTCTCTCCGAACCTATCTGCAGAGCGGCGAGAGCAACATCACGGACTATACGACGGCGATCGAATACCGGTACGATATTACGCCGCGGATCTACCGCGTCGACCGGGTACCGGTCACCGATAATAACACAGCAGCGAAGGCGGATACGGATAATGTCGGAACAACATCCGGCGGCGAAGGCGATGCGGCAAAGGAAAGCGCAGCTGCGGAGACGAAGACCGAGTATGTGCAGATCAACCCGAACACCGTTTTTTCCACATTGAAACTGGGCCAGACGATGTTCTCCAGCATGATGAGCACGGCGATGAACAGCAATATGTTCTATGTCATGCCGGAGGAGCAGAGTCTCTATGATGACAATTACGAGGTCCTCGCGGGGCACTGGCCGGAGAATGATCACCAGATGATCCTCGTGCTGACACCGGAAGGGGAAGTCAGCGACGTGCTCCTGTATGATCTGGGACTGCGCGATGACGCGCAGCTTGAGAAGGTTATGGACACGAAGGAGACGGGGAGCGCGGACGCGAGTGCCGATTCCGGAGCGGGGAGCGTATCGGCGGATTCGAGTGCCGATTCCGGAGCGGAGAGCGTAACGGCGGACTCGACGGGGAGCGCCGCGGAAAAGGCGGCCGCGGAGAACAAGTCTCTCTACGACTATGACGAGTTTCTCGGAATGACCTTCAAGATGGTCAAGAGTTCCGATTTTTATGTCTATGATGAGGAGTATAAGGTCTGGACCGACCGCTCTAACGACAATGCGCTTGCGGCAAAACTGGCAGCGGCGGGGGAGGATCTGGAGATCGTCGGCATTGTGAAGCCGAAGAGCGCCAACGGCGGTCTTCTGACAGCAGGCATCAACTACCCCTCTTCCCTGACGCAGTACATCATGCGTGCGAACGCGGACAGCGATGTGGTGAAGGCGCAGCAGAAAACGCCGGAAGTCAACGTCCTCACCGGCGAGCGTTTCGATGCGGAGTCGGACAGCGGGACACCGGATCTGAGCAAGCTCTTCTCCTTCAACACCGATGCCTTCGAGAAGGCATTTTCCGCGGAAGATATGTCGCTGGATGATCTGGATATGTCCTCCCTTTCCGATGCTTTCTCGGGCATGGATTTCAGCAATCTCGATCTGGGAAGCGCGATCGATCCGAATGCGCTCTCCTCGGTAATGCCGAGCCTGTCCGAAGCGGACATCACGAAGATGCTTGAAGGGGTGGAGATCACCGCGACGGAGGAGGATGTCCGGGCGATGTTTGAAAAACTTCTTTCCGGATATTCCGCATATTCTTCCAAAGACCCCTCGACCGATTATTCGAAGCTGGGAAGCTCGATCAGCGAATACCTGGCAAGCAGTGATGCTTCTGCCATCATGCAGGAACAGATCGGGAAGATCATCGAAGCAAACAGCGAAAATCTGATCACGGAAGACGATATCGTCGGCCTGTTGACCGACGTGATGAGTGGTTTTTCCGAATATGTAGAAGCAAACGAGCTGGATCCCGCCGATTACGCGAACAACCTGCAGCTCTACCTGAACGATGCGGGCACGCGGCAGAAGATCGCGGCGGGTATCGCGGCGCTGACGGAAAAAATCAGTAATATTCAGGTGACGGAGGATCAGCTGACCGAGCTGGCATCCGCTCTGTCCGGCGGTTATACGTCTTACGCGTCCGCCAACGGTCTGCCCGACCCGTCAAGGATGGGAGATTCGTTTGCGGGATATCTGCAGACGGACGAGGCGAAAAGCCTGCTTCTGGATTCTGCGGGCAAGATGGTCAACACCGACAAGCTGCAGCAGAATCTCTCGGATACGATGAGCCGGCTGATGGGAGCGGTCGCGCAGGCACTCGGTACGCAGATCGGGAATGCCCTCACTTCTGCCATGTCCCAGGTGGGAACGCAGCTGGAAAGCGCGATGACGCAGGCTATGACAAGTGTTATGACGCAGATGGGAAGCAACCTGGGAAGTATGTTCGACATCGATCCGGATTCCTTCGCGGACGCGATCAAGCTGAATATGACGGCGGAGGAGATCGAGGCACTCCTCGGTTCCCTTGTGTCGGGAAGCCGTTCGGCAACGGTCGATTCTAATCTGGCATCGTTCGGCTATGCGGATGAGGCGAAGCCAATCGAGATCGATATCTACCCGAAGGATTTCGACGCGAAGGCAAATGTCGTGTCGATCCTCGATCAGTATAATGCCGACGCAGAAGCGGCGGGAGAAGAGGAGCGTGTCATCAGCTATACCGATATGGTGGCGACGATGATGTCTTCGGTAACGAGCATCATCGACACGATCAGCATGGTCCTGATCGCCTTTGTGGCGATCTCTCTGATCGTTTCCTCCATCATGATCGGTGTTATCACCTATATCAGCGTCCTTGAGAGACGCAAGGAGATCGGTATTCTCCGCGCGATCGGCGCTTCGAAGCGCAATATCGCGCAGGTATTTAACGCCGAGACCTTCATCACCGGTCTTCTGGCGGGTCTCATCGGCGTGGGCATGACGATGCTTCTGCTGATTCCGGTCAACGCGATCATTGCGATCCTGGTTAAGGATATGGTGATCCACGCGATGCTCCCGGTTCCGGCGGCGCTGCTGCTGATCGGACTCAGCATCCTGCTGACATTGATCTCCGGCCTCCTGCCCGCATCGAAAGCATCAAAGAGCGACCCGGTTGCGGCACTGAGGACGGAATAAGCCCATAACAATACAATATACGTTCGTAACAATAAAGACCGCCCTGCGGCCTCACTTGCGTGAGGTCCGCGGGGCGGTTTTGTATGGAGTAATAGCTGAAAAAGTTTTTACTGCTCAGTGCTGCCTTCCCATGTACCTACGGTACGTTTTGCAGCTTCCTCGTCGAACCAGTGTGTGGTAACGGTCTCTGCACGAGTGAAGAAACGTACGCCGTCTTTGCCAAGGCAGTGCAGATCGCCGAAGAAGGAATCCTTGTTGCCGGAGAACGGGAAGTATGCGGACGGAACCGGGATGCCGACGTTTACGCCGACCATGCCGCCGTCTGTATCCATCACGAATTTACGGGAATAATATCCGCTGTTTGTGAAGATGCAGGAGCCGTTTGCAAACGGGTTAGCATTCATGACAGCGATGCCTTCCTCGTAATCTTTTACACGTTTGATGCAGGTAACCGGTCCGAAGATCTCGCGATCACCAACGGTCATACCCGGTTTTACATGGTCAAGAATAGTCGGTCCTACGAAGTAACCGTTCTCGTAACCCGGAACAACGATATTGCGGCCGTCAAGTACGAGCTCAGCGCCCTCATCGATACCTGTCTGGATCCACTGACAGATTTTATCTTTGTGTTTCTGGGATACAACCGGTCCGAGCTGTGTCTCCTCTTTATAAGCGCAGCCGACAACCATGGCTTCTGCTTTCTTCTTCAGGAGTGCTACGAACTCATCGGCAATGCTTTCCTGTACACAAACAACCGGAAGAGCCATGCATCTCATGCCTGCGCAGCCGTAGGTGGAGTTGATGATTGCGTTTACGCTAGCTTCAAGGTTGCAGTCCTCCAGGACAAGTGCATGGTTCTTTGCTTCGCACTGTGCCTGAACTCTCTTACCATGCTCTGCCGCAACGGAGTAGATATGTTTGCCGACACCGGTGGTGCCTACGAACGTAACGGCTTTAACACGCTCATCGGTCAGGAAGATCTCTGCCTCGTGACGGTTTGTGGTAACCAGGTTAACGATACCCTTCGGGAATCCTGCCTCGTTGTAGAAGAGGTCGAGCATCTTCATGGAGGTAAGCGGTGTCTGGCTGTTTGCCTTCAGAACAACGGTATCGCCGCAGGCGATTGCAAGCGGAACCATCCAGCCCCACGGAATCATAGCCGGGAAGTTCATCGGAACGATGCCGGCAACAACGCCGAGCGGTTTTCTCCAGGTCTGTGTGTCGTAATTTGTGGTAACCTGCATGCAGGTATCGCCCTGGATCAGAGTCGGAATATTGCATGCCTCTTCAGTCGGCTCGATGGCTTTCTGAACGTCACCGCGTGCCTCGTTGAGATTCTTACCAAGTTCTTTAGCACAGAGAACAGCAAGCTCTTCCTTGTGTGCGTACAGAACCTCTCTCCATTTGTAGAGATACTGAACTCTCTTGGAGATGGACAGTCTGGACCATGCCGGGAATGCAGCCTGTGCGGCAGCGATAGCAGCTTCGCACTCTTCGGAGGTACACTGCGGAACCTGCGCGATTACCTCACCTGTGCTGGAATCCGTTACATCCATGTAAACATCGGTTTTGGACTCAAGCCACTCACCATTGACACAGTATTTCATTTTTGTTACTTCACTCATGATAAAACTCCTTTCTTTTGTTTCACATTTGAAAACGACCCGATACATTTTCGCTCTTGATACCATGATTCTATTTTTGAAACTGAATTAAAATAATAACAAGTGCGTTTTGATTATTATAATACAGTTCAAATATAGTTTTGTCAATAAAAAATACGTTTTAATAATTAAAATAAAATGAGGGCATTTTATTGACAATAGAACTTAATTAAAGTATAGTTATTTCGATAATTAAAATGTCAGTCAGAATATTGCAATTGACATACGAATAATAGATCCAGATCGGACCGGAAAGAGGAACTATTATGGCAGCAGAAAATACTGTGCAGAAACATCAGAGCCTGTCATCCATCAGACTTCTGAAGATAATGGAGTGTCTGTCCACTAAGAGAACACCGATGCGGCTTACAGATCTCGCCCGGGAACTGAAAATGACACAGCCGACCGTTTTGCGTTATCTGAATGCGCTTTATTCGGAGGGCTACGCATATCAGGATCCGGCGACGGGAAACTACGGGCTTACCTGGAAGGTTCGCGGCATCGCGGATCAGGTAAAGGCAAATTCCAGCCTGCAGGCGCTGGTTCATCCTTATCTGGCTGAAATGTCCAATCGTTTGAATGTTGGCATGCTCCTGGCAACTGAGCGTAACGGCGACATCGTCTATCTTGATCTTGTAATCAGCCCCGACTCGATGGAGACTTTTCTTCGTATAGGAAAGGACGCGCCGCTTCATGCGACTTCGTCAGGCAAGATCATGCTCAGCACAAAGAGTGATGCGCAGGTAAAGGATATCCTTGATCGCAAGGGTATGCCGGAGCTGACTGCACATACCATTACGAACCATAAGCAGATGGCAGATGTTCTTGATGAAGTGCGAACAAACGGATTCGCGCTTGACGATGAGGAATGTGAGATCGGACACCGCTGTGTATCGGTGCCGCTGCATGATTATACCGGTACCGCGATCGCTGCGATCAGTGCGTCCGATACCACGGAGAATCTGACAAGAGAACGCGTAGAATTGATCCTTCCCGAATTGAGAAAAACGGCATCGGCCATCGAGTACATTTTAGGATACAGCAAATGAGAGCATATATTTTTGATATCGACGACACTATGTTTGTCCGGTCAGGTCCTTTTGTGAAAGTGATCGGGAAGGACTATCCGGCAGAGAAGTATCCGACTCTTCCACATGAACTTCCCGAGCTTGTGAAGTTCTACACGGAATTCCGTGACCGCGGCGATTATTACTACAACAATTTTTTTGCCTGCGGCAAAATGTCGGAGGAGGAGATGTACCTTCGACGCACGAAGGACGTTTTTGCCGCGCACGGCGTGGAGCTGAATGATGAGCAGGCGATGGAATTCCATTACCGCTATCTGGAAAACCAGAAGCACATCGATCTGATGGACGGCATGGGCGAACTGCTGGATGAGCTGCTTGCCGATCCGGAAAAATACTTCGTGGGTATTCTTACCAACGGCAATTATGACAGGCAGCATGTGAAAATGCATTCACTCGGCCTCGACCGGAGAATTCCGGAAGAACGGATTATTGTAACGGGTGCGGTCAATCTGCATAAACCGGATCCGAAGATCTTCGCGCTCTACGAGGAGCGCGTCCTGAAGCCGGCGGGGATCAGCCGCGGGGATTGTACCTACATTGGGGATGCCTTTGGCAATGACATTCGTTCTTCGCATGCGGCAGGCTGGAAAAACGTCTGGTTCAACTGGCAGAGAGAGGACGAAAAGGATGCGGACGCATGCGCGGATCGCATAGCGTACAATGTAGAGGATCTACGGGAGTATCTGCTGCATGCGTAAGAAAATGAGTTGATTAAACAGAGGGGATAAAATGGGGGATAGATATTATGCCAATGAATAAAGGCGGATCAGAACAGATCCTGACAATCGAAAACGTCGGAAAACCGTCCCTCAGAAGTGTGTCGCATATCTCGGAAGAAGCACATAAGAACAGACCTCGAACTGCTCACAGCCACGGGAACGAGCTGGAAATATTCTATGTTCAGACAGGGACCGGCGAAATTATTCTTGACGGGAAAGCCTATACGATAAGAGCAGGGGATATTGTGGGCGTAAATAGCGGAGTTGTTCACGATGATGGAAAATCTTATGAATTACGCACACTTGTGTTCAGTATCAGCGATGTAGAGATCCCTTATATGGAGAAAAATCACATTGTTCCGCCTGCGCATTCACCGATCATCAGATCTTCCGATGATACGAGATTTGTCAGTGAATTATTGGAGTGTATTGAAAGTGATGTGAGGTTGAAGGGGTTTCGTCAAAGCAGTATTATCATGTCCTTGCTGCGGATACTGATATACAAAGTGGCATTGATGTTTCAGGAAACCGATATGGAAAACGATGCAACAGACAGGAAATCCATGTATGCATATATTGAAGTCCTGAAGATCAGAAATTACATCGACGAACATTATTCCGAAGATCTGTCGCTGGAAGATTTGGCGAGAGAGGCTACGCTGAGTCCCACCTATGCATCAAGGATATTCAAGAAGTATATGGGGGTTTCGCCGATTCAGTATCTGAAGAGACGGCGGATCGGTGAGGCCGAAAGCCTGCTGATCTCCACGGATGAATCGATAACAAACATTGCGATCAAATGCGGCTACGGATCCGCGAATAACTTCAACAGAGTATTTCTTAAATTATTGGGAATCTCACCGAGTGTATACAGGAAGAATCACCGGAGGATACAGGTTCAGATACGATGAAAACTGTATCAGGAAAGTAAAGAAGGAACAGGGAAAGAAACGGCTTTTACCGTTTCTTTTTTTGCGCAAATAATTCAAATTGCGCTTACAATACTTCGATTTTAAACACATTCTGTCAATATGTTGAATTTTCAACATTTCCAACATTTTTGTTTATTGCCGACAATATTATCTGTAATTATAATAAAAACATAAAAAGTCGAGACAATTATTGCGTATATGGTAAAAATGCACAATAAAAATGTTTCGGACACTTTTATTGAATAGGCCGATTCAATCAAAATGACGTGATGAACATGCAAACAAACAAAGGAGGATGAATTACTATGTCGTTTAAATTTGAGAAAGATAAACTTTATATGATGCCGGTATTCTTCGGTCCTACAAGCATGAGCCAGAAACCCGGACATTTTATGCCCGATCCGTATTATCTTGAGCATGGCATTGAAGGTGAGCATTACGCCCCCGGCGACAACTATTGCTGCAGTATTTCTTACGAGACCGATCGTGAAATGCTCGAAAATCTCGTCCCGGAATGCTATACCCTGAGGGAGCCGATTTTGAGCGTCACGGTTACTGAGTTTACCAACCTAGGCTGGATGGGCGGCAATACGTATAATCTTATTAACATCACATGTCCGGTTCATTTCAAGGGCGAAAGAGATGATCTTGACGGCGATCTGGTAATGGTAATGTACGAAAATAACACAGATCCGATCGTCGGCGGACGCGAGACAATGGGATACAGCAAGATTTACTGTGATATTCCGCGTATTGCGCACATGCATAATTTTGAGGAGGACAAATATATTGCAACAGCTTCCGAGTTTAATTTCCGCTTCATGAAGATGGTCATTGATACCAAGCAGGAAGCACCGGATGCGGACGCTGTTAAAGCAATCGAAGCAAGCAGCGCCGGCAAGATGCATCTGAAATATGTTCCGGATGTACTCGAAAAAGAAGAGATCGGTAAGATCCCGAACTTTACAAGACCTGCAATTTGCTATCCGACAATTCTGCCGAAATGGGTAAAACCGGCTGATTATCAGTACGATATGATTAAACCGGAAGTAACCTGGTGCAATGGTACGATCGAATTCTTCGCACCGGAAAACTGGGAAGAATTCCCTGTATACTACAACGTAGCCAAGACTCTGCATGATCTTCCGGTCAAGAGGGTACTTGCAGCGAAGAGAATTCATTACACAGAGCCGTGTGAGTATTGCACATGCTATAAGCTCAGATAACAGGTTCAGGCAGCGATGCCTTTTCCAATAATCGGATTGCGGCGGACTGTACTGTCATATTTGCTGTTCAATACGGGTACAAGTTCGCCGCTTATTTTTTATCGAAAGTGAGGGCGGCTTTTATGTCTATGGCGATTGGTATTATCGGACTGCTCCTCGGAGTGGCGATATTAATTATTTTCAGTTTCATGGGGTTTGCGGCGGTTCCTACCACAATGCTCGGCGCTGCTATCGTCTGCATCTTTAATGGCATTAATGTGTGGACCGGTTTCTCCGAATCCTGGATCGGTGGATTAGTAGGCGTTTTAACCGCATACTACATTCTCTTCTTTGCATCATCTGTATTCGCGAATATTATGGAAGCAACAGGTGCTTGCACATCGATCGCGTATAAATTCCTGCAGTGGTTCGGAAGAAAGCATATTATGACAGTAATCTGTCTGCTTGCCTTCGTTCTCTGCTACGGCGGCGTAAGCTTTTTCGTTATCATGTTCGCCCTCGGGCCGATCATGGAAGCTCTTTACAGTGAACTGAATATTCCGAGAAAACTCATGATCCTCCCGACGGCTGCAGGCTGCGGCGCATGGGTTCTGGCTGCTCCGGGAAGTACACAGCTCAGTAACGTTATCCCGACGGCATTGGGAACAAATCTGATGGCAGCTCCTGTACTTGGTTTCATTATCCTCGTTGTTGGTATGGCTTGTGAGATCTGGTACTGTGAACATACGTATAAGAAGGAAATGGCAATCTATGCGCAGACAGGCGAAGGTTATCAGGAAAAACCGGGAAGCAAATATGTACTGCGCAAAGAAGAGGATTGCCCGAATGCCATTACAGCGTTTATCCCGATCATCGTTCTGGTCGCTATGATCGTAATCGGATCATTTGCAAGCTGGTTCGAAAGCGCTACATTCCTGGCAACACTTGCGATGTGCGTCGGATGTATCCTCTGCCTGCTGCTTAATTTCAAGTTCCTTCAGGGCTCTAAGCTCAGTATTATCAAAGATCTTCTCGGACGCGGTGCAACAGGAGCTGCCGGTTCGGCGCTCGCACTTGGTGCCATTGTCGGATTCGGAACCGTTGTATCCGGAACAGCAGCTTTTGCAAGTCTTACGGAATGGCTGATGGGACTGGATCTCAGTGTATATTGGAAAGGCGTTATCTCGACAGGCGTTCTTGCAGGTGTCTGCGGATCAGCTTCGTCGGGCGCAAAACTGGTAATGCAGTATCTGGGTGATTACTTCGTACAGTCCGGTTGTAACCTTCAGATTCTGCATCGTTTGATCGCCAATGCGTCAATTACATTTGACTCGTTGCCGCATGCAACCGGCTGTTTCCTGATGTTTGCATATTATGGCACAAATCATAAATCGGCATATAAATACGTATTCATGACGGATACACTGTTCCCGCTGATTATCACAGTCATCGCAACCATCATCTGCTCCATTCTTTTCTAATACTCATCATTGTGCAACCCACGATGAGAACAGGGCCTTCGGATTTATTCCGAAGGCCCTGTTTCTATGATCGTTTGAATTGTATTGCACTCATGCCTGCTTTTTGTTCTCTTCTGAAAATGGCCGGATCCACTTTCCGTCGATCCAGTTTGTGATCTCTCCTGCGTAATATCCGAACTCCTCGATATGATCAACCATACTTTCGTTGTTTTGCAGGATGAATAAATACATCGCGCAGATACCGCCGACCACATATTGCACCAGTATATGCAGGGAGTCAGGCACAATATGGTCGCTGGCAGAGGACCAGGAGGCATATAATTCATTTCGAAGAACATTCATCAATCGATATACGAAATCAGTATCCCCATTCGGTCCGGTAAGCAGGCGACAGATATCCTCATTTTTGTACAGCACACGAAAGACGCCGGTATGCTGCGGGTGCTGACCGTCAATATAATTATTGCGGTTGATCTTAGTAAGAGAGTCGGCGATCTGCCGAATAACGTCGTTCTCTATTTTTTCCATCAAATCATAAATATCAGTGTAATGGTGATAGAAAGTGCCTCTGTTAATATTGGCTTTCTCACATATTTTCGAAGCCGTAATTTTCGTATACTTCTTTCCAGCCATAAGATCTAAGAACGCCGTGCGGATCAGCTGATCGGTTTTTATTGAGTTTCTGTTCTTTTCTTTTATATCATTCATGGGCTTTGTAATTATGAGAATATTACGAAGTTACACCTGCAATTATAGATGAAAAATTAGAAATACGCACTATTTCACCTTCAATAAATTGAACAATCTATGTTTTGCACATAATCCATTGTGGCATTACATGCATTATGACTATTAGTTGGAGCTTTTCCCCGTTCGGATCTCAAAGATATTCTTCAAATAATTAACCAATCTTTCAATGCACACTTTCGGACTGTGAATGACTATATTTTGAACTGAAGATGATAAGAAGCTGTTGGAAATTCATGATTTTAGCAAGCGCCATTCGAAAAATGGATAACTTTAATTGAATATAAACGTTAAAAATATAACGGGATAGCAAGATATGTTATATAATACGGAAAAATCATAAAAAAACGCATATTCTTCGGTTACGTCTGTATAATGGTGTAAATTGAAAACTTAAAAAGAGCCAAGTGCTCATCTCTTAGGTATAATGAAAATCGACCAAAATCAACATAATACCAAGG
>Ga0326511_10000448_pt1 | contig 35962 bp, 58 predicted proteins | sample 0_2496_0518_D_FD_203701 | JGI IMG/M metagenome (GOLD analysis project Ga0326511, IMG submission 203701) | Bovine rumen microbial communities from UC Davis, California, United States - 0_2496_0518 | ecosystem: Host-associated > Mammals > Digestive system > Stomach > Rumen | place: USA...
TTGAGGACGGCTTCATATCCTTTGTCAGAAAGACAAGGGAGATATGCAAGCGGCTTGATTATGTGTGCGCAGATAGCGCAGAGCAAGTGCTGATTGCACAGCTTAGGATTGCTTTGCAAAAGGCAGGTATTGACGTTCCGATATTCAACGCAAAGAAAATAGAGATAAACGACCGAATACGCCTTACGGATATGCTTATGTCCACAGGGCGTTTTTTCTACGCTTCCGGGGCGAACACGGTGAGGGATGCTTTATCCTCGTGTGTATGGAGCGGAAAACATCCCGGTATTGATGAGCGTCTGGATGACGGGACAACGGATATTGATACTTGCGATGCGTTTGAATACACGATTGAAAGAGACTATAGGAGCTTGATCGGATGATAGCAACGAAATTTCTGGCTTTTCTGAATAAACAGTACGGGTGGAATATTGCCACCGACTACTATGCAGATATTGATACATGGCGTGAGTGGTGGCAGGGCTTTGTCCCGGCGTTTCACGAATACAACGAGACGAGCCTCACGGGCTTGAAGGTAAAGCGGCGCATCTATCAGATGGGCATGGCGAAAACCATCTGCGAGGATTGGGCGGCTCTGCTTCTGAATGAAAAAACCATGATTTCCGTGAAGGACAAGGCAAGTAAGAAGTGGCTGTGCGGCAACGATGACGAAACCGGGGGCGTGTTGGGCGAGCTTAATTTCTGGGACAATGCGAACCACCTTGCGGAGCTGATGATGCGGAGCGGCACTGGGGCTTTTCTCATGTCGGTTGATGCGGTCACAGAAGATGGCGAGGTTATCCCTTCCCCGGATGCACGCATTTACATGGATTATCTCCCGGCAGAGAATATCATCCCGATTACGGTGAACCATGGAAACGTCACAGAATGCGCTTTTATGAGTGAGAAGGTGCATCAGGGCAAAAGCTGTATCTATCTACAGGTACATCAGCTCACGCAGGAAAACGGATTTCCAGAGTACCGTATTACAAACCGTTACTATGTGGGCGAGAATGAGGACACGGAAGCGGCAAATTATAGAGAGGTTGCCCTTCCGCAGGGGATGAGCAGAGTATTTTACACGGGGTCAGATATCCCGTGGTTCTCCCTCATCCGTCCGAATATCGTCAAGAACCGCCGTTATGGTGTAGGACTGGGTATTGCAGTATACGCAAACGCCCTTGATCAGCTTATGCACGTAGACACGGCTTTCAACAATTATCAGAAGGACATCCATTTAGGCGCAAAGAAGGTATTTTACAGTAAACGCCTAGTGCAGAGGGTATACGGTACTGACGATCAGTGGCACACCATCGCCCCGGATGACGTGATGCAACAGCTTTTCTGGCAGGATGACACAGCAGACCCGGACAAAGAAGCAAAGGTCACGGATTATAACCCTTCCTTGAGGGCTGAGGAAAATTCGAAGTGCGTGCAGGACGCATTGAATTATCTTTCGTTCAAATGTGGTCTGGGTATCCATCGGTATAATTTCAACGGCGGCACGGTGACTACGGCAACGGAGTACACCGGGAGCAGGCAGGACTTAGTACAGCACGCAAACAAACACCAGATCAGCATCGAGCACGGGCTGATTGCTATCGTAAGGGCTTTACTTTATGCCGGGAGAACCTTCACGGGCGCACAGGTAGACCCGGAGACCGAAATTACGGTTGTTTGGGATAATACCTACATTTCGGATGCAGAAAGCGCACGGGCAAAAGAGAAGGAAGATTGTCTTGACGGCTTCCTGCCGAAGTGGAAATACCTTACGGACTTCTACGGTATGAGCGAGAAGGAAGCAAGGGAATACGTGTCTGAGGCTGAGGGAAGCGGCGAACAGATTTCATTTGAGGAATAGATAAATGCTGACACCGACCTATTTAGAGCACGTCCCGGACGAAATGGCGGCATTATGGCAGATGGTCGAGGATGACATACTACGGGACGTTGCAAGGCGTATAAAAGCGAATACGGGCTTGACAGCGACGGCTGACTGGCAGTTACACAAACTGGATGAAATGCGGCTATTGCAGAACAGCATCACGAGAACCCTTGCGAAATACTCTGGCATCAACGGGCAGACCTTGCGGAGCGTTTTGAAACGGGCAGGGTTTGACAGTCTGGCAGGCGATAAAAAGTATTATGAGGCGATGGGCATTACACCCGGCGACCCGAACAAGAGCGAAATACTGCTGAACCTTTTGACGGCAGGCTATGAGCAGACAGCCGGGACGTGGAAGAACCTCACACAGACCACGGCAAGAACCGTTACCGGGCAGTTCGAGGCGGCAATGGACAGAGCACAGTTACAGGTGCAATCCGGGGCGTTTGACTATCAGACAGCCGTCAGACGGGCTTGCGATACTCTAGGGAGCGATATGAAGTTTGTCGAGTACCCTACCGGGCATCGTGATACTCTTGAGGTTGCAGTACGCAGGGCAGTCTTGACAGGTGTCAATCAGACCGCAGGCAAGTTACAGACCGCCAGAATGGATGAATACGGGATTGATTTTGTAGAGACGACCGCACACATGGGAGCAAGACCGAGCCACGCAGAGTGGCAGGGGAAGGTTTTCCACAGGGGCGGTCAGATCGAGTACAAGGGCAAAATGTACCGGGATTTCGTAGAGGCGACCCGGTACGGATACGGTGACGGGCTGTGCGGTTGGAATTGCAGGCACAATTTCTACCCTTTTATTCCGGGGCTGTCTGAGCCTGCATACGATCAAAAGGAGCTTGAGCGGCTTAACGCCCGTGATCAGCTTTACCGGGGCAAGCTTTACACAGAATACGAAATGTCGCAGATGCAGAGGGCTTTGGAAAGAAAAGTCCGGGCGGCAAAGAAGGATTTTATACTGGCTGAGGAAGCAGGATTTGACCCACATTATGCGGCTGTGAAGTATAATAACAGCCTCGACCGTTTACGGGATTTCTGCAACGAGACCGGGCGCAGGATGGACAGCTCAAGAACATCCGTGACAGGGTTTTCAAGCGAGGAGCGGCGCAGGGCGTTGAGGGCATCGAGGACAGTTAATCCGACGCTTCCGAAACCGCCGAAACCGCAGAAAACGCCGAAGGAAACCGTTCCCCCGTGGGCATCCCCGGATAGAGCGAACAGGATGGCAAAATACTTTGCCAACCAGAAGGTTATTGACAAGAACGAACTGGAGATATGGAACGCAAATTATAATCTGCGAACAGCAGAGAGAGCATTAAACGCTTTGACGAAGCCTTCGACGACGTATGCCGAATTAGAAGCGAAATACAATGCGAACCAAAGCAGGCTCAAGGAAATCCAAGCGCAGATCGAGGAACTTGAAAAGAAGCTAGAAAACAAGCCGAAGAAAGAAGATTATCTTGACGCAGACGGTTTTGCAACGGATGAATATTGGAAGCTGAGAGCACAATACAAGGCTTTACAAACGCAGAAGAGCGACCTTGAAAGCTCGCTGTACGGCTTGTATGACGAGCAAAGCAACCTTTCCCGGGAAATGCGAAATGCAAGACGATACGAAGACTACTCGGTTAAATACGAGGAAGCGAAGCGAATGGCGGAGAATGCCAAGGCTTTGCAGGCTGAAACGGACGCATTAAAGGCGGAAAACGCAACACTCGGAATTAACGCAATAAGCGGGAAAGCAGAAACGGCAGGCGTTGAGTATAGACCCGTCACGTATTTACAGGGAAACAGATCAGAGGAAGATATTATACATTCTCTTTCTGGCGGCGATAAAACTACCGGGTCGTGTGCAAGTCTGGGTTTGGCATATTGCGGGCAAAAGAGCGGCTATGATGTCATAGATTTCCGTGGAGGCAACTCGCAAACGTTTTTCAGCAGGACAGCAAACTTGCGTGAAATATCACAGCTTCCGGGGCTTAAAACGATATCCCATACTGCGGCATCGTCCACAACGGCGGCAAATCAGCTTTTGAAACAGGTTGAGCCCGGAAAACAGTATTATTTTGTAGCGGGTCAGCATTGCGCAATCGTGCAGAAAACGGAAACCGGGTATCAATATTTAGAGTTGCAGGCATCATGGTATGACGGATGGACGAACTTTAGCAAGAATACAAGGGCGACATTCGAAAACCGATTCGGATGCACATCAAAAACAAACCCGTGGGAGTCTACGGCGTTTATGATCGAGGTTGACAGCTTTAAGAACTGCGAGGCGTTGCCTGATTTCCTAGGGTACATAAACACGGCTGAAAGCGAACAGCAGAAGGGCAGAAGTGGCACAATCAAGTGATTTCTACAAAAAGCGGAAAAAGGATTTGATTTACTGGAAAGATAACCTGGACAAGATCGGCGTGTTCGAATTCTCGTTTGATAAGGAGACCGTCTACAATTTGTTCCGGGATTATCCGCAGGCGTTGACACCTAGACAGAAAGAGATTTTCGACAAGGAGAACCCCTTCTGGGCACGGTTTTTCAACGGCAAGAAAGGCGCAAATCCGGGAGATTAAAACAATGATGATGAAATACTCGACTATCATCAAAAAGCCCGAAAAAAGCCCCAAAAAGGGCGTGAAGGACAGCGGAAAGAAACCGCAAAGAAAGAGCAGAAAGGCATCCGTTTAGACGGGTGCTTTTTTGATACAAAAAATTGCCCCGGGACGGCGTAAAACTCGACCTATCACGAGCCGGGGAGAAGCGGCGTAAAAAAGGCGTGTGAAGAAGGAGACCGTATGAAAAGAGACGAAATCAAAGCAAAAATCAGCGGCATCACTGACGAACAGCTTGACTGGCTGATGGCTGAGAATGGCAAGGATATCAACACAGCGAAGCAGGGGGCAGGAGCTCTGCAGAGCGAAGTCGATAATCTCAAGGCACAGCTTGCCACAGCGCAGGAAGGGCTGAAAAAGTTTGACGGGGTAGACGTAACGGAGCTGAAGGGACAGATTGCTAAACTTCAGAACGATTTGAAGGAGCAGGCAAAGTCCTACGAGTTTGAAGCCGCACTTGATGCGGCAATCAGGGATGCCAAAGGGCGTTCCATTAAGGCTATCCGAGGGATGCTTGATCTTGAGTCTCTGCGGAAATCCGAAAATAAGAAAGAAGACATTGGAAAGGCTATCACCGATTTGCAGAAGGAAAACCCGTGGGCGTTTGGCGGAGAGATCAGCAAAGCGAAAACGGGTGATGAGCACGGCGATGGCGCAGGGGGCGATGACGAGGACGGCGTAACGGCACGTTTCAAGGCGTTGAACCCAGGATTATCAATTTAGTGAGGTGTAAGATATGGCACACGCATTACAGGACAGATATAGCAGATTAGTAGATGCTAAACTGCGTTTTGAATTAGTTAAGAAAGATGGAGTAGTTTTTAACACCCGGTATGAGGGTGACCCGAAGGCAGGAAATGTAAAAATCCCGGTACGTGATACCGAGGTGACTGTCAGCAATTACAATAAGGCGCAGGGCGTTGCCGGAACTATCGGCACGACTACCTACCTTGATCTGGCTATCGACAAGGACAAGGCAGTAAATGAAATCATTGACGGGTTCGATGCGGCGGCAGTCCCGGACAATCTGGTTGCTGATAGACTGGATTCTGCGACTTATTCCCTTGCCCTTCAGATGGACACCGATGCGACTACTCTGCTTGAGACTGAGGCTACGAGCCTTGGCACTGGTTCTCTGACGAAGACCAACATTTACGAAACCATCGTCAACGCCCGGACGGCACTGAGCACGGCGAAAGTTCCGAACGATAACCGCCGTTTCCTGCTTGTCACCCCGGCAACGATGGCACTTGTTCTCAAGTCCCCCGAGTTCATTTCTGCTTCCAACCTCGGCGATGAGGTAAAGCAGACTGGCATCGTAGGACGTATTGCAGGTTTCAACGTCATCGAGGACGCTACTCTGAGTGCTACTACGAACTTTATCGCAGGACACCCGGATTGGTGCGCTCGTGTATCCGAGTGGCAAGTTCCCGTTCACCTTCAGGACATCAACGGCTCTGGTACTTACATCGGAGCATCTGCGGTGCAGGGCAGAAAGGTCTACGGCATGAAAGTCACCAAAGCGGCGACCCTGCTCAAGCACACGACCGCCTAGAATTTATAAAGTGAGGTAAGAGCGGATGTACGCAGATTTTGAATATTACGTCAATACATACGGCGGCGGCAAGATCACGTCCGAGGCTGAGTATAATCGGCTTGCGACGATGGCATCCGCTTTCATTTTGCAGGAAATGATGACACCTGATATCCCTGATGCGATGACCGACCGGGTTAAGATGTGCGAGTGCGCCGTGTGCGACTGGCTTGTGGACGAAGAGACAGCAGGCTATATTGCAGGCATCACAAGCGCAAATAATGACGGCTTGAGTGTAAGCTATGGGAACGTCAAAGCAGAGCGGAAAGCCGCCTTTCGGGATATTCTCGGAAGGTGGCTACTGTATCCTTATAATTTGATATCGGGGTGGATTTAATGCTGAATGGCAAGAAAACAATAACGATTGTCAATATGGTACACGACCGCACAGCAGACGAAGATATCATTTCCTGCCGAACCCTCACGGGCTGTTCATGGTTCGCAAGGATTAAAGCTTCCGAGACCGATGTTGGTATGCAGAAGAGCAGACAGCACTTAATTCGCATTCCTGCCCCGAAAGCAGGGTTTGTTCCTGCCGATAGGTGGAGCGGATACGGATGGACGCTGAAAGCCGGGGACAAGATCGTAAGCGGCGCAAAGTATATCACGACTGCGGCAGAATTCGCCGCACTGAAGGGGACGGATGTATGCACAATCACAGACGTTCACGACAATAGAGACAAGCCGCTTCCGCACTGGTTCGTCGAGGGGGCGTAGGTATGAAAATCAATTTCAAACTCACATGGCAGGGTGGAAAGACTACCGACACTTATCTGCAAATCTGTGATCAGCAGATGAAGAAGGTGCAGGGGCTATATACCCTTGAGTGCTTAAAGACGATTGACCCCTACGTTCCGATGGATACGGGTATGTTGAAAAACTCGGCTATCACGGCGAGCAATCTTAATACCGGGGAACTGCTTTACAATACCCCGTATGCGAGGCGGCAGTACAACAGGAAAACCTCGCAGAAGGACGGCAAGCGTGGCGGTCAGTGGGGCGATAAAGCGAAAGCTGAGAAGGGCGAATATCTCGCCCGGTATGCGAAAGGACTGGTGAAAATGTACGTATGGCAATCATAGATGATGTGCGAAAATGGCTGATGCGTTGCCCGTCTATTGCCGAATCCGGGGATTATACCACAGCCTTTCGCATTAACTACCTTTCGGAAGAAGGGATTGAATTTGCGATTGAGGACAGCCCGTCAGAGGGCATCGAAAGGCGATACCTGAGGGGTGCAGGCAATTTGTGCGTGAAGGAATTTATCATTTCATCCCGGCAGTTATATAGTCCTGTGACAGCGGCGCAGGCTATGGTATCCGGGATATTTGACGACCTTATGGCATGGGTTGCCGAGCGGAACGATAACCGGGATTTCCCTGATATCGGATATCAGGTAGCAAGCGTAGAAACGAGCACAACGGGGTTTATTCTGCAAGTCACGGCGGACACATGCCGTGTGCAGATGGCTTTACGGGTGCGGTATTACAGATATTGAGGTGAATAACATGACCTTAGCAGAATTAATGGCGAACTACACGCCGAGCGCAAGTTACGAGGGCTTTGCTGAGTCGGATACGTGGGTTCTTGCGATTAAGACCGCAAGCACTCAGGCAAACGAGAAAGCATATCCTGTTTTTCAGGTCGGCGCAATCAATCAGTCGATGACCTATAACCCGACCACGAATGATGCGACATACGTCAGGACTGGCACGGTGACCACGAAGACAGGCAATCAGGGACAGATTTCGCTTGAGCACGACCGCTATTTTGGCGACGTGTTGCAGGACTATCTCGACTCCTACGAGATCATCTGGGGTACTGGCGACGAGATCAAGACCGACTTTGTATATTTCAACCTTCTGACGGGGAAGGGCATCAAGGGAACGGGTCATATCGTGATGAATGACGGCGCAAACACTGCCGCAGGCGGCAACGGCACTTTCACTGGCACGCTGTATATCGACGGCAAGCCCGACGAATACACGTGGAGTGCGGCATAAGACACGGGGGTCGATATGACCCCCTTTTTTTACAATTAAGGGAGTGAAAAAGAAATGTTAGTAAGAAATGCACAGATTGATTTTGACCCTACCGATTACGAGGTTATCGAGCGACTTGAGACCCTGCCGGAGCGGCACAAGAAAAAGGTGGAAGAACTGAACAAGATCACCGATCCGGTACAGCAGATGAAATCCTATGCGCAGTACCTCGTCGAGATCATTGACAGCATTTTCGGAGCGGACACCGTGAAAAAGTGTGGAGCAAAGGAAACCTCGGTTCGTGATCTGACTACCCTTCTTGACGAGTGCGTGACGGCGGCGAAGCGTGAGAACTTTGAGTATCGGCAGAGTTTGCAGGCTATGGTTATGAAGTACGACCCGAACCGGGCGAAAAGGAAGAATAAATGAACGTTTTGATTGACGAGCTACCCGAGGACATTGACGGGGTCGCAATCAATACATCCTTCCGGGTATGGATACTCTTTGAACAGCTTATACGGGATGACACCATACGCCCCCGGGATAAAATCGTACAGCTATGCAGGCTCATATATCAAGACCCTACAGAGGGCGTACAGGCGATTTCAGCGAGTTTTGAGCACATCCTAGACTTTTACTCCTGCGGTCGAAGGACGGCAAAAAACGAGGGAAAGAGCACGTCAGATATTGCATATGATTTTGAGGTAGATCAGCACTTAATCCTCGCAGGCTTTCAGCAAGCATATAACATCGACCTTACCACGGAAGATTTGCATTGGTGGCGGTTTATGGCACTGTTTCAAGGCTTGCCTGATGAGTGCAGGATTACAAAAATCATGGGCTATCGGACAATGGATACGTCCGACCTTCCGAAGAAAACGAAGGAACAATATGAGCGGCTGAAAAAGCATTACAAGATCAATCGTGCGCCGATATACATGAATCAAAAAGACCACGATACAGCATTACGGGCAAAGGTGGACGCACTTTTCCGACGGGCTGAGGAGTGGAAGAACAGGAGTTAAAAAATGTCGGCAGATTTTACGATTAAAGGCGATACCTCGCTCGACGGAAGCGGAGCGAAAAAAGGGATATCTGCTTTTACCATGGCGGCAGGAAATCTGCTGTCAGATTTGGCGCAAAGTGCCTTGTCCGTCGCAAAAGAAATCGGTGCGGCTTTTATCAATGAGGGTGCTAATTTACAGCAGAATATCGGCGGCATTGAGACCCTGTACAAGGAAAGTTCCGACGTTGTAGACGCTTATGCAAACGAGGCGTACAAGTACGGCGTTTCGATGAACTCGTACATGGAGCAGGCTACATCTTTTGCGGCGGCGTTAAATCAGTCTTTAGGCGGTAACACAGCGGCGGCGGCTGAAGCGGCAAACACAGCTATACAGGATATGGCGGACAATGCCGCAAAGATGGGAACGTCTATAGACAGCATACAGACGGCATATCAGGGTTTCGCAAAGCAGAATTACACGATGCTTGACAACCTCAAACTCGGATACGGCGGCACGAAAGAAGAGATGCAAAGGCTTCTGGATGACGCATCAAAGCTTTCGGGCGTGAAATACAATATGTCCAGTCTGGCGGACGTGTACTCTGCAATACACGTCGTACAGGAAAACCTCGGTTTAACCGGGGTAGCGGCAGAGGAAGCAAGCGAAACCTATACTGGCGCATTTCAGGCGATGCAGGCGGCAACGTCTAATTTGCTTGCAGATATGGCGAACGGTGCGCCGATTGAGGACAATCTACAGCAAGTCGCCGATACTGCTATTACCTTTATCTTCGGGAACTTTCTTCCGATGGTGGCGAACGGCTTGAGTGCTATTCCGCAGGTAGTATCGACTGCGATTGACACACTTGGAGCACTCATCACGGAAAAAGCCCCGGGATTTTTGGAGAACATCACAACATTCATTCAGAATATCATCAACGAATTCATGGTGAAATTTCCGCTGTTCGTCAGCACTGGTTTGGATATGATTTCAAATTTCGTGACTGGCATTGTGGATGGTATGCCGCAGACGATTTCGTCGATTGAAACCCTGATCAATTCGATGCTCTGGTTCATTTTCCAGAATTTACCCGGTTTCCTGTCAAAAGGTGCGGATATCGTCCTCAATCTGATACAGGGCTTGCTCAATAACCTTCCGAACATTATTGCAAGCCTCGGGCGTATTGTTTCCAACCTGATTACTTATCTGATGACAAACCTTCCCCGTTTCCTTGAGAAGGGCGGTCAGATTATCGTCAGTTTGGCTCACGGTTTAGCGAATAATCTCCCGAATATCATTGCTACATTGGGTGAGGTACTGCTGAGCCTCATTCAGACAATCGGCAGGAATTTGCCACAGTTTTTGCAGAAAGGTCTTGAGATCATCGGCAAGGTAGCCGCAGGCTTGATTGATGCAATCCCGGTACTCGTTTCCAAAGTACCTAGTATCATCACCCGGTTAAAAGATAAGTTCCTTTCGATAAACTGGGCGCAGGTCGGTCTGGATATCTTGCGAGGCATTGCCAACGGTATCATGAACGGCGCATCAACGATCATTTCAGCGGCACAAAATGCGGCATCGTCAGCACTATCAGCGGCGAAAAGATGGTTGGGTATTAAATCCCCGTCAAAGGTTTTCCGAGATCAGGTCGGCGCATTTATCCCTCCGGGCATGGCAGAAGGTATCAAAGCCAACGAAGGAAAGTCTAATCAGGCGGCTGAGGATATGGCAGAAAGCATGGTTGAGCGTGCACGGGCTACAGTCGGCGGCATGATAGGCACGGTAGGAACAGCGATTGCAGGCACGAGAAACGGCGAGCAGGCAATCAATGCAAGCTTCACTGGGCAGACGGAAAGCGTGATTGAGATTGACGGTCGTGAGGTTGGCAGGGCTACAGCCCCGTACATAAACGAGCAACTACTTTTTGCGTGAGGTGAGTGATGGCGGACTTTTATATCAACGGGAAATCCAACGAGGATTTTAATTGCCGATTGCTTTCCTCGTGGAAGGTAGGCGGCACAGGAATTGAGCGAAAGCGGCTGAAAAAAGCAGGCATGGCACAGGGCTTTTTGACTATGTCTACGGAGTACGGCTTGCGGAAAATTGAGCTTCCCCTGCATTTCCGGGGCAAGACCCCGGAAGAGGCGCACAAACACCTTTCTGAGTTTACAGCGGAAGCTCTGGCAGACGGCGACCTTTTAATGCCTGACGGGTTTTGGTATTTCTATTCCCTCGATGAGATTTCGGAGAAAGAAGAAATATCCCTTGAGGGTCGCATTGTGGAATGCACTTTTACTTTTTTAGGGGTGGCACACGACCCCCTTGTACGGGCTGAGGGCAATTTCCACGCCCTCGGTACAGCCCCGAAAATGGCGGCTAAATTCTCCTGCACGGTCGCCGAGACGGGGACAAACTATGATCTAGCAGGCGTGACCTTTTCGAATGTGACTGCCGGGGACGTTCTGGTAGTGGATGGAATAAACACGAAGGTTACACGCAACGGTCACAATGCTTTTGCAAACACTGACTTGATAGAATTCCCTACGATTGCGCCGGGTTATAATGAAATCTCCTGCACTGACACGGCGGTCACGGAATACTATCCTATATGGGTGTAGAATATGATTTCATACATCATTGATGGGGTGGAGACACCCCTTGATTTTGACAAATACTATCGGCAGACGGAATACTACGGGTGGGAAAACCACCTGTTTTTTTCGCTTCCCGTAGATCATCCCCAAAGAGGGGACATTATAGAGCAGACGGTATTGATTGACCGGGAAACCGGGAATAGATACCGAGTAGCGCAGATTGACGAGGGTACACAGACGGCAGACTACCGGGCGTATATCGACCTTTCGGACTGGCAGGAAACCATGCTGATTGGCTACAATAACGGCTCTGCGACCCCATTGAATACGGTCATGGGCGTTCTCCCGTCTGGGTGGCATTGTGCGTCCTACATGTCGATCATTACGAAGCGCACTATCACGGCAGATGGGGCGACCCCTTTGGACGTGGTTAAAATGGTGTGTGATACGTGGGATGTTGCCGTGCAGTTCGACACAAAGACAAAATACATCCGTATATACAGACCCTCAGGAAATGCCCCTTCGGGCGTGTATTATACGGACGAGCTTAACCTGACAGAGCGACCGCAGTACAAGGGCAGTTCAACAGATTTCTACACCCGGCTGTATGCTTACGGCAAGGATGGACTGAGCTTTGCCGATATCAACGACGGCAAGCCCTATGTAGAGGATACGTCGTACTCTGGGCAGATCATCTCCCGATACTGGAAGGATGACCGCTACACCGTAAAGGAAAACCTTCTGGAAGATGCTCAGGCGATGCTTGCGGATGCTTGTATTCCTACCCGGTCGTACTCCTGCAAGATCGTTGACCTTGCAAAGATCGACCCTCAGTACGCCACGATGACGGCGGAAATCTACAAGGTTGTTACCCTGATTGACAGAAAGCGGCAGACCCGGACAAATCACCGTGTAGTCACGTACAGGGAATACCCACACTACCCGGAGAAGAACGTTATCACGCTGTCAACGAAGGCTGTAACTGTCATGGGAGCACTGAAGAGCGTGCAGGCAAGCGTAGACGATACTGCAAAGGTCACCACGGTAGCACAGCGGAATCAGGCGGCGATTGATGCTATTACGGCTTTGATCACCGGGAATTCTGGCGGAGCTGTCATACTGCATGATTCAAACAACGACGGCAAGCCGGATGAACTGCTCATCATGGACACCGACGATATAGGCACAGCGACCCGGGTTATGCGCTTTAATAACGCCGGGATTGGCTTTTCCCTGACTGGGTACGACGGCGAATACACGACAGGATGGACTATTGATGGGCAATTTCTGGCGGATATCATCACGGCAGGCACTCTGCGAGGCATCGAGATTATCGCCGAGAATGGCAAGATAGGCGGCTTCAGCATCAGTCAAAACGCCCTGAGTTTTACCTTTACGTACCATTACAGGGAGTTTACGCAGGCTGATATTGACAAGGCACAGCGTTATATTGTAGACCCGGAAAGCAATCCACTCGACCCGGACGAATTGATCGAATTCGACGTGAATATGGATGGGGCGGTCACGAGTGCCGATCTGCTTGCAATGTCAAAAATGCTCGCAGGCACAGCGGATACGTATTCATCTGGCGTGTGTACCCTGTCCACAGCAGACCCCCGTAATATCGTCTATATTGAAATTGTGGAAGGATACGGCGAGGGGCGGTATGTTTCGGTTGGTGTAGGTGGTGTAAAAACTTCTGGCACTGTGATATCAAATGGTTTCACGGCACGTGGTAATCTTGGTACATCCCTTACGGATTTCTGGGCAGGGGCGTATAACCTTTCCGTCGTGGGTGGCATCATCACGAAATTAACGCCGTCATATATTGGGCAGAGGGTGAACGGTTCGCTCATCAACGTTAATATGACGAGCTCATGGACGGATGCGCTACAGATCACGCTAGGCGCAGGGACATGGATTGTAGTCTATGGTATCGGCGTAAACGGCATCGGTGCGGCATCCCTTGCGCTGTCCACGAATTATCCTCAGCACAGAGTATCGGTATCTGCGCCTGACGGGAATTATTATTGGGCGAAAGGTTGCGAGGTCATCACGCTTACAGCGCAGACGACAATCACAGCGCAGACGTGGTCAGCATCTATTTCCCGGTTTGAGAATTGGGAGTTTTACGCAGTTAAGATTGGGGGTTAAAGATGGTTACACAGACTTACACAATAAGCACGGTAAAAAATGCTGTGCCGCCTAAAGTCAAGATGTCACAGTACGATCACGACTCCCGAACAATCATCTTCACCGTGGTGGATGAGGACGGCGAAGCGGTTGATCTCACCGGGAAAACCGTGACGGTAAAGGGCACACGGATTGACGGGGTGACATTTACGGCGGCTTGCACGGTTTCCGGGAGCACGGCGACATTTACCGAAAATCTGGACATGACGAGTGCCGCAGGAGATCACACAGCGGAGTTGTCCATCACGGGCGAGGGCAGATTGGGCACAGCAAATTTTATCATCGCTGTAGAGGCGATGTAGAGAGGGGCAATAGATGGTTACTCAGAATTACACGATCAGCACCGTTAAGACGGCGACTCCCCCGAAGGTTAAGATGTCGCAGTACGATTACGGCATGAGGACGATCACCTTTGCCGTGGTTGACGGAAGCGGTGCGGCGGTAGACCTCACGGGAAAGACGGTGACGGTCGAGGGGACGAGGATTGACGGTCATGCCTTTGCCACGACTTGCACCGTGGCAGACAATGCGGCGACCTTTGTGGACACGGTTGACATGACAAACGCCGCAGGGGATCACCCCGCCGAGTTGGTGGTCAGACAGAATGACGAGCGGTTGGGCACGATGAATTTTATTATCAGCGTAGAGCCTGCGGCGATGGATGAGGATGCGGAAATCACCGAGGAAGACAAGTCTCTGTTTGAACAGCTTTACGCAAAGCTTGCCTCTGGTTCTCCTGCGACAGCATCGACTGTGGCTGAGATGACGGATACCTCAGCGGTATACCTCTACACTGGCTCCGAGACCGGGTACACAGCCGGGGACTGGTATTATTACCGTGGCGGCGTATGGATTAGAGGCGGCACGTATGGAGCGGCGGCGATTGACGATGAATTAAGTATAACTAGCACTAACCCGGTTCAGAACAAGGCTATCACCGCAGCAATCGAGGAGCTAAGAGATGAGCAGTTTCAGCATGGACTTTACGGAGCAAAGTGGGACAGGACGAGCAATCTCTTGACAAGAACGAGGGATGCGGTTGGGATCACTACGGACACTACCAATTTCTGCCATTTAGGGAGCATCAACGAGAACTATTCGAATCCGTTTGACGATATCTATCCGTGGTCGGATATGTTTGTGTGCGATGTTGATCTGACGAAATATCGTACTGGGCAATACACGCTGAAGCAGTGCATCACGGCGGTTTATGGTGATCCCGATTTCACTTATGTTGGCACTGAGGATTTGTTTGTCGGGCGATACAGACCTGAGTTTTGGCACAAGAGCATTGAGGATGCGGATGGTAATGTCGAATTTCTTGTCTCGCAGTTTGCAAGACCCGGATACAAGCACTCCCCGGAAGCGATTGACGGGATTGGATATTGCGTAGATGTTGGAAATAACAAAGTAACGTCTGGCTCTGGCGTTCCGCTGACTAATATCGCTTGCTCAAAAATCCATACTATGGCCAATAACAGCGGTTTTACCCTGACGGACATTGATGCTCTGGATTCGCAGATTATCCTCTATCTGGTTGAATACGCAAACTGGAACGCACAGGTAGCTATCGGTGACGGTTGCGATAATTGCTATCGGCAGAATGGCGCTGATGTTGTTAGCAATGTCACAGTGTCGGGTGGCGTGACGGTGTTTGATGTTCCAAACACTACTGCCCTCTTAAATCTGCTTGACGTAGGAACACAGCTTTCTTTTGGTGCATCTTCTGGTGCGACAACTTATAAAGCTATCGTAGCCAGTAGAGATGGGACCACGGTAACTCTTGACAGAGAGATTTCCATCACTGATGGAATGATCCTGTCTGTGCATGGGGTTAGCTCTTGCGAGTTTGACCTCTTGAACGAATCGGTCGGTAATGCCTCTGGATATATCGGTGCTAGACATCATGCTAATGCTTATTACAGAGGTGCATCGCTTTACGCAAACCGATACCGCTATATTCTTGGGTGCTATCGTCAGACACAAACCAATCATATTTGGATTTGTCCTGACGGCGTAGACCCTGACGATTACGATGCACTTAACACTAGCGTGCATGAGGATACTGGCGTAGCACTTCCGACTGTAACAACCGCAGGATGGCGAACGCTTGGCTCTGATGCCAAAGTTGTTGGCGGTCTTAGTTCTTTCTTGGCTGTTGGTGATGAGAGCGGGTCTTCCTCTTCTCCTGTTGGCGATCAGCAGTATATACCGTTGCCAACTACAGGCAATACCGTCCTGTTCTTCGGTTGTACCTCCTTCTACGGTTGGGACTGCGGTGTTGCGGGTTGTTACTGGACCCTCGGTTCTGGTTACTCGTACTGGTCCTGCGGTGCTGCCCCAATCCTTAAAAGCCCTCTGTAAGGGGGCGTGGGGGTCTTCCCCCACATATTCTTAGGGCTTTTGTCTGCGTCTGGCAATGCACAATAATGAGGTGATTTTGCATGATTACATATGATGTTTTTTACGATAAGCACCCGGAAGAAATCGAAATCCGGGCGAATGGCGGTTCTGCTGTGATAGAGTTCCCTGTCAACGTCACAGAAGTGGAGACGGAGGATGGAACGCAGTACCACGCCGAAAAAGTGTATGCTGTCAAGGCGAGATACACGGAGAATCTTCTCGAGCGAGTCAGGGCTAATAAAGAGGCTTGGCTTGCGAAAGCGATGGAAATCGAAGTTTCAAAAACCACGGTAGAGGACTTGGTTGAGGCTATTGACATTCTCACCGGGATAGTGTTAGGGGGTGAGTGATATGGTACAGTTTTATTTCAAGTTAGTTAAAGCCGGGAAACTATCTATCGAGGAAGTCCCGGCAAAATACAGAGAAGCATTGAGAGTACTGTTATGATTGAATTAAACGACCTTTCTTATTCCCACGCCTACTGGACGTTTCTGCTTCCCGTCATCGGCGTTTGCGCCGACATTGTGACCGGGTGGATACAGGCATCTGTTAACGGGACGTGGGACTCGACAAAAATGCGAAAGGGGCTTTACCGTAAATCCGGCGAACTCCTTCTCGTTGTTCTCGCATGGGCAATCGGTCTGGCGGTCGCCCTGCCCGTCAATATCGCCGCTTTTGTATCAGGCTACATTGTTATCATGGAGCTTTTGTCCGTGATCGAAAACCTCGATCAGGCAGGCATTCCGATCCCGAAAAAACTGGTAAAGATGCTAAAAAAAGCAAAAGACACGTGGGAAGGAGATGACGAGGATGAGTCTTAGTAACTGCGGACACGATGAGTACGGCAGATATGTCGGCGGCAAAGCAGGCGACCAGACCGGGACGGAGTGGCAGATCGTCCCATGGTACAGCCGCCCGTGGAAGTACGTCTTCCGACATCCCGACAAGCGGGTGCGTCAGCTTATCGCAGACAAAGCCCGTGCCGCCGCACGAAATAACTGCATCGGCTATGATCAAGGGCAAAGATACACCTTCTGGACTCAGCTTGAGAAGGTTGGCTACGATCCCGCAAAGATCAATTTTCCCTGCGAAGCTGATTGCTCTTCTGGCGTGGCGGCTATCGTCAAGGCTGTGGGCTATGATCTGGGACTCGACCGCCTCAAGGCAGTATCAATATATTGCTACACTGGCAATTTGAGAGCCGCACTGGCTACAGCAGGCTTTGAGGTGCTTACCGAGAGCAAGTATCTGATTTCCGATCAGCACCTCAGAGCCGGGGATATCCTACTCCTTGAGGGAGCGCACACGGCTATCAATTTGGATGATGGAGTGAGTACAGCAGAGCCGACAATCTCCCCGGTACACGCTACTTATTGTGTCCACGTAGACGGACGGTGGCTTCCCGAGGTGACTGACCTTGAGGACTATGCAGGGTTAGAAGATCGACCTATCACGGGTTTTGCCTTAAAGGTCTCCCGGGGTCATGCCACGTATATGGCTCACGTAATGGGCGTGGGTTGGCTTGACTGGGTCGATACGGATGATTATAATCCGCACGATCTGGTCTATGGCATGGCAGGGGATTGTAAGAACCCCATTGATGCGCTCAGGGTTTATTATTTCACCGATGGCGGCGAAGAGCTCAAATCAGCCGCCTACCGGGTAGACACAATCGACCGCCGCACTTATTATTCATGGCAGATAGACACCGACACGGATCACGGTCAGGACGGATATGCCGGAGCTTTCGGGCATCCTATTGACCGGGTGCAGGTCGTAATCAAATAGCGTTCTTCTCATTTTCATTTTTCCCTCCTTTTCCCCCTTGCGGTTAATCCGTGAGGGGGTTTTATTTTTTTGAAAAAAGTTCCATTTCCCTATTGACAATGCTGCTCTAAAGTAGTATTATACATAATGTAAGGAGAAAACAACACACACAGAAAGGAATAAAGAAATGTTCGTATCAGATGAGAGATTAAGAGTTAAAGTAGAGGAAGCAGTTAAGGACCCTGAGCCTATGATTGAGAAACTTGACGAGATGCTCACAGCAAGCGGAGTACAGCATTTCTTTAGCGAACCGATTGAAGTGCTCGATGATGAGGAATACATCTTAGACCTGTTCTACGACAGCAATGACAGAGTTACAGTTGATCTGATCTATCTCCTTTGGGCAAAGACAATCAGAAACGTACCGAACGAGAAGATCGTAGAAGCAATGAAGAGGGTGGCGGCATAACAGCCGCCCCTCAAGGGGGAAGAAATGAAACAGACATACTCAGACAGCTCAACGACGATCTACGAAACAGACACCATGGTATACGGGATCATCAAAGACAACAGCCGAAGAACCTACTACACGGTAACGGCAAGACCGAGAAACGGCAAGGCAACGACAATCGCCACCCGGTGCACCTGGGAAAGGGCGATTGAGATTATCAAAGGTTACGAGGGGCGATAAAGCCACTCAGGAAGGAGAAAGAACATGATAAAGGTAAGATGGTATTGGATTGACGGAACGTTCGACGAGTTCACGGTTGAGAGCATGAAACACGCCGAGGACATGGCAAACAAGCTCTACAAAAACACCGACATTGTGAGTGTAGAGATTAGCGAATAGGAATAGGAAGGAGAACGGACATGAAACTCGAAATCAGCTACAAGAACGGGAACAAGCTCACACAGAAAGTCCACTACGTACACACCGAGGACGGCAAGCTCTACTTTACCGAAAACAGCTACCCCTCTTCCGCAGTCCGGGAACAGGTTGTTGTTTCGCTCAAGAACGTCACCGGGTTTAACGTGATCATCGAGGAAGGTGACGAGGCATGAACATCAAGGGAACGGAATACATCACCTTGAAAGAATGGGCAGAGGCTCGGGGCATCGACCCCGTCCTCGTCCGCCAGAGGGCTCGCCGGGGCACAGCCCCGGAAGGCATGATCAAGGTCGGACGGGATTGGATGATACCCGAGGATGCAGAGCTTGAGGACAAAAGAATAGTGTCCGGGAAGTACATCGGACAGAAAAGAAAGAGGGGCTGAAAAGCCCTTTCTTTTTTTGAAAAAATCTCCGATTCCCTATTGACTTCCCTACTTAAAAGTAGTAATATACATAATGTAAGGAGCGAACACCACACACACGAAAGGAGATAAAAACAATGAAAGAAAAAATACTTGCTACCTACGAAAGGGAGTCAACACTTTGGAAAAACGCAAACGGTTTTTACCGCTCTACAGACTGGGTAAAAATGGAGTGCATTCTGGTTGATTTTACAGAGGAATTAAAGCCACTTAAAAGCGGCGAAATCGTATGGCTAGACTCAAATGGAAACGATGTCACAAGCAAAATCATAAAGGAAAGATACAGCAAGCCGTATTTGATCCACTTCACAACGGCAGGCAGGATGAACAGCAAGAGCTACTGGTTCGAGACCAAAGAGCAAGCGAATGATTTTTTCAAAAAGATCATGAAAGACAAGACTTTAGGGAACTTCAAAAGGGTTTGAAAAAGGAAAGCGAACAAACAAAGGGCAAGGGCGGCAGGGTAGCCGCCCACAAGATGAAAGGAGAAAAACAATGGCAGATAGAATTGAAGCGGTCGTAACAATGACCAACATTTACAGCTACACCCGTCCGGCATACGGATATGGATACGAAGACGCATACATCTACACGATGACCGGGCAGGACGGCAAGACGTATGTGTGGAAGACCACATCTTACATGGGCGTAGAAGTACCGAGCGAGACCGGGAGCATCTACTACAGCACAGGAAAGAAGAAAGGCACATATACCTTTGTAGAAATCCGCAAGGGCGACGTAATTAAGATCACAGCCGCCGTCAAGGGCGAGGGTGAGTACAAGGGACAGCCGCAGACAGAGCTCGCCCGGGTTAAGGTGGTTGAGGTCATCAGCGGCGGCAAGACCCCCGAGCAGATCGAAGCCGAGAGATTAGCCAAGATCGAAGCCAAGAAGCAGGAGCAGATGGCAAGCCTTGCAGGGGATGACTTCATCTGGAAGCGGATGCCCTACAAGCAGTACAAAGAGCACTACAGCGATTGCGAAACCGTCTGCGACTCCTTCGAAAAGACCCGGTTTGGTAGCTACATCGACGTGATCATACGTGAGGGACGGCTTAAAGAGTCTGGCGTCCGGGGTCAGCACTACAGCGGTTATGAGTGCACGAACTCCGACGGGATGAAAGTAACCTACAAGGCGGTTTGCGAAGACAACGCAATCCGCAGAGCCGAAAAGGAATTTGGCGGCGAAGGTTGGGTATGCACCCACATTTACCAATACTGCTAAAGGGGCTGAAAAGCCCCTTTTTTAATGCAATCAGTAACGCACTAGCAACAAACGCCATTTCTAAAGCCCATAGCAAGCAGGATTTCTGATATGTAAATCATATCTGACTACTTACCTACAATCACCCGTAACTAGCCTAAAATCGCCCCTCAGCGGCTCAGACGGGCACTCCCTGAGACCTTGAGAAACACGGCGAAGTCAGACGGGTTTGCAACACATTAGTTACACTCGTATCATTTCGATACTTTCCCGGAGCTCTTCCAGTGTACGATGACCATAAACCCCGTTCGTCACATCTTGCAGGGCGTGACCCAACAAACGTTTGCGGTCTGCTTCCGGGACTTTGTATGTTTCACAAAGAGCAGAGAACGTGTGCCGGGTATCGTGTGGGCTATGCCCGGTCTTTCGCATCCTTGCCCTCATGGTCTGCGGCTCTGGTATCTTGAGTTTGCCGTATCTGGCAATCCTTTCTTCTACAAGCGGTCGTATCGCTGAATGTATCGGCACTATTCGCCCCTTCCCGGCTTTTGTCTTGATGCCTCCTTGAAAATACCCCTGCCGCAGATCAACGGTCAGCGTTTGATATTCTGAAATGCGAAATCCCGAATAGATCATTATCAGCAGTATTTTGTCTTGCTCTGACTGCCTCGCCCATAAAGCCCGGATTTCGTCTGCCGTGAATGCTTTCCCGTGTACAGCCTCAGCCCCGTCTATCTTGAGGTATTGCGAATAGTCTTTGCTCACAAGATCAGAGATCATCGCATATTTGTACATCCCCTTGATCAGCGATCTTGCGGACGATTTCGTGGATTTTGAGCAGTCGAGGGATAAGAGAGCCTTTTGCAACGTTTCGTGTCTTAAATCGGCAAATACGACGTGATGGATAGGGTGTAGGAGATTAAAACAGACCCTTGTTAGCTTTTCAGCAGATGACGAAAGTTCCCCGGTCGCAAACTTCCATTTATAGTAGCGGTCATAGACTTCGGCAAAGGTAGCCCCTGCCGTCTTGAGGGTGTACGTCCTCATTATGTATTGCATGATGCTTTCGTCGGACTCGTCGCCCGGTAAAGATACTTGCATTCCCGGTTCATAAACCCCGGCATGATAGGCGGTCAGCACGGCGAAACCTTCTTCCCACGTGCGGACGTAGGCAAGAGCCTTTTTTGAGATCATCTTTCCGTTTTCATCGTATTCTGCCGGGGGATACACCCCGTATGGGCAGGAACGCCCTTTCCCTAGAAACTTGATCGAACCGAACCCGTTGCGGAGTCGCTTGCGTTTCACTTGATCATCACCTCAAAATCTGCTACAATAAGAAGTGCCACAAACGGTAGCATCTCCTTGTTTTTATCCTTTACCCTTTCGTGAAGACCCTTCGGCATTCCCCTTTTGCCGAAGGGTTTTCTCTATAGTTTCCCACGCACTTCTACCGCCTTTCCTATGATCAGAATAGGGATGGATTGCACCTCAGCTTTTGAAAAACTCAGCGGACGGTACGCAGGATTGATCGAGCAAAGCTCTATGCCGTCCTTGTATAGCCTGATGCGCTTGCAAAGAGCCTCAGAGCCGCCGACGGCGATCACGATATCCCCGTCTTCCGCTGTGTCCTGCCTTTTGCAGATGACAATATCCCCGTCTTGCATACGTGGTGACATTGAATCCCCGTGTATCCGTAGTGCGAAATAATCCCCTTCCAAAGATGGGCTGATTTCTTCCCATCCGATGATATTTTCCTCAGCGTAAAGCGGAATTCCTGCGCCTACCTGACCTAGTATAGGCACGGTTTTCGGAGCGGTCATAATGTCGGACACAGATGCGCCGAGCATGGTGCAGATTTCGGCAAGCCGTGCGGCAGGGGGTGTCTTTTTCTCAGTTACCCACAGGGATACCGCCGCAGGGGTCACGCCGAGTTTGGCGGCAAGCTCTGTTTGTGTCAGATCATTTTCACGCATGTATCGTCGCAGGACAGCGGCGAAATTCTTTGAAACTGTGTCTTTCATGGTTCGCACTCCTTTCTGTGTTTTCTTCCCCTTTATTATACCAAAGATTAATAATTTTTTCAATTTTCAAAAAAAGATATTGACTTTTAACCGTCGGTAAATTATAATAACTGATAGTTGCAGAACATTGAAAACAAGAAAGGGGGTGACCGAATGGCGATTACATTGAAGGCTATGCGAGTAAATCGTGGGCTTTCGCAGAAGGAAGCGGCAAAGATGATCGGCGTTGCGCCGAGCACGCTGAGTTTCTGGGAGAATGGCAAGTCCTCACCGTCTATGAAGCATTTTAAGTCGGTTTGTCTTGCGTACCGTTGCAGGGCAGAAGATATTTTTTTGCCCGGTGATTTAACCAAAAGTTAAAGGGGGATGACCGATGGAAAAAATGACGGTCAGGGAGTGCGCCGACCTTCTGGGTGTATCACCTCAGACGGTGCGAGAGCGCATGAAACGGAAAATCTGGGATATCGGTATTGTATCGAAATCCCGGCAGGGTGTCAGGCGTTACGACATTTTCAGAAACAAGGTCGAACGGCTGATCGGAAAGGAGTAGCAAGGATGACTACAGCAGAGAAAGTTCTTAGAAAAATGAGAAAGGTTGCAACGAGTATCTATCACGGCAACACATACGACGATAACTACGCCGTACTCGAGGCGTTGTACGACTGCATCAGCGTTGACGACCTTGATGCAGATACAGAGGAGTTTGTCGAGGCTGTCTTAGGTGGTGCGACCATCGAGGATGAGGGTGAGGAAGACGCAAATCTCCCGGACAACGATAGAAATCTTGGGCTTGAGGAAAGACTTCCTGCCGGGGGGTGGAGAAGATGACAAGGAAAGACCTGAAAGACTTAATCAATATCATTGAGGCAGTCGTAGAAAGAATTGATGCCGGGGAGCATGTTTCCCTGACCATCACGAACGGGGATGGCAAGTACGATTACAAACCCCGGGTTGAATATAAGGACTCCGCCATCTTTGGATTAGACACCCGGAAAATGGTTTGGATGCCCGGACGGGCGCAGGGTTGCGCCGCTGAGGAAATGTTAGAGGCGGCGCAGGATTGGCAGGGGTGAAGATGAACAGATTAGAAAAGGCGAGACACGCCTACGAAGAAATTGAATATGGAAGAGAGGAAGAAACATGGAAAGAGAGAGAGCTGAACAGAGTGTACAGCAGACCGAAAAAGTCAAAAACGTCTATGAAGCAATTCAGGGCGTTATGCAAGAGGTTGGTATCATTGGGAAAGACCAGATAAACGAGAAACAGCGGTTCAAATACCGTGGCGTAGATCAGGTGCTCAATGCTTTACAGCCTGCCCTCATTCACAACGGTCTGCACATCAGACCCCGGATCATTGATCACGTCCGGGAAGAAAGAGAAGGACGGCAGGGCGGCGCATTGATTTACTCGATTATCACGGTTGACTACCATTTTACAGCCCTTGACGGGTCTGAGGTAGTGGCAACGGTCATCGGAGAAGGGATGGACTCCGGGGACAAGGCAACGAACAAAGCCCTGTCTGTAGCGTTCAAATACGCCTGTTTTCAGGTTTTTTGTATCCCCACCGAGGAAATGAAAGACCCGGATGCAGACAGCCCGGAAGTCAAGCCGCTTGATAAGATCACCGAGGCGATGCGCCTGACCATCTTAAAAGAAATGGAGCGGACAGGCGTAAATGCCGGGGCAATCTGTGCGAGGGCAAAGGTTGACCGCCTTGAGGATATCCCGGCGGCACTTTATGCCGGGATTATGAACGGGCTGAAGAAAACGCCCGATAAGGCATGATAGCCAAAGGACGTGTCAGCGATCTTACAAGGGTAGTTGGCACAGGGAAGTATAGATTGACTTTCGAGGTTGACGAAAAGCCGAACGAGGGCGAATTAAACGCCCTCAGCGGCAGAACATTGACAATTACAGCACGTGAGGAAAAAGGCAAGAGAAGTCTTGATGCAAACGCCTACTATTGGGTACTGCTTGCAAGGCTTGCGGCAAAGCTCAGAACGTCAACGACAGAGTTACACAACCTTTTCCTGCGGCAGTACGGACAGCCCCTCGTCATCGGTGGCAAACGGGCGTATGTGATCATCCCGGACACTGATGAGGCAGAGAAAAAAGCCCTGCAAAGCGAGACCTTCCATATCAAGCCGACAAGCGAAACCCGGACAGATAAGAATGGGAACACGTGGAGAACCTACTTTATGTTGCGAGGGTCACACGAGTACAACGGTGCAGAGTTTAACGCCCTGCTGAGGGCTCTGGTTGACGAGTGCAAGGCGCAGGGCATCGAAACCCTGACCCCTGACGAGTTGGAAAGGATGGTTGTGGCATATGCGAAAAGGAAAGCATAGCATCATGCAGGATTTGAACGATGAGCGGTGCTACCTGTGCGGCAAGTCTGGATATCTGCATCTGCATCATTGTTTATACGGCAATAAACGCAGTTTGGCAGATGCCGACGGGCTTTATGTCTGGCTGTGTCCGAGTTGCCACGAATTCGGCAAGGATGCGGTACACGGCAATAGCCCCGAGGGACTGAGAAGAAACAAACTCTTAAAACGATATGCGCAGGCATGTTGGGAAGGTTTCTACGGAAGCCGGGAAGAATTTATACAGAGGTACGGAAAATCCTACCTCGGAAAGGATACAGAATGAACGTTGTGATTTTGATTGGGAGACTTACAAAAGACCCTGATGTGCGGTATTCGAACGATGGGAAAGGCGTTGCCCGGTACACACTGGCAGTAGACAGACGAGGCGATGGAGCTGATTTCGTCTCCTGCGTGGCTTTTGGTAAGTCGGCTGAGTTTGCAGAAAAGTATCTGCATCATGGACTCAAGATTGCCGTGCAGGGGCGCATCCAGACGGGGAGCTACACGAACCGGGACGGGCAGAAGGTGTACACGACCGATGTAATCGTTGATGCTCACGAGTTCTGCGAAAAGAAGAACGAGAATGCCCCGGAACGGGCAAAGGATACGGCAGATGATTTTGTAGCCGTGCCTGATAATCTGGATGGCGAAGGACTCCCTTTTGTATGAACAGCCGGGAAAAAGGAAAGAGCGGAGAGCTCGAGCTCGCAAAAGTCCTGAGATCATACGGGTATGACGCACACCGTGGACAGCAGTACAGCGGTTTTTGCGGCGACCCGGATGTGGTTGGCTTGCCCGGTATCCATATTGAATGTAAACGGGTGGAGCGGCTGAACCTCGAGGCGGCAATGGAGCAGAGCCGCAGGGATGCGAGACCGGGGGAAACCCCGGTAGTCATCCACCGCAAGAACCGCCGCCCATGGATTGTAACCATGGACTTAGAAAGCTTCATCAAAATGTATGAGGGGGTGCGGAATGGCTAAGAAATCTTTCGTCCTGCACACGGACAAATTCGAGCCGCTGAAGATATTGAGCATGGAGCAAAGGGGTTTACTCTTTACTGCGATATATGCTTATGAGTGCGGCGAAGAACTTCCGGACATGGACGATATGACAAAAATGCTTTTCATGGTTTTCAAGTCCTGCCTTGACGATAGCGCAAGAAAGTACGAAGAAACGTGCGAAAAGCGGCGAGCGGCAGGACAGAAAGGCGGTCTAGCAAAAGCTAGCAATGCTAATCAAAACCTAGCAAATGTAGCAAATGCTAGCAATGCTAAGCATACTGATACTGATACTGAGACTGATACTGAGACTGATACTGATACTGATATAGAGGTTACAGACGTGTTACAGAGTAACACGCCCCCACCCCGAAAAAGAAAGGAGAAAGTTCAACGTCATAAGTACGGGGAATATGAGAACGTCTTACTTTCGGATGAGGAATACCAGAAGGTCAAAGCCGAATACCCTACGGATTATCAGGTTAGGATTGATCGACTTTCGGAATACATGAAATCGACCGGGAAGTCTTACAAAGATCATCTGGCTACTATTCGAGCGTGGGCGAGGAAGGACAAGGACAAGCCGCAAGCCCCGGCAAGGCAGTCTTACACGAACAGTTTCCACAATTTCAAGGAACGACAGTACGACTATGACGCACTGATGGAAAGGATAAGGGAAAAGAACGCACTATGATGAATTCGAAGATGCTGAACGGGTCTGGAGTACCAGACCCCACAGCCTACAAAGCTATTAAAGAAGGGGAAAAGAAAATGGATTGGCAGACAGGAGAAGTTTTAAGACACGAGGAAACCGGGAAGGTTTTCGTGTGTATCAAGAGTTTTGATGATAGTTCAAAGCCGTATGCCGTATGTTTTCAGGTTTACGACGGCGTGATCAATTCGGAGAATGCGGTTGCCGTCAAGATCGAACAGGGCGTGTATATGTACGGCGAGGTTACACGGCTCTTTTACGTGAACGACTACACGAAGGACATTGAAAAATACAAGGTAGTACGGAGCTTACAGGAAGCAGAGCTCACGCAGATTTTGAATTTTCTCGGCTATGGGCTGAACGTGCCGTATAAGGTCAAAGAGCGGTTGAAAGCCGAGGAAGGGGAAACGGTCAATGAAGACGAAAAAGCCCCGGGAAGCGGCGCAGAGTGGCTGAAATTGGCATTGGAACATACCGGGCTCAAAAGGAATGAGTTGGCGAAGAGTACCGGGATATCCGACAGCACAATCTACAATTACCTTGCAGGCAAGACAGCCCCGGACTGGAAGAGAACGAATCAGATCGTCACAGCCCTGTTAAAAACGGCGACTGAGAAAGCCGTAGAAGCGGCAAGGAGCAAAGAAAAGAAAAAGGTTGAGGAAATCCCCACACAGAAGGAAAAGCCCCGGGAAACGCCTGTAAACACGGCAGAGACGGAAGCATTGAAGATTGAGCTTGTAAGATGGAAGGAGCGAGCGGAGATTTTTGAAACCCTGTATAGAGAGGTGCGAGCATGAACATCACAATTCAGCCGCAGGCACGGCTCTACACATACAAAGAAATGAAACAGTACCTCGATGATGGGATTGCACAATACCGGGCAAAGATGGTCGAGGAATTGTCGAAAAAGAAAGATGTAGTTGCGGATGCGATCATATACGATGAGCTTTTGACGCAGGAATATCTTACATGCGAAACCTTGCGCCGTCTGGGATGGGGCAAGCGCAGAATCGAAAGATACCTTGCACAGAAGTCAGAGCTTGCGGACGAGATCAATTCTGACAGCCTTGATTATAGAGACGTAGAAGGTGGGGTCGATAGTCTACTGGGCTATCACCTCACCGATAAGAGCCTCACGGAAAGTCTGAAAGAGAGGGCGAGCCGATGAGGGTTGACTTATCACAATACAGGGCAGTTCCAAAAACGCAGATAAGACGGTATTGGAAGCTTAAAAGAACAGTATATGCGTACGTCCATGAAAAAAATCCGTGGGTTTCGAAAGGGTTTTACGATCTATGGAAAACACCGCTGATATGGCGGAATGCGATGTTTGATATTTTATCATGCGACGAAGTGGACTTTGTTGTGAGAAAGGAAGAATAAAAATGGCGGCTTTTGTTTTAGGTTGTGCTTGTGTGCTGATGGGGATTTACGATGTGATCATCTGGGAGTCGGTCGGCGTTGAGGTTATGGGGCTTGCTTCTGTAATTATCGGCGGCGTACTTATCCAGTTGGGGAGAGAGGGCGCAGAATGATCATTACAATACTGGGCATTATTGCGGCTCTGCTTTTGGTTCTGATAGCATATGCGGCGATTGTAGCGGCAGACAGAGCAGATGAGTGGGAAGAGGACTGGTGGAATGACAAGTAAGCAAAAAAAGGATTTCCTGCGAGGGTACAAGTCCTTGAGGAAAGAGGAAAAGACCATCCGGGAAGAAATCGCCGCACTGGAAGTGGCAACAATGTCTGCGAGCGTGGGTATGGGGGACGGGATGCCCCACGCCCACGACCCGAAAGGGCTTGAGGAATACGCCGCCCGGAAAGATCAGCTTGAGCGGAAATTACAGGGCGTGTTGTGGGAGTGCATCAATGAGCAGATACGGGTAGAAATCAGCATAAACAGCCTTGAGAATTCGACCGAGCGAATTATTATGCGGCAAAGGTACATACTTTTTAAGGGATGGGACGAGATATCGGAATTCGTGGGATATTCACGGCGGCAGACGTTGTACTTACACGGTGCGGCATTGGGGCATTTAGAAATCCCGGAGAGGAGTTTAGATGAAAATCATTGAAGAAATCGGCGAGTGCGCATTGCTTGAAAATCTCGCCGAGGAAGCGTGCGAAATGGGGCAGGCTGCTTTGAAGCTGTCCAGAGTCAAGAGGGGAGAAAATCCCACGCCAAAGGCGGAATGGGAAGCTGAGGCGGAGCTGATCGAGGAGATAGCGGATTGCTACACGGTGTTGGACGAGCTTCTCCGGGATAAGGATTGGTTGCCTGGCATCCTCAACACAATGGATCGAAAAAAGGCACGTTGGGAAAGAAGATTAGAGCAAAAGAGGGATATCGACCCTCTGGGGTATACGGAATAACGATGGATGACTTAATAAGCAGACGGGCGGCGGTTGAAAAGCTAACTAGCAATCTGACATATATGCGAACATTTGGCGTTGATAGAAGCATTGACTTGATTGAGGAGTTGCCGTCCGTAGAGCCAGAAATCATAAGATGCAAAGATTGCAAGTGGTACGGAAGAGCGGACAAGCGCAGATTTTATCGTGGCATGGATTGCTTACAGCATCGCATTGGCACAATTGTCCCGGATAAAGATTTTTGCAGTCGTGCGGAAAGGAGAACTGATGGATGACTTAATTAGCAGACAGGCGGTTAGTTGCAGTTTTGTGGAAAGGAAAGACGATGAAGAGTGACCTTATCAGCAGGCAGGAAGCGATTGATGCGATAGAAAAGTATGACTTCAGTTTTCCCGACTATATGGAGAGATTTGCCATAAAACTAAGGGATGCTATGAAGGAAGACCTAAAGGACGATATCGCCGACTTGCCGTCAGCACAGCCCGAGATTATCTACTGCAAGGATTGCAAGTTTGCATGGCTGACAGACAATGGCGAAGCGAAATACTGCGATGTATGGAGTCCTGATGACGAGGTATACATGGATGCCAAAATAAATTTTTGCAGTTACGGAGAGCGGAAAGAGGGGAACAACGATGAGTGATCTGATAAGCCGGGAAGCGGCAATTAAAGCGGTAAATGACGCATTACGTTCGTGGTCGTATATGGTTGAATGGCGAGATAACGAGATCAGAAAAGCGATTAAAGAAGTGCCATCCGCACAGCCAGAACGGAAGAAGGGAAAGTGGATACATGACGGAGAGGATATTCCGCATGGTGTTGATTGGATGCACTGTTCAGTATGCGGACGGCGTGATCCACACGTTCCTGCGGCTATGACAAATTTCTGCCCTAACTGCGGTGCAGAGATGGAAGATGAGAAAAGAGGCGAAGCATGATGGATGACTTAATTAGCAGACAGGCGGTTAGACATCTTGACGATTTCACAAAAACATTTTGCAGAGACGAAAGCGTTGAGGACGATTTGGTTTTCCGCTGTAGCCAGTGTGTTTTTGAAACGCAGGATGGTCGATGCTTGGTGAAGGTAATGGCTAGAAGACTATGCCCAGATTACAAGGATTTTGGATGTATGGGGGATTTATGATGGAAGATTTGATCAGCAAACAGGAAGTCCTAGACTGGGTTATTGAATACCACAAAAGGTCTTTTGAACTGCATGGACGGTATTTTCCGAGCGAAGTAATCGGATGGCTTTTGAACGACATTGCCAAGCATCTTTTGTATAAGGAGAACAACGATGAGTGATTTGATTGACAGACAGGCGGCACTTGAAGCACTTAATAAACGGTGTGTCTGCGAGTGCGAATACAGTAAAAAGCAGAGAAGCATCATGTGCGGTGCTTGCTATTTAGGAAGTGCTATTGAAGTTATCGAAATGTTGCCATCCGCACAGCCAGAAGCAGATGAAGTAGCTAGAGACATGGCTACGATCATTGAGAACGAGAAGGACATGAGGGTTATCCGGGAGAACGCTGAACAGCGGTGGATACCGTGCAAGGAAAGACTTCCCGAAAGCTTCAGCGATGTTTTATGCTGCGATAAGTACGGCAGTTATCTGATAGGACACCCTTATGAGGATAACGAAAGCTTTACAGAATACAGTGCTGAGGATGACGACGGGTGTCTGATGATAGACTGCGTGGCGTGGATGCCGTTACCAAAGCCGTGGAAAGGAGAATGATCATGGACACAGAGGATGAGCTGATTTTGAAATCAGATGCAGTTAAGGAAATGGTACGGCACTTTCACGTATCCGAAGTCGATGCAAGGTGGATTTTGTCAGAGACGAAGGGCGTGAAGGAGTGCGGAGAGTGTCCGTTACAGTGTACGGATGATTGCAAGTGAGGTGAAAGCATGGGCGAGAATGTCGTAGAATGGATTACGGGGCAGGACGAGAGGGTAACCCGAACTTTTTGAAACGGTGAAGATTGCATTGAATTGCACTTGCATTGTGTGATATAAGTAGGATGTCAGGTTTTGCGAGGGCGGCGGAGCTTGACTTCATTCCCTGAAGGGGCGGTTTATACCGTCCCTTTTTGGATTCTTAGGAGAAAAAGCATGGAAATTGTCAACAAAAAGCTGAAAGAAATCAAGCCATACGAGAAGAACCCGAGGAAGAACGATGATGCGGTTAAGTATGTTGCCAACAGCATCAAGGAGTTCGGCTTCAAAGTACCGATTATCATTGATAAAAAGGGCGTTATTGTTGCAGGGCATACGAGGTACAAAGCCGCTATGCAGTTGGGACTCACGGAAGTACCTTGCATTCTTGCGGATGATCTTACCCCGGCACAGATCAAGGCGTTTCGAATTGCCGAGAACAAGACGGCAGAAAAGGCAGAGTGGGACAGGGAACTACTGTCCGCAGAGCTGAAAGACGTTCTTGACGATTTCGATATGACGGATTTCGGCTTTGGAGATTTCGAGATCACTATGCTCACAGAGGATTTTGAACCTGAGCCGTATAACGATAAGGACATTGAGCAGTACACGGCGCACGAAAGCGATTATTTGGCAAAGCGGCGAGTGATCATCACGTATACAGACGAGACCGAGTACAAGGTAAAGAAAATTCTCGGCGTGGACGAGATTAAAAAAGTGGTGTATGACGCAGGTGATTTGGCTTGAAGGTGATCCAATTACGGGGAACGAATGCGACCGGGAAGACCACGGCAATACGGGAGTTCATCAATCACGGAGATTTCCGGGTGGCGGAACTGGATTTACACGGGCGAAAGATCGAGTATCACTGGGACGATCAGCGAGAAATCGCAATATTGGGACGGTATGATCAACGAGTAACTGGCGGCATAGACGGATACATAACAAGCAAGAACGAGCTGATGGACGCAATCGTCAGGATGATAAAGACGGTAAAGCCACGTGTTTTGCTTTTTGAGGGCATCGTGTACGGCGTGACATTCAAGTTTGCGTATGACCTTTGCAGGGTACTGAAGCAAATGAAGTGCGAGTACACCGGGCTATGCCTTATACCGCCGCTTGAGGTTGCGCTTGATAGGCTTGCGTTGCGGAATGGCGACAAGCCCGTTGATTATATGTCCGTTCAAAATAAGTGGTTCACAGCGAACAGAGCGTATGAAAAGCTTAGACAAAACGGGATACGGGTAAAAGCTATTGATACCTCAAAGATCGAGAAGGAAAGTATGTGGCGGATAATACAGGACGAGATATGAAAAGCAAAGCCGAGAGAATGGGAGAATTCATCGAGTACCACAAAAACGGCGACGGAGAGTGCAACAACGTGGTTCTGCTTGCGTGGGCAAATCAAAACGGGTTGACTTTGCAAGACAGGTATGACTTGGCTGTCCTGTTTTCTATTACATATTGCGTTGAGAGTGCGCTTATCTTGTTCAAAGAGCAACGAGAAAACGGTGCTTTGACAGAGGGACAGCTGAAGGATATAAAGCCCCGAATATTGTTTCAGAGCGACCGAAAATACATGCGGATGAAAGACAATTTCGAGCGTTGCTACATCGACTATGCGAGACACCACAAAGACGTGACGAGCCTTTTGAAGAGTTCGTTGCGGAGAGACAAGATAGACCTGAGAAAAGCAATTCCATATGTGTCTAGGTGGGTTATGTATGGGCGGTTCTCAGCTTTTCTTTTTCTCGAAACCTTTGTACGGTTGACCGGGGCAGAGGTTGAAAACGCAACGATTGAATGGAAGAACGGCGACACGGCAACAAGCGGACTGCTTAATCTCTTTGGCTATGACCAGTACGCTGATGCGTTTGACGCAACCGGGAAACTTCCGTTCAAAAGTTCGGATATGGATAGAATGCTTGCTGTTCTGCAGGCAGAAGCACGGCAGGCGAAAACGTCAGACAATGTGACGGAATTGGAAACAAGCCTTTGCGCCTATAGGAAGTTTTACAAGGGTAGCAGATATAACGGGTATTATCTGGACAGGATGCTTGAAGAAATAGTTCAGATGCAAAAAGAATACCCGAAAATAAGCGAGGAACTATTCGAGATAAGACGCAGGAGCTTCAAATCAGAATATTTGGGAGAAAACGGGGGATGGAGCGGCATCAGGAAAGAATTGAAGACGATGTACAAGAAAACCGGGCGAGTGACTTGAAAATGGACTATCTCTCACCGAGGTGGACAGGTGAAATTGCGGACTGCTCCTTGCCCGTGACTTTTGATACATACAGCAACTGCGCTTTTGGGTGCGTCTACTGCTTCTCGCAGTATCAGCGAGGTATCGGCGAAGGAAAAGAAGCGTACTTGAGCAAAAAGGTGAAGAGCGTCAATCCAGAGAAGATCAAGAAACTGTTTTCTGGGGAAGATAAGGAAAGCCAATTTTGGAAGTACATCAAAGACCGCAGACCGATACAGTACGGCGGACTTTCTGATCAGTTTGACTGGTTTGAAAAAAAGTACGGCATAACGTATGAGATATTGAAATACCTCAGGGAAATAAACTACCCGATTTGCTTCTCAACGAAATCGGCGTGGGTATTTCACGACCCGAAATATCAGGAACTTTTCCGGGGCGCAGATAACTGGAATGTGAAGTTCAGCATCATAACCCTCGATGAAAAAGATGCGGCAAAGATCGAACAAGGCGTTCCTACACCGCAGGCACGCCTTGACGCTATGAGGGAATATAACAAGCTGAGCAATGGCGGCACGACATTAAGACTGAGACCGTTTATTGTCGGCGTTTCGGATAAAACATACCTTGATTTGATCAGGGCGGCGGCGGATGCAGGCGCAACGGCTGTAACAACGGAGTTCTTCTGCCTTGAAATGCGGAGTATCAAACAGGCAAAAGAGCACTATGACACTATCAGCGAATGCGCAGGGTTTGACATAGTGGACTTTTACCGGGAGCACAGTAACGGCTCTGGCTACCTGAGATTGAACAGAAAGGTAAAAGAAAAGTACATCCACAAGATGCGAGACCTTTGCCACGAGTTGGGTATGAGGTTTTACGTGTCGGATGCACATTTCAAAGAATGCTCAGATAATTGTTGTTGTTGCGCTCTGCCACCTGATTGGGACTATTCCCGGGGACATTTTGCGGCGGCGTTGCAGATCGCAAAGAAGACTGGGGAAGTCCGTTGGGACGACATAGAGAAAGACATGTACTTTCTCGATTTCCCGGCAATCAGGGCTGTTGGATGCCAGATGGCAAGGTCGTCCTCGAATCGTGCGGCGAAATTCAGCGGCATGAGCATGAAAGAATACCTGAGGTATTTGTGGAATTCTCCGAAGCAGGGGCAATCTCCTTATAAGATATTCGAACGGGTGCTCACCCCGGAAGGATACGACGAAAACGGGAACATCATATATCACTATAATGCTGAAGTGACGTTTGAGCCTGTTCAAGGAATTGCAAAAGGCGACATAAACGAGGTGAGGGTGTAATGGCAGGGCGACCGTTAAAGCAATTCAGCAAAGAAGTGTTTGAAGGGTTGTGCGGAATAATGTGTACGCAGGATGAGATATGCAACGTCCTGCGGACAACGGACAAGACGCTGAGCGGTTGGTGTATGCGTGAATATGGTTCTGATTTCTCCGAGACATATAAAAGGTTTTCGGCGCAGGGAAAAATGACGCTGAGAAGGTATCAGTTTAAGCTTGCACAGAAATCGGCGGCTATGGCAATCTTTCTAGGGAAACAATACCTCGGACAGCGTGACAATCCCGAGGACAGCTTAGACACCGAAGATACAGAAAGCTATTTCGGGGCGGCAGGGTTAGATGAGTAAGCGATTACACCCGGTATGGGGAGAGAAACACCGTGCGTATATGTCCCGGGCGAAGAAAGCCACGATAGCCGTTGCCGAGGGCGCAGTAAGAGCAGGAAAGACCATAGACAATGTAGCCGTTTTTGCGTGGCATATCGAGCACGGCACGCCTGACAGGATACACCTTGCCACAGGTAGCACAGCGGCAAATGCAAAGCTGAATTTAGGCGACTGTAACGGGTTTGGGCTTGAGCATATCTTCCGTGGTAGGTGTCATTGGACAAAGTACAAGGGCAACGATGCACTTGCTATAAAGAGCCACGGCAGGGAATATATAGTCATCTTTGCAGGCGGCGGCAAGGCAGACAGCTACAAAAAAATCCGTGGTAACAGCTACGGGATGTGGATTGCTACCGAGATCAATCTACACCATGAGGACACGATCAAGGAAGCATTTAACAGACAGCTTGCGGCAAAGAACCGACACATTTACTGGGATATGAACCCATCAGCCCCGAACGCATGGATTTACTCAGAGTATGTTGACCGTCTGGACGAGCTGTTCGGAGACGGTGCGTGCTATGAGCATTTCACTATCCGGGACAATGCAACGATAACCCCCGAGCGGCTTGCAGAGATCGAGAGGCAGTACACCCCCGGGTCAGTCTGGCGGAAGCGAGACATTGATGGTTTACGCTGTAACGCTGAGGGCTTGATTTACCGAAATTTCGCAGATGCGGTAGTAGGCGGCATAAATCCCTACATGATCGAAGAAAACCCGAATTTCGAGCGTTTAACACGCTTTGATAAGGTTGTAGTAGGGGTGGACTTTGGCGGCAACGGCTCAAAACATGCTTTTGTTGCTACAGGTTTCCACGGGCGCACGGTTGTGGCTATGTTGTCAGAACGCCCCGAGCCGGGGAGCGTCACACAGCTTGAGGACGGCTTCATATCCTTTGTCAGAAAGACAAGGGAGATATGCAAGCGGCTTGATTATGTGTGCGCAGATAGCGCAGAGCAAGTGCTGATTGCACAGCTTAGGATTGCTTTGCAAAAGGCAGGCATTGACGTTCCGATATTCAACGCAAAGAAAATAGAGATAAACGACCGAATACGCCTTACGGATATGCTTATGTCC
>Ga0326511_10000450_pt1 | contig 35933 bp, 57 predicted proteins | sample 0_2496_0518_D_FD_203701 | JGI IMG/M metagenome (GOLD analysis project Ga0326511, IMG submission 203701) | Bovine rumen microbial communities from UC Davis, California, United States - 0_2496_0518 | ecosystem: Host-associated > Mammals > Digestive system > Stomach > Rumen | place: USA...
ACTCTCACTCTCTCAGGCGGCAATATTCAAAGTGGGGTTTCACGAAATAATGACTAAAACAGCATGGAAAAACAGAATAGTGAAGTCATGCCGTGAGGCCGGTACATTTCAGCCTTGTTTTGCGGATTCCATTGATACCTTGGCTTGGATCTTGGCACAGCGGGATGACCTTGTGCGACAGTTTGAGGATTCCGGTGGAAATGGAGTTGTTGAGCATACAAATAAGAGCGGGGCAACGAATTTTGAACAGAACCCGCTGCTCCGGATGATAAATGACTACAACCGTGATGCGCTCACCTATTGGAGAGACTTGGGGCTAACTCCAAAGGGTCTCCGGGCAATCAGTGAGGATGCCATGAAACCGGTCAAGGTTGATGCACTTGCGGAAGCCTTGAAGGGGATGGGCTTATGAAGTCATACAAGGACACTGCAATTAAATATGCAAAGAATGTTGTCAGTGGGAAGAAGATTGCAGGGCAACAGGTGATTGAGGCTTGCAGCAGGTTCCTTACTGACTTGGAGCGGGATGATTTGGAGCTCCGTACCCATGAGCCGGATGCGGTGATTGGTTTGATTGAGACTCTAATGGTGCATAAGCAGGGCGAGGATATCACTGGAAAACCGCTTGCCGGTACTCCGCTGCTCCTCCAACCTTGGCAGGTCTTTGTGATTTATGACTTGATTGGTTTCTACTGGAAGGGGACGGATGAACGGCGGTTCAAAGAAGCATTTATTATGGTTCCCCGGAAGTCAGGGAAGACCTTGCTTGCGGCGGGACTCGCTTGGGGGCTTGCCCTCCTGGAAAGAAAATCCGGCTCCAGCATATATATCACGGCGGCATCATTGAAGCAGGCCATGCAGAGCTTTGAGGATATCCTCTACACGATCCGGCACAAGGGCATGGATGCTCAATTCCGCATCCGTGACAATAACATGGAGCACTCAATATACAAGAGTTTTGAGGACGGTGGGAGCTTAAGGATTGAGGCCCTCGCCTCCAACCCGGATGCACAGGACTCTTTTAATTGCAATATTGCTATTGCGGATGAGATTCATGCTTTCAAAAAGGCGGCACAGTATAACCGCTTTAAGGAAGCCATGAAAGCCTACACCAACAAGCTAATGATTGGCATAACTACCGCCGGGGACAATATGAACTCATTTTGCTACCGCCGGTTGGAGTATGCGAGAAAAGTGCTTAACGGCACGGTGCAGGATGATAGCCTATTTTGCTTTGTGGCTTGCGCTGATCAGGACGAAAACGGGGATGTGGACTACACGAACCCGGTGCAACATGAGAAAGCCAATCCATCCTATGGAGTGACGATCCGGCCCGAGGATCTGATCAACGAAGCACTCCAAGCGCAGAATGATCCGCAGCAGAGGAAGGACTTCTTAAGCCGGTCTCTGAATGTCTACACAACCGCAATGAAAGCCTATTTTAACATTGAGGAGTTTCGGGCATCGGATAATAAATACTCTTGGAAGCTTGAGGAACTCGCCAAGCTGCCGATCAAGTGGTACGGAGGTGCAGACCTCTCCAAGATGCATGACCTCACTGCCGCCGCACTCTTTGGACATTATGACAAGGAGAATGTGGACATTGTTATTACTCATGCATTCTTTCCGGTGGTCAATGCGGCGAAGAAAGCGGATGAGGATGGAATACCTCTCTTTGGATGGGCTGATGATGGATGGTTAACTATGAGCAACACACCAACCGTGGAAGTGGCTGATGTTGTGCGGTGGTTTATTTTCATGCGGGACATGGGATTCAAAATCCAAGAAATAGGGCATGACCGGAAATTTGCAAGAGAATACTTTGTGGAAATGAAAAAAGCAAAGTTTAACATTGTTGACCAACCGCAATACTATTATCTCAAGTCCGAGGGCTTCCGGCACATAGAAAAGGCCGCAAAGGATAAACGGCTTTATTATTTGCACTCCGAGGCTTATGAGTATTGCGTGCAGAATGTCAGGGCAATTGAGAAGTCTGATGACATGATACAGTTTGAAAAGATCCAGGCAGAGCAGAGGATTGACCTTTTTGATGCATCTGTTTTTGCCTGTGTCAGATATCTCAACAATATCGAGAAGAACACCAAGAAATCGTGGTGGAGTTAGGAGGAAGTAAGAGCGTGGGACTCTTTGGAAAGAAAAAACAGAAAAGAAGTGCCGTGGGGCTTTGGCTATCCTCTGATGGGGGTTGTCCGGAGGGATATACACGGCTGTCCGACAATCCCGAGGTGGTGACAGCTTGCCGCCGGATTGCTGAACTCGTTGGAATGCTGACAATCCACATCATGGAGAACACGGAGAGCGGAGACAAGCGGATTGTTAATGAGCTTTCCGCAAAGCTGGATATCAACCCAAATCCTGCAATGACTAGGAAGACATTTATTGAAGCTTGTGTGATGAACCTTTTACTCTATGGAGATGGAAATTCCATTGTAAAGGTCAACACGAGCAATGGGTATCTTGGTTCCCTCGTTCCGGTTGCCGCTTCCAGAGTGGCACTTAACCCGATTGGGTATGATGATTACTCCGTGACGATTGACGGACGGAATTACAACAAGGATGATGTGCTTCACTTCCGGATCAACGCAGATCCTTCCTACCTTTGGAAGGGCAGGGGCTTCCGCATCCTGCTGACCGACATTGTGAAGAATCTCAAGCAGGCACAGAAGACGGAGCAAGCCTTTTTCAGGTCCGAGTACAAGCCCAACCTCATTGTGAAGGTGGATGCCATGACGGATGAGTTTTCTAGCATGGAAGGGCGGGAGAAATTACGTCAGGACTACCTTAAGACCGCACAGGCCGGTGAGCCGTGGATTATTCCGGCAGAACTCTTCCAGGTGGAGCAGATCAAGCCTCTCTCCCTCGCTGATCTCGCCATGAAAGACACGGTTGTACTTGATAAACAGACAGTTGCGGCAATCCTTGGAATACCGGCCTTTGTCCTTGGAGTTGGGGCATACTCCCAAAAAGAGTGGAACAATTTTGTTAATACGCAGCTCAAGAGCATTGTGATGGGTATGCAGCAGGAAATGACACGGAAGCTGATTATCTCTCCAAAGTGGTATGTGAGATTTAATATCATGTCACTTTTAGATTGGGACCTCCAGACTATTTCCAGTGTGTTCTGTGCGCTCGGTGACAGAGGATATGTAGATGGCAACGAGGTAAGGGATAAGCTTGGCTTGAGCCCGAGAGAGGGATTGGATGAGCTGAAAGTGTTGGAAAACTACATACCAGTGGACATGAGCGCACTCCAGAAGAAGCTGATACAGGAGGATGGAAATGAATAGAGAGAACCGGCAGCTAAGAACTGCCCTGACAGAGTTTAATACGAGAGAAGACGGCGAAGACCTTACCATTGAGGGCTATTTTGCCGTATTCAATAGCAACTATGACTTAGGCATGGGAATGTCCGAGAGCATTGCTCCGGGGGCTTTTACGAGCTCTCTGGCAGGTGATATCCGTGCTCTGATTAACCATGACACCACGCTTGTACTTGGCAGGACCTCAGCACACACGTTTGAGATCCGGCAGGATGAGCACGGCCTTTGGGGGAAAATCAGGATCAATCCGAACGATCAGGATGCAATGAACCTTTATGCCCGTGTGAAGCGTGGAGATGTTAACCAGTGTTCCATTGGATTCAACATCATCAGCGAGGAAACCGATTACCGAGAGGATGGTAGTGTTCATTGGACGATTAAGGATATTGAGCTTTTTGAGTGCTCTGCTTGTACATTTCCGGCATACGAAGAGACCGCAATCTCCGCAAGGGCTCGAGACCTGGAAGAGATAAACAAGCGGCGTTTGGAGTCATGGAAAGCAGAAATGCACAAAAAGTTAGAAGGAGGTGCCGAATAATGGCATTGAGAAGTCTGATGAAGGGCAAGGAGCTCCGCACTGCTCAGAAGTCTCTGGAAGAGGCAAGAGCAAAGATGGAAGCACTTAAGACCCGAGAGGCAGAGCTTGCACAGAGCATTGAAGAGGCCGAGACAGAGGACGAACGTGCAACCGTGCAGGAGGCAGTTGATGCTTTTGAGACAGAGAGAGCTGAGGTTGAAAAGGCTGTTACTGATCTTGAGGCAGAAGTTGACAAGCTTGAGAGAGAGCTTGCAGAAATTGAGAATACTCCGGCAGAGGCCAAGACAGAGGAACCGGAGAAGAGAGCGGCAGAACCGCAGAAGGAGACAAGAACCATGATGAAGAGATGGAAAGAGATGAACTATGAGGAGCGCACAGCATTTGTGCAGCGGGATGAGATGCAGGCTTTCCTTGGAGAGATCCGGACAGCAATTTCAGAGAAGAGAGCTATCACCAATGCAGGATACCTTGTACCTCGTGTACTGCTTGGCCTGCTGAAAGAGTCCATTGAGGACTATTCCAAGCTTTACAACCGTGTATTTGTTCGTCAGGTACCGGGTGAGGGCCGTGTTGTTATCGAGGGTGCAATCCCTGAGGCAGTATGGACCGAGGCTTGTGCAAACCTCAATGAGCTTGACCTGAGCTTTACAAAGGTTGAGGTTGATGGCTACAAGGTAGGTGGATATTTCAAGGTTTGCAATGCTACCTTGGAAGATTCTGATGTTGACCTTGCTTCCGAGCTGATCAGCGCACTTGGACAGGCTATCGGCCTTGCACTGGATGCCGCAATCGTTTTCGGTACTGGAACCAAGATGCCTACCGGTATTGTTACCGCTCTTAAGGCTGTTACAAGTACACCGAATGTGGTTTCTCATGCTAACACCGTTACAGGAAAGTCTCTGATTGAGGCCCTGATTGATGATGCTGCAAAGATCACAAGCAAGTATGGTTCTGACCTGATCTGGATCATGAACAAGAAGACTTGGCTCAAGATCAAGAAGAACATGATGAACGTGGATGCAAATGGTCTGTATGTTGCAGGCAATCAGCTCCCGATTATCGGCGGTGATATCATCGAGCTTGGTTTCATGCCGGATGATGTAATCGTTGGTGGTTATGCGGATCTGTACCTTCTTGCAGAACGTGCAGGAACCAAGATCGGAACCTCCGAGCACGCATTCTGGGTAGCTGATCAGACCGGATTCAAGGGCACTGCTCGTTATGATGGTAAGGTTCTGGATACCAATGGCTTTGTTGCAATCGGTATCAATGGCGCTGATGGGGATGATATGGCTCATACCTTCCCGCAGGACGGTGCAAATTTATAACAAGTCTCACGGTAGAAGCCGCACCCGCTGAGACTGACTTTTGGGGCACCCTTGCATCTGAGATGCAGGATGACGTTGAAGTTAGCGGCAATGCTATCACAGGTACACTGATCAAGCAGACCTCCGGACAGATTGTCACGGATTGGGGAGCAGGCTATTTTATTGGACTCAAATTTACTCCCGACTCGGATGCCACCACAACCAAGGTTGGTCTTGTCCCGTCTTCCGGTTCCGGAATGGTTGCGCTTGATTCGGACAATCTTGCCATGTTCAAACTCACGGATATCACCAAGCAGAGGCTTAAGGTTGTATCCATGAGAACAGGCGAGGAGCGTACATGGTTCTTTAACCTTGATGGGCTTACCCTGTCGGACAGTTAGGAGGTGCCACATGGTAGTTGTAACGAGTGATTATGCAGGGAGCAAGCCTGTTGTTAAGAAGCCGGCTCCCGCTGCAACAGAAACCAAGAAGACAAAGAAAAGCGGTAAATAATGGAGGTTTAGGCCATGTCTGATACATCACTATTGGCAATGCTCAAGATTGATCTTGGGATATCAACAACTGTATATGATGAAAGGCTTGGTCTTTTCCTTACTTCCGCACAGGCAGAGATCTCCGGGAAGGGTTATACCTTTTCGGAGACTCTGACCATCAAAGAAAAACAGATCATTGTGCGCTATGCGGGATGGAAGTACAAGGTTTCCAGAGGTGCCGATTCTCCGGCAATGCCGGATGATATCAGATATTGCATCCATGACATGGTATGCGGTCAGAAGATGGGCGGTGATTCAAGTGTTTGACTCCGTAATTAAGCTTATTTCCAAGACCATGAGCAGGAATGCAGTTGGTGCTAATGTGGAGACAGAGACGGAGAGGGAAGTGTTTTGCTCCGTGGACTACGTTGGAAGGGCTGACTTTTACCAGGCGGCACAGGCTGGGCTTGACCTCTCCCTTGTCTTTATCACTCATCCGTCAAATTATGCGGGTGAAAAAGAGATTGAGTATGAGGGCAAGCGGTACGCAGTGACCCGCACCTATCAGAAGGATCTGGAAACCATGGAACTCTATGCTGGAGAAAAGGTGGGATTGTATGGATCTGACGAAAGCAGTTAACGAAATACTGTTAAAGTATGTGGATGATTGCGAGATTGCTCTGCTTGGAGTTGAGGAGGCTGTTGCAAATGAGGCTGTGAAAAAGCTCAATGCGACATCTCCGTACAATCCAAAGTCAAAAGGGCATAAAGGCAGACACTACAACAAGGATTGGTATGTGGATTCCAAGAACAAAAAGCATTATAACCACTACATAATTGCTAACCGTCAATACCAGCTCACTCACTTGCTGGAAAAAGGGCATAATATTGTCAGCGGCGGGAGAGTAGTTGGACATTCCAAAGCAGAACCGCATATCAAAGCCGTGGAAGAGTGGGCCAAGAATGAGGTTGTGGCAAGGGCAGAGCTCTATCTTGGAATGCACAAGAAGAGTGACCGGCAGTTGGTTATAAAGACCGGAGGTGGATCATGACACAAGCCGAATTTGTTGAGCAACTCGAGACAACCGGGCTCCCGGTGTTTTATATGTATGCTCCCAAAGGAACCGCAGTACCTTTTATTGCCTACACTTGGGACTCTGACAACTTTGGAGCAGATAGCAAAGTTTACCAGCGCATAGCACAAGTTACTGTCGAGCACTATCATGCAGCTTATGATGATGGCTCGGCTCTGATCAATGTTTTCAACGAGAATGATCTGTTTTGGAATGTCGAGCGGTCATTCTCGGCAGACCAAAAGACATATATTGACATTTATACAATGGAGGTTTTGGAAAATGGCGAATAAAGTAAAATTCGGCCTTAAAAATGTGCACTATGCCGTTGTAACAGAGACAACGGATGCACAGACCGGCGCTATCACATCCACATATACCACTCCCAAAGCTTGGAAGGGTGCAGTAAGCATCACCATGGACCCGAGCGGCGAGAGCTCACCGTTCTATGCGGATGACTCTGTTTTTTATGATGTGCCCGTGAACAACGGATACACCGGGACTCTTGAGATTGCAGATGTTCCGGAGGATGTTGAGACGGATGTTTTCGGCTACACAAAGGATGCTACTTCCGGGATTGTAGTGGAAAAGTCCACAAGCACAAGAAAATATATTGCCCTGCTCTTTGAGTTCATGGGTGATGCAGAGAAACGGAGATTTTGTTTCTACCGTTGCATGCTCCAGAGACCGAGCGTGGCATCATCCACCACAAACGAGACCGTCGAGGTGGGAACGGACTCTCTTGCAATCACAGTATCTCCGAGACCGGATGACAACGTGATCAAGGCGAGGGCATATGAGTCTGACGCAGCTTATGCTAATTGGTACACAGCAGTACCTACCGCAGCTTAATAAAACAACGAGCCGGGGAATTGACAAGCCCCGGCTTTTCTTTGAATAAAGGGGAAAAATCATGAGAAAAACAATCGAATTATCAAATGGAGCAGTGACCTTGGAAAGCAATGCAGCAACTCCGCTGATTGCCAAGAGGATCTTTGGAATTGATTATTTTGCATACTTCCAGAACGCAGACGGCGGCGAGCTTGAAGACTCCACAACAAATCTGATGAAGCTCACCTTTGTCATGGCAAAGCAGGCAGAGATATCCGCACGGATCTCCGGAGCATCCGAACAGCTCAATGAGTTGTTTAAGCTCAAGGAAGAGGATTTTGTTGCCTGGAGCATGGGGATTGAGTTTAACGAGATGGCGTCTGACCTGCTCCCGTTTGCAATGCAGGTGTGGGCCGGAAATAATGAAGCAACCTCCACACCAAAAAACCCTCAAGGCCGACAGTAAGGCCCTTTACTGTTGGACTCCTGATGTTAAGGGCAAAAAATCTCGGGTTATCCCTCGAGGAACTCTGCTACCTCACCATTGGAGAGATAGTGGATATGTGTATTGAACAGGGAAATGACCATGAAGAGTGGGAATATAAGCCTACTCAAGAAGATATAGATAAGCTGATGAGGTGACAGAATGGCATCTGGAACAATAAAAGGGATCACAATTGAGATAGAGGGCAAGACTTCCGGGCTTGTAAAGTCTCTTGGAGATGTCAATAAGTCACTCTCACTCACACAGAAGAGCCTTAAGACCGTAGATCAGGCACTCAAACTTGACCCGGGTAACATTGACACGATACGGAAAAAGCAGGAGATCCTTGCTACCGCAATCGAGCAGACCAAGGAAAAGCTTGAACTGGAGAAAAAGGCCGCTGAGGATGCAGCAAAGGCACTCCAGGATGGAACAATAACCAAGAGCCAATATGATGCTTTGCAGGCAGAGGTTGCCAAGACCGCCGCAGAGATGAACAAGCTGGAGAAAGAAGCGGTTGATACAGACAAGGCTCTGGATAAGACCGCAGAGACAAAGCGGTTTGATAAGCTCAAGGGTGCTCTGAGCAAGGTCGGAGATGGTCTTAGGATTGCAGGACAAGCCGCCGGCACGATTGTCGCAGGTGCAACCGCTGCCGCTGGAGCATTGATCAAGGTTACATCCGGAGCCGCAGAGACCGCTGATGAAATCGACAAAATGTCGCAGAAAATCGGCATCTCCAAAAAGGCTTATCAGGAATGGGCCTATGTGATGGGGCAGAACGGAATGGATGTTGATATTCTCCAAACCGGAATGAAAACCCTTAACACGCAGATTCTTAAGACTCAGAGTGCAACGGATAAGAGCAAGACTTCCCTTGGAAAGCTCGGCATTGCTGTCACGGACTCAACCGGAAAGCTCCGGTCACAAGAGGATATTCTCTATGACACCATCACAGCCCTTGCCGGGATGGATGAGGGTGCGGATCGTGCAAAGCTTGCGCAGGAACTCCTTGGAAAGAGCGGGTCCGAACTTGCCCCGCTGCTCAATCAGGGCTCAGGAGCAATCCAGGACTTAACAAAGAGAGCGCATGACCTTGGACTCATTATGAGTGATGAGGCGGTGGATGCAGGAGTTAAGCTTGGGGACACCATGGATGATGTTAAAAAGTCATTCAAGGCTCTTGCTACTAACCTTGGAAGCTCCCTGATGCCGGTGGTGCAGAAATTCTCTGACAAGATTTTGGAGTTTATGCCCCGGTTTCAATCTCTTTTTGACAAGATTGGCCCGGCACTAACAGACTTCCTTGACCGAATGCTTCCAGTGTTATTTGACCTTGGAGAGCAACTCCTGCCGCCAATTTTCGACCTCATTGAGGCAATTACTCCGGTATTGACGGAAATTGTGAGCGCAATCCTCCCGGTAGTGGCTGAATTGCTTAACACCATCATGCCGGTGCTTACAGACCTTGTGAAGTCGATATTACCAATCCTCGTGACACTGATTGAGGCTGTCAGTCCGATCCTCAAGGCAGTTGTGGATATCCTTAAGCCGCTGCTTGACCTCGTAATGAATCTGATTAAGCCGCTTTTGGATTTGGTCAACAATATCCTTAAGCCTCTCACTGATCTGTTCAAAGGTGTTGGAGATGCGTTGAGCACCGTTCTCGGACCTGCAATTGACCTTGTTGGAGGACTCCTCAACAATCTGCTCGGGCCAGCATTTGAGGCTATCGGTGGAATTGTGGATACAGTATGCAGTGTTGTCTTTGGAAGTTGGGAAGATTTAGGTGAGAAGTTGAAAGGATTGTGGGAAGGTCTCAAGAGTTTTGCATCAAAGATCTGGAAAGAGATCTCCAGCATGGCAGATGCAGCGGTTGAGGCTGTCCTTGGAGCAATTGATGATTCGCAGACCGCCCTTGCAAAGGGTGTCAATGAGACCTATGCAAGGCTCGGGACAACGGAAGCAGAGGTCGAAGCAAAGAAAGCGCAGAACCGTGCAAAATTAGAAGAGCGAACAAGAGCGCAGACAAGAACTACCTCCGGGATGCCGAGTAATATCAACATCAATATCGGGTCCCAGAAGGTTGACACGGTGGTTGCAACGGCGGGTAGATCAAATGCGAACCGGACAGGAGGTCACTAATGTTATCCAATTATCCTATCTATTTTGACAATACGGAACTCACAATAAGGCGGGTTCAGTGGAGCAGAGGATACGATAACCTCGAAAATGTCTCCGAGACGGAAGCAGGAACGGATGATGTTGAGGTGATCCGTAAGGGCAAGACGGTCATTGGAGCAGCATTCAACTGCTCTGACCGCTGGGCCTCCATCCTGTCTGCTTTTAATGATCAGCAGAACATCCAGGTGCGGTTTTACGATATTAAAACAAAGGACTATGTGACGCTTAAGATGCGCATGGAAGACCTGAACATTGATGAGGTGCAGGATTCCGACAGAGTAAGCGGCACAAATGGATTGTATATCGTGTCTTTTAATTTAGTGGAGTTTTAGTATGTATGATGTTAGTCAGAAATACATAAATGCGATAAGAGAGCCAAGCCGCATCCGGAGGATCAGCGGTCACATTGGAAGTGTTGCGTTTGATGATGAGAATATCATTGGTGGAACACTTGTGATTGACAATGCCTGCTCTGAAGGTACGGAGGTCAAGATTGGTTCCGTGTATGTCGGACAGCTCCAATGCGTGTTCACAGGGATAGATCTGACGGGAGAATGGTATGGGAAGACCATTACTCTTTCTGAGGGTCTCCTTGTGGATGAGGATGAGTGGGAATATGTACCGCTTGGAACCTTTGTTGTGGAAGAGGCAAACCATTTTGAGGATGGTATTCATGTCACGGCTTATGACGGAATGCAGAAATTCGAGAAGACATTTCCAGTGAGTCAAACATCCGGCACACCCTACGAGCTCCTGACACTCTGTTGTAATGAGTGCGGTGTGACACTTGCAAAGACGGAGGAAGAGATTGAGGCTCTCCCGAATGGTGATAAGGCTTTTGTGCTGTTTGGCGAAAATGATGTTGAGACCTACCGGGACTTGATACATTGGGTAACGCAGACCATGGGATGCTTTGCCACCATGACAAGGGATGGAAAGTTAGATGTAAGGATGTATGGTGGGACAACGGTTGACTCCATCGGGATCACGGAGCGGTGGAGAGGTGCATCGTTCAGTGATTTTGTGACGAGGTACACCGGAGTGTCGGTTGTCCAAATCGACAAAGAGACCACGGTTTACAAGGGCTTGGAGGTTGATGACGGGTTAACGTACAACCTTGGCTCAAATCCCTTACTCCAGAATATCGTGCTTGATGAAATCTTGGGGAATATCCTCACGGCACTTGCAAATATCCGTTATACCCCATTTTCCGTGGATAAGGCCGGCAATCCTGCCTATGACCTTGGAGACCAAGTAGAGTTTCCCGGAGGGCTTGGCAGAGGGGTCACAGGATGCATTATGGCCTATGATTACACCTATCATGCGGCCTATACGATACAGGGGTTTGGAAGTAACCCGGCTTTGGCTAATGCCAAGAGCAAGACCGACAAGCAGATAGCCGGTCTGATGTCCCGGACGAACTCGCAGGAGACACAGTATTATACCTTTACCAATGCCGGGGAGCTTGTCATCGGAGAGACGGACAAGGAGATTATTCATATCCGGTTTGGATCATCCAAGAGCACCACGAGTATTTTCCAAGCGGAAATCCTCTGTGATGTGCAATCCGGGGAAGACACCGAGACAGTGATTGCCAATGTGAAGTATATCCTCAATGGGAATGAGCTGTTGTATAAGCCCGTGGAAACGTGGATAGACGGAGACCATTTGCTCCATCTGTTGTACTTTTTCCCGATTGACAGCGCACAGATAAATAACTTGAGTGTTCGGATGAATGCCGAGGGTGGAACAATTACGATCCCGGCGGCGAGTATCCAAGCTTGCATTTACGGACAAGGGCTTGCGGCATCTGATAAGTGGGATGGCTACATTGAGGCAGAGGACAACATTGTTGAGGTTGGCTTTGGAACTGCCGGACAGAGTGTTGACCCGATCACAGGCGAAGTCACAACGAACCTCATCGAGCCGCTTGTTCTGGAATTTTCCGAGCAGATACACGAAGTCGAGTTTGCTACTACTCCCGATGTGGTTATGCCGTTTGGAGCAGAGGTTTATATCAATAAGTATCCTCTTCGCACAAAGACATGGGGCGAAGTGAAAGAAATGACTTGGGAAGAGGGTGGAATATATGATGCAACCACCCTCAAGCGTTACGGTTGGTAAGGAGGTTTTATGAATTACACCGAGAATTTAACATTAGGCTTGCCGGAATACGGAGAAGATGCAGATGTGGCAGACCTCAATAGAAATAGTGGTATCTTGGATGCGTACTGCTACAACACCCGACAGATAGAGTGTGAGCCTTATGACTCCACCAAAACCTATATGTCTGGAGACTTGGCAATCCATAATGAGGTGATATACGAGTGCAATACGGACAACACCACAGGAGCATGGGATGATAGCAAGTGGGATAGCACTACCCTTGCGGAACAGATAGCCAAAGCCAAGCAGAGCGGTGGAGGGCAAGTGACGAAAGAGGCAAGCGGCAACCCCATCGAGCTGACGGATGCGGCGAGTGCTCCGATGGTTAAGTGCGTGACAGAGATACAAGGCTCACAGGACTTGCACGGTTATGATAAGCCGTGGGTAGGGGGAGCAGGGAAGAATAAACTTCCTATGACGGTTAGTGGGATTAAGAGTAATAACACGAGTGGTACATGGAGCGGTAATGCTTACACTATAAATGGAGTAACTTTTACAGTAGAAACGGATGGTGATGATAATGTTACGGGCATAAAGGTTAATAATTCAACAGTCCCGACAGGAATAACTTATTTTGACCTTGTTGATACATTTGATAGTACAACTTATGCAGGAATGATTTTTAGTGGACTGCCATCAAATACCCCAACGGGTTTCACAATAAGAGCTTCAGCGAATAACCGTGTATCATTACAAGAGTTTTATCCGGGTGATATACCAATAGTTGATAATGGAAATGGTCTAAAATTAGCTATACGATTATCAACGAATGTTATTGCTAATAATGTCGAGATAGTACCCATGATCCGTCTTGCCACCGTCACCGACCCGACCTTTGCCCCCTACTCCAACATCTGCCCCATAACGGCATATACGGAGGGGGAGATTGAGGTGAGGGGGAAGAACCTCGCACCATCATCACCTATTGCCCGTGGTCAGTATGTGGATGGAGCTTTTCAGAATAATAACAATCGAATTTGCTCCGACTATATAAATATACTTCCCAATGTTATATACACGGCAAGTATTGATAGGAGCAATACAGAAAATCTTGCTTTTATAAATTACGCTTATTTTGACAAGAATAAGATATACTTGGGAGATAGAGCAACAAACGGAGAATCGGCTTTTAGTGGTGACAAAGTACATACATTTTTCGTTTCTAATGCTCAAGCGGCTTACATCCGTTTAACAATTAGAGCATATAGCAGTCCCGACCTTAATATAAGCGATAAAACATTAGACAATGCACAGTTAATGTTTGAGAAAGGCTCTACCGCCACTACCTACGAACCCTACACTGCCACCACCCACACCACCACCTACCCCTCTGCTATATATAGAGGGAGTGAGGATGTGGTGAATGGAGAAGTGGAAAATTTGTCAGAGGTGTATAGTTTCACTGGAAATGAAACGATAGAGCAGGCCAGTGGAAATCCTTTTGTATTTGATATAGTAGCTCCTGCTCCGTTCAACATCAGCATCGGCGAAGATATAGCGAGACCGTGGTCTCACTTTGTCGGTGTAAATTACAAAGCGGCCGCTCATATGTTAGACGGAGAAGCACGACAGTTTACACGGTCGGGAGTTACAACATATTTTAGCTTTTGCAATCATAATTTATCAAGTGTTTCCGATTGCGCTACATGGTTGGCACAGCAAGCGGCAAACGGAACACCTGTGCAACTTGTGCCAAAGAAAAACCCCACCACCTCATCCGTCACCCCCACCAACCTACCCATCCGCACCCTCTCCGGCTACAACCACATAGAGAGTACAACGGGAGATATGGAGGTGGAGTATATCACATCAGAGTATCAGCCGTTGGTGGATTTGATACAGAGTAGCAAGCATGTGTATAGCACACAGGAACAGATTGTGGGAACGTGGATTGATGGGAGTACGCTATATGAAAAGACGATCAAAAAGCAGAACATTTCCAGTACGTCAAGCTCGACTGTACTTATCCCGAGTTCTGAATTGACAGGGATGAATATCATTGAAATCGGCGGTAGCTATGTGAGCAGAACGTCAAATTCCATCTACGCTATCAATACCTATATCAATTCCAGCACAATAACTGCCACATGGCTTGCGGAAGATAATATATATTATCAGCTCTACTGGGGAGTGGCTGATACCTACGATGCATATGTCACTATCCGCTACACCAAAACCACCACACGCTCATTAAGTGCCCCTGTGACCTCACAGAAAGCCCAAATTGAGCCTTTAACCGATAAGACCGAAGAAGTACCCACCGAAGAAGAAAAAGCCGTAAATGAGGAGGAAAACACAAATGAAAATCGTTAGATTAAAACCTCTCAAACTCTCCAATGCAGTACGGGCAAAAGACTCAATCAAGTCCACGCCTGTCTCCAACACTCCAAAGCCCATGAAAATCCACGGACACACTACGATCATTCTCACGGATGGAGACGGAAATGAAGAAATCCACGAGGACGATAACATGATGACCTCGGCTCTGGAGGAATACTTTGCAAACTGTGGGTTTCTGAATTATCCCAATAACGATCAGAATAACATGGTACAGGAACTCCTTGGAGGTATCATGGGCTTTGATACGGCTTTGAGTGAAACTGTTGATGCAAGCGGTCACACACTGACGAAAGTACCAGCAGGAGTTAACATGACCTTCAATGGCTCCATTCTGAATACAACCCTTGCAAGCGGTGTGACAGAAATTGGAACCTACGTTGCAGACCAAAGTGGTTGGAAGGATGATGGCTCTTTTGTGCAGACTTATGACTTTTCAATGGAGCAGGGCAACGGAACAATAGCTTGTGTATGTTTGTGCGGAAAGAACTACGGTTATGCCGGTGAGGGTAACAAGGCATCCGGACAGAGACTTTCCACCAAGTACAGTATCTCCAACCTTTGTGGAACGGTTACGGCTCATAGTGGTATTCCCGGATATGTTTTCAATGTCGATCTGGAAGGAAGTACAGTGCATTCCTTCAGCATTGAGACCGTGGATGGAGTAAAGAAAGGTTTTCTCCGTCAGTACAGACTTCCAATAAGCATTATTAACGTGAAGGGAACACGCACAGCGCCTATTAAACTTTCCGAGGTGGAGGTGACTCTGGATGACCAAATCAAGAGTGCTAACCTGCTTACGCAGAGCCTTGGAGACAAACTTGTACTTTGGAATATCCATATACAACATGGCGGCCCGAAGTGGGGCACGAATTGGACGCAGTACATCTGGGAGCTTACACCGGACGGAACACTGACGAAAGAAACCATTGAGAATACCTCTGGAAGTAGTGATTTGTATGGCTTGCAGGCGGCTATTTTTGATGGCGACTATGTTTTCTTTGTAACAGCATACGGTTATGGTGAGGCTTTTGTCAATGATGTTACCGTTGATAGTCGCAAAGTTTACATTTTGAAACGCTCCACAGGGGCAATAACCACGATAGATAACCCAAGCGGAGTGTCAGCCCATGGAGGTCAATATGGGAGTTGGACACAGGCACGGCACCTTGCCGGGTGGCTCTTATATCACAGCACCGGTGATGGCAGGATTGTCACTTATGGAGATAATTATTCCATGATGGTAGATGCGGTTGCGGAAAACCCGACTACACACGTTGCCGGAGTTGTTTATCCTACAAACGCTTCCAATGCAACTATTGGAAATCTCGAACCGGTTGATAAGCTAATTCGTCACGTTGGAGCAAACCTCTATCGTGACCAAGGCTACATAGCAACAATCAATAATCTGTCCACGCCTGTAGTGAAGGACAACACGAGAACCATGCGTGTTATCTACCGTTTGACGTTTGAGGAGGAAGAGTGATGGAATGGGTTACAAACGTGTCTCTTGTCCTCGCTCTTGCACTTTCAGCTTTCAATCTGTGGGATAAGTTAGATGCAAAGAAAAAAGCCTTAAAAGAGCCCACAAAGGCTCTGGAGAACCGAATTGCAATACTTGAAAGGACGGTGAACTACGAAATGGTAGAACGCTTCAAGCAGTACGATTCTCACTTTGACCGGGATTTACGGCGGTTGGAAAGCATTGAAGAAGGTAACAGAGTCACACAGAAAGTCCTTTTGGCTCTTGTATCCCATGCCCTTGATGGAAATGACATTGAAGGCTTGAAGGATGCCAAGAAGGATATGGAGCAGTATTTGATTAACAGATAGGAGGATTTTTATGGATACAAAATGGTGGAAAGCAGCAGGAATTAGAGCACTCAAAACGATTTGCCAAACCGCAGTATCTATGCTCACGATTGGACAGGCCGTTCTCGATGTGAACTGGGTCAACGTTTTATCTGTTTCGGCGGTTGCCGGGGTGATCTCCATGCTCACATCTATTGCAGGATTGCCGGAGGTGGATAATGAGTAGACTATATGACAGATATGCTGACGGCCTGGAACCGCTACAATGTCTCCTCACAAACTCCAAGTGGTACCGGGAAGACCATGATACAATGGTTCCAAGGGGGTTGCTCCTCCATGATACGTCAGCCGATAACATTTTCCTCCACAGATACGTTATGCCGGCTGATGATGACCCCAACAAGGACAAGCTCATTGAGATCCTTGGAAAGAATCCCTACAACAACGATTGGAACCACGGCGGAAAAGACAAGGATGCCGGAGTGAGCGCTTTCGTTGGAGCTATTGCAGATGGTAAAACCGTCACTTCCATACAATCAGGAGCATGGAACAAGGAGCAGTGGGGTTGTGGCTCGGGGCGGTTTGGAAGTCTGAACAAGACCCACATTCAGTGGGAGATATGTCAGGACAACAAGAAGGATGTGCTCTACTTCAAGGACGTTTATGAGGAAAGCATTCAGCTCGCCGCCATGCTCTGCAAGCTCTACAACATTGACCCTCATGCCACATTTGAGTATAAGGGATACAAAATCCCTACCATTTGTTGCCATTGGGATGCGTTTCTGATCGGGTGGAACGGCATACGGATTGGAAAGACCGGCTGCAAGGGTGGTTTTGGCTCCGGTCACACAGACATTTACGATTGGGATGCCATGTATGACTTTATGGGGCTTTCCATGAAAGAAATCTATGGAGACCCCTACAAGATCAACCCCTATGACAACCCCGTCTTCAACCGCATTCGTGACGATATAGCAAAAGCCATGATTGACCCGGTAAAACAGACAGGATGGGTCAAGAATAACGGCAAATGGTACTACTATGACACGGATGGGAAGATGGTCAAGGCTGATTGGATCAAATATGCTAATCAGTGGTATTATCTCGGGGATGACGGGGTGATGCTTACCGGGTGGCAGGAGATCAACGGCAAGAGGTATTATCTCTATGCTGACGGGCACATGGCCTCCAGTGAATGGGTTGACGGATATTGGCTCAATTGCAATGGTCCACAGATCTATCCGCACAAGGGTGCCTGGAAAGAGAACCAAAAAGGCAAATGGTGGGAAGATGCATCCGGTTGGTTCCCATTTAGTCAGGATCAACGGATTGATGGCAAGGTTTACAACTTTAATTCCAGAGGGTATCTGATATAGGCTATATGGGCTTTTACCCCTTTGGCATATATGGCAGGCAGCGGGATTGTGCGTGAGGCATGGTTCCGCTGCTTTTTTTTGTTTTGGTAGGGGCATGGTAGGGGCAAAAATTCCAAAAAGAGGGGCAAAATTGCACATTTTCGTCATTCCCTTGGAGTGTAGCAAAATGCCTACAAACGGCTAAAAACAGACGTTTTTGCACTTTTGTTCCTGTTACTTCCTTATTATATGTAAAGTCGTATCAACTACACACTTTCCTTTGTTTTTGGGGCTTCCCGAGGTTTCGAGGGGCATAAAAGTGGCAAAAAAAGAGACCGGATGCATGGTGGTGGGTGAGCATCCGGTCCTCAGGGGGGTGTAGACAAACCTTGTCTGACAACTATTATATCACAAGATCCGGATGGATGCCATTACGCATTCATCCTTTTCTTTTTGCTTTTCGGTCACATGGTAATAGACCCGCCTTGTGATCTCGGTGCCGTTGTGCCCGATCCTCCGTGCTATGGCTTCCAAGGTCATGCCTTGCTCTGCAAGGAGTGCAACATGCGTGTGCCGGAGCATGTGTGGGTGGACTCCATGAGGGTGCAGCAGGAGCCGGTAATACCGCTCACGGTAGTATCCTCCAGTGTGAGCATAAAATAGGGTCTTGGGCCGGATGCCGTAGGCCATTATGTCAATCTGTCTCCAATGGAGGAACTCATTGAGCATCTCCCGAAGCTCCGGTTGGATAAACACCTGACGGATGGAGCTGCTATTCTTTGGAGTGGTGACTTGGTGGGAGTTTTCATAGAAACTCTTGTTGATGGTGATGTATTTGTCCCCTATGTCCTCCGGAAGTAGTGCCAATGCCTCTCCGATCCGGCACCCGGTAAGGGCAAGGAAGCGGGTGAGGTAATACGGGATATCATGCAAATGGTCCAGGAGGTCTTGGAGCTTGTCTGCTTCCAGGTAAAGCTCCTCCGGGCTCTTCTCAGCTTTGATCTCCTTAAGGGGCTTGATGTTCCGCATGGGATTTTCCGTGAGGTATTCCATATCCACACACCACGAGCAAAAGGTGCGCATGGCCCGGATACAGCGGTTTATGGTCTGTGGCGGTTTCTCGGCTTTGAAAAATGCCCTACGGAGCATGGCGGCACTCAGCTCTCCAAGTTTCGGATCTCCAAGGAGCAGGTAGGCATTTTTGAATTGATTGCGCAGGTCAATGATGGTGGATGCCTTGCAATCCGTTTTTAGGCTCAAATAGTCCTCTACCGCCTCTTTTAAGCGCATTTCTGTAATGGGCTGGGTATTTTCCCGGCTCTTCTCTAAAAGTCGCTCTGTGGCCCTTCTACGGGCTTGTGGAGTGTCCTTTTCCAAAGGGACAGATACACGTTTGGTTGTCCCGTTCACCTTGATCCGGTCTACCAGACGGAGACCGGTTTTGGTTTTTTCTATCCACATATACTCACTCCTCCTTTTTGGCTTTTATGAATTTGGCAAATGCCAAAACACTATCCATCTGGACAAGTGTCATGTCCCTCGATATTAGGTCCATATCCATGACGAAATTGGCATTGCTGACATCTGTTCCGCTGAGAGCATTAACAGTAAAGTCGGGTTTAAATTTCGGCTCTTCCATAGGAACATCAAAACCCATTAGCCACATTGGGTTAACGTGCAGGACATTTGCTAATTTTGCAGCGGTTTTGTTCTTTGGAGCAAACAATCCATGCAGATATTGAGAGATTGAAGATTCGGACACGGATGATTTATCGGACAGCTCTTTTGCTGTCATTTTGTTTTTGTTCATGGCTTCCAAGAGTCTCTTTGCTGTTTCTGGGTTTCTCATATGACCACCACCTTCCTTGATTTGTTCAATATTATACACAATCGACAAGAACAATTCAAGAAATTTAAGAAAGTTGTTGACAACATCAACTTCAATATGTTAAAGTACATCATGTAGGGCGCACTACAAAAACAATGAAAGGAGAAAGGGCACATGGCTTATAACAAGCTAAAAGGTCGCATTGTTGAAAAATTTGGATCTCAAACAAAGTTTGCTGCCGCCTTGGGGATGACCGAAAACACAGTATCTCGTAAGATGCAGGACAAGGTGGAATTTAGCAAGGATGACATGGTTCGATGGGCTGAGCTTCTGGAGATTGATTCATCCGAGTTTTGGGATTATTTTTTTGCAGACAGACTTTAACTTATTGAAGTTTGAGGAGGTGATATTCATGTGGGTCAGTGCACGGACACTCGCCAAAGAGTGCAATGTATCGGAGAGAACCATAAGAACTCATGTGATGCAGATGGAGCAGGACGGTTATATGGTCCGGAGCAAGATTGGCAGGCCAATGCGGATCAACAGAGAAAGCTTTTTGAGGAGGATGTTTCCAGGATGGAAAGAGGGGGAAGAGATATGCGAAAAATCAGAATAGAGAGTATCTGCCTTATTGGAGTGCTAATCTGTGCGCTCATGATCCTCGGCTCCGCAGGTGCTTACGAATGCGAGACAATCACATTTTTTGAGTTTGTATGGCAGCTCCTGACGTTCCTGCTTGGAGGCTTGGGCTTGTGCATGGTGATTTGGTGCGAGGAGACAAAGGCAGCACGAAAGGCAAAGGTGATCCACCGGACATGGTGGACTTGGTAACAAAGGAGGTAAGAAATGAAGATTACATTGAACGAAAAAAGCAGTTTTGAGATTTTGAGCACGGTTGCAAACGGGAAGACGGTTATCTGCATTGCTCCGGACAGCAGTTATGTTTCCATTGGTGACTATGTTGAGTTTGCAGCAGAGGGAGAAAAAACACTTGCAAAGGTTTTCATGACGGATAGGTATGGAGACCTTGAACGGCTGAAAAAGATTGCAGATATCCTTGGAATTAAGCCCGAGAGCATCCCGGTAATCACAAGCTTTTATGATTGCCGCAAGGTTAGGTGGGAGGAGGAGGAAGCATGAATATCTTCAATTTGAGTGACGATTATATGCAGATCCTCGGCATGATGGAAGACCCGGATCTTGATAAACAGATGCTTAAGGACACCATGGAAGGGATTGAGGGTGCGCTGGAGGATAAATTTGACAACTATGTTTTTGTTGCCAAGGAGATGCAGGCAGATATCAAGGCTCTGGAGGAAACGATTAAGGAGTTGCAGGCCCGCAAGGATTCCAAGGAGAGCAACCTTAAGAAGTTGAAGGAAATCATGACTCTTGTGATGAATACCACCGGGAAGGTCAAATTTAAGACCTCACTGCATTCCTATTGGGTGCAGAAGAATCCGGAGAGTGTGGTTATTGATACGGAAGATGTCAGGGCAATTCCAGAGGACTATCTGACATTTAAGGAGCCGGAGCCGAACAAAACGGCAATCAAGGCAGCAATCAAGGACGGAATGGACTTCCATGGATTGGCACATATTGAGCAGACGGAAGGGGTGAGGTGGAGATGACAGAAATTATATGCAAATATCGCATTCCGTTCTGTCCGATGCTGAATGATTATGTTGACGCATGCGTAAATCTCGACGGATCTGTTCACTGCTCAGGACAGTCTGATAATGGGCATATCTGTCCGCGCTATGACTACATAGCAAGTGATACCCAATGCAAGACATTAGATTATGTCTACAAGGAATTTAGTACAACGGTAAAAAGATATGAATATGACGAGGATCCATATGGTGATGGATACCTCCAGGTTGGCAAAAGGGTAATTGACCTCGCCTTTATTGATTATCTGAAAATAGGCGAAGAGGTAAAAATTGACAAGGAGGTGAATGGATGAGCAGAGTCATTGGCTTAATGGGCGAGTCCGGCAGCGGAAAAACTACCGCAATGAGGACACTCGACCCGAAAACAACATTTTACATTGATTGTGATGGTAAGGGTCTCTCTTGGAAGGGATGGAAAGAGCAGTACAATGCCAAGAACATGAACTACTGGAAAACGGATATCACGCAATCCGTTCAGAGTATGCTCGACAAGATTAGCACGGATGAGAAATTCAAGCACATCAAGGTGGTTGTCATTGATACTCTGAATGGTCTCATGGTTGCGGATGAAGTGCGCAGGATGAAGGAAAAGAACTTTGATAAGTGGATGGATCTTGCGCAGTGCATCTGGGGGCTTCTGGATCAAGCGCACAAGCTCCGGGATGATCTGACCGTGATACTCGTGTGCCACTCCCAAACACAGAAAGAGGATGACGGTTACACGTTCACCCGGATCAAGACCAGCGGGAAGAAGCTGGATAAGCTCTGTATTGAGAGCAAGCTGACAACCGTGCTCCATGCGGAGGCGAAGGATGGAGAATACATCTTCCGGACAAGGGCACGGAACTCCACTTGCAAGACTCCAATGGGAGCATTTGACACGGAAGAGATACCGAATGACATGAGCCTTGTGCTTAAGGCTCTGGAAGAATATTAAGAGGAGGACAAACAAAATGAAGGTACCGAGCTATAACAAGGAGAACAGAAAAACAAGCAACAGCTATGAGACACTCCCCAAGGGGAACTATGTGTGTAAAATCATGAAGGCCGAGGAGCACACTTCCAAGGAGGGCAAAATCTCCATCAAACTCTCATTTGATATTGCGGAGGGTGAGTATAAGGACTTTTATGCCAAGAAGTACCAGGAGGACACCCGGGAGGATAAGAAGTGGAGTCGGGATGCGGAATATTACATCTCCATTCCAACGGATGAATCCTCCGACTTTATCAAGACCAAGTATGACACGTTCTTTGCAAACCTCGAGGACTCCAACAATGGGTATGTATTCCAGGGCAATCTGGACGAGCTTAAGGGAAAGATTTTCGGTGCAATCATGTTCATCGAGCAGAATGAGTACAATGGACGGATTTATGATCATACCAAGATTTTTGACTCCAGGATTGCACAGGATGTCCGGGATGGAAAAATCCGGTTTGTTCCAAAGGACAAGATGGTGGGCGGCAGCCCTTCTGATGATTTTGTTGCAGTGGCTCCCGGATCACCCGAAGACCTTCCCTTCTGATGGATCTGTTTGACATAAACAACACCCTGAAATCGTTCAGCATCATTGTGGACACGAGGGAGCAGGAGACAAACCGAGCCAAGAGGCGGTACGAGAGCATGGGGGTGGAATATTGCCGGGGAGTGTTAGACTTTGGAGATTATACCTACAATCTGACACTCCCGGCGGGACCGCTGCATGACATTTCCAACCGGATCAAACCCAAGTGCGTTATTGAGCGGAAGCAGAACCTTGACGAGCTTGCCATGTGTTTTACCCGCTCAAGAGCCCGCTTCCAGAGGGAATTTGAAAGGGCACGAGATGCCGGGGCAAGGGTCTACCTTCTGACGGAAAATGCAAGCCTTGATATGATCCTACTCGGGCACTACCGCTCCAGGTTCAAACCTCAATCTTTCATTGCTTCTCTCCTTGCATGGTCCATCCGATACAACATGATCCCGGTCTTCTGTGATATGGAGCAATCCGGGAGGCTGATCAGGGAGATTTTGTACCGGGATGCGAAGGAACGGTTGGAAGGAGGTGAAATAAGATGCGATTGATGAAACCTATACTGACAGAAGTTGTCCTCTGTGACAGATGCAAAAAGGATGTGCAAGCGCATAATGGCTTCCCGTATGTAAGCGCGGATGGTCATGACTATTGTTATGATTGTGCGTTAATACTCGGGGTTGTTACTCCAATGGAGTATGCGGATGAGTACTTATTTGCGTTTGGTGGCTGTGATAAGGCTGAGTATTCAGATGAAAAGCTTGTCGTGTACCGGAAACGGGGCAAAGGATATTCCAAGGAAATATTTGAGGTGAATGACAATGTGGGAATACAACGATAGAGAATACATAAAGCTCTTCCGGAAGATAACAAGCTGGGAATGGTACACGGATGTAAACACGTTCAAGCTATTCCTCCATTGTCTGATTAAGGCAAATTGGAAACCGGGAAGGTGGAAGGGAATACCTTATGAGCGGGGTCAATTTTTCACATCCCTTGCATCATTGTCGAGAGAAACAGGGCTGACAATTCGACAAGCAAGAACGGCCTTAACGCACCTTAAAATGACAGGTGAAGTGACCGAATCGTTATACCCCAAGAAGCGGCTAATTACTGTGGTTTTTTTCGATAAGTACCAGGGAGAGCGACAAGATAAGCGACAAGATAATGACACGATAAGTGACAAGCAAATTGACAAGCAAGCGACAGGCAATCGACAAGCAAACGACAACAGATATAAGAATATAAAGAATAATAAAGAAGATAAGAAAAAAGATATTGCGCCGTCACCCTCTCCCGAGGGCTCGGCGGTCATAAAAAAGATTGATGCAGGTGGGCCAATGCCGGAGGGGTGGAATCAGAAGTTAGAGGACACGTTTGCGGAGAATTATGAGGTGAATTACAAAAACAATCCTGAGGAGGCAACAAGGCAGGATTGGTATGACTTCTTTGGAGGGTGGGATGAGTACAAATGAGAGGACCGTATATATTCAAGCCGGAGGATGCCGAGCGGTTTGCTCAAAGCACCGGCATAAGGCACCGGACAATTGGAAATGAGATATTTTTTGAGGAATGCCCTTATTGCCACCAGACGAAGGACAAACGGACATTTAGCATCAACCTCACCTCTGGAAAGTTTCACTGCTTCCGGGCCTCGTGCAACGTGAGCGGTAATATGCTGACCCTTGCCAAAGATTTTGACTTTTCCCTTGGACAGAATGCGGATGAATACTACAGGCCCACGAGACATTACAGGGTTTGGAAGAAGCCGGAGAAGATCGAGCCGAAGGAGTTAGCTCTTGCCTACTTGGAAAGCAGAGGAATATCTGCCGCCACTGCCAAGCGATACATGGTGACGGATAAGGATGGGAAAAAGGGTAAGGTCATTGTGTTTCCGTTCCTGGACGAACACGGAGACCTACAAATGATCAAATATCGGAACCCGGAGCCAAAGGAAGGGGAGCCCAAGGAATGGAGCGAACCGAACTGTAAGCCAATCCTGTTTGGAATGTTCCAGTGTGATCCGGATGAAAAAGTATTGATCATCACGGAGGGGCAGATGGATAGTCTATCCGTTGCGGAGGCAGGGTACACCAATGCCGTGTCCGTGCCTACCGGTGCCGGAGGGTTTACATGGGTTCCGTACTGCTGGAATTGGATTGAGCAATTCGAGCGCATCATTGTCTTTGGAGATCATGAGAAAGGGCACATCACGTTATATGCGGAGATGCTGCAACGCTGGAAGAGTAAGGTGTGGTGCGTGCGACCAGAGGACTATCTGGAGTGTAAGGATGCAAATGACATATTGCGGCTTTACGGTAAGGAGCAGATAAGGAAGTGCATACAAAATGCAGCGCAACCGCCAATCTCCAATGTCATACCGCTCTCAGAGGTGGAAGATGTGGATTTGAGCAGTATTGAAAAGCTCGGCACCGGGATCACGAAACTTGATGAAACCCTTGCCGGCGGTCTCCCATTCGGTCAGCTTGTCCTGATCACTGGAAAATCCGGAGATGGTAAGTCTACCCTTGGAAACCAGCTCATAGTTAACGCAATTGATTATGGGTACAGGGTGTTTGTCTATTCTGGAGAGCTACCAAACTTTATGTTGCGCTCTTGGATCATGCTCCAGGCAGCGGGACCGGATAACATTGAGGCGGCGAAGAAGTATGGGAACAAAGCGCAGTACAAGGTTAAGCCGGAGGCCGGAGATCTGATCCGGCAATGGTTGGAAGATATTGCATGGATTTATGACAACAATGGCATCCGTGACGAGGACGAGGAGCAGGCGGTGCTTGCAGATCTATTGGAGACAGTGATAGCCCGGTGCGGTGTCAGGGTGATCCTGTTGGACAATCTAATGACCGCTCTGGACATGGAGCCCGGCTCTGCATCCGATAAGTATGACAGGCAATCGGATTTTGTGAAGAAGCTCACACGGATTGCGGTAAGTCATCATGTGCTCATCATTTTGGTGGCACACAAGAGGAAGATGGGTAGTGGAGAGGTCAATGACACGGTGAGCGGGTCCGCTGATATTGTCAACCTTGCTTCCGTTGTTTTGAGCTACGAACGAGGGGACAAAAAGAACAAAGAGGATGAGTCCGATGATGTGCGGTATTTACGAGTGACGAAGAACCGTCTCACCGGAGAACTGCACAAGGGCATCAAGCTTGGGTTTGATTTTGGATCAAAGCGGATTTATGAGTATGCGGGTTTACCAACATGGCAGTATTCATGGGAAGCCGGGATGAAGAATGAGGAGGAGGTGCTACCTTGGGAGAGTTGAGACCATTTGAGAAGGATTCCATGGAATGGTGCTTTTTCCGGGATTTTTACAACCTTTGCCGGAAGAATTGGCACAAGGATGGAAGAGAGTTGGTTGATGTCTGTTGCGAGATTACAGGGTTGAGCAATGCCTATGTGGAGCAGTACGGCTATCCCGCTGCCGGATGGACCGTAATATTTACAAATGCCCTGATTGATAAGCTTGTGGCAGAGTGGATAAAAGGAGGTTGAGTATGTGGATGTTTTTGGTTGGGGTTATCGTTGGAGCAATTATCGGATATATGATGTGTGCCATGTGCACGGTCTCCAAGAAATGGAGTGATGACGAGGAGGAGCATGATGAATCGGACACAATGCAGTGAGTGCAAGTGGCGGTCTTGGTCCCGGAATGTCCGTGCCTGGAGTTGCAATTGGTCGGATATTCACTATCCGGAAACGTGCAAATGCAGGGTTGATGGAGAGGTAATTGACCGCCGGGGCTCTGATCCGGAAAATTGCCTGCTCTTTGAAAAGGGTAATCAGATTCGGCGAATGATTGCAAGAAAAGGAGGCACGGTCAGATATGTCGAAGTACAGAGCACCGGACGGATGCCGGACACTTTGGATGATGGTAAGCAGTGATAAATATGAATTACCGCTTATTGTGTGTGACAGTGCAGCGGAGTTGTCCAGAATCGTTGGAGTGACGGAAAACACGATATATTCGCAAGCCTCAAGGGTTAAGGCCGGGAAACAGAAGTTTTGCCACTTTGTAAAGGTGAGAGTGAATATTGATGAATGATTGGAGGTACATGATGGCAATATTGATAAAGGAGTGGAACAGGCAATGACACAGGCAGAAAAAGACATCCTGAAACTGATCAATGATTTCCACGGTGGTCATTCCCCATATACGATTTTCAGCGACTGGGTGACAATGCTGGGCCTGTCCATTTCAAACACTTGTGCATTGTTCCATGACAAAATCTGGAATGATCGGGAAGAGTGGTACAAATCACTGGCTGGGAAGTATCAGCCAAATGAAATGACACGATTCACGGAAATGAACGCATATCTGGTGGAAGCCCTGGAAGAAGAAATGGCTGACATTCTTGGCGGTGTGTTCATGCTGTCAGGAGCCGGAAACGGAAGACTGGGACAGTTCTTCACACCGTTCCATTTAAGCGAGTTATGCGCGAATCTTGGACTGGATGAAGACCGGATCAGATCGGAAGAGAAGATCACAGTGAATGAGCCTTCCACGGGTGGCGGCGGAATGATCATAGCCACAGCAAAGGTTCTGAAGGATAACGGGATCAATTACCAGAAGAAGATGGAAGTGGTGGCACAGGATCTTGACTGGCTTGGGGTATTTATGTCTTATGTCCAGTTTTCATTCTTGGGAATCAATGCCATTGTTGCCCAGGGTGACACGCTGATGGAACCATATGTCAAAGGGTATCCGGAAGCACGGGTGTTCCGGACACCGGCGAATAAGGGGGTGCTGATCTGATGGAACTGATTGATGAAATCATGATGCACATTACAGACTACTGCAATGATCCGGAGGCGGTCAGCAATGCTTTGTATGTTTGCCTTCAAGGATATTCGATCACGAAGAAGACAACGGAGCTGGCGGAGTATATCCCGGAAACGAATGAACTGCTGATTAAAAAGTTCCTGGTCGCAAAGAAGATCAAAGGATGCACACCACGGACGTTGCATTTCTACAATGCGTCAGTGACGAAGACATTGGAACGGATCGGAAAGAACGTGATTGACATCCAGACGGATGACATCCGGTTGTATATCGCTTTGCGGATTCGGGACGGGGTGTCAGCAGTTACGATCGGAAACGAGAAGCGGGCATTAAGTAGTTTTTTGACATTCTGTCACAATGAAGACATTATCCACAAAAATCCGATGCTGCCGATTGACACCATGAAACAGAAAAAGACGAAGAAAACAGCATTTAAGGACGAAGAAATCATCATGATGCGGGACCTTCTGGAAACATCCAGGGAGCGTGCAATCTTCGAATTGCTGTTAAGTACCGGATGCCGTGTGTCGGAGCTGGTAGGAATCAGACTGGATGACATTCAGCCGGATGGATCCATCGTGGTGCATGGTAAAGGTCAGAAGGACAGATATGTGTATTTGAATGCCGCTGCCAAAATTGCATTTGAAAAATATATGGCTGATAGGAAAGACAATAGTCTGTGGTTGTTTCCCAGGTGTGTTCCGGTGAAGTTCCACAAGGGTGTCAAAAAAGATGAAATGAAGCTGTGGTTCACAAAGCCGGAAATGGTGGTGGAAGATCAGGCAGCGGACAAAGGAACGATTGAACAGATTGTCCGGTCACTTGGAAGAAAGTGTGGAGTGAAGGCATATCCGCATAAGTTCCGGCGCACATGCGCCACAAATGCCCTGAAGAACGGAATGCCGGTGGAAATGGTGTCGAAGATGCTGGGGCATGACAACATCGGAACCACACAGATCTATCTGGATATAAACGATGATGACATGGCAGCGATGCACAAAAGATATGTGAGGTGATGACAATGAGAACAAAGACATATCCGGATCAGGGCATTGTGGACAGGCTGAATGAAGTCCTGACAGCACATGGATCTGATTTCACCTGGGCGAAGAATCTGGGAGTTGACCGAAAAACAGTATGGGCATATCGGCATGGAGTATCTGATATCCCTGCTACGTTGCTCTGGAAGGTGTGTAAGGTGTCCGGAGTGAGTGCGGAGTGGATCATGAACGGAGGTGCATGATGGAAATAACGATTGATGAGTTGATTGTAAGGTTCCGGAGGTTGCAGGAGGGTCACAGGGTTGATAGTGGATACAACAGAGGTGTGAGTGATTGCATCCGGGTGCTTCTGGAACTCGGTGAGGATTGCGGATGTAATGATGGATGTGGGTGTGATGGATAGGCAGGAGGTCTGGAAGCCCATTTAAGGCATTTAACCGCTTACCCTTACAATCTGTCACAAATCAATTTATCGTGGCTAAAATCGAGCCACAGAAAGCGAGAGAGGCATATACCGAATGAGTAAGCTCAAGACTTGCCCTTGGCGAAAAGTGGAGATCAAGGAGGAATGATGAAGATAAACAAAGTGCATGGAGGTGAAATATGAATGACATAGTAAATCATCCGGCGCATTATTGCACCGGGAAATATGAGTGTATTGACGTTATGACCGAGGCACTTGGAGTTGAGGCCGTCAAAAACTTCTGCAAATGCAACGCCTTCAAATATTTGTACCGCTCCAACAGGAAGAACGGATTGGAGGACATTAAGAAGGCACAGTGGTACTTAAATAAGCTGATAGAGATAGAGGAGCAGAATGGACAAAATAATTGACTACACCGGAGAGAACGGCTATCGGGGAGTGTTGTATGGTAAGACCTCTATGGCTGTCTACGATAGAAACGGAGTGGAGCATTTTCACACCGGCTCACGGGGTATAAACACTCTGGAGGAGCTGAAAGAATTTGTGGATGGGTTTGAGGAGTTTTTGGAGAGATTGGAGGAGAGATAAATGAGAGAGCCGAGCGAATATGAAGTGACGATTGAACATCTGATTAAACTTGTCCACGCATATACTGACCCTATCCGAATCCATGTTGTTATGAATGGTATGGGTAAGTTTGACGAAGTAAAGAATATGCACGATTTTGACCTTGTAGACCGACTTTTCAAAGGTTCAAGGCAGAGTGACGAGGAAATGGACAGGCTTATGAAATACTACAAGGATGTGCCTGTTTGGAATTTAACCGTCTGGGTGGATGGAACCTATATTACAGACAAAGGCCGAACAATCTCAATGGGGATCAGTGCGAACTGTCACTACTCAGACATTCGTGAGGGATGGCTTGCAGAACAGAACGATATTAGACGGGAAAAGCGCAGGGAGTACAGAAGAAGGAAGAAGGAGGAACAGTGAAACACTACGGAGACATAACCAAAATCCACGGCTATGAAGTGCCGATTGTGGATATAGTCACGGGCGGTAGCCCTTGCCAAGATTTGAGTGTTGCCGGGAAAAGGGCAGGATTGGCAGGTGAACGGTCAGGGCTGTTCATGGAACAGATTAGATTGATAAAGGAGATGCGAGAGCATGACAGAGCAAATAGAGGGGCAGATGTCGATATTCGACTACTTAAACCAAGATTCATGGTGTGGGAAAATGTTCCAGGAGCCTTCTCAAGTAACGGAGGAGCAGACTTCCAAGCCGTCCTTGAGGAAACCGCAAAAGTGGCAGAAAGGGATGCCCGCATTCCTCGACTTGAGAAATGGCCTTCAAGTGGATGCATCATGGGAAATGGGTGGAGCATTGCTTGGAGAGTACATGATGCACAGTTTTGGGGAGTACCCCAACGAAGAAAAAGGATCGCACTTGTCGCAGATTTTGGAGGTGAATGCGCCCCCGAAATACTATTTGAGCGCAAAGGCTTGTCAGGGGATATTGAGACGAGCGGAACGGAGGGGCAAGGAGCTGCCGGAGATATTGAAAAAGGCTCTAATTCGTCAAGCAAAATGGGGGTAACATACTGTTTACAAGGTAACGGCATAGACAGAGCAGACACGGCACGTTGCAACGGCAGAGGGTGGCGCGAAAATCAATCATACACACTCAACACCATAGACCGTCCGGCGGTTATGACAATGCAAGCCATAGGCCAGTATAAGGAGGGCGGGGTATGCTCCAGTCTTAAACAACGGGACTACAAAGATCACACGGACTTAGTTATAGCCTTTGATCGCGCTGCTTTCAACCAAGGACAAAATGCACAGTATGACTTTTCTGTTCAAGAGGATGTGGCACAGACGATTGTTGCGAAGGCCCGGGGTGGGGGGTATTAGCGAGACGGTTGGAGCGCTGTGTGCGAGAGACTACAAAGGAGTAGGTAACGAATATGTTGATGAACATAAAGTCATCATACAAAGCAATAGCAATCGAAAATCACCCGGCAGACAGTAGAGTACGGATAAGCACTGATGGCATGGTACAGACTCTCTCGAGCCGTATGGGAACAGGGGGGGGCAACGTGCCTATGGTTATGGAGGACGATATGGAAGAATACATTGTGAGAAGACTTACTCCCCTTGAGTGCGAAAGACTCCAAGGATACCCAGACGGTTGGACAGACATAGGGGATTGGACAGACAGCAAGGGCAAAACACACAAGGGAGAGTCAGACAGCCCACGCTATAAGGCTTTGGGGAACTCCATAGCCCTGCCGTTTTGGGAATGGATGGCAAAGCGAATGGTGGAAGTCCTGAAAGCTGACGGAGTGGAGCAGCCGACAATGGCAAGCCTGTTTGATGGGATCGGGGGCTTTCCACTCGCATATAGCCGTGCCGGGTGTGAGCCTGTTTGGGCGAGTGAGATTGAGGAGTTTCCGATTGCAGTAACAAAGATAAGGTTTTCAGAAAAGGAGGACTTATGAAAACGAAAATAAGGATTGATGTTGACTCCGGTGCGGCAAAAGATTGGATAAAAACGCACAGAGACACCAAGATTGAAGACACGCCGCTTTGGGTGCTGATCGGTTTGGGAGTGATGATTTTGGAGGAGGATAAGGCATGAAAGTAAAAGACATAATCGGTATGTTAAGTTACGGGCAACCGTTTGAAATCTGTGGGGCATACAGTGGAAAAACCTATCACAAGTCCTATGTGAACAGTGCAAAAAACTTGCAGAAGTACCTCGACAAGGAGGTTAACGATACACCAATCTACTCGGACATGAGGATAAGGGGATCTGATACAAACCATTGGTGTATGTCAGTAATTGTTATTTGGATGCACGATTATGACATGTGCAAGCAGAGGGAGGACGAGTGATGAGCAAACGAGCAGATAAAGAGTGGGGCGAAATGTGGAGCCGTGAAAAAGAAATGGAATGTGGTGTCGCTTTGCAGACATTAGCAAGTTGCGTATATACTCATTGGAGAAATAGGATAAATCAAGAGTGCAAAACAATAAGCGGAGAATGGATCGAGGGTGTTGGCCTTGGGAATATCCACGATCTATGGAATTTGATGTATCACGATATGAAAGCACTTTATACTTTGGAACAGCTTGTAAACAATCATTACAAGGCGTTAGGGGTTGAGCCACAGGAAAGCGAGGATAAGGCATGACGAGAGAAGAAGCAATAGAAAATCTGAAAGGCTGTGTTTGTGGCTATGAAGTCGACAAAGACGGAAAGCCGAATGGAAATGTCACGGCAGACTTAACAGAGGAAACGATTGATATGGCAATCAAAGCACTTGAGCAGAGGTGGATTCCTGTGAGTGAGAGGTTGCCGGGAGATATAAAGCCCGTAATTGTCACATGGAAAAACAACGATCCGAAATCATATTATCAGTACATCGTTGGAAAACATTACATCGGAACGGCACATTTCAAGAATGGCAAATGGTTTTGGTATTCGAGTGTAACAGAAGATTTGCTTGCCGAGTATGGCAAATGCGATTCGGAAGAATTTGACGAAGCCATAGAGGTTATAGCATGGATGCCATTACCAAAGCCATATAAGGCAGAAAGCGAGGAAGTATGACAAGAGAAGAAGCAATAAAAGGTCTTACATCACTTTTAGAAGTGCGAAGAAGATGGGATGATATGCAGACAATGAAAGACGAGATAGAATGTCTTGAAATGGCAATCAAGGCCCTTGAGAAGGAAGCTGTGCTTGACAAGATAAGAGCCGAGATTGTGCATTTGCATGATTGGGCATTTAGCCGTGAGGAAATATTAAGGATTATCGACAAGTACATGGCAGAAAGCGAGGAAGTATGGAACCAACAGAAAAACAAGTTAAATACGCCAAGTATTTAGCACAAAGGATGTGTGTTGAACTACCTAAAGAGAATACAAAACAGGCATATTCGGATTTTATATCAAAGTGGAAACCTGTTGTAAAACATGAGGATGATGGAATGAATGAACCAGATGCGTGGCAGATGCAGTATGAATAGACAGAAAGCGAGGTGCGGGATGCAAATAGTAATTGATATAGATGAAAATTTGTACACAAGACTTTTTGACAATGGCGAGACTAATGCAGTGGATATGCTAAAAGCATGTGTTGCTATCAGAAACGGTACACCTCTCTCGAAAGGGCATGGGCGGTTGATTGATGCTGATGCTTTTATTGCAAAGATGGAAGATGCGTCTAAAAGACAGAAGTACAAAAAATTATCGATTGATGATTGTCTGACGGTTGATGATGTATTCAAGGCAGTTATTGGGTCACTGCAAAATAAAGGGCTTGCAAATGGTGATGCACCAACAATCATAGAAGCAGATAAGGCAGAAAGTGATAAGGAGAGTGCTAACAATGACACTTGATGAAGCTAAAGAGGAAATACCTACGTTTGAAATGTATGTAAAGATAAGTTGCGATAATTGTATAGCTAATGATGCTTACTGCCCTTCTTATTGTTGCGAATTAGAAAAAGCATCGAGAATCCCGTTTGAAATAATCCAAGAAAAGTATGCTCAGTATGATGGAGATTTATGCAAGGTATTTAGATACATCAAGAATACAAAGAGGAGGTAAGGATATGACGATTGACGAAGCAATCAAACACGCAGAGGAAGTAGCAGAAGAACAAGAAAGTAATGCACATGTGCATAAAAATATGATGGTGTTTAGACAAAACATCAAACATAATATCCTAGCAAAACTTCACGAAGAATCAATGAATGTATGTATCGAATGTGCCGAAGAACACAGACAGCTTGCAGAGTGGCTGAAAGAGTTAAAGCGGTTAAGAGAGCAGGCCAATGTTCCCGACAAAAATGTCGGGGACTTAATCAGCAGGCAGGATGCGATAAATGCGCTTTGGAAGGCGTTATACGAATATGAGGACAAGACAGAAAAGCAGTTTATAGAGTCGGATGAATTGAACGTTGCTGACTGGATAGAACATCGCATATTCGTCCAGAACATGAGCGATATTGACCGACAGACTATTCTTTCATTGCCATCCGAACAGCCCGAAAAACGCACGGAAGAACGCACGAAAACGCACGCGTGCGATTGTATCAGCAGACAGGCGGCGATTGATGCACTGAGCCATATGATGGATACAGACGGTTTTCGGGATGGTTGGGCTGTAAGTAGAGCAAATGTCGATTGTATGCTTAGATACCTTCCATCTGTCGAGCCGGAGAGAAAGACGGGGAAGTGGATAAAGGTTGTAAATCCCGATACAAATGAGTGGACAGGCGGGTTCAAATGCTCTGAATGTGATAGAGGTTGCGTACAAATGAGCATGAACTTTTGTGCTAACTGTGGTGCACCGATGGAGGTGGACGGATGAAATGTAACACTTGTAAATATGCCATAATGGACTATGAAACATATTACGGAACTACACGCAAGGAATGGTTTGCTACCGAATGCACAAAGGACATGGACATGGATGAACCGGATTGCGAGGAGTATGAGGAGGTGAGAGATGGATACTACATGGAGTGAGACTTATCTCAATGCTGTCCGGTCACGGTGGGTAATGGTCAACTACTACTCCGAACGGATCAAGCAGCTTGAGACCCAACTGACATCTCTTGGTGGATCATCCCTTGGAGAGCGGGTGCAATCCTCACCAACGCATGATGCTCTGGAGAGACGAGTGTTGGATTTTATTGACGAAGAGGAGCGGATCATGCTTAAGCTCTGTGACCTGCTTGGAGAAGCTAACGCACAACAGGACGAAGCCATGGAGCGGATCAGCACACTTAAAGAGGGACACCGTAAGGACTTCCTGATTGAATACTATGTTAAGCGCAAGAGCATCAAGACAATTGCGGATGTATTCGAGCACAGTGACATAGGATCAACCCGGAACCTCAAGCTCAAGGCCCTGGAATACTTTGAGACCATGGCAGACCGAAATGGTTGGAAAAAATAAAAAGGTATGATAGAAGTACACGCCAAAATGTGATAATGTATATGTGTGAAAAAACGTTCAAGTAACAAACCCATTTTGCTTGTACCTTAACACCTTCTTAATCAAGGGAGCCGGGCTGACCATCCGGCTCTCTGCTATTTTTATTATGCTATACGATACAAAACGCTGGGAACTTAAGAGAGAGGCAATCTTGCGGCGTGATAAATACCAATGCCAAGAGTGTAAGAGATATGGGAAGATCCGTCTTGGAAAGCATGTCCATCATGTCTATCCTCGGGAACTCTACCCGGAATATCAGTGGTCAGCCTGGAATCTCATTACCTTATGCCAAGAGTGTCACAATTCCATGCACGATAGAGACACCCACGAACTATCAACCAAAGGCGAACAGCTTAAGCGGAGGATTGCAAAGAAGTATGGAGTGGAGAACAGGGTTTCCGGATAAGGCAGGATGGTATGATTGCAAAGTGGGTGGTGAAGAACTCCGGTTGTGCTTCCGGTTCTGTCCGACTTGTGGTACTTACGTTTGGCAGGATCTGAACGGAGTCAAGATTGATTCAGAAGTCCAGTGGCTCACTGACAGCCACTCGATATATCCATAAGTTGCTCCTTTGTTACTCGGAGTCGGACACTCCATCCGGCTCCTTCCTTTGGCGCTACTCGCTCATGCGCAAACATAATTTTATATCGGACCGGTACAGAAGAGTCGCTGTGCCGGTCTTCTTTATGCGTGGAATTGTGCGACAACGTACCCCGCCAGGGTCACGTTATCTGACAATTTAAGATGGACCAA
>Ga0326511_10000451_pt1 | contig 35901 bp, 30 predicted proteins | sample 0_2496_0518_D_FD_203701 | JGI IMG/M metagenome (GOLD analysis project Ga0326511, IMG submission 203701) | Bovine rumen microbial communities from UC Davis, California, United States - 0_2496_0518 | ecosystem: Host-associated > Mammals > Digestive system > Stomach > Rumen | place: USA...
GCATTCGTACCGGATAACGTACACACCTGCTGAGTATTACCGAGAATAACTTTAGTCAGCTGAGAACAGTTTTGGAACGCACAGGTCCCAATCGACGTTGCAACAGGGAGCGATACCTCAGTCAGCTGAGAACAGCTGTAGAACGCATTGTTTCCAATCGACGTTATAAGCGGGAACGATATTTCAGTCAGCCGAGAGCAATTCCGGAACGCATTGTTTTCAATCGACGTTGCAGCAGGGAACGATACCTCAGTCAGCTTAGAACAACTGAAGAACGCACTGGTCCCAATCGACGTTGCAACAGGGAACGATGCTTTAGTCAGCTGAGAGCAACCATTGAACACACTGTTGCCAATAGACGTTACGTTGGAGAACAATGCTTCAGTCAACTGAGAGCAACCATTGAACGCACTGACACCAATCGACGTCGCAACGGGGAAAGAAATATCAGTCAGCTGAGAGCAACCAGTGAACGCACTGTCACCAATAGACGTTACGTTGGGGAACGATGCTTCAGTCAGCTGAGAGCAGTTTTGGAATGCACTCTCACCAATCGACGTTACAATATCATTCTCAATGCTGGGTATAGTCCGTTTAATGAACACTCTGGTTAAGCTGCCCGCATACCTGAACACCGCTTCATATGTCGTGTTCCCAGTAATCGGTCCAAGCGCGGGGCTCCATCTGTTATCGAACACATATTCCTCTCCTCTGGTAGATACCGGAGTCGTTCCGCCGTATATCGGTGTGGTTCCATAGGGAATATTCTGTTGAGTATACAGAGTTGTATTTCCATCAGCGCTGGACAGCTTAAAGGTAGCAGTATAGGTTCTAACAGTGAAATCGAAGGCCGCATAAATATTTCTGTCAGCAGTGACATGACGTTTCGCCTGGCTGCTGATTGTGTCGCTTTCGGGAGTCAGCGACCAGCCAACAAAGTTACCAAAAGTATACTGAGCCGTGTCAGAAGGCTTCGTCGGCGTCTCATTCCACGTTCCGTTTCCACCATTTTGAATCGTTTCGGTATACAGAAGCGTTGTGCCGTAGAAGTCGTAATACTTCAGATAGCTGACAAGAGAATCGTACGTAATCGTTACGTCGGAATACCGCCCATCAAGTGCCGCCATTTCGGCACCGGTGGCAGATGGAACATGAACGCTACCGAATACCTGTGCGGTCACCGTGTTGTTGCCGTTCTGGTCCAGACCACGCATGGTGTCGAGCTTATCATAGAGATCCGCCAGATCGGAAAGATTGTCCATTTCCCAATGGAAGTTATAAAGCCTTACACGGGAACCTTCCGCCATATGTTCGACAATTTCAAGCGTGTCTATAGTATCCGGAACATTTTCAAGCCGCAGAGTTGTAATATTGCTGAAATCCGGACAGGCGAAATCTGTAATCCGGGTCTGGTTCAGAATAGTCAGGTTGGTTATGGTTTCCGGCAAGTGCAGCACCTTGACAGTACCGCCATTCGGAAGACTGACGCCGGTAATTGCGGTATTGTCAAAATATACATTCTCGAGCGCAACGCAGCCGGTCAGATCAACAGGTTGGGCAAGGCTGGTACAATTACGGACATCAATCGTCTGAAGAAGCGTATTGTTGCCAAGATGCAATTCTGTCAGATTGCTGTTCTCATAATTGCTGCCATTGTCGCCGATCTTGAGGGTCTGAAGCTTGATTGCTCTGCTGAAATCAGCGAAGCCGACCTTCAGTCCGGAAAGGTCTCCGACGGAAGCCAGCTGAGAGCAGGAATAAATATAAATTTCGGTATCGTTGACATTGTCAAGCGGATTGATAAGAGTTGCCGGTACGTTCCGGGTTCCGCGCTGAGAAACGAGATAGGAACCATATTTCACCGCCGGATAAATATCAGCATAAGGAACAACCGTGATGTCGGCTTTCGCATAGCCACGCAGCTGAATGACATCCGTAAGCGCGTCGCCGGCATTATATTTGCTGTCAATATACCGGAAACGGTTATACATCCACCATTTACGCTGCTGCTCCTTGCTACCCTGAAGCATTCCAAGATAGGACGCATCGTTTTCGTCGATCAGCGGATCAAGGTACTTGTACTGTGCGTCCTCGTTGAAAATGGCTTCCGGCCATTTATGCTGATGAGCTTCGAACATGCTTTCCACTTTCTCAAAGGAAATTGAATTGTCAGAACGAAGCTCCTGATACATGGCTTTCAGTTCTGGCCCGAAGGCATCTCTCAGATTGCACCAGAGAACAGAATCCTGTCCGTTGAATACATCCGCGCTGCCGACCGTATCCGTATCTTCAAGATTATAGGAGAAAGCCAGGGAGCCTTCGTTATTAATGCCCAAAGCAGTATCGAAGTCGTAAGGCAGGATGCACCATTTATCGCCCCCGAGTCTGGACGGGAAAGCGTTTTTAGCCCGGCTGTCGACCATCAGGAACAGTTCGGTAAACAGATAATAGAAAAGAACTGAATCCAGTTCCATATGATCTTCCAGCTCATGACGGAACTTGGCAAGCCGATATTCTGCGCTGTCGGTAGTATATGTCGTCGAAACCGTTTCCCCGTCGGCTTCATCAGTGTAGGTCACAGATTCCGGAAGAGCGTTCTCCGTCGCCTGCGTGCGGTCTGTGGAGACCAGCCACGCCGCAAGCGCGTAGAGATTCGTCGCGTCTGTATTATCTTCAGGATACCGCCCTTCGAAATCGTTCAGCCAGTCGCTGGTCGCGTAATCCGCTGACTTCCAAAGAACACGATTGCTGGTGTTGTTCTTGATTTCCCAGGACTCATCGCCTTCCTGGAACCCGAATACTTCCTCGGTTCCCTTATCGTTGTTGAAATTGTACTTCCCGAGGAAAGTCGTGTTGACCCCGTTGTTATGGAAAATAACAATCGGGAATCCGTCAATACCCTGACGCACCTTCGCATTTGTTTTCTGATAAGGCGTCTTATAGGGGCAGGCTTCGTTGTACAAACGCGCAAGTTCAACGTTGTTGGCGCCTTCGGACGAAGCGACGTCCGCCTTGAAAGTGAAAGTCTTTACGGGAATGGCATCGCTATTCATGGCGTACTTTGACACTGTGTTTCCGCCGCTCACAAAACCGTTCTGGAACTTGATTTTGTAGTTCTTTCGGGCATAATACTGCGAGGAAGTACCCTGAACATCAATCTGCGCGTTTTCAAAGGTAAACGATTTGCTCGCATCAAGCGGATCGACATATTCTCCGGTTACGATAAGCTTGTTCCCCTTGTAGGTTGGCAAAGCGCCGTTCAGAATAAGATACGGCAGATCATTCGGAAGTTTCGCTATCACGATATTTCCGTACTCATCGAAAATATCATTATGCTCAAACGTGTTGATAAAGTCGTAGCCGTTCTGCTTGTCGGCAATCCAGTTGTTCAGTACCTGGAAACGGGTAAGAGCGTGATCGTAGACGCGGATATTGAAAATATCCAGCGTGGCGTCGTCTCCGCCAAGGGTAATATTGACCGGTTCGATCTGAGAGAAATCGTCATTATCCGGATACTGGATGGTTCCGGATACGATGCCGTTGATATAGACCAGAATCAGACGCTGCTCGGAACGGTTTTGAATTACGAAGGACAGCCTTACATGCTCGTCATCTTTGAACTGCGTATAAATAGACCGCTGCTCGGAAGCAAAGAACACATTCTGCGAAGAAATCAAAAGTCCCCGTCCTCCGGACACACAGGAGACGATCGGTGTATCGTAATTCCGGACATTGCTTGTGGCAAACTCAAACTCGATGGTTCTGCCGGAAGCACGGAAATCTTCCTCAAAGATTTTGAACGGAATCACAACGCGGGCATCGCCGCTAAGGCGAAGTGAGGTAACACCGTTCGCATCCTGCTGCCAGCCATCCGATGTAAAATCAACCCCGGTCATCTGAGCCTGAATCGTATTATAATTCCAGATCTCAGGATGCTCCTCATTGTTGCTGCGGCCTTCCGCGCTGAGATACAGCATGAGTCCTTCTGTTTCGGCGTCAACGTCGACGCTCGTCGCATTCACGGTGAATGAAACAGGCTTTTCCGTCGAGCCGGCAACAAATTTAACGACAGCACTTCCCGCGGAAGCCGCCCGATAGGAATACTGCTGCACATCCCGCCCGACGGTCAGCGTTGTTTTCAGTACGTCATTCTCATAGATAGAAACTTCGCACTGCGGGGACTGCGGGTCGTATACCTGATAAGGAATCGCGGTCGTATAATACTGATTGACGCTCGCTTCGTGGAACTGCACGGCAATAATGGGATCGGTGCTGCTTTCAACGGCATAGATGTATTCATAATACAGATGATTGGACGACACTGTCTCGTTATTGATTTCCGATGTAAACCAGCATTCGATACTGTGCGTCCCATGCGTCTGAACAGGAATGGGATATGTCAGCTGATGATTTGAAACCGTCGTGGATATAGTTTCCTGTTCCGTTCCGTCAAGCTTAAAATGCATCACTTTGGACACATTTCCGATCGGCGTGTACGGGAACTGGAAAGCTGAAGTATAGACGGAAGAAGAATCGAAACTGGAGGTCAGCGAAATCATGACGCAATTAATTGTAAATATAATTGTGCGTGTTTTTCCGTAAGCATCCTGTACGCTTAAGCTTACGCTGTTTCCGCCGCTTGAAAGATACGGACCAACATCGACGGTCACGTTCCCCTGCGTCACGTTCAGCGTTTCGCGCACGGAACGGTTTACAGTGATTTTCATCGTTCCATTTCCGGTCGGAACATCGTCAATGGTCGAAGCCCAGCTCACCGTAAGCGGGCAGGACGAACCGAGGCGGAGCGTCGTGGACAGCCATTCCATGCCGTTGGTCATACTCATGGTGACATTGTCAGTTCCTCCGCTTCCGCTTCCGCCGCCAATGATTTCAGTACGGCAGATTTCAATTCCATTTTGATCGGAAAGCACAAGATAGTTCAGGCTGTCAATTGTTTCAGTATGCATCTCCAGTCCGCTGATTCCCGCTTGAATACTCGTGCCAAGACCAATTCTGGATCCATTGCTGTTTTTGAGATAGAGCGTATTGGTATTCTCATCGAAGTCCACATCGTACCCATAATCGTTTTCCTGATTATAACGGAGCGCATTGAAAGTATCTCCGACTGTTTTGGATTCAGCGGCAGCACCGTTAACGGTGAGAGAACGGTCAACGGCAAGCGTCTCTCCTCCGGATATATTGTTTTCAAGCCACTGCTCGGTCGCGCTGGCAACAGTCGCAGCTGACGCGGCGTCGCCCCATACGGCGTTTCCATTCGCATCCGTCTGCAGAAATTTGCCGCTGACGACCCCGGAAGGAACGCTGATCTTTCCGGGATCTCCGGCTTTCCAGCAGGGCACCAGAGTATTTCCGGTCTGATACGTCAGAAGAATCGGCACTCCGGCCGGATAAGAAACGGCCATGGAGGTTTCTCCGCTGTAATGACATGGAACCGCGCCAAGATCATTAATATTCAGACTTGTGGTGCTCGCTCCGGCTATGGCAGGGACATACAAAACGGTCAGCCCATCGTAATATTCAGACAGACCTTCGATTGCTCCAGTCCACGTCCCTTCCACGCTGTCGGTAGACGAACCGACAACATAAAATATATGCGCCTGTTTATTCAGCACATCTCTGGCGACATCGTCCTTAACATTATAGACGGTGTTGTCAGCTGTCTTAATTCGGCTGATGTCTGGCATGTCCTTAATACCTCTTTTTCTCTGTTTTATTTAAAATATCCGGCTCAGCTTACGGTAACCGGTTCCGTATCTCCTGTAAAGGTCGGAGCGGACGCCGAATAAGCTGCATCTCCGGTTTTCACCGTAACGTCCACCGTCGCGATCGAATCCCCGGTTGTGTAGCCCAGCTGATACAGGCTCAGCGTTTCCCCGTCAATATTGTAATAAGTCAGGTTGTTGTCAGGAGCGGTCAGGCCCGGAGCTACGGACACGACAGTCTTGGCCACGGTCTGTTTCGTGGGATTTCGGATGGTCGCGGTGGTTCCCTGCGTGGCGACAGAAATAACCGGAGCGGAAACAGTTCCATGTGGGGTGAAGGTCCCGCTCGCCGAATCTTTATTGGCAAGAGCTCCAAGCGAGGAATTATCGCCGAGTTCATGCCATTTATTATCCACCGAGCTGAAGACAAATTCTTTCTTGCCATAGAGAACGAGATCGCCGTTTTCGGCTGTAAGCGTCGACCCATTGATCACGTAAGATGAAACAGTAGATTCGTCAGCGAGCGGCGTCGTCGTCACGCCACGAAAATGGATTCCGCCTCCGGCAATTTCCCGTGCGACGGCGTCTTTGATATCATAAATATCACCGGAAGGAAGCTTAATCTTAGAAATAGTAGACATGTTTTTCTCCTCACTTTTTGTAAAATTCAATCAGATTCATCGGCCCAGAATCAGGCATCCATCGACAACGTCGACGTCAATTGATCCTGAACCGCCGCCTTCTTTCCACTGCGGATTTCCTTCATCTCCAATCCGCAGGTAATCACCGACGTTGGCGCTTTTCGGATCGGGAATTGCCTCCACAGCCTTTCTGGCTTCTTCTGCAGCCTGGGCTGCCGTTTCCAGCCGAGCGAGCTCGTCATTCAGCGCGATAATCGCCTGGTCGATCGCGGATTCCTGTTCCGGCGTCGGGCAGCTGCAGGGAATCTCTCCCCGCGGAATAACCGGGATGATAATCTGGCATTTGGTCAGACCGAGATTTTCGCTCGCCACCCACAGCCAGGCATAGATTTCTGTTCCCTTCCGGACCAGTTCATCCGGTATTTTGACAGCGCTTTCATGCCCGACCTGAGGAGTCGTCTTTCCGTATGGATCCAGACCGAACTGGACCTCGAAATAATCCGGCAGATTTGGAAAGTCCACAAGCTCAAGATAGTGACCAGTGTCATACTGATAGATTGCTCCAAGAGGCTGGAGGGATCTTCGTTCCTCATACTGCACTGTAACAATCTTCGTGTTTTCTTCGTAATTCGGCATTTAAGTCCCCTCCTTGTTGTATACTGGACCGGAAGGGAGTTTAATTTGACTGATATCTGGCATGAATACTCACCCCGTTTAATTCTTTGGCCGCCTATCTCACCGTTCCTTGACCAAGAATCTGCCCCGTCATCTGCTGAGCCTCTCGGATCTGCTGTTCGGAAACGGGCGGTCTTGTTCGCTGAAGATAGTCGAACACCTGATTGGAATTGTATTGAATGCTGTCCGGAATATCCGGAAAATACTGTTTAACAAATGCTACGGGATTGGACATAGCCCGCATCATCATCGCCATCTTCTGCATGGGATTATTGCTGCCCTGAGGCATCATGGGACTGGCGGGCTGCGGAGCACTTGCTGGCATTCCTCCGCCAAAAAGCTGCTGATACAAAGGATTAGGCATTATTACCGCCTCCTCTGTTCATCGTCTGCGTGGAACTTCCATTTTGATTTTTCCGATTGGCCATCGTTTCACGAAGTCCGCGGATCTCAGCTTTCAGACTTTCGAGATCTTCCTTGGATGCATACTCTGCACTTGCAGCCGCGGGAGCAGCCTGTCCGCTCTGAAGCATCACATTTGGCGTCTCCGGCATTTCATAGTGCAGCTTCTGCATGGGATTCGGAATGCCCATCGGGCTCCAGCTCTTCAGATAAATCACCGTATCCGTTGAATCCCACAGCGGAATAGGCTGATTGGCCGGAAGCTCAGCTGGCTTCTGGAAAGCCTTGGCTCCGACCTCTCCTTCAACCCATTCCATAAAACGGGCCGGAGACGCAGCATAGCTCTGCTGAGGTGGCTGCTGAACCGGATAGTTCATTGTCTGAGGAATAGAAGCAATTCCCGGATAAGTTGTCGGAAAGAAATTATACGGATTGTAATAATTCGGCATAGCAATGGCTCCTTTCGCATCAGTTCATCGTATAGACCAGAAAAAGCTGGGAACTTCCTTTCCGGAATCCCAGCTGTCGTAATAATTTCCGTTAATAACAGCTACCGCATGGCTGCCGGTTCCGATAATATAGGTCCCAATCGGATACATTCGGCAAAAAATATCGACGGTTATACATTCCGGACAACTCTCAGGCAGAAGAAAAGGCGCGAATCCCATCCGGTAAAGGAACTTCCCCCAGACAGAATCCGCGCTTGGCATATTACATTCTTCCCGCCCGACGGCGCACAACCGGTCATAAATATCCAGCCATGGCCGGTTTGTCGCGATGGAGATCGCCCTCACAACGCAGTCCGGAACCTCTTTTTTCAGTGGATTCGGATTGCATTTGATCCACATCCGGCGTCACTTCTCTTCTGTTTCCTCTTCAGGTCCTTCAATAAAATTATATTCGTCTTTGGCGGCACTGGCGGCATCCGTCATGCCCTCACCGACAATATAAGCCACAACACCGGCCCCGGCCATAATCAAAGCCGTAATCTGCACGGCAGTGTCCTCGCCCTTGCCAAAGGCAACGAGCAGCATGGATACAAATTCCGCAATAGCAACCCAGAATTTACGACTTGTCAGTTTACGTTTCCAATCCATAAAGCAAAACCTCCTTAGCCATTTTCGGCTTCCTCATCTTCTTTGTCTTCCTTTGAATCCATCCGGGATCTCATTTGAAAATATCCAAGTGCGATTTTTTCGCTGACAGAGTTCCCGGTATAGGCCAGCACGTTCACCATCGCAATATCATCCACTCCGCGGACAATGGCTGCCATGGCCGCTCCTGAATCCGGATTCAACCATAAGGCAATCACCGACCACAGACGAATGATACCCCAAAATATCATGACAGCAGCAATCAGTTTTTTGGAGAACTGAACATACGCCTTGTTCGAAGAAGACTGTTTTTTATTCTTTGATCTGGAAGGCATACGATCTCCTCCGATGCGGTCATCTTAGTCGTCGCAAATCTCTTGTCCCTTCGCAGGGACGGGCATAAATTTTCCGTCATCAAGAAGCCGCCGATAAAGACGCAAAATATAATCGTAGCTTTCCTTGTAAACGTCATTATTGATCTTGTACTTTTGCACAAGTAACTCATACGTCTTGTTCTCGTTAATGATGTACTCGAATTCTTCTTTTGTATGCTTCCGGCTGTTGATGCAGCTGTTCGCAAAATCCAGCACCGTTTCCCGGATCAGCGCAATTCTCTGCTGATCGAAATCGCTTCTCAGATCATTCAGATCCTTCCGGATGTCGCCAGTAAGCTTTTTTCCGATCCAACCTAAAAAGGCCGTCACCGGATGAATCTTAATCGGGGCAATCTCAAACAGCGTACAGAAAACCAGAATAACCCATCCCCAGTTTCCACCGAGCCAGTCGGTCAATGGCTGCAATATTTTCTGCATCGGAATCAACCCCTTCCAACAATTGCGCCGATGATTTCCGTCTGTTTCTCGATTTCCTTCAGCGCCCGATCGATGGCCTCCCTTTCGTCGTCCGTAAAGGATCCGGTCTCATCCGCCTGCCCTTCGTATTCGATATAGTTGGACATCATATACCCGGAAGAGGTTTCATAAGTTACCTTGCACCACTGTCCAAGGTCATTTTCCACGGTCACCTTGCTTCCAACCGGAACCTTCTTAACGACCATGGCGTTCGTTGAAGTGGTTTTTCTTAAATTGACTGTATGCCCTTTGGCTCCGCTAGGCAGAACCACATATGCTTCCTGCATGACTGTTTCCCCTTTCTCTTCTGCAGAATTATCGTAGTCCACGCCTTTGAGATAAGCTACGAAATCCCACCCGTTTTTCTTTGTCAGCTCATCCCTGCAAAAGCCGTAATTCGTTCCTTTCGCATTAAGAACCCAATTTATATCATTATCCACAAGTCCGATATGGTAATAATCGTTCAGATCACCGTTAAAGGATCCGTTTCCAGGAAGAAACTTATCTGGAAGGTCATATCCTTTTTCTCCCGGCATGTGAGCTTTAAAAGCAGCCATTCCCGGTTTAGCCTCGCTGATCGGAAGCAGTTCCCCTACGATAAATTTTCGGGCAATGCTGTTCGATCCGTGAGGATAATCAATTCCCTTAAGTTCTTTGAATGCGTAATCAAATGCTCCGGAGCAGTCAACGCATCCTTTAGTTGCGCTTCCCCAGACATAAGACCAGTGCTCGATATACATTTTCTGAAAAAGTGCAATGAGCCCTTTCACCGATACCTTGGATGCCATAGCTCTCACTTCCATTTTGATTTGAATCCAGCATCATGTCGCGCTGGGCCATAAATACTCGGTCATGTATGTTTCGACGTCGTTGACGATCGACCAGAAATCGATATAGGTCCGGCTCATACCGCTTATTTCCTCGATCAGCTCCGTACTTCTCTCCATGATCCTCTGCTTTTGCTTTTCGCCTTCTTCTTCAACAACGGCCAGGCTTTCTTCAAGAGGGGGATTGCCGATCACAGATCCCGAGTATCGGCCATTTTCCGGATCCTTGTATTTCAGATGGTTTGGCTCCCACTGATAATAATTTTCACCTATGATCATGAATCTTCACCTCTGCCTCACAGATTGTCCAGATTCACAATGGCGGTGGCCATAATAGTAGCTAAAGCAATTAATCCCTGATTCATAAAATAGTTGTACATTCGCTGATATGTCTGCCGAAGGTTTCCTTTAATATCGCTGTAAGTGTAAGAACTAACTGTCATTAAAGTCTTCTGAGCTTCGGCTAAGGCCTCGATTTCGGCTTCCTTCGCATCGCCTTTTGCCGCAACGGCAGCGGCAATCTCAGCAGCTGAACCTTCCGCGATAACATCAACGGACCGGTAATTGCTTCCGTCTTTTGCATAAAGACGATTGGGTTTCCAAATATAACTTCCGGTAACGCCAAGATTGGCGAGTTCCTCCTCAAGAGTCGGAGCGTGTTCTGACATTTGCAAATCTCCTTTCTCTTAATCAGGTGCTGGCAACCGGATTGTAATAAATAACCACAATGGAAATGGAAGAAGACGGTGCCGGAGAAACAGTTAAGTCAAGCTGCCCGGAAGATGTCTGCCAGGTCAGAGTATCAACTCCGATATTTGGACCAAAATTCGGGAACAGGCAATAAGTGCTCTCGGTTATTGCAGGGTCAATATATTGAGTTCCAGTTGATCCTGACGGAATTGTAAGAGTTACGCTTTTAAGTCCCGTTCCTCGGATCGTAAGCTCATGATCGACATACCCTACAGTAGCAATTCTAGTAGCAGCGGCATCTTCTCCGGGCGTTGGCGCTGTAGGAGCGCCGGTAAAGGCCGGGCTTTGAAGAGGCGAATAGTTCTGCAACGTCGTATAAATATCGCCAGAGGTCATCAGGTTTCCGGAATTTTCAGTCGGAGTAGCGTCCACCGGAAGCGCAATGTCCCCGTTCATCGCCTGCCCGTTAGCACCTATCTTTACGCTGTTAACCGCGCCCGTGCCATCGATTCCATTCGTGCCCATTCTCGAAAGTGAATAGAGATAAATCTGTGTACCGCTCACATAAGTGATCTTTGTAATCGTCCACAAATAGTCACCTGGGGCAAGATCGCCGGGAATTGTCGTCGAGTAAGTCGTTGGCTTTTGCCCGGTATACTGCTCGGGCGTTTCTTTTTTGTAGTAAATCTGAACACCATCTTCAGCTGGAGACGGTGTGTCGATCGCCCCGGTCTGTCCGCGTTCTCCATTATTTACAAAGAACTCACCGGTAGTTCCATCTGAGTAGGTAATTACATATCTTTTCTTCAAAAGATCATTAGGGTCAACATATGTTGCATCAGGGGTGACATTTATGATTCCGCCATGTCCCTGCTCATAGACAGCATTGACCTCATTCATCCGGCTCCACAGAGCTTCGTAGGCAGCAAAGGTTGCTACCTTATACTCGGACTCGTCCTGAGGCTGAATCCAGATTTTATTCTGTGCATGCGTCGGCTGATCTTCTGAAACCTCGACAATATGATCCAGATTGGCAAGAGCATCCTGAACTGCGCTGGTGGCTTCATTGGACGCAGCAATGTTTGCTTCAATCTGCTCGGCTGCCTCGTTTGCTCTTTGCGCTGCCATATCAGCAGCTTCACCGCTGGTATATCCGTAACAGATCTCAAGTCCATCGGCAATCGCCCGGCGAACGTCTTTGCCATAGGTGGCTTCTTTAACCTGTTTAACTATTGCAGCAAATTGTGGGTTGACTGCCATGACTTTCGTCCCGTCCTTCCATTTTGATTTACTTTACGGTTTTCTTTGCTGTGGCCTTCCGGGCCGGCTTCTTCACAGGCTTGGCTGCAGCCTTCAGCTTGGTCATGGTCTTGGAATCGATCTTCCCGGTCACGGCAAGGCCATTCTTCTTCTGGAAAGCCTTCACTGCGGAAACCATTCCAATCGTGTACTTTCCATTCGGCGTGATGGTAGACCCCGCGGCCTTCAGAAGCTTCTGAGCCTCCAGCACGTCCTTATTCTCGTCGCCATATTTCAGCATGAATTTAAGCATTGACAGTTCCTCCTTTAAATTTGTCACATGGGCTTTGAAAGGCTGATGGTATAAGTGCCGTCATCTTCAGCCTTAATCGTCGATAGCCGAGTATAGCCTATATACTCGATCCTTTCGCTTCTGCTGATATTGTGTCGAATCGTATTCGTATTTTCCGGATTTCCAAGCAGAGTGGCAAGACGGCCATAGTCATATCCCGCCGATTTCACAAAAATCCAGATCTTGTTCGAAAATGTGGATTTTGAAATTCCACCTTCAATTTCTGTTCCATCTGCAAGCACAAATGTCTGTGTAAATGCTTTTGGGTAGGCCCAGTCTTCTTCCACAACAGGAATCTCAGTTTGAATTTCAGGATCGAATTCGTCCTGGCGAGTAATATCTTCGGTCATTTTTTACTCCTTTTCGGCAGTCGCGCTCTGTGAAGAGCAAAGTTCTGTCAGTTTTCGAATTTCTTCTTCAAGCTGTGCCTTTTCTTTGCTCCAGGATTCTTCCATTGTTTTTAAATTATGATCGGCTGCCTGAATACTTGCGTACATTCTACCGATCAGAATGCTTTTAGCGATGCCGGAATTATCTGCAATCTTGTCAAGATCCCGTACCATTTCGCTAAGAAGTTTCCGTATTTCGTCCATTTTTTAAACTTTTCCTTTCATGCCGGTGCCTGGCCTAAATAGCGGAGTGTAATGTTCGTGCCATCAGAGCCTTTAACGACGGTGTTTCGCCATGAAGCCTGACCAGTACCAACTGTAATATAACTATTTTTCACAGTGCCATAAGTGGTAATAAGTTGATTTGTCTGGACCAAACTCGCATCAGCTAAAGCAGCATTAACTCGATTTGACACAATTGTGTCAATAGTCGCAAATTCAGCTTCAAGATCATCAATATCGGCATGAACCGATCTCAAGTCGTTCGCGTTAACCTGTACGGCATTAACTGTTTCCGCGATCACCGTCTTAAAAGTAGCAATCTGTGCTGAAACACTCGGAAGCGGATCGCCAGCTTGCTTGAGTAACGAAAGATCATTTGCATCGATTGTTCCGTCCGGAATAACCTTTGTTGTTCCGCCTTCGATATACTGCAGGGGCTCATTCATTTGTATTAGCCACTGACCATTTTTCTTACCGACATCAACAGTGCCCTTGCCGTTGTTTCCACCGCCATTAAGTCGAGTATTTGTAACGGCTTCCTTTCCCATCTGAAGAAGCCCCGCTTCGTTTCCGGAGCTGTCCTTATTGGTCCCAACCTTAAAAACATCTTTCGGAAGATCGATCCCGGCAAGATTAGACTCTATGGCTTTCCGGTAATCTTCGGCCGTTGCGTCCTCTGGAAGCTGAACAGCGTTAACTTTGTTTACCATATCGTTTAGCTGTTCTGTGTTTTTACCTCTGAGGCTGAATGCTTTCATGGAGGCATCCATCGTAACTTTAGTCATAACATCTCTTGCTTTATCGATCATATTTGCAAGCTGAGGGTACTTGCTGAAAGCCGGGCTATTCTTAAGCCGCTCGTACCCATTATTGCCTGGATCCATCAGCGAAAGCCGAACTTTTTCGCCTTCCATCACAATGCTGGCGACATCTTGCTTCGTTTTAACCTGAGGATCATTCAGTGCTCGATAAATCATCAATTGAGATGTGTTCAGCACAGGCCGCGACATTTTCCAGTTGTATTTTTCTTGTAAGGCTTTATATTCTTCGCTATTATAATAGATTTCGTCCCACAAAAGATCCCAGGCTAGAGAATCCATCGCTTCCTGTCGCGCTTCCTGATCACGTTTCTCATTATCGCCGGTTTTTTTGTTTCCCCCGCCTTTTGCGCCTGCTCCGCCGCCTCCTCCTTTAGAAGTCGAAGCGGTGCCGTATTCAAGGTTCAAAATATCACTTGGAATTCCGGCGGTATACTTGTTCTTGTCAGGATGATGAAGATCATACTTCACGCTGAGCAAAGTCCTTCGAACAGTATTGCTACGTTTATCCGGGTTATACTCATCGAGTTCAGTCATATCTGAATGGATGGTAAGACTGATGCAATCGCCCGCGAGGTATTTTTGGACATGATCATCAACATGGTGCATGTCCACAGCCGACAGATCGTATGATGTGATTCCGCCAACATAATTATTCTTAATCCAATCGCATGCGTATTCCCACAGTTTCTCTTGAGTGTCAGCATTCTGAAATTTCTGAACCTTGTAAATGATTCCGTACTGGCTTACAGCTCTTTCATAAATGCTTTTAGTTACATATCCGTTATTCAGTTGACTCTCATTATAGACTTTCGTGATCTGCGGGACCAGAATACGATTATTGTTTCCGTGAATATCAGTACGGTATCCAGTAATGAAAACATCCTCGCCTTTGTTGGACCCAATTGGAATCACAGCTGTAAATATATTATCGACTTCACTGTTACTATTTGCGTCGATCAAATTCTGTGAAATCGCGATCGGTTGGCTGTTAGCCGTATCTTCCCGGAACCAGAGTTTGCACCAGTCAAGATAAGTTTTATTATCTCTTGCGGAATATCTTGTGCGAAAGAATCCGCCAAACTCTTTCGTAAGCGCTTCCAAAGCGTTCATGGTCTGCTCGGCGCTGTCACTTCCGAATTTGTCTTTTTTATTCTCAATCTGCTGCGCCGAAGTAATGCTGTTCGGATAAGCACCCGGAATATATCCCGGATAGATTTCTTTCCCAGAAATTCTCGCTCCGGAAATAGCGGTACCATCTGAATAGCTGGCCTCTTCCTCCATCATCTGTCGATTGTGCTCATTCAGAATCTTTTTGATATACGCGTTCAACGTGATTTCGTCTCGGGTCTCTTTCTTAGACCCCATCTGAAATGAGTCAAGAAGAAACGCCATGTCGCCTTCGCAGTGCACTTTTTTTGCACCTTTCATCGTATTATCGATGGTCAGGACTCTGCCGCGGAAGATGGTGTCTCCGTCGTATTCAACCCGCATGATCGTTCGCATCTGAGCAATCGCATGATAGTATGGATGATTCGGATAAATGGTGAATTCAAACGTTCCGGTCTTTCCGAGTTCACAGGATACAGAGGGGTCCGTCAATACATTTTCAATCTGATCCTTCTGAATCGGAATTGTATAAAGAACGGTTTCGTTTTTATTAAGTGTTCCGTTCACATAATAGTTCTTGATTGTGATCGTATACATTTACAGCCTTCCTTCCCGATCCCGGCTGTCCGTATAATCGGTGTCGAAATTGAACGGATCCCAGAGCCAATCGTCGTTTTCACCGTAAATGGAATAATTGTAAACATCCAGCACATAATTGATCGTGATGTTGCTGAAGTTTTCACCAGGCTCAAGATTTCCGACCGTGAATCTTCCCTCCCAGTACCGAGTAGGGACATCACTTAGAATCACATGCAATTTTTTGCCATGCACAAAATTCACGATTTGAGATCGGATGGATTCCCAGTATTCATGATAGTTGTCAATCACAAACTGCCAGCTTCCACTTCTGGCTCCATAAACCGGTTTCCCGGTAAGGTATTCCGTTAAGTCGACCGGGGTGCCCCGGCCGGGGATCTCTACGAAATTTGTAGATACCCCGGCTTCGGCAACCACAGGTCTGGAAGTCGGAATCAGATGCCAGTCTGTCCAGGTGTTCCGGACTTCATGTCCATCCAGAGTAGTAAAGTCAAGAGAATGCTCGCCTTCATGAATAGTGGATGAAGACATCTTAATTCCTCCTTTCCGCGTAGAACATCTTTCTGCCGATGTTAATATCGACATCGTCTGTAACGCCACCGGCGAGAACTCCGGTGTCGAGTACAAGTTTCATATTGGTAATTCCGTCGCCCATCTTCTGGATGGATTCAAGCATAGCGTCCATGCGGGCCATCATGCTTTCCGTTTCGCTTCCATTTTGAACTGCAACTGCAGGCGGCGAGTAAGATCTGGACGCCCTGGAACTGATTCCGCTTGTATCGAGCCCAACTCCATAGCTTCTTCCGAACATGCCGTCCAGAGTCTGTGCTCCGGCAGTAACGTTGCTCAGATCCAATACAGGCCGGATCGTCGGCTGAGCATCAATGTCGCTGGCCAGCAGATTGCTGATGTTCGCCAGAATGCCTCTTGCCGATTCAACGGTTCCGTTGGCCATTTCCGCACCGGCATCTGCCGCGAGCCCTGCGCTGTTCTCAATACCAATCGCCATACCTTCAGAAGCAAAAGCACCAATTCCCATGAACAGACGGCTTGGGCTATTAATGTCCAAAGCAGCTTTTGCCGATTCGTAGGCAGCCAAAGCCATCGCGACAGCAGCATCAATCACGCCAGAAGATCCAGCGTTAATTCCGCTTTTTACACCAGCTGAAATATTAAGACCGACTTCGTTGAATAACTTTGCGGTATCTTCCAGATTAATCGACGCCAGATTACTTAGCGCCTGTGTAAAAGTTGTAAAGACATCCACATTTTCTTTGTCGATATCTCCCGCTTCAGTTACAGCCTGAGAAATGGAACTCATCATGGAGACAATATAATTTACAATTGAATCCGAATTAGATCGGCCGTTTAAGGTATTTTCTGTGGTGGTGAAATTACGAAGGAACTCGTTAATATAATCAACATAGCTTCCGACGTCGCCGTAAGAGATCATCGTGCCGACTTTCGACAAAGAGGCCATCATACCAACGACCCTCTCGACTACAGTGAGAGCATTAATCATATCGTCCGCATTGGCGAACTTTCCGTTGACATTGGTTGCAAAGGTTGAGAGTCCTTCGCCAAGCCCTCCGATCTCCTTAGCAACATCGCCAAGGCCGGAATCGCGCCCACCGAAAATGGTCCCGATAATATTGCCCAAGCCACCGATTTTTGGAAGCTTCGTGCTCACCGCAGTCATGACATCAATTATACCGTCAATTGTTCCGATGGCGGCCGTTGCCTGATCTGCGTTAAAAGCTTTTTCGCCTTCCTCAGTGCCAGTGACCTTATCGCTGAAATCGCGAAGTCCCTGTCCAAGCACTTCGAGCTCAACGCCAAGGTCGCTTAATGACGGCGGGCTTCCTGTCCATATGCTTTTAATTCCGCCGGAAGGAACCGCCTCAGAAAGTTTCGTTTGAGCGTCAGTAATTTTTCCGATCACTTCAACCGCTTTATCAACAATTGTAGTAGATGCGGTTTTGCCTTCCTCGATTTCACCATCGGTGATGCCCTTGTATTCGCCTTCGCCTTTTCCAGATACCTTCATACTGAAGTCTTTCAGCCCCTGTCCAAGAGCCTCCAGATCTGCAGCAAGATCCGTCAGACTTTGCTTGTTTCCTTCCCACCAGCTTCGAATGCCGCCGATTGTCGGCAAGCTATTTGCCAGATCCGAGAAGGACTGGAGCGCTTCGGTTGCCTTCGTATAATCGATAGGCACCATTTCTCCGGAAGCTTCATCTACGACGGTTGTCGATTTTGCGAAAGCAGCAAGAGCTAATCCAAGCTGCTCAATATTTTTGCCAAAGGTTTCCATCTCATTAGGCTGAACCTGAACATCCTGATTGGTTATAAATGCAGTCAGAGCCGTTCCGATGGCCTGCCCCATATCGATGGCAACCAGTTTTTCTTTTAAACTCTTAAAGAAATCCAGACTGGCAAGGGCCTGCTCCGTTCCGGAACCAAGCTTGCTTCCAGCCTCTTCAAACATAACAAGTGCTCCGGCAAGGGCCGCGAGCTGAGATCCAAACAGCCCAAGCGCTTCTTTGGACGGCATGTTCTCCGGAATCGTGAATCCGCCGTTCTCAGTAAGGCTGTTTGAAATATCGCGAAGGAGCTTGACTGCACCTTCAACGTTCGGAGCGCCTTCCGTGTCAACATTAAGCCCGGTCGCTTCTTCCGCGCCTTTTGCATAAAGCATCATCGCGCCGCCCAGGCCGGTAAGCTGAGAAGACAGACTAGAAATATCCATCTTGGCGATGGTATCCAGATCTCCGGCACAAGCGCTGAGGTCTTTAATCACCTGAAGCGCAGAGTTATTGCTCATATCTCCAACGTTTCCAGTATGGCCTGCAAATATCTCGATGCCGGTTCCGATGTCGAACAGAGCAGTTGTGAATGCTTCACGTGAAGCAGTAAACTGTTCAAATCCGGAAAGCCCGGCCATCATTCCAGTCAGCATGGTTACAACGGTCTGCGCTTTTGTAAAAGCAGCAAGATCAACGGAGCCCATTCTTGTACTGAAATCGATCAGCATGCCGCTGGTCAATGTCAGATTTGACGCCATCTGAGTAAGAGCGGTTGCAGAAGCTGCACCAACAACGATGCCGCCGATATCGCCAAGGAGCGATACCAGCATGCCAACAACCTTCTTGGCCTTTTCGATATTCGCTTCGTTAACGGATCCCATCCGGTCGCTGAAATCACCGATCAGACCGCTGAACAGCTTCAGATTTGCGCCAAGCTTCGTGAGAGAACCGCCTATCGTATCCATGGCGAATCCGGACACGAGCGCAAATACTGCAATCAGTGCGGCAAGCGCGACAGAAAGAATCAGAATTCCCTTCAGTGCGCCGCCGATAGTAAGTCCTTGCGTGAAAACCAGAGCAAAGGAAACTGCAGTGATAAGGGCCGCCAAGCCAACAGAGAACGCAATGATTTTATCTGTCGGAACATTCTTGATTTCATTCAGAGCGATGGAGAATCCAATCATTACTGCTACAAGACCAGCAAGCAGAATCAGGCTGTGAACCGCGTCAAGAATGTCGTTATCCTTAAGAAGCGCTTTTTGGATGATAGCAAAGGATGTAATAATTCCAATAAAGTAGGAGCATGCGGTTGCGATCTGATCCCAGCTAAGCCCGGCCAAACTGCTCATGGCAAACCCAAAGGCAAGCATGACGGTGGCTAGACCAACAAGCATAACTGCAATGCCGGCGCCCTGAAGAATGTTCATATCACCCATCAGATGCGTCATCGTGGTTACAACGCCAGCAACGACCAGAAGTCCTACACCCATTTTTGCCAGGTCTTCCCATTCGATCTTAGCTAATGGAAGAAGCGCCTGCATGAGAACCCAGATACTCGCAGCAACCATTAATATGTTGCCCATCCCGGTTCCCTTCATACTCTGGGTGTTGTTAATGAACATTCCAATGACAAGCAATGTCGCAGCAAGCCCAGCGCCAAGTTTTCCAAGCTGTTCCCATTCAAGATTAGCCAGCGGCATCAACGCCTGCATAAGGATCCAAATGCTTCCGGCAACAAGAATCAGCTGCCCCATTCCAGCCCCTTTAATAAAGCTGACCTGCTTTGTGAACAGAACCAGCATCTCGAGAATGGCAAACAAGCTTACTCCCATTTTGATGAGTCCTGCCGGTTCCATGCTGGAAAGCGGGGTCAAAGCGAGAACAAGCAAACCAATTGAAATGGCAAGCGCGACAAGACTTGCGCCGCCTTTGATCTTCATGCTGCCTACTTTGTTACTGAACTCGGTCAGAATGTAAAGGATAGCAACAAGTCCAAGCCCCATCTGGAACATACCCTCAGGGCTCATGGATGCAAGAGGCTTCAATGCGAGGATCAATACGCCAATGGCGATCGCCATAGCAGCAAGAGATCCTGCCCCTTTCATGTTTTTAAGATCTTTACCGACATATTTGGCAAAGAGTCCAAGAATAGTAACAATACCGAACAGGCCAGTCAGCATCTGCATAAGCGCTTCGGGCTTCATGTTGCCCAAAGGTTTAAGCATCATGGCAAGAAGACCAATGCCAACGGAAATGCTTATAATTGCTGCTGCAATGGAGAGCATAGCGGCGCTCAACCCAGCCGCATCTTTCCAATCCTTCAGAACAAAATTCTTGATGATTAGCATGAACGCGCCAAGCGCCACCATAGCTCCGCCAAGAGCGAGGAACCCTTTCAGCAGACTTCCGGTATCCATGCTGCCTAAAACCGCCACAGATCCGGCGATTAAGGCAATACCCATAGCAATCTTCTGAACTTTGTCGCCTGTCGACTCCAGCTTATCTCCAAATTTTAACTTCAGGCCATCCTGCATGGCATCTTTTGCACCCTGGAAGAAGCCTGTCATATTATGAAACAGACCTTTTCCCTGACGGAGAACGCCGATTAATTTGAACAAGGCATAACCGCCAAGGAATGACATGATGATGCCGTACAAGTTTGTACCCTTCACAACGCCGGACATTTGAGCGAGGAATTTTCCGAAGCTGCCAATGCCGAGCATATCCTTTGCCCATGTGAAAAGATTAAACTTTTCGGCATCTCCTTTAATATTGTCGTAAAGATCAGCAAATCCACCAAATATCTTCCGAAGCCATTGCTTAGCAACGCCAAGAATGGTTTTGCTGCTTTCGTCAGCGCCATCGTCGGCGCCTTCTTCGGCGAACCCAAAGACATAGGCAATGGTGCTCTGAAGATTCTTTCCGATTCCGGGAATAATGGAGAAAATATCATCAAACAGCTTTGTGATGGCCGTTTCGAGCCTCGCGCCAAGCGATTTCAATTTGTCGCCGGTAAGATCGCCAGTGAACAAATCATTTATAATGCCGAGTAAAGTCGATACAAAATTCAGAACCGGAGCTCCGATCTTGGAAACGATTTTGCCAAGAAGAGCAAATATATCGCATACAGTCTGCCAGATCCCGGCAAAGGTTCCGGCTTCCTTGCCATTGTTAATTCCGTCAATTAGGCCGGTCGTAATAACATCAACAAAAGTATTAACTGCCGCAATCAAAGGCTCGAGAGACGCAAGAAGCCCATCGAACAGCTTCATCAGCCCGTCGCCCTCTTCTGCAGAATCTGCCATTTCGTAAACTCCGATGCCAAGGGCACTCAGAAGTTTAAGAATGGAATCCATGCTTTTGCCGAGATGATCCTGGTCAAACAGTTTGCCAAGGAAACCGGCAACATCACGAATGACTGTATATGCGAGAGCAAAAGCCGCATAAATTGCGTTTACAACATCCTGAATCTGTTCCCAACGTGACTTTTGAGATCCTTCAGCAGAAGCATTGAAGAAATCATGAATCGATGCAATGAAGTTTTTAATGTTCTTGATAGTTTGATTAATGGTGGACGCGAACCAGCCTTCTTTGGCATCCTCGTTATCCCACACAGAAAGAACTTCATCGGGGGCGAATATCTTCATCATTTCAAAGAAGCCGTTCTTGATCAGTCCGCCGATGTCCATCAGTGCATCAAGCAGACCATAGGCTCCTTCGTAGGCAATAACCTCCCCCTCGTCAGTTACTTCGCCAACAATCAGACTCCAAAGATTATCTCTTCCACCGCTGTTACCCCATATCTCAAGAATACGGTTCCTGAAACTAAGCAAATTATCCAGCGCGCCCGCGACCTTATTACAGATATTGCTGAAAAGCTCCATGCTCTCAGAAAGCTCGCCAAATATCAGGTTGTAGGTATTCATCCATCCGGTTGAGAGCTGATCTTTCCAGGCCCCAAGCACGTCCGTGAAGGTCATACATTTCTGAGCAGATTCATAAGCGGCTTCTCCAAGGTTAAACAATCCGGTCGCACGGTTCGCAACCTCAGCGGTGAACCATTTATTCTTAAGGGTTTCGTCAAAATTCTCAAGTGTGACGATTGTTTCCTTGCCAAATCCCTTTGCCGTCTTGTAAATGGTTTTACCGGTTTTGTCCGTTTCTTTCTTCAGGGTTCCGGCAGCAACAGCCGCATCAATAACGGCCTGCTTAAACTCGTCCGTCGCAAGACCAGCATTCGCAATATCTTCGACCCAATCTTTTTTCAGAACGATATCATCGTTTCCCAGCGCATCTTTAAGCGCTTGCTTCTGTTCATCAGTAGCTTCGATTAGCGGTTCGGCATCAAGATTGAAAACAACTGTAGCAAGGGTTTCATCAAAAAGCCCTTTTTCGATAAATTCATCGAAATTATCTTTTGTAATTTCAATCTGCTTGCCGTTCTTGGCCATTGTTTTGTAAACGGTGTAGCCCTCTTCATTAACTTCCTTCAGAAGTTTCTTCTGCTGAACAGCAGCGTCGATGATCTTCTGCCGATTCTCTTCTGAATCAAGATTCAGCTTTTTCCAACTTTCAGCATCGATCTTTTGATCATTGGACAGAAGCTCACGGATTTCATCACGCTGCTCTTTTGTGGTCTTCACGCCGGCGGCAATCTCGCCAGTATAATACAAGTCTTCATAGTAATAAGCCATGAAGGACTGCTGCATGACCTCCGTGTCTGCCCACTTTTTAGAAAGAGTTTCAGCAAGGTTCTGATAAGTGACTTCCACCTGCTTACCGAACTGCTTAGCGGTCATGACCTTACCATTTTCTTTGACCAGATTGCCCGTTGCAAGTCCAGCCTGAATCAGCTGTTCCTTGTATTCCTTTGTGGCCATACCGGCGTTCTCGATCGACTTCCAATCAATCTTGGTCATCGCGCCGACGCCCATTGCCTGGCTCAGGTTGTACATGGCCCGGCTGGCTTCCTGAATACCGCCGCCGGATCGTGCTGCCCAGTTGGCGATACCTTCCATCTGTTTTTCTGCAGATTCAAGATCGATGCCAACGGAAGTGAACTTTCCGATGTTGGCAGCCATATCAGTAAAGTTATAGCTTGTCTGGTCGGTGTACTGATTCAGCCGTTTCAGGACGCCGTAGACATCTCCTTCAGCTCGTCCTGTAGCGGCCATAATGGTCTGAACGCTCTTATTAAGCTTACCGAATTTATCAAAGCCCTCATTAACCTGATCGATGGTCATGCTGTTAAAGAAGGCTTTCGCTTTGGCGGCTGCACTTTCGAGCCCATGACGAACCTGGCTGAGAACGTATTCGCTCACCGTCCCCAGACCAGTGAATTTATCCGTCAGCTTTTGTAAATTCGCTGCCATCTGGTCAAAGGTCAACTTGCGCGTGGCATCACCAAAATCTTCCAGACTCTTTTCAGCTTGTTCGAAATCCAGAGCTTCTTTAAACTTCTCAAGCGATTTCTCGCTGGTAGCAATATTTTTCTCGAAGTCTTTATTATCGAATTGCATCTGGACAATTCTGGTATCCGTATTGCTTGCCATTACCTCGTGACCTCCTTCCAGCTTTCATCTGCAATTTTTTCAAAAATTGGACGCATGGCAGGATTCACAAAGTCGATTCCCTGCACGTAACTTCCATTTTGAAGTCCATGACCGTAAATCAGAAGAATGGCAATGTTCACTCCCTGGTTCTCATTGGAGTTTGTCCAGTAGAGTGTTACGGTCCCATTGCCTTCCTCGATTCCATAATTCCAACTGTCAGCAGTTTTTCCGCTGATACTTGGCGTAGCCTGTCGAAGGGCATCGACGCCCATCTTTCCATAATTCTCTAGAATATTCAAATACTCGCGCTTCAGGACACGATTGAAGAAGCGCTCGGCATTATTAAAATTGCCTTTATGCTTAATCTTAATAAGTCCCAAAGCGGTCTACCCCCGTTTTCTTATCCGCGGGAACCGCTTTTGGCCCGCCGCATCTGATTCAGTGCCCGATTTTCGGCAATAATATCTTTTCGACTCTTTTTCCTTCCGGGCTGATTCTTTTCGTCGCATACACGGATTAATGCCAGAAGCCTGTTCAAATGCCACTTCTGGCATTCCATCGGAATTCCAAGACTGATCATCCAGTAGTAAATGATTTCGCTGGTGACGATCTGGCGACTTGATTTTTTATTATCGTTTTTGAATGTCGTGGCCGTCATAGGATCATCGATATACTTGTTGACAGCATTTACATTAGCGTCTGACAAACCAAGATAAACATTCGGATCTACATTCTGGCTGATCGTCATACATCGAACATAATCCATCGTTTCCTCACGGCTTTTGGGTTGGTCAGAAAGAAACGGTTTTTTCCATCTGCTTTCCCATTTGGAAATGGAGACCAGGCTATGCTCAAGCTGCAATTCTCTTCCGTTTACCGTAATAAACCGACCACTGAGCTCATCAAACAGTTCACCAGAAGGAACAAATATCTTCAGCATAACGCTGGTCTCCTTTTCGTTTTTACTTCGTCGTATTCATGGACGTGACATTCGGCGTCAGATTTCCCTGAAGCTTTTTGGACTCTTCTTCCGCAATCTCGGCAACATCCTTAGGAACGATCCCGGTAAGGAATTCATTAAGTTCCTTCTCATCTTTGACCAGATTCATGAACAGCACGTCCCAGGCTTCGCTGACCTTGAAGAAACTGCTAAGCCTGCGACCGAACCGGTCTTCCTTAACAAACCGGCCGTCTTCAGATTTCTCGCCATAACTTTCAAGAATCAGAATATCCAGCAGATCGATCAGCCTGTCTTCATCTTTTTCCGTCATAATCTGATCGATCATGTACTGGAGACCTCCGGGAATCTTCCGGTCAAGAACGCGGAACTCCATCTTGCTCAGGTTGAAGTAAAAGTCCTTCGTAACTTCTTTTCCCTCGAAATCAGTAAAAGTAACAGTCTTCTTAACCATGTTTTTGCTCCTTTCATTTGCGAAAAAATTAAAAGCGGAGCTGCCTCACAAAAAGACAGCTCCGGGTTTCATAGAATATCAGGTCGTTGCAAGCAGTTCCGCAACCTTGTCCGGATCGGGCATGTAAGGATCTGCCGATTCCGTTCCGTACAGCGCCGCTTCCAGAGCAGCCAGACCGGTGGCAGTGGCCTTAGTGCTGTCAACGGTGATGATGCTAGTGGGCTTGCCACCGGTGACATTGACGGGCGTGGAGTCGAACTCCCAGCTCAGAGTAATCGCATCGGGGCTGTCATTGATGGTCTCATATGCCCGCTCAGAAGGAGAGCAGGTGCACCCATAAACCAGATGCAGCTTGTACCCGTAAGTGGGGGTTTCGTCGTTGCCCTGTTCGGTCCGGTAGCAAAGCCGGAAGACTTCACGAGACTGCTGCCCGATCACAGCGCCGGTGGCCAGCGAGGCTTCGCCGTTGCAGGATTCGAATTCGGGCGGATAGGTGTAAGCTTCAATCGTACCGCCAAAGGTTTCAGCAGCACGCATGGAAGCATACTTAATGTTGTCAGCCCACAGGTCGGTCTTGTCCGCGCCTTCGGGGCTCTCGGTGACAGAAGTCAGGCCGTTCCAGGCATAGCCAAGCCACTTATTGGTAGTGGCATCTTTCTTATAAAGAACGCCCTTGCTTACACCATTTTCATACTTTTTCTCACCGGTACCATCCCAGTGAAGCATCTTAGTTTCAGGCATAGTTTTTTCCTCCTGCTAAATCAGTCGTAAATTCGAAATACATAGTGATGCAATCCGTCGGATTCATAAGTCCGGGTCATCCGGCAGTAAGGAAGTCGGGCAACCGCTTCTCTTAAAGGACTGACAGGATCCCGGTCGATGACTGTCAGATCATAAGAATGCTCCACCTTATAAGGGAAGTTATTCGCATGATCAACCGGTATATCCGTCAGCTTGTACAGAATGCATGGGTACTTCAAAGTGGTGTCAGAACCAGGTTGAAAATACACCCTATTACTGCTGCTGATCCCGGTCGCAGCAACAAACGTCATCTGAAGGCGATGATGCAGATCCTGCCGTCGGCCCATTGTATACTCCTCCAATTGTCAGAAGAAGACGGGGGCGCAGGGGTTCCACATTCGTGACCTCCCAGTACGCCCCCATGTACTTCACATACTTGATGGTAAAGAAATGCTCATAAGCATAGGCATCGGCGACAATGCTGATCTGATTGTTGATCCGGAGATTATTCAGAATATCGCTTCCGGATTCCCATTTCCGGGTATTCCGCAGAACATCGCCGTAGTAGAAGTGTTCTACCATGACGTCCTCAACAATCCCTTCATGATCTCCGGTTCCTTCTCGAGGTTCTGCATAGCCTACCGGGCCATAAAACTTAGGCATCCCTTACCATTCCTTCCATTTTGAATTATTTTGTCATCAGGAATTCTCGTTGCCGCTTCCGGATTCTTCTTCCGTAACTTCTTCCTCGATGACAATCGCGCTGAAGGGCCGGACAAGAGCGCCGCTGCAGCGGGTCTCGATCAGGTACTTCTGGGCGTTGTAGTCAATATCGAAGTCCTCGAACATGTTCACAGAGCCGCCCTTATCAGCGCCAACGTTGTAGTCCTTCAGGTTACAGATGATCATCAGAGGACGATAGGTCTTGCCAGTCTCCTCATCCGTGCGAACAGTAGAGACATCCGCCATCGGAGGCACGGTGACGATGTTCTGAACACCCAGAACACTCGCAGCAACATCCTTGGTCGGATACAGGAAATGGCCGAAGCTGTCTTCCAGCAGCAGCAGATCGCCAAGCGTATCTTCAGCCACATAGGCAGTCGCGTTGCCGCTTCCCTTGTAATCCTTCCAGGCCTTGCGGACCAGCTTGATCAGAGTCTTGGCCTTCTCTTCGCCCTGCACGGGAGTGTACTGCCTACGGATGATGAAAAGCTTGTCATCATCGTTGAACACGCTGTGGATATGATCTTCGCTGATATGATCGTCAGAATCAGTCTCACGGCCATCGCCGACCAGAATCGCGCGAGCAATTTCCTCGTCCAGCATCATCCGCATTTCCTGCTTCATCCAGGCAACCACGTCGAAGTCAGTAATATCAACAACGTCGTCCCGGTTAAGCTTCTGCTTCTTGTAAATGGTCTGAGGATCGGTCGTCCGCTTCAGCAGCGTGAAGACTTCATTCTTCTTCTGCCTGCCCTTGATGTAACCCCGCGCACGAGCTTCATCTTCAGTAATATCTGCAAACAGGGTCTTGATCCGGGAGAAAGGAGTATGGGCAACCGCATTCATCACGGTGTTAACCCAGCCCATGTCCCGCTGAATGAAAGCAGGACCGCCGTTGTGCACATTCCGGTCTTCGGGGAACAGCCAGTCAATCTGATCGATGCCATACTCGGCACTGTGCTCCAGCACGGACTGCCGCAGGCTTCCCAGCCGCTTGGCATCCTTGATAAGGGTTTCCATCTGCGCATGGGTCAGGGTGTCCTGGTCGTTCGTCTCCATGGCTTCGTTATCAAAAACATTCTTTTTCATTGTGAATTCCTCTCCTTCAATATCGCTGTGAGCCGCTTCTTCTTCGGCGTCATCTTCTTCGTCTTCGTCCTCTTCTTCGGACTCTTCGGCGCTCTCCAGCGCCTGGGCTACCAGGTACTCCGTGACTTTGCGCTGCTTCTCGTTCATGGAATCGAGAACGTCCTGGACGGTTTCATCGCTGCCTTCGCCTTCTGTATCAGCATGACTGACTTCCTCGTCCTTTTCTTCCTCGTCTCCACCGTCATCGCCGCCGAGCGCCTGCGCAACCAGATACTCGACAACCTTGCGCTGCTTCTCGCTCATGGAATCCAGAACATCCTGAACGGTTTCGTCCTTGGCGGGTTCCTCTTTCTTGGGCTCTTCTTCCTTGGCGGGTTCTTCTTTTGCCGGTTTCTCTTCCGGTTCAGCATGGCTGATTTCCTTCTCAGGCTCTTCCTGCTCCAGCTTCATGCCGGACTCGAACTCGAAACCGTCCACGTCGTCGTGCCAGATCGTCGCTTCAGTCTCGCTCTCCTCGCCGTGGGACAGCATCGGAAATTCGATCTTGGCTCCCGGATTCGCACCGGCCAGAACAAGGCTCAGTTCGCGAATCACGCCGTGAATCACGTCGCCGCCGCGCTGCACCAGCTTGTTGGCATAGATGCTGAGGCTGTCAAAGTCGCCATGGCGAACGCACTCTCTGGCATGCCGTCCCATATCGGTGTTGTTCAGACTGCAATAGGCATAAACACCATCATCCCGATTTTCCAGCAGAGCATGGCCGATAACCCGAGTAGGGTCGTCGTGATTGTGCTGGTATACCAGCGGAACCGTTCGCCCGTCGTCATCTTTGAAGGCGTCTTTCCGAATGGTTCTGCCATCAGCGCACAGAAGATCGTTCTTCGTCGCCCATCCGCTGAAGTCAAACTTGTTTTTCTTCATTCTTTCTTACCCTTTCTGTATTAGTTTTCCCAAAAAGCAAAAAAAAAACCGAACTTCCATTTTGAAGTCCGGTAATTAGTTGCTTTTGGATTAAGGTATATCAGATACCTTCATGTCCGCGAGCGTTGTTTCGCTGCTTTGATCGTATCCTTCTTCTGCACCAGGTTCGACCCCCACGCCTTCACCCGGAGCCATGCCTCCTCCAGGATTAATATTGGGGTTCATCAACTGGTCAGCTCCTTGATCTTCAATCGGCTTGTATCCCATCCGCTGCCTGAGCTCGTTCTTGGTTATGACTTCTCCGGTCACAAGCTGAATACCATTAGCTGTCATGCTGTCGGCAGTAGCCAGCTTGAAGATGTCGTCGAAGTACATAATTTTCTGATGCTGAGCCCTCGCAGTTTTGGTAAGAAACTTCCGATTGAATTCATCAGAAATAGCCGATACGATCGGCTCGACTGTACGGCTGATATAGTTCCGCATCACACGCTCGTCAGCGGTGCCCTCAAAGACTTCCTTCGTCATCCCCAACTGGCTGTATAGCATGCTCGTCAGATACTCGATCTGGTCCATGAGCTTATTCTCAACCGGCCTGGAGAGCTGTGTGAACTTTTCCGTACCATCCGTATAGGCGATTCCATATTTATTACCGGTAAGCTGCGTTTCGATATCTTTACGCCGCTTCTCGGCCTCCTGTCTCCGCATCTCGGTTTTAATCGGATACGGGAGCTGCACGATCAGATCCAGCTTTCCGCTGGAAGTGGTTTCGTCAACAGCGTCCTGGAGATTTAACTTATAAATCAGCCGTTTCAGTGTCGAAATCGGCTCGTTCATAACCGCGTAAAGTGGGTTCTCAATAATGGCGACCTGTTCTTTGGGCAGAATAATATCTTCCTTATTCCCGGTTCGGTCGTTATAAAGCTGAAGCTTCACATGCCGCGGCCGCCATTCCAGAATCTTAGCCGTTCTCATAGTCTGAATATCGTAGCTTCCCGTGATACGTGGATTATACGTGGTATCCACCGGAACGGCTGCCACAACGCCTTCATCAAGCATGCTCATCACGAGATCCTGCTTGAAGGCTCTCGCAGTCTGATCGATATTGGCCTCGGTTGTTAAACAGTAGTTAAGCCCACTGTCAATTCGTTCAAGATATCGATTTTCTTTATCCAGCCGGACATGCTGAATATCTATAGCTGCACAGTCGATTCCAATCCGGGTAAAGATGCTGGCGAGAATGCTCCGTTCATTTCCGAGCCGGAGTCTCGTTCGATCCGGCCGTGTATAGCTGACGGTTCCAAGATCCGGTCTTACCCAGAGCTCCTGCTGGTCCCGCCCGGTAAAGACATTCCATGCGTGCTTGAGTCTGCTACCGAGCCCCATGGCTTCCTGTTTCATTTCGCTCAAGCCGCATCACCTCTTCTTTTTTGGTTCTTTTGCGGGTATCGTCGGCCAGTTATGGCTTTTTCTAATTCCATTACGGTTGCCGAGCCGATAGTCGTATTCTCTATTCGTTTTATTATTCCGAGCAGACGAATACCTATCAACTGCGTTTTTAATAGCATTTCGAGAATTTGTTTTAACGGCCGATCGAATCTTACTGACGGCAACTTTTGAGGCTTTTACAATAATCGGTCCGGCCTTCTTATAATTTTTTGCCATAACGGCCGCTAGAGCTGTAACTGCCGTTCCGATAAAAATATTTTTTACAGCTTCCTGAACGTTATTCTTAACAAAATTTTTGGCGTCTTTTTTCCGCTGAGACGTCATATTATTCTTGTAATTCTGCTCAGCCTGAAGCCGATTGTTTCGCCTTCGAAGTTCTTCATCAGAAAGTTCTGAAACATCTTTTGCCTTCCACTCATCGCGTTTCTTTCCGTTCTGACGTTTCTGGGCTTCCGCTCTATCGTCGCCGGTCCCTTTTGTCTTTCTGCCAGAAGCTTTCCCACTTACGCGACCATACCGTTCCTTCCCGGCAGCGGTGTAGGTTCCGTCTTCTTCCTGGAAACGCCTCTGACCCCAACGCTGGCCTTTTATGCCATAATGCCGCAGCTCAGGCGGCTGTCTTGCGCCGGTGCTTGCGAACATCTCCGATTCCCACTGCATATGAATCCCTCTCTCTTCTGCGTTATCCTCTTCTGTATCGTTTGGCCAGAAGCGTATTAAGATTGTTATGAGCACCGTGTGCTCCTTTATGTAATTGCTTCATGCTTTCTGACAAAATATCAGCAGCAATGTTGCCATACTTGGAAAACAACTGCTCTGCCATTCTCATCCGTTCATGAATCTTTTTAGCTCCATTCGGATCGCCTTCGCGAAGCCATTTATAGCCAGATTTGGTAGACTCGCCGGCCAGTCTGGCGGCGGCTTTAACTCCAGACCTTGCCGCTTTTGCAGCGAGTCGACCTCCGGATTTAGCTATGCTTGCGATTCCGGTTCCAACAGAAATAGAAGCAGAAGCACCGCGTCCAAGGAAGTTCGCGACTTTCTGAAGACGATGTTGTCCCTCTTCCGTCTGAAGGCCGTCGATAATATTGTCGACCAGTTCGTCTTTCTTGGACTTAAGAAAATCTTTAGCCATTGGAATATAAGCGTCGAGCCCATAATTTTTGGCCATCTTGTCAAGCCCGGTTTTCTTAAGTGCCCAGTCCGTCGCTTTATCAACAGCTCTGTCGGACGCGCTGCCTTCTTCCTGTTCTCTTTTTCGCCTTAAAGTGTCATCGACTCTTCGTTTTATGAAATACGAATTGGCAACGACCTTTTTTCCTCGTTGATAGCCTTCTTCAAACTGGCGACGGGCTTCTTCTTTTGCGGCCGCTTTTCTCTGCATCTTCTTGATGGCAAGCCTGCGAGCCATGGTGTTGTAGCCTTTCGCTACATACTCCTTAGCCCGGACTCCCCATTTCATTCCGGGGATACCGTAATGCGCCAGCTCGTCGTCAGAGGAATACAGCGTTTCACAAGTTCTATTCGGGCTTCGGTCCAGAATTGGGCCTTCCCCGTAACCAAACTCTTTTTGAGCCCCCCAGACCAGAGCAGAGGGACTAGCCAAATATCTTCTTGCGCTTTCCCGTCTCATCGTCCGGAGTGCTCCTTCCTGGTTTAGCCATTCATTTGAGAATTAACCCAATTCTGTACTGCTTTAGAATTCGGATCGGCATTCGGATGCTGCTTGAGATAAAGTTCCTCATAGTTCTTCCGACGTTCAGATTCACTGAGCTTCTTAACTCCGGCAGCAGCTTTATTCTCACTATTGATTGGTGTAACTTTAGCGGAATCCGACTTATTGCGTTCGGCTTGTACCATCTGTTTCCAATTTGGCTTCAATTGTGCGGAAACAAGGTTGATTCCATCCGGGTTTACATCAAGATTATCGGTCCTTATAAAATGAGTAAACTCGGCTTTAGAATCAAATCCAAGTTCTGTCAATTCTCTGGGCGTAACTTTTACATTGCGCTGAGCATCGATGACCTCAAGTTTTCCATTATGGATCTCCCAAGCCATGCTATGCCCGTAAAACGGACCATAAACCGCGATTTCTCCTCTTGCTCCCTCAGGATACTTTTCTTCTGCTTTAGCGAACAAATCAGTGAAATTTCGGGCATTCATCCTGTCCACCTTTGCGCCATTATACAAAGATTCAGCAATTTTGTCCGCATAATTTCCAGTTTCGCTCGATAGAGCTGTAACGTCCATGCCTCGGCGACGAAGATCGTATGTGAACGCGCATAACCCGCAGTTATTACTTGTTCCAGGAACAACTCCATTGTTGTAACGAGGATTTACTGCAGCCATATCGTCTTCGATACTATGCTCACCCTGTATCTGCCTTGGCATATGATCTGCAGTATATTTTTCACCAACATCAGCAATATCACCAATCAGATCGGCAGACAAAGCTTCGTTCTTGCTATTCCATTCTTTCTGGCGCTTCGTCTTAATTCGGTCCTGGACTCTTGGACTATTGAGATAGGCCTTAATTCCTATGAAAGAAGCAATTACAATTAACTCTGGTATAATGCCAGTCTTTTCATCATTAGTCGCATCAGCGGAACCTTTCTTGGTCCTTTCACCATTTACGACCTTGTTGTGAGTTTTTTGATCAAGCGGATAAGGTGGACCGTTGCGAACTCCCCAACTCTGGCCTTTTATACCATAATGGCATAGACTTCCTCCATAAATGAATTCATCCTTTATGGAAGAAGCCGTCGATTCAAAAGGGCGTTCGCACCTTCCATTTTGATTTCTTCGTACTCCCCATCCATTTCTGGAAACTGAAGAGTGTCCTATGCTTTCATCATGATTAGCCACAAGGTTCGCTTTCTTCCATGCTTCGCGGAATTTAGCATTCTTTAAAAATTCCATGATCGAAACGCTACCGCTTACATATCCTGTTTCCGGATCGATGACATGCATTTCACTGATGGCACTTTTTGGATCATGACCTTTTTGCACTAAGTTAAAAACATATTTTCCTTCGACTTCGACAAACACATAAGGATAATAATCGGAATACTCTTTTTTAATTTTGTCTATGCACTCTTGAAGAGTCATGGCCATTTGTGCTCACCGACCTTATTTATAATGAATGTTACCTTGATCATCGATCCATGGGCGCTGAGTGTCGTGCTTTGCCCGATCCATTCGTTCCCGAATGTCTCTTTTAGGGGCAGAGCTTACAGGAGAAGAACGTTTTCTTGGATTATTCGGATGCCAATCATAATCTTTTACAGACGGCTTCTTCATATTCCTGGCTTTATTCAGTATATCGCTTACAGCTTTTTTACCGAATTCAGCAATTTTCTTATCTGCGCCGGTCATTTTTGCTACGTTATATATGGCGATTGCAGTCATAGATGTAGTCCCAACTCCGAGAAGCAAATTTTTCAATCCACGTCCAATTCGGGCGGCTCTATCTTTTGCGTCCTGGGTTCTTCGTTCACGATTGGCAGCTTTCTGGTGCTTGGACATGTCCTGATTGGCGAGCTGCTTCTCATATTCGGCCTTATAATCAGGATCTTTCATGCGTTCGCTGATCCGATTACGAATTTGCTTTCTACGATTTCCAGCACCGTCGCCGTAATAAGCTTTGGCCCGAGCCATATCCTCAGCATCTTTTTTGGCATCTTTCTGAAGACGCTTTAAATCCTTTGATCCATCTGGTCTGTCATATACGCCTTTTGTTGCTCTAAGACTTCCAGTCGCTTGTGATGACCTCCGGCCAGATCTTCCTATTGAGTTAATTCTATCAATAATATCCGGTTTATTTTGTTTAGTTCTGTCAGTAGGCCTTGGCGTCTTCGGCCTGCTCTCGTCTCTGTGTTCTCCGCCAATCCGATACCGGACTTTGCCTTCTGCGGTCAACGTACCGTCAGCATTCTGGAACCGCCTGGTGCCCCAGTGCTGACCTTTGATTCCATAATGCATAAGCGAATTACTATTTATCATGAGGCCCTCCGTCGTTCATCTGTCATAAAGCTGAACTGCAAAGTGATCGCCGTCGTCCATATCGCCAAAGACAAGGTACTTTCCATAAACCTTCTTGTCACGCATCATCCTAAGAATCGGTCCGACAGGAGTTGACGACTCAACAATGGAACTTAATACGCCTTCGCCTCGAGCTCGAGCGTGACGAAAAGCTGGAGCAGTAATCAACAGATTCTGCGCCACAAGTGTGCTTTTCTTTGTATGCCGGCGATACGCGTCCAAATTTCGATTAGCGGCTTCCTGTGCATCTTTTTTACTCTGATATTTTTCAATCTTCTTCTGACGGGCCGCGTCATCTTTTGCCTGCATTTTATCTCTCTGCTCTTTAAGCTTGGCTCGATCCTGATCTGTAAAAGCTTTGCGAACGTTTTTGTCTTCGCTGTTGATAACTTCATCCAAATCTCTAATGGCTTTGGCATGTCGGCCTTTGCTGTTCTGTGCTTTTTCCAGATTCTTCTGATGACGTCTGGCACGCCATTTGGCAAAGGCATAGTTACCCATCTCACTGCCGATTGTTTTTCGGACAAGGCCCTTATCTCCGTGATCTTTCTTATTGCCATACCTTTCCTGGCCTTCGGGCGTTAAAGATCCGTCTTCATTCTGAAACCGTCGCTGTCCCCATTTCTGACCTTTGATACCGTGATGCGCTAAATAATTTTGTTCATATGTCATAAAAATCTCACCACCATTAATTCTATATCTCGACGAATTATTCTTCGCTATATACGCTTTCTAGGATTTCTCTATCACTCAGCTTAGTATTTGGATGCTCATCTTTATACTTAGCAATAGCTTCTTTCTGCGCTTTAGCTACTCTTACTTTTTTCGTAATGCCGCCGGACGCGACGCCAATAGTGCCAATTACCAAATATGGGTGGAACATCATATTTTTAGTCATGCCGCTAATGAACTCTTTTTGCTGTTCTTTAACGTGCATTTCATAAGTTACGTCCATATATGCTTGAAAAGCTGATTGTGCATCGACTGCTGTTTTTCTCGGATTCTTCAATTTTGACGAGTCAAACACGATAACAGGTGCTTTAGCGTTGTACCCGCTATAATCTTTATCATTCACATCCAAAACAGCGCTGTAACCTTTTTTCTTCAAAGCGCTATAAAATGCATCGGTAATCCCCTGCTGCAAATCATCGTGATAAACAAGAAGCGAGTTAAAAATATCATAATCCTTCTCATCTAACCGCGCGAATTTAGAGTCGTCGGCAAGTTTTGAAATTGTTCGGTTTCTTGAGTCGAGATCAACGTTGGTGGCGTGATTGCTGTCATCAATCGACTTTTTAAATAGATGTCGCATTTCTGAATTTTTGGACAGCATGTCATTTAAAACATCCACTGCCGCTTTTCGGCCAGCCACTCGCATAGTATCGCCAGCATCGGTCTCGAGCTTATAGACATCTGCCCCAAGATTACCTTGCGTGGCATTAATCACCTGCAACTGACCGCCGCCATATAGCCCCAAATATTTTCGTTTATCAACACTGTCATATGCGGCGTAGAATGCTCTATCGAAATTTCCATGTTCGTCATTTGTAATGCGCTGCAATGTCGTGTTCGTTCTGATTATCCGATCGCCGTATTTATCCCAATTACGATAAGCGATGCCAACGCCAATCGCAGCTACAGCGATACCAGCTGCAGCGGCCATAATTTTTGCGTGCTTTGCATCTTTATAAGCTTGTACGGCTGCATCCTCTTCGCTCATGCCCTGATTTTGGTATTTTTTTCGCATGGCTTTCTGGTATGAAGACAATTTGGTTTTATTAACCTTGTCCAGAGTTTTGCTGCGGTCCAAATCTCTTTTAAAATATTCGGCCTTTGCCTCAGCGTAATTGTACTCTTTCGTGCCTTTATCTATGGTTTTTAAATTTTTCTTAGCGTCTTTATAACGTTTTTCTTTACTGCCAAGATCACCTGTGCTAAAATATCGTTCTTTTCCAGCCTGGGTATAAGTTCCATCCTCATTCTGAAAACGGCGCACACCCCATCTTTGGCCTTTTATGCCATAGTGCATAAGCGCATTCG
>Ga0326511_10000452_pt1 | contig 35894 bp, 29 predicted proteins | sample 0_2496_0518_D_FD_203701 | JGI IMG/M metagenome (GOLD analysis project Ga0326511, IMG submission 203701) | Bovine rumen microbial communities from UC Davis, California, United States - 0_2496_0518 | ecosystem: Host-associated > Mammals > Digestive system > Stomach > Rumen | place: USA...
TCAGTGTATAATCAGCCACGGAATAGCCGTCATCACTTTTCGCGGTAACGGTAACGGAAGTACCGATCCCGTAAGAAAGTGTCGCGTACCCTTCGCTGTCAAGATCCGCGTAAGCGGTTCCTTCCGCGCCGGATACCATGAGATTTCCATCATCATCGAGGGAAATCGTCTGTTTGCCTGTGTCATCCTGCAGAAGGACCGAACCTCCGCGTGATTTCAGCTGTACAAGAAATGTACCGTCTGTACTTTCCACGCTCTCTTCTTCCGAAGAAGAGGACGCGGGTGCTTCTGTCCCGGCGAACGTCGGAACAGCTGTCGAAAACATCGTCGCTGCCGATAAGGCGAGCGCCAGTGCTTTCTTCCACATCGTCTGTTTCATACAAATTGCTCCTTTCCTAATAAAGCAGGTGTTTCGTCTCCCACTCCTTCCTGCGGGAGGAACGAAATCGGTTTTCGGGGTCGGGCTTTTTGCCTTCTCTAACAGTATGCAAATATTTGATAAAAACGATGAAAAAATCGCATTCTGAGAAAACGGAAAAAAGTCTCATGAAACAGTATGATGATTTTATAAAAAAAATTTGGCATTTTTTCATTTTGGAACAAATTTCTTGAAGTACGACAAAGTACGCCAGTTTGTCTTCGATACGTCAAAAAAGGGCCTCCGGCAAAACATAGCGTTAACGAAGATAGATATGTTGCTATCGGAATGGTTGGAACTATATTATTTGTAGTCTTTACCGAAAGAAAAGATGTAACAAGAATAATTTCAGCTAGAAAAGCCAATTCTGAGCAAAAATCTTCCTGGTGCAGTCTCAATGGGCAGGCGAGTCCATTGAGCATTCTTTTGCTATGCATTAGATCACGGTCATAACGTTCAGACGCCAGAAGGATGTCTGAATCCTCAAACTCCCCTGCATTGACAACAAAACTTCGGATCGTAGGGATTCCTCATGTTTACTTCCTAGCCTCCAGTGTCAGGTCCAAGCCAAGTAACATGGCAACCTGAATGGCTTTTTCAAGCTGTATCGTTTTTTTGCCGTTTTCCAGTTCTGAAAGTTAGCCTATCGACTATTTCAATCAGAAAAACAGGAGAAACAAAACCGGTTTCGAGTCGGGCTTTTTGCTATGCAATGTGCGTCCATCTTGACCGTACGCAAAACAACTATCTCTCTTACCTAAATTGTATACAAAAAATTCATTCGGATTTTTTGCACTTTTATAGTGATTTTTTTGTTTTTCTATGTATAATGTATTTGGGGAAATAATGAATTTAGTTTTTCCTCACTCCCGTCCAATGCAGGGGACGGGATCGCATCTACCAATTTATATTCCATAAAAAGAGGTTAAGAAAATGGCAAAGATTGATTTAAGCAAGTACGGTATCACCGGTGCAACGGAAGTTGTTTACAACCCGTCCTATGATGAGCTCTTCGCAGAGGAAACAAAGGCTGAGCTTGAAGGCTTCGAGAAAGGCTACGTTTCTGAACTTGGCGCAGTAGACGTAATGACCGGTATCTACACAGGCCGTTCCCCCAAAGACAAATTCATCGTTATGGATGAGAACTCCAAAGACACCGTATGGTGGACAACCGATGAATATAAGAACGACAACCATCCGGCAACACAGGAAGCATGGGACGCTCTGAAAGAGATCGCTCAGAAAGAGCTCTCCAACAAGAAGCTGTTCGTCGTTGATGCTTTCTGCGGCGCAAACGAAGACACCCGCATGGCAGTTCGTTTCATCATGGAAGTTGCATGGCAGGCTCATTTCGTAAAGAACATGTTCATCGTTCCGACCGATGCAGAGCTTGAGAACTTCGAGCCGGATTTCGTTGTTTACAACGCTTCCAAAGCAAAAGTTGAGAACTACAAAGAGCTCGGCCTCAACTCCGAGACAGCAGTTGTATTCAATATCACAAGCCGTGAGCAGGTTATCATCAACACATGGTACGGCGGTGAGATGAAGAAGGGTATGTTCTCCATGATGAACTACTACATGCCGCTCAAGGGCATCGCTTCCATGCACTGCTCCGCAAATACCGATTACAACGGCGAGCACACCTCTATCTTCTTCGGTCTGTCCGGCACAGGAAAAACTACTCTTTCCACCGACCCGAAGAGACTCCTGATCGGCGATGACGAGCACGGCTGGGACGACAACGGTGTATTCAACTACGAAGGCGGATGCTACGCAAAGGTTATCAACCTTGACGGCGAGGCTGAGCCGGATATCTACGGCGCGATCAAGAGAAACGCTCTTCTTGAGAACGTAACGATCGACGAGAATGGCAAGCTCGACTTCAACGACAAGTCCGTAACCGAGAACACCCGTGTATCTTACCCGATCGATCACATCGAGAAGATCGTTAAGAATGTAAACGGCAAGTCCTCCGGTCCGGATGCCGAGAACGTAATCTTCCTTTCCGCAGATGCTTTCGGCGTACTTCCGCCGGTATCCATTCTGACTCCGGAACAGACCAAATACTACTTCCTCTCCGGCTTCACTGCAAAACTTGCAGGAACCGAGCGTGGAATTACCGAGCCGACACCGACCTTCTCCGCTTGCTTCGGACAGGCATTCCTTGAGCTGCATCCGACCAAATACGCTGAGGAGCTTGTTAAGAAGATGGAGAAATCCGGCGCGAAAGCTTACCTGGTAAATACCGGCTGGAACGGAACAGGCAAACGTATCTCCATTAAGGATACCCGTGGTATCATCACTGCGATCCAGGATGGTTCCGTAGATAAGGCTCCGACCAAGAAGATCCCGTTCTTCGATTTCGAAGTACCGACCGAGCTTCCGGGCGTAGATTCCGGTATTCTCGATCCGCGTGATACCTACGCAAGTGCTTCCGAGTGGGAAGAGAAAGCAAAGGATCTTTCCGAGAGATTCATCAAGAACTTCAAGAAATACGAAGGAAACGAAGCTGGAAAAGCACTCGTTGCTGCCGGCCCGAAGCTGTAATTCAAACTTCGAATTCTTGTAAGGCGGATACCTGCTGAATATAGCAGGTATCTGCCTGATATAGCAGACACCTGCTGAACGATTAGAAATGCAAACTGCCGCATGAGCAATTATTCGTTGCTCATGCGGCAGTTTTGTATACTATTCAATTTGTCGTGCGTTTTTTACGTAAATGGTAAATAGTAAGTGCATTCCTACTGTTGCCAGATTTTGAGATTTTGAGATAATAATTCTAAGAGTTCTTAAGAATCTTAAGAGTCTTTAGACTTTGTCCAAAATCAGGAGGAATCATGGATACACAGTTAGCAGTAAGGCAGATGCAGCATCGATCCTGGGCGCAGATGATTCAATCTCAGATCGATAGTGGTCTGTCTATCCCAGCATGGTGTGCTCAAAATAACATCAGCACAAAAACCTTTTATTACCGACGCCTTCGAGTTCGCGAAGACGTTCTGAACGCAGCCGAGGGTCCTACTTTCACAGAAATTTTTCCTGCTTCGGCTGTAGAGGGTTCAACGGCTATCACTCCTTCGAACCAGACATCTCAGGCGGCTGGCGCCACGACATCTGCTTCGACAGAATCCCTCTCGTTGGAAGTGAATGGTGTTCACATCCGTGTTACGGAATCTACCTCAATGCAGCTCCTTGCAAATGTACTGGAGGTGATTCGCCGTGCTTAGGGAGGGAACCGGATTTAAGCGCGTCATTATAGCTACAGGATTTACAGATCTTCGGTGCGGCATTGACGGCCTTGCTTCCATTATTCAGAATAAATTTCAGCTGACTCCGGCAGAGGTCGGTACACTCTTTTTATTCTGCGGTCGAAAGAGCGACCGCATCAAGGGATTGCTGTTTGAAGGTGACGGATTCCTACTACTTTATAAGCGGCTGGTGCCGGAATCCAAGTATCAGTGGCCACGTAATGAACAAGAAGCAAGAGAACTGACACAGGAGCAATTCCATGATCTGATGCGCGGTTTTAACCCTCTGCAAAAGGGGTTGATCTGGGATGTGAACCCAAAGCGTATCGGTTGATTTTGTGCAATACAGAGAAAATTTCAGACGCTATTTCTACGCATGAAGTCTTACTCTGACACTAGATAATTCCCTCTTTATTGCCACTGTGCATTGCACAGAAAGACGGCATGCCAAAGAGGCTGAACCTTGAAAAGTGAATATCCCGCCTTCTATATCAAAGCTATACGATGCGTGACTTTATAGGCATTATGCCGAACGCAGATGGTCTGAAAAGTAGCTAAAATACTGCGTTTCCAGTATAATTAGAGTAATTACCGGAGGTACAGAAGACATGGAAATCGATCGAGAGAGCCTTGAAAAACTGAATAAAGATGCTCTGATTTTCCTTGTCCTTTCAATGTCGGATCAGCTCAAAGAGCTTAACTCCAAGCTGGATAATCTCACAGAACAGATCCGCCTGGCTAACAGTCAGCGGTTTGGAAGACACACAGAAAAGATGAGTCAGCCTGCCGGACAGATTTCTTTTGATGAGAACGGAAACCTGTACTTTAATGAACCGGAAGCTCTTGTTGATCAGTGTCCTGAACCAGTCGAGCCGACAATCGAGACTGTCATTAAAAAGCGTACTTCACGTCCAAAGGGAAAACGCGAGGAAGATCTGAAGGATATCCCGGTAGACGTACTTCCTACAAGGGACGTTTCCGAAGAAGATCGGATCCGCATGTTCGGTTCTCTAGATAACTGCAGACGTATGGATGATGACGTTTATAGACGATTGGTTTATATACCTGCAGGTTGGAAAGTTGAGGAAGTACATGTGGCTGTATACCGTAGTACCAAAGGAGAGCCAAAGTTTGTAAAGGGCGAAACACCGTCCTATCTTCTGCGCGGCAGTCTTGTTAGTTCGTCTCTGGAAGCGGCCATCATTAACGGAAAATACGTCAATGCCCTGCCTTATCGTCGCATGGAGAAAGACTTCCAGATGAATGGTGTTCATATCTCGGAGCAAAACATGGCAAGCTGGACTGTAAAGTGTGCTGAACGGTATTTATCCCGTATGTATAACTACCTGCATGATCTTCTGATCACTTATCATGTACTTCAGGCAGATGAAACTGTAGTTGAAGTATCAAAGGACGGAAGAAAGGCCGGCACTAAGAGCTACATGTGGGTCTATCGTACCGGGCAAGGGTATGTGGACAGGCCGATTGTCCTGTATGAGTACCAGAAGACCCGGAATAGCGAGCATCCATTAAACTTCCTGAAAGGGTTTGATGGGTACCTAGTGTGTGACGGGTTCTCCGGTTACAAGACACTGAACCGGAAAGCTCCACGAATACACATCGCCGAATGCTGGGCTCATGCCAGACGCAAGTTTACCGATGCAGTCAAAGCATCGAAGGCGCCATCGCCATCAAATGTGGCAAGCCAGGCAATACAACTGATTGGTGCAATCTACCACGCGGACAACCAATTAAAAGATCTGTCTGCGGAACAAAGGCAGCGTGAACGACAGAGGAAAGTAAAACCTCTTGTTGACGCCTTCTTTTCGTGGCTTCATAAGATGGACGATGATCCCGATCTGCTTCTAAGTGATTACACGCAGAAAGGAATAAACTATTGTTTCAACCAGGAACAGTATCTTCGGACCTTCCTTGAGGATGGTGATGTTCCGATGGATAACAATCGAACAGAAGGAACCATTCGGCCGTTCACCATCGGACGACGCAATTGGATGATGATTGATACACTTTCCGGAGCCAGCGCAAGCGCTGTTATTTACAGTCTTGTAGAATCAGCAAAAGCGAGCGGCTTGAATACGTATTATTACTTTGATTATCTGTTATCAGAACTTCCTAAGCAAAAGGAGTTCACTGGCGAAGAAGAGGAGCGCGAAACTATGGAACGATTGGCTCCCTGGTCGAAAACGCTTCCTGAAAAATGCTACAAGCGGGGCCGTTGAAAAACGGCTCTTTTTCTTTTGCGGGACATTCACTATTTACCATTTACTTTTTTACCGTGCAGTGCATCAAATACAATGTAATTTGGTATTCCCGATGCATCCGAATTCAAGCATGAATTCCGGTGAATCGGAAATTGATGATCCAAATCGTTTCGATGCATTGAAGTGGAATTCCTAAATTCCAGGTGAATCGGAAATTGATGAGGCAAATCGTTTCGATGCATTGAAGTGGAATAATCAAATGAAATCAGCATCGGAATCGAGTCATAAACCGGATTTCGATGAAAGGCATTGAATAAAGCATGAAAAATAGCATCGAGATCCGACCTCTAAGCATACTTCGATGCCATGCCGAGCACAGCCCAAAAGTATAAGCATACTTCTATGCCATACCGAGATCTGACGGGAGTGCACAGAAAAGCAAATAAAAAATGCTACTAGTCAGCTACTTCTTCCTGATTCTCTTCACGGCAAGCCATACGATCCCGGCCGCTGCCAGAGCGACGATCACCCAGCCCCAGACAGGCGTTTTCCGGATGTTAAAGCATCTTACGTTGACCCACATCTGATTGATGATCTTGTTCTGCTCCGGCGTGAAATAGATCATAATACTCGATCTCCGGATCGTCTCCGTACTCGGATATTGTGCGGCTAGCTGCCTGTGCACCTGCTCCTCCGGTGCTGTCAGAACGAAATCTCCTGTTCCGTCTTCGGAGAAGAAATAGTTCACATCATAATCAACAACATCTTCTTCATCCTCTTCCGCACCGTAATTCCAGTCCAGATATTCAAAGATCCTGGAGTCGTCTCCGCCGGAGATAACCGAGGTATATCCGATATAGTACATATTGCGTATCGCATTGTCGGGTCTGGATACGAAGTTAATAAACGCTTCCGCTGCCTGCTGTTTTTTCTCATCGTTACCGATGCCGCGCTTCAGCATCACCCAGCCGTCGAAATAGATATTGGTGCTCTCTTTCGGAACCGCGAAATCCAGCTGAAAGTCATCTTCATCCGCCTGATCCATCGTATAGACCGCATCCCCGGACCACTGATAGTTGGCAAGAACCTTGCCGGTGATCATATCTGCTTTACCGGAGTCCGTCTCGAAGGAATACACATTATCCTTGACATTCTGCAAATAATCCTGTACCTGCCCGATCATCTCCGGCGAGGTATCATTCATTTCGTCTTCGAGGTTCTGCGCGTAATTCGGATCATTCAGAAAGCTTTCAGAGGTGAGCATTTCCGACTTCAGCGCGCCGACAGCCGCGAAATATGAGTCGCGCACATTATCTTTGATCGTGATGCGGCGCTTATAGGTGTCGTCGTCAAAGATCTTCCATGTAGAGGCTTCCTCTTCGGTGATATATTCCGGGTTATATACCAGACCGGTTATACCCCACATATAACCTGCGGCATATTTTGACCAGTTCTCTCCGTTGATCTCCTTGGTATCAAAAATATTGCGGATATAAGGAGATACTCCCTTCTGATAATAATTATTCTCATCCTCAAGATCGAAGAAATGATCTGACAGGGGAACAAGTTCATTCTCTGACATCAGTTTCATGATCATATACTCGGAGGGACAGACGAGATCGTACACATCGCCGAGCGTCAGCATATTGTACAGATCCTCGTTGGTTCCGAAAGTCGAATATTCCACCTTGACCTTCTGCCCGTAGGTTTCGTAATACCAGTCCTCGAAATCATCGACCATCGAATTTTCTCCGAAGATCGTGCCCGAGTCCAGGTCAATGGCCTCATCCTCTCCCCAGTCTCCGGTATCGATGTATTCCTCCCAGTTACAGATGCGGAGTTTGATCGTATCCTTGTCATTTTCAGAGGACGCGGCAACCTCGGTACTGTTCTCATCAGACGAGGAATTTACCGCGGCCATTACCGTCGTCGGAAAAACGGAGCCGGCGGAAACCGCTAACGCGAGAAGGAATGCAAATTTTCTTTTCATGCTCGTACCTCCTCTTTCTGCCGTCTTGCGGCATTCACGTTCATGACGATAACTGCCAGAATAACGATAACAAAAATAACGGTCGCCAGTGCCCACAGAGCCGTCTTGATCGTTGTCTGGGAGCCCTTCGTTGCGTTTACAACATAGGTACTGATCGTATTGAAGGTTGCCGGCTTCGTATATGTCGTAATGAAGTAATCATCGAGTGACAGCGTGATCGCGAGCGCGAAGCCGGAAATGATACCCGGGACGATCTGCGGGATCACCACCTCAAAAAGTGCGCGGAATGGTGTTGCGCCGAGATCGAGGGCTGCCTCATAGAGTGCCGGATCCATCTGCTTGATCTTCGGCATGACCGAGAGAAAAACGAACGGCGCGCAGAGCGTCACGTGTCCGAGAACGAGCGGAACGAAGGTATCCTTGCTGACCCCAAGTACGACTACGAGCAGAATACAGATCGAGAAGCCCGTTACAACATCCGCGTTAATGACGGGGATCTGGTTCAGGGTTCCGATCGCGGCAGAGACCCGATGCTTTGAGTAGAAGGAGCCGATGGCTCCCAGTGTTCCGAGAATGGTGGAAATGATCGCAGCAACGACAGCAAGTGCCAGTGTACCGAAGATCATGTCGCGAAGTTCCTCCGTGGTGAACAGTGTCACATAGTTATGCAGGGAGAAACCTCTGATCGCACCGATATTGGTTGCGTCCGTAAAGCTGTATACCGCCAGAATGACGATCGGCAGATACAGGACAAGGAGCATGCAGCCGAGGAATATACGTTTGTAACCGTCTTTTTTCACAGTAATGCACCCCCTCTCTGAGATTCTTCATCGCCGCTTCCGGTGAGCAGTGTAAACAGGCAGATGATGCCCAGAAGGATCAGAGCGATCATCGAGCCGCCGTTCCAGTTATACGCAGCAAAGTAGCTTCCGATCAGGCTGCCCATGATGTACGTGCTGTTATTGAGCATATCCAGTACGACATAGTTGGTCATAGCCGGAAGGAAAACCATGGAAATACCGCTGATGATGCCCTGTACCGAAAGCGGCAGCGTAACGGTGAGAAACGTTTTTCTCTCGTTCGCGCCGAGATCCATGGCTGCCTCGCGCAGAGCTCCGTCGAGCCGGGAGATCGTCGTGTAGATCGGAAGGATCATGAACGGCAGGAAATCATACGTCATGCCGATCACGGCATTGAGGAAGGGATACATCGAAAGATTCCCCTCGATCAGTGTCAGAATCTCTTTCAGAGCGGTGATTCGCAGTGAGAAGTTGATCCACATCGGCATCACAAAGATCATGACGATCACAGACTTTGCCTTGATCGTACTCGTCGCCAGAAAGTACGCGGTCGGATATGCCAGAAGGAGGCAGACGCCGGTCGTTACCGCAGCGATGGCGAAGCTGTAGAGCAATGTGCCAAGAGCATTCGGATCGGTGAAGAAACCGGTCAGATTCCCCATAGTGAACTGTCCCTGCCCGTTCGTAAATGCATAATAGAACAAAACGATCAGCGGCAGCACAACAAACAGGATGAGGAACAGAAAATATGGAATGCCAAGGTTTTTTCTTGAAAACTTCATCTTCTATCCTCTCCTTAATTATTTCTTCCTGATATACGAAAATTTCATTTTCTCCAGCGGGATCACGAGGCTGACACGGTCTCCCATGTTCCAGAGATCCTCATCGTAAACAATGAAGTCCTGCTCAAGATCGGTCTGCACAACGTAGCTGTAGCGGTCACCGAGGTAGATCAGGTTGGAGATATTTCCCTGTACAAGACCCACATCCTGTTCATCTGTCATTTCGATGTCACCCGGATCGATCGAGATCTGAATCCTCGTACGATCCAGATCGATCGTATCACCGTGAGCATCAACGAGGGTTCCGTCTTCCAGACGACGGCTTCCCTTGATGATCTTTGTCACGCTGGTCTCGATCTCTGTACCATTGAACTCGAGACGATAGTTCTTGTTGATTTCAGCATTGAAGATATTGGTATGATCCTCAGCGACCATGATATGAATGCCGTCCGGCTCCACGCGAAGTCCTACGCGGCTTCCTACCACCGCGTTTTTCACGGTCTGGATCATATATTCGGTCCGGCCCACCTGCACGCTGATCTCGTAATGCATTCCTTTGAAGATCACGCCGGTAACCGTTCCCGTTACGATTCCCTTATCGGGCGTTGTGATCTCGATATCCTCCGGACGGACGACCGCGGTAATATGCGTACCCTGTGCGACATCATCAACGCAGACATACTCACCGCCGCCGAAGCGGACCTTAAGCTTTCCGGTCATGATTCCGCTGAAGATATTGGACTCTCCGATAAAGTCGGCGACAAAAGCGTTCTTCGGCTCATTATAGATATCCTCCGGTGTGCCGATCTGCTGCACCTTTCCTTCGTTCATGACAACGATCTTATCGGACATGGTGAGGGCTTCTTCCTGATCATGGGTCACATAGATGAAAGTGATCCCCAGCTTCTTATGCATATCCTTCAGCTCGTACTGCATCTCCTGGCGCATCTTCAGGTCGAGAGCGCCGAGCGGCTCATCGAGAAGGAGGATCTCCGGCTCATTGACGAGGGCACGCGCGATGGCAATACGCTGCTGCTGGCCGCCGGACAGCGTGGAGATATTGCGCTTCTCAAAGCCTTCGAGATCAACCAGCGCCAGAACCTTTTTCACCTTCTTATCGATCTGATCCTTCGGTGTCTTCTTCTGCTTCAGGCCGTAGGCAATATTGTCATAGATATTCATATGCGGGAAAAGCGCGTATCGCTGAAATACCGTATTGATCGGCCGCTTGTACGGCGGAAGGTCGGTGATCGATCTGCCGTTCAGCAGGATCTCGCCGGAAGTCGGCAGGTCGAAGCCCGCGATCATACGAAGCGTTGTTGTTTTTCCACAGCCGGAGGGTCCGAGGAATGTCACGAACTCTCCCCTCTTTACTTCCAGATTAAAGTCGGTAACGGCATTAAAGCCGTCTTCAAAAGAGCGGGTCACATGCTTTAATTCGATGATATTGGTCGATTCCATTTTTCTGCCCTCATTATTCTCTCTGTATATTTCTGTAAAAACGGATGCTTATGCTCAGCCTGTCAGACTATTGCCGGAACGTTCTTCCTGTCAGAACATCGGCGGCGTGCTGACCCAGATCAGCTTCGCCGGCTTGGATGTCGGATTTTCCAGCCGATGGATCATTTCCGCCTTATAGTAGAAGCTGTCCCCGGCCTTAATATGATGGACCTTATCCCCCAGGTGCAGGGTGATCCTGCCGCTGATCAAATAACCGAATTCCTCCCCGATGTGCGGCTTATCCTCCTCGAGCGACTGATGCGGCTGGATCACCACAAGCAGCGGCTCCATGTCATTTTTCTGCGCGCTCGGGATGATCCACTTGCGGCTGTTTCCCGCCTCATCGATCTTCTCAAAGTAATCCTGTGGAGAAAAAACGATCTGCTCCGTCTGTCCCTTGCCGAAAAACTCAGCCGGTGTAGATCCGAGTATCTCGATCAGATCGAGCAGCGTAATGACCGACGGGGATACCTGTCCTCTTTCAAGCTGGGAGATAAAGCCTTTTGTCAGCTCTGCTCTGTCAGCCAGCTCCTGTTGTGTCAATCCGTTACGGTTCCGCAGATTTCTGATCTTCTGCCCAATGTCCGTATTCATCTCATCGACGTTCAATGCTTACCTCCTGCTAAACTTTTAGTGTTTTATTGCTAAACTTTTCGCTCCGCAAATAATTATATAATAGCTAAACAATTTGTCAATTATAAATGCGACTTCTGTCCCAAAAAAATAAGCAGAGAATTTTGCGAAACACGATTTACCGATCGTGCTTCTGTTAATCCTCTGCCTATTATTCAGGATATTCTGTTTATTATTTTCGTGCTGCCTTCAGGCGTTCCATCGCCCGCGCCAATTCGGCCCTGGAATGGTAATACTCCATCTGCGACTGTTTTTGCCGCAGCTGTTCCTTTGCCCTTTCTTCCGCCGCTCTCGCTCTGGCTACATCGATCTCGTCCGGACGTTCCGCTGTCTCCACGAGAAGAACGAGACGATTATTGTTCATCTGGGCAAAGCCCCTGCCGGTAACGGCACTGTACCAGCCGTTCTCGTCCGGTTCAAAGATTTTCCCGTCGGCACGAAGGTCATGCTTCGCGTCCTTCACCGGCCGGAATCGGGTCTCACCCTCTCCGAGTGCGATAAAGCAGTTCTCGTGATGTGCCAGGATCTCCACATCGCCGTCAAAACCGGGCATGATGCAGGTCTCCGCGTAACCGCGATAAAACTCTTTATCCGCGCAGATAATTCTGAGAAAGAATGTACTCATAAATTATTGCTCCTTCATCAGCTGTTCGGCTTTCTTCTTCGCGTCATCGATCGTTCCGACGTTGAAGAACGCGTTCTCCGGAAGGTCATCGACTTCCCCGTCAATGATCGCCTTAAAGCTTCTCAGCGTGTCCTTGAGCGGAACATACTCGCCCTTGATACCGGTAAAGTTCTCCGCTACATGGAAGGGCTGGGAAAGGAATTTCTGGATCTTACGCGCGCGGAATACGGTGACCTTGTCCTCGTCGGAAAGTTCTTCCATACCGAGGATCGCGATTATATCCTGAAGTTCCTTGTACTTCTGGAGGATCTCCTGAACGCGTCTTGCAATGGCATAATGTTCCTCGCCGACGACATCCGGTTCCAGAGATCTGGATGTGGATTCCAGCGGATCGACCGCTGGGTAAATACCCATTTCAACGATCTTTCTCGAAAGAACGGTCGTCGCGTCCAGATGCGTGAAGGTCGTTGCCGGAGCCGGATCGGTAAGGTCATCGGCCGGTACATAGACCGCCTGGACCGATGTAATAGATCCGTCCTTTGTCGAAGCGATCCTTTCCTGAAGCGCACCCATTTCATTTGCAAGCGTCGGCTGATAACCGACGGCCGACGGCATTCTTCCGAGAAGCGCCGATACTTCGGATCCGGCCTGTGTGAATCGGAAGATATTGTCAATGAAGAGAAGAACGTTTTTCTTCATCTGATCACGGAAATACTCCGCGATCGTAAGGCCCGTCTCGGCGACACGCATACGCGCACCGGGTGACTCATTCATCTGACCGAAGACGAGGGCCGTCTTATTGATAACGCCGGACTCGTTCATCTCACCCCAGAGATCATTACCCTCACGGGAACGCTCGCCGACACCCGTAAAGATCGAGTAGCCACCCTGTTCGGTCGCGACATTATTGATCAGCTCCTGAATAAGAACGGTCTTGCCGACGCCTGCTCCTCCGAACAGACCGATCTTTCCGCCCTTTGCGTAAGGTGCCAGAAGGTCGATGACCTTGATTCCCGTCTCGAGGATCTCAACTGCCGGACTCTGCTGATCAAAGGTCGGCGGTTCACGATGAATGCTCCATCTCTCACCCTCGACCGGACTGCCTCCGTCGATCGCATCACCGAGCACGTTGAACATACGTCCCAGCGTTTTTTCACCGACCGGAACGCTGATCGGGCCGCCCTCCGGAATCACTTCCTGATCCCTGTGAAGCCCCTCACTGGCGGACAGCATGATGCACCGGACGGTATTATTGCCGACATGCTGGGATACTTCCATGACATGCTTTTTCTCATCGATAAAAACATCGAGCGCGTCCTGAATGGCCGGAAGCTCGCCTTCCGGAAACTCGACATCGACAACAGGTCCCATGACCTGTACGATTTTTCCCTTACTCATATTATTTACCGCCTTTCACGCTGTTCACATTCCGCTCCTCTGCGCCTTCGCTCCCGCGCAGACCTCGGTGATCTCCTGTGTGATCGCCGCCTGACGGACACGATTGTACTCGATCGTCAGATTGTGCAGCATCTCACGTCCGCTGTCTGTTGCCGTCTGCATGGCGCTCATGCGGGCATGCTGCTCGGCACAGTACGCTTCGACAAGTGCACCGTAGATATAACCGATCATCGCGTCCGGTACGATCTGCCCGATTACTGCTTCCGGCGAAGGTGTGTACTGGATCTCCTCTCTCTTTACAGAAGCGAGAACCTCCTTCGGTACATCCGGTACAAACGCACTCTTCCGAAGAGGAAGAAGTTTACGCAGAGCGGCTTCCGAATTCATCGCATTTTTCATGGATGTATAGACGATATAGATCTCGTCAAGTTCACCGGAGCGATACTCTTCGAGTGCGCGCTCCGCGATCATACGGGCGCGGTCGATCGTCGGGTTCTGCACCGTATAATGGAACTGATGCGCCACATTAATGTTCTTTGACCGGAAGTAGTGTCTCCCCAGTGTACCGAGAACGAAAAGCTTGTTATTCGGACGCTTCGCCATTTTTTCCTCTGCCAGTTTCAGAACGTTGTGGTTGTATGCGCCGGCCAGACCTTTATCGGCGGTGATCACGATGAAGCCGGTCTTCAGTTCCTCCAGATTCTTCCGTCTTTCCTCCACAAAATATTCGCTTTGGATGTCCGGAATATGACGGATGATTCGCGCCAGCGCATCCTGCAGCGCATAAAAATACGGTTCTGTATCTTCCAGCGATTTCTTCGCTTTTCTCAACTTCGCGGACGAGATCATATACATCGCATTCGTGATCTTTAATGTATCCTGAATGCTCTTCATACGGTCCCGGATCTCTTTTGTACCAGCCATATGATTATTCCTTTAGCTTTCTGCCGGAACGGCAATATCCCCCGCCGCGTCCGTAATCAGCTTCTTCAGATCATTTACGTCTGTTCCGTTCGTGATTGCATCGATGATGGTCGTATGGGACGCATGGAAGTTGTTCAATACCTCTTCCTTTGCCTTGCGTATTTCTGATTTCGGAACGGAATCAAAGTAGCCGTTATTTGCCAGCGTCAGAAGGATTACCTGATCGGCCAGACTCAGCGGCTGACAGAGCGGCTGCTTCAGCAGTTCCATCAGCGCACCGCCGTGATTCAGCTGTGCTTTTGTTGCGTCATCGAGATCAGAAGCAAACTGTGTGAATGCTTCCATCTCACGGTACTGAGCCAGATCGATTCGGATGCTTCCCGATGCTTTCTTCATTGCCTTAGTCTGTGCCGAGCCGCCTACTCGTGATACGGACAGGCCTACATTGATAGCCGGACGGACACCTGCATGAAACAGGTTGGACTCCAGGAAGATCTGACCATCGGTAATCGAAATAACGTTTGTTGGAATGTATGCCGATACATCGCCTCCCTGTGTCTCGATGATCGGAAGTGCCGTAATGGAACCGCCGCCCAGTTTCTCCGAGAGACGGCTCGCTCTCTCAAGAAGTCTGGAGTGCAGGTAGAATACATCGCCCGGATACGCTTCACGTCCCGGAGAACGTCCGAGAAGAAGAGAGATCGCACGATAGGCAACGGCATGCTTGGACAGATCATCGTAAATGATCAGGACGTCCTTTCCCTGCTGCATGAAATACTCAGCCTCGGCAGTTCCGGCGTATGGCGCGATATACTGCAGCGATGCAGGGTCTGATGCCATGGAAGCAACTACGAGGGAGTAATCCATCGCGCCGTATTTTTCCAGCGTACCGGTCACACGAGCGACGGTCGATGCTTTCTGGCCGATCGCCACATAAACGCAGATGCAGTTTTTGCCCTTCTGGTTAAGGATCGCGTCGATCGCGATCGATGTTTTTCCTGTCTGACGATCTCCGATGATCAGCTCACGCTGGCCTCTTCCGATCGGTACCATTGAGTCAATGGCAAGAATTCCCGTTTCAAGAGGAGTATTCACTGAACGGCGGTCAATGATGCCCGGTGCCTCATGCTCGACCGGATTATATCCGTCTGCCTCGATCGCGCCTTTTCCGTCGATCGGTTCACCCAGAGCATTGATCACTCGTCCGATGAATTTGTCACCTGTCGGTACGCCGGCTCTTTTCTTTGTGCGGCTGACCTTCATTCCTTCTTTAACTCCGGTGTCGGCCGCGAACAGAATAACGCCGATGCTGTCGCGGGCAATATTCTGAACCATTCCTTTTACACCGTTGTCAAAAACTACGACCTCTCCATATTCGGCATGATCGAGTCCGTAGATATTGGCAATACCGTCACCTACAGAGATGACGGTTCCAGTCTCTCTTGTTTCGGGATTCCAGTCGAAATGCTCAATTTCTTCTTTGATAATTGAAATGATATCTGATGCAGAAACTTCAGCCATTTCCGAACCCTCCACTTTCTGTTCGTTATTCGCGCCGAAGCGGCGCGGGTACTTCTACTCCGGTTATGCGATAAAACGCATATTCCCTTTTTATGCGCCGATCCTGGCCGCAAGAGCCTGTAAACAACCTTCATAGCTGAGATCAAGCACTTCATTTCCCGCCACGATCACTTTTCCGCCGAGCAGCTTGGGATCGACATTCATGGTGATCTTCAGGCTGCTTCCCGGGAACCGTCCCGCAAGGTACTCTTCTGTTTTTTTCTGTTCTTCCTGATCCGGCTCGGCAGCGTAAGTCACGGTGACGCGCACGACCTCATGCTGCTGATCCCACTCACGCAGATAGGACTTTAATATTCCTTCAATATAGGAAACCTTCTGTTCTCTGATGAAATACTGAAGGAAGTCGCAGAGGACCTCCGGGGAACCTGCCAGCTCTGCCGTTTTCCTGGCAATCGCAGCTTTTTTCTCGACCGACACATCCGGCATTTTCAAAACCTTCTCAAGCGCCGGTGTTGTCGTCCAGATATGAAAAAGGCGCTCGACTGCATCTCTGTTATCGATAAGCCGGATCAAAGCTTTTGCACCGTTTGACTCCCTGCTCATGCTTTTTCACCTTTCTTTTCTCCGGCTTCAAGAACCTTCCGGGCAGCCGCTACTGCCAGAATACCAACCTGAGCCTGTACTTCCTTGACGGCACGTTCCCTGTCGGCTTCGATACTGCTCTTTGCTTTTTCACGAATTGCGGCTGCATCTTCTTCTGCCTCTGCAAGGATCTTCTCCCTCTGGGCAGCGGCTGTTCCATGAGCTTCCTCAATCAACTCTTCCGCTTTTGTTTTTGCGTCGGAAAGTTTCTGCTCATACTCGGTCTTCTTCGCGTCCGCATCAATACTCTTTTGTTCCGCCTCGGCAAAACGACCTTTCAGAAGCTCCTCACGTTTATTGATCGTGTCCATAACTCTTCCGAAAAGGAATTTCTTCATGATGAAGAACAGAAAAAGCACGTTAATAACTGTAAAAATAATTGATGGTGGATAGATATTGATCATCTATATGCCTCCCGCTGATGTCCGTCTGCGTTAATTACTTCAGCATTACGATGATCAGAAGTCCGATAACGAAACCGTAAATAGCGGTTGCCTCTGCAAGTGCACAACCAAGAAGAAGGTTTTTGGAAATTTTACTCTCTGCTTCCGGCTGACGCGCGATGGCATCTACTGCGCTGGAAGTTGCTTTTCCGATACCCAGTCCTGCGCCGAGACCTGTAAGTGCTGCTACTGCTGCTCCGATTGCGATAATTGTTCCTGTCATTTTCGATTCCTCCTAAACATAATATGATGCTGTTCACTCTGTTTTTCTCTGTCTGTACGGGTTCTTTCCGATACCTTACCGGTGATCGGCTTTTCCACTTAATACATAATTTAAGTGCTATGCCTCCATGGCTTCCTTCATGAAAAGGGCTGTCAGAAAGGCGAATACATACGCCTGTATCAATCCATCAAAGATGTCAAAATACAGACTGAAGATCATCGGAACGATCACCGGAACGACAATTTCAATCAGTTCCATGATGACGAATGATCCGAGCACGTTGCCGAACAGTCGCATGCAGAGCGACAGCGGTTTGATAAACAGCTCAAGTACATTGATCGGCGCCACGATCGGCATCGGTTCCGCAAAACTCTTCAACCATCCCTTCGGACCGCGTTTCCGGATGTTAGCCACCTGGATCAATACGATACTCATCACAGAAAGCGCAATGGTAACATTCAGATCTTTTGTCGGCGGCTTGAATCCAATGATTCCCATCAGGTTTGCTATTCCGATAAAGACAATAACGGTCATGAGATAAAAATAATACTCAGCCCCTTCATGTCCCATCGTGCTATCGAAGAAATCGTACAGCCATTTGACTGCACCCTCGAGAGCAAGCTGTCCTTTTCCGGGATCTTCAACGCGGAGGTTTCGGGTAAGAACCAGACTGATCAGAAGCACCGCAGCAATGATGATCCATGTAGCTGCAACAGATTCCGTTATTCTGATTCCGGCAATGCTGAACAGAGTCTCGCAGTTTAATTCTTCATTAAGCTTTTCGACTATATCCTGCATTCGCTTCCTCCTTTCTCTCGCTAGACCGTATTATAGTCCGCTATTTTTCGAAAGATAAGCGCAAAATTGAACAATATAGTCAAATCAAAGTGCGTGGTTTTGTGCAGTATTTATCATTGAGCTGTAAATGCATCATTTTTGTTGGGAAATGCTCGTTATACATTGTTATTTGTTGTTCAAACTTACAAGTTTTGACAGACTTGCACAAAATAAAAACAGCCCGCTGATCACTTCCCTATACAGGAATGATAAGCGGGCTGCATTTATTAATACTTAATATTAGTTATTTTTTTCGAGTCTCACGAATTACCTTGATGAGCTGAATGATCACAGTCGGTGCCGCTGCCAGAAGGAATATGCAGCCGACCTGTACCGCCGTCGGCGGATAGACGGAGAAGAGTCCCTGCACAAACGGTACAAACAGTACCAGGATAACCAGGAGAAGCCCTACCGCGAAGGCGCCGAGGCTGTACATATTCCGTTTGAAGCCGAGGCGGAAGATGCTCTCCTCTCCCCTGCAGTTAAAGCCATGGAAGAGACGGGCCAGTGTCAGCGTGGAAAAAGCCATCGTTGATGCTTCTGCCGCGCCTGTTTTCAGTCCCAGCAGGAATGCCGTAATGACGGCAACGGAGATCAGCGCGCCCTGCCCGATCATCAGACAAATGAAGCTCTTATCCATGATGCCGGCCTTCGGATCACGCGGCTTTTTGCGAAGCTCATCGGCGCTGCCCGGTTCCATGCCGATCGCAAGCGCAGGAAGCGAATCCGTCACCAGGTTGATAAACAGGAGCTGTACCGCCTGGAACGGCACCGGCAATGCCAGGATCGAGGTAAAGAGCACGGCAATGATCGCCGACAGGTTGCCGGACAAGAGGAAGAGGACCGCGTTGCGGATGTTTCGGAATACCGTTCTTCCGTTGGCTACAGCTTTGATGATCGTCGCGAAGTTATCGTCGGTCAGGATCATGGAGGCGGCATCCTTTGATACTTCCGTTCCGGTGATGCCCATTGCCACGCCGATATCGGCCTTCTTGAGCGCAGGCGCGTCGTTTACGCCGTCACCCGTCATGGATACGATATTGCCGTTTTTCTGCCATGCATCAACGATACGGATCTTATTTTCCGGAGAAACACGGGCATATACGGAGATCTTCGTGATCTCCTTTGCGAACTCTTTCTCGCTCAGACTGTCGAGTTCCTGTCCGGTAAGGGCAATATCGCCCTCCTCAAAAATGCCGATCTGCTTTGCGATCGCCGTCGCTGTAACCTTATGGTCACCGGTGATCATGACGGTACGGATTCCCGCGCTCTTCGCATTAGCTACTGCTTCCTTCGACTCTTCACGCGGCGGATCCATCATGGACACCAGACCGATGAATGTATAATCCGTCTCGGAATCCACGCTCAGTGCCTCGTCAGACTCCTTATAAGCAAAGGCCAGGACACGGAGTCCGTTCCCGGAAAATACCATATTCTGCGCGAGGATGGCTTTCTTGTCCTCGTCTGTGATCGGTCGGATCTCCTCGCGGTCACGGATCGCCACACAGCGTTCCAGAAGGACATCGACAGCGCCCTTTGTGAAGACGGTAGGTACACCGTGGACCATATGCTTCGTGCTCATCAGCTTGCGGTCGGAATCGAAGGGTACCTCTTCCTCCCGCACGACCATATCACGAAGAATGTCCTCGGTCAGGGACGGCATCTCGCCGTCATTCATGATTCCCTTTACATTGTGATACATCTCCAGAAGCGCATACTCGGTCGGATCACCGATCCCCTGTCCGTCCACGATCGCGGAGTCATTGGCGAGAACGGCATTGTACAGAAGATACCGGTGCAGCTGGCAATTAAGATCCAGCTCCCTGTCGCGAAGGATCTCTCCGCCGATGTAGATTTCCTGCACGGTCATCTTGTTCTGCGTCAGTGTACCTGTCTTATCAGAGCAGATCACAGACACGCAGCCGAGTGACTCGACCGCGGCAAGATCTTTGATGATGGCGTTCTCTCTGGCCATCTTCGTTGTTCCCATCGCCTGGACGATCGTCACGATCGAGCTGAGTGCCTCGGGAATAGCCGCTACCGCCAGAGCTACCGCGAAGAGAAGGGCATCCATCAGCTTCATGCCGCGCCACATTTCGAGACCGAGAACGATGACGCAAATGATCAGAATACCGGTTGCCAGCTTCTTGCTGAAATCATCCATGCTCTGCTGGAGCGGTGTCTTCTTCTCTTTCGTATCGTTCATCAGCTGCGCGATCTTGCCGATCTCCGTATTCATTCCGGTCCCGGTGACGGCAACGGCAGCTCTTCCGTAGGTTACCAGGCTGCCGGAATAGACCATATTGATCCTGTCGGACAGTCCAACCTCTTCGGTCAGATCATCCGCGGTCTTGTCTACATTCGTCGATTCACCGGTCAGTGTACTTTCATTGACCTGCAGAGAAAAACTATCCAGGATCCTTCCGTCTGCGGTGATCATATCTCCCGCTTCGAGCATCAGGATATCGCCGGGCACAATGTTTTTCGAATCGATCTCGATCTTTGTGCCGCTGCGCATGACCTTTGCTTTCGGTGAAGACAGGGATTTCAACGCATCCAGTGATTTCTGCGCCTTTACATGCTGTACCGTACCGAGGATCGCATTAAGGATCAGAACCGCAATGATGACGAGCATGCTCTCTACATCACCGGTGACGGCAGAGATCGCCGCGGCGATGATCAGAATGATGACGAGCAGATCGGCGAACTGACCGAGAAAGATCCGGAAAGCGCTTTCCTTCTCTCCTTCCGCAAGGGCATTTTCACCCACTTCCCGCAGTTTTTCCTCCGCTGCCGCATCGGACAGGCCGCACCGATCCGTTCCCAATTCCGCTAACAGATCTTCCTTTTTCTTCAAATACCAGTCTTCCATGCTTTCTCCTTCTACGTGAACTGTGTTTCGTGTAATCGATTGCCGCCATGCATATCTCACGGTGGATCGCTGCCTTGCTTTTCTCATAGCGGATCGCCGCCATGCGTCTTCTCATGGCGCACATAAAAAAAGAGACTTTCGTACGACATCCTCCACTCGAAGAATACCGTACAAAAGTCTCATCGTTTCAATCTAACGCGGGGCTACATCAGCCCGTGGTTGACGCTATAGATACGGATCTTAGACCCGCCGATTACTCCCTTAAGCACTTTTATCAGTTTAACGGAACGGGAATCGGATTGCAAGGTTTTTTCACCCGACAAGCCATTTTATTTTCGCGACGCTGTAGATCGGAAGGAAGGGGATCAGGATCGGTGTCTTCCGTACATATTCCCGATACGCGGGATCGTCTCCGTAATTACGCTGCTGGCGCAATTCCAGACGTCTGGCACCGCTGAACATGATATAGATGATCCCCGCATAACCGGCAATAGCCGCAAGCCATCTGAGCGGGCTGTCGATCATGTTCAAGGCGGATACAAAAACGCCCGTCCAGAACAGGACCTCTCCAAAATAATTCGGGCAGCGTACGAAGCGATAGAGGCCGGTGCTCACAAAGCGCCTTGGGTTGACGGCCTTCGCTGCCGACTTCTGCAGATCGGCTGCCGTCTCCAGAACGATCCCGGCGATCATCAGGATCGTTCCGATGATCTGAAGGACATCGGAGTGATGACCTTCCGTTTCCATGCGGAACAGGACCGGCGATACCTGACAGGCATAGAGGGCCGCGCAGGTGATCCAGATCGCGATCTTTACGCCGAATCCGACTTCACTGCCGTCCTTCGTCTCCTTTGCCAGCGTTTTCCTGTAGGAAGCGCTCTTCAGTTCGCGGGCCAGCAGATATCCGCCGAGTCTGCAGCCGTAAAAGACAAGCAGAAGGCACTGCAGAACATCCCAGCTGCCGGCTGTACTGCGCTGCGTAAACAGGATGATAAATCCCAGAACAGCCACAGAAAAACCGTAGCCGATCGAGATAAAGTAGATGTATTTCTTAAACCCGACGCTGCTGACAACAAGGGCTGCAATCAATAATATCCAGAATACATTCATTTCCGCACTGCTCCTAACCTCTGTTATTTTTTATCTTACCGGGTTCACTGTCATCTGCTCATTTGCCGGTTTTCTTTGCCATCGTGACAATATTTTTATCATCGGCACGTTCGTAGTGAAACTCATCCATCGTCCGGCGTACCATGTAGATCCCGAGTCCTCCGATCTTTCTGTCTTCCGCGGAGAGACTCGTATCGGGCTTCGGCTCTTTGGTCGGATCAAAGGGCGCTCCGCTGTCGATCATCCGGATCTCCACTGTATCCTCTTTCTTTCTGATGCCGATCGTGCAGCTTCCCTTATCCGGCGCGTACGCGTAGGAAGCTACGTTCGTGAAAAGCTCCTCCACCGCCATTTCAAATTGCATCTGTTCCTTCATACCGATACCGTACTCTTCCAGATGCTCATCCAGAAATGCCGTCACATCGGCAAGCTTTGCCGTATCGGCATCGACGGTGATCTCCGCGAACAGCTCATCCGTCCCGTGGTAAACGAGATCAAGCATGGTGATGTCATCAAACTGCGGCGCATCCTGAATAAATTTATCGATCTCACGCCGAACACCTTTCAAAATCTCATCGGGCTGGTCATTTCTGTACATATTCAGTGCCTCCAGCATACGTTCCGTGCCGAACAGCTCCTTGTCCCTGCTTGTCGCCTCCGGCACACCGTCGGTATACAGGAACAGGCAGTCTCCTCTTTCCAGCTTCAGGGTGTAATCCTTGTAACGGATCCCCTCCATGCCGCCGAGGACCAGACCGTGTTTATCCCTGAACAGCTCATAATTCCCGTCGGCTTTGCGAACAGCCGGATATTCATGACCGCCGTTAGCCGCCGTAATGACTCCCGTAGGGATCTCCAGAATTCCGAGCCAGACGGTTACGAACATCTCTGCCTTATTTCCCTCACAGAGCTGGTCGTTCACCGCGGCAAGGATCTCTGCCGGCGTTCCTCCCTGCTGGGCCTGGTTCTTCAGCAGCGTTTTTGCAATGACCATGAAGAGTGCCGCCGGTACACCTTTACCGGAAACATCTGCCATGACCATGCACAGGTGATCGTCATCGATGAGGAAGAAGTCGTAAAAGTCACCGCCGACCTCCTTTGCGGGATTCATCGAAGCATACAGATCAAATTCTTTTTTATCCGGGTACGGCGGGAAGATCGACGGCAGCATATCCGCCTGGATCTGCGTCGCAACATTCAGCTCCGCACCGATCCTCTCCTTCTCGACTGTCACCGCCGTAATGTCCTCAATGTACTGCCTGGATCTGTCGACCAGATTGCCAAAGGATTCCGCGAGCACCTGGATCTCATCACCCGTATGGTATTTCCAATGGAAGTTCAGGTTATCACCGCTGATCCCCTGCACCTTCTCCGTCAATTTGATGATCGGCTTGACGATCCGGCTTGACAGCCGTAGCGAAGCCACGACGGAAAGTGCCAGAAGGCCGATCATAAAGACGAACATAAAGAAGATGACCGCTTTGATGCCGCTCGCCATCTCCGCCTTCGCGTTATCGGACATATCCGTAATGGTATCGGTCAGCGATTCGGTCAGCTGCTCAGCCTCGCTCCTCGGTAAAAGGATCGCATAGGTCCATCCGATCGTATCCATCGGCGCGTAGGCCATAAAATACTCCGTGCCGTCGATCTCACAGCTTCCGTGTCCCTTGTAGCCGTTCATGCCGTCCTGCAGCATGGAGACGAACGCGCTGTTGCCCCCGTTCAGCAGATTCTTGTTGACGATCTCGGAACTGTCCATATCGACCTCAAGGCTTCCCTCCTTCGCGGAGGAAAACAGCAGATTGCCGTTATTATCCACGATAATGGAAAAGCCCTTGTCGCCGACCTTTGTACCGTGGATCTGCTCATCGATATCATTGAGGAACATTCCCGCGCCGACTACGCCTTTCAGTTCCGTATCCCGGTAAACAGGGACACCGCACATGATCGCCTGGCGTCCTGTGAACATGTCTTCTGTGATTTGGGTGAAAAACGGCTCGCCGCTTTCCGCAGCCCCCGTGTACCACGGTCTGTCGCGCAGATCGAGAGAGACAGCTTCGCCCCCCTGTTCGGTCTTTGATCCGGACAGACTGTCCACAATAATGGTTATTCCGCTCTCTGTCGAATAATAATCATCGGACATCAGCGCAAAATGTTCTTTTGTGCTGAGCAGCAGCTCATCGACGGGATCCAGAAGAGACAGTTCTTCCGGTATCCCCTCCGAATATCTGCTGACACCGCGGGCGAACAGAAGCTGTGCCACATCCGTTCCGTCATTGGCCGGATCCGGCGGCTGCGCGGTTATCTGCGCAGAATTTTCACTGCCCCCGTCAGCGCCGTTATCAGATCCATTGTCATAGCAATAGGCGATATCATTCGCAATGATCTCCAGCGAGCCGAGGAAACGATTGAACGTATCATCCGCGATCGCCGCTTTTCCCTCGACCAGATTATTCAGTCTCTTATAGACTTCCTCTGACATCGCGTACTGCGAGGTCTGCCCGATCTGTTTGGAGGCGTCATCCGAAGCGTTCGAGACCTGTTCCTTCAACGCGGCAAACTGAAACTGGATCAGCATACAGATGATCAGAATAATGGTGACCGACATTGCGACAAACGCGGAAAGGACTTTTCTCCGCAGGGAGAGATTATGCAGACGTTTCCTGAAATTGAGTTTTTCTCTCATCCTAGCTCCATCCTGAAATATCAGATAATATCAGATCGCTCTTGTGCTCTCTCTGAGCCATTCCTTCTCTTCGCCCTGAAGGAACGGGGATACCTTCTCCCATACAAGTCGGTGATAATCGTTCAGTTTCTGAATATCCGAAGCATCCATGATCGACGGATCAATGGCTTCAAGGTCGATTGGCGCAAACGTGAGCGGCACGAAACGGAGGAAGTGCCCCCACTCATTCGTCTCATCATCGACGCACTCCACGATCGTCTCGGTGCGGATGCCGTACCTGCCCTCAACATACATGCCCGGCTCGTCTGATGTGATCATGCCCGGCTTGAACTCGGTGAGATCCGCCGCGCTCCTAGCTTTCCAGCGAATGTTCTGCGGACCCTCATGCACGTTCAGGATATAGCCGATTCCGTGTCCTGTTCCGTGATTGAAGTTCAGGCCTCTCTCCCAGAACGGCGCTCTCGCGTAAGTATCCAGACCGACGCCGTTGACGCCTTCAAGGAATTTCGCGTAGAGAAGGCGCAGATTGGAGATCGCGACAACGGTGAAATGCTCGATCATCTCCGGGGTGAGAGTGCCGAGGACGATCGTTCTTGTGACATCGGTCGTTCCCTTTCTGTACTGGCCGCCCGAATCCACCAGAAGGAAACCTTCCGGCTTCAGGGTGCTGCACTTCTCCGCTGTCGGCGCGTAATGAGCCATCGCCGCATTGGCATTGTAGGCGGAGATCGTTCCGAAGGACAGGTCGATGTAACCCGGGATCTCACTTCTTAAATGATCCAGATATTCGGCTGCCGATACTTCGGTCATCGGGATTGTGCCGATGTTTTTCTTTACCCAGTAAATGAAGCGGCAGACCGCAACGGAATCGAGGAGATATGCCTCTCTCGATCTGGTAAGCTCTGTCTCATTCTTAAGAGCTTTCATGATCGCGGTCGGGTTCTCTGCCTCAATTACTTTAACCCCCTTTTCCTGCAGAAGATGAAGCATCGTATCACTCGTTCCGGTCGGATCCGCAAGAACCGCGCCGTCAAAGGTATTCTCCTTCACGAACGCGAAGATCGCGTCGTAAGGATGCAGTTCGATTTTATTCGATTCCGCATACGCGCGGAACTCATCCGTCAACTCGGATTCCTGGATAAAGAGATGCGCGCTTGTCTGTCCCAGAATAAAGTAGGATAACGCGACCGGATTGTAGTCCACGTCGCCGCCCCGCATATTGAGAAGCCAGCAGATATCATCCAGCTTTGAGAGGATCAGCGTGGCTGCCCCCGCTTCTTCCGTTTTCTTACGTACGCGAGCTGCCTTCTCTTCATAGCTTTCTCCCGCTTCCTCGGCGGTGATGAGAAATACCGGATGCGAGGAAAGAGCCGGACGATCGTTCCAGATCGTATCCTGCGGGCAGAAGGTGCCGTTTACAGTGGCTCCCGCTTTTTCCGCGATCGCGCGGTAAAGCTTTCCTGCGCCGCTGGTCACGCAGCGTCCATCGAAGGCGAGGACCTGTCCCTTACGAATAACCGACTGCAGGTAAGCCGGAACAGTCGGTACCCCGGGCTCTCCCATCTTCATCAGTTCCACTTCCGTTCCCTCCAGCTCACCGGCAGCGGAGATGAAATATCTGCCGTCCGTCCAGAGCTTCGCGGAGGACGCATCGACGATCATAACCACGTTGTCGCTGGTGCATCCGGAGAAGTATTCTGTTACTTTGAAGAAATCTCCGACATACTCTGATGCATGATAATCGGAGGATGTGATCAGGAAATAGTCAGCGGATACTTTCCGCATCTCACCCCGAAGTGCTTCGAGGCGCTCATGGATCATTGCTTTATTGTCTGCCATTATAGGTTATCCTTTCTGTAAAAACATCTTTCCTTATTTTACGCCGATACGCGGGTATTATCAACCGCCGCGACTGTGGAAAAGGGGCCGTGTTCCGAACGTGTCGGAAGACGGTCCCCCTTCAACTTTCTTATTCTCTGCCTGCAGATTCTGCCATCCTCTGAAACATAAGAACGCCTTCCTGCAGCCGGTTCAGGCCGTCCTGTAGAACGGAACGCGGACAGGCCGCGTTGATGCGCACAAATCCCTCTCCCGCTTCGCCGTACTGCCTGCCGGCACTGATGTAGAGACCCGTCCGTTTGCGAAGGAAGGCAGCAAAGTTTTTGCCTCCGTGCGGCAGCTTCCGAATATCCACCCAGAGCAGGTAGGTCGCGTCACCGGGGATCGGAACGAGTTCCGGGATCTCTTCACGAATAAACTTCACCGCGGTCTTCAGATTGTCGTCGATATAGCGATTCAGCGCGTCGAGCCATTCGCCGCCCTCGGTATAAGCCGCGATCGCCGCGCTTATTGCAAAAACGTTCGGCTCCGCCACTTCATCATTATTCAGTCCGCGGCTGACCCGATTCCGCAAATGAAGATCCGGTACACACACCGCAGCCGAATGGATTCCCGCCGTGTTGAAAGCCTTGCTCGGGCTCATGCAGCTCACGCTGATCCGCGCCGCGGTTTCGGATACCGAAGCAAAGGGAACATATTCCTTTCCTTCGCGCACGATATCGCAATGGATCTCATCCGACACAACGCGCACTCCGTTATCCGCGCAGAGCTCCGCGATCCTTGTCAGTTCCTCCTTCGACCAGATATGGCCGCCCGGATTCTGGGGATTGCAGAACAACAGAAGCGTTGTCTGCGGATCTGCCAGATCCTTTTCAAGCTGCGCAAAGTCGAGCGAGAAGGTGCCGTCAACGAGCCGCAGCGGACACTCGAGCGGCACTCTTCCGTTATTGACGATCGAATTAAAGAAGATGTTATAGATCGGTGTCATGACAAGGACCTTTTCCGCCGGATTGGTGAGGCGGCGTACCAGGCTGGAAAGCGCGGGAACGACACCGGTTGTAAAGATCAGCCATTCCTTTTGCATCTCGAAGTGATGCCTCGTCTTCCACCAGTTAATATATGCCTCATACCATTCATCGGAAATTCCGGTGTAACCGAAGATTCCGTGTTCCGTTCTCCTTCTGAGCGCATCGATGATCGCCGGCGCGGTCCGGAAATCCATATCCGCGACCCACATGGGAAGCTCGCCCGGCTGCACATCCCACTTTTCCGATCCCCAGCCTCTTCGATCATAGACCGTGTCGAAATCGAAGGACTTATCTGTTATTTTTTTCTTTTCCGTCATTGCCGGATCTCCGTTTCTGTTATCTGCGCAATCATGTGACGCCTGCCTTTGCTACGCATCACGTCTGCTTTTCTTGGCCTCATGCCTGAGGCTTTCTGCGTACTTCCGTCTCGCTGCCCTGCCCGGAGGTGATCTCCACCTCATCCGGGGTGAGTGCCGGAACTTTTCTGCCGTCAGTCAGAACGACCTCCGTCATGGAAGGATCGACTTTCGTCTCATCCATCAGAAGGAGCCCGACCTCATCCGCCTTTATCCTACCGGATGCCGGGTTGAAGATGCTGTCAATGCGGCCGCGGATCTCGGCATCAACCGAGGAATATTCGAAGGCCAGCGATGTATTGATCAGCGTGCAGTTTTTCAAAACGAGATTCTCGATATAACAGAATCCCTGCAGACTTTCGATCGTGCAGTTTTCGAGCGTAAGATTCTTCGAATTCCAGCCGAAATATTCTCCGTTGATATAGGAATCCTTCACCGTTACGTTTTCCGTATTCCAGAAGCTGTCCTTGGAGAGAAGCTTCGCGTTGCGGATCGTAAGATTCCTTGCGCCGTCAAAGCAATAGTTTCCGTACAATTCCAGTCCGTCAACCGTCACATTTTCACAGTCCTTCGCGAAGTAATCGCCTCGCGCAATGACCTGCTTCAGCTGAACATTGCGGCAGGTCCAGAAGGTCTCCTGCGCATTCGGCAGCGAACACCGTACGAGCGTTACATGATCGCAGCGGCGGAACTGCTTTGGCGCTTCGATCATGCAATCCTCGAAGCGCATATCCTCTCCGTACCAGAGCCCCGATCTGGCCGTCTCCGCCCAGACGCTGTTCTTCACAAGCACGTGCTTCGCATACCAGAGCGGGTATTTCCATTTGAAGCTGCTCCTGTCGATTTCAATATTTTCACTGTGTTTCAGCGGAGATTCACCATCATCGAAGATCGATTCGACGATCTCCAGATCCCTTGCCCTGTAAAGGGCTCTCTCTCCTGTCAGATATTCACGATAGATCGTTTTCATTTCTATTTCCTTTTCTCAATATAGGTCTGTAATATATCACGGCAAAACTCTGCCGTTCATTTGCACTGTTTACCACCAGAAAAGTAGTATATCATATCCGCGGTGTTTCGCAAAGTTGCCAGCATTACCGTTTTTCTCAGATTAACGGCTGTCAAAAAAAGGGCTGCCGCATTAAACGAATAATAAAATATGTTTACGTATACATATTCTCATTACTGTTTAATACGACAGGCCCTTCGTATCGGCTTTGCTCACAGTGCCTCGAATTTTTTCGATGCTTTCTTGCGCAGCCACAAATTCAGCAGCAGGATCAGCAGCAGATTGATCACGACAAAAACCGTCAGATAGAGCAGGCTGTTTCGGCCGCTTTGGGCTTCATCCATGACAGCTACCACGATAAAAGCGCCGAAGAAAATGATCGTATACAGGATACCGGCCAGAAGTGTAAACAATACCGACAGGCTCTGCTTGATCGGATAGACTTCATTCGTCCAGTTCAGGTTCGGCTTGCGCATTCCGAGAAACAGACCAAACAGCGCAACGATCACACAGAATTCCAGCGGGATCAGAATGGCAAAAAGGCACTCAAGCGGTCCGAGCTTGAACACGATACAGGAGCAGATGCTGCAGAATACCGACGGCACGATGCTGAGCACGACCTGCAGGCAGACCTTTGCCTGAAGGATCGTCGCTGTCGGGATCGGCAGAGATCGCGCGATCCAGAGGTTTTTCCCTTCGAGGGCAACAGATGGCGCCGTGATATCGATCATCGCCAGAAAAAAGCAGGGAATCACGCATGCTATAACGACCGGCATCCCCGGAAGTTCCGTGTTGAAATAATCTATGGTGCTCCAGAATGATGGTCCCTTTATGAGCAGCGCTGCACCGGCAAAGAACGCGAACGGAATACCGATTCCGCAGTTCAGCATATAAGTGGTACTTCCGGTAAAACGCGCCAGTTCTTTTCCGAAGCAGGCGGCCAGCATCCCCTTCTGCTTTGCGGTTGCTTCTCTGTATGCAACGCGGGTCACATTTCCCGTCGCTGTCGCGATCTTCAGGAAGCTCCTCGTCATGACGAAGAGTATAAGTGTCAGCAGGGCCGCCGAAATTCCGGCGAATAACAGGATGAGCGGAACATCTCCGGTCGGCATTTTACCAAAGGCATAGAGGACAGATATGTGCCGCAGATCACCGCCTATTTTCGCAGCGTTTTTGAGGAGCGATCCGATCATCTCCGATGCCCTGAAATAGACGAAATAATAGATTCCAATGAACAGCACCGAGATAACCGCCGTGCTGATCTTCCTGTGCTTCAGTTTCACGCTTACCCTTGCCACGATAAACCCAAGCAGGCAGGAAATCGTCAGCGTGAGGATCGTGAGAACCAGGAACCATACAATGCAGCCGAAAAGCTTTGTGCCGCTGAAACCGTCCTTCACAAAGTAGACGACAGCTGCCGGAATGGCCGCCGTTGCCAGGTACATCGCACCCAGAATATATACGGAGAACAGGCGGGCAAACAGGATATCCCGCACCGGAATAGGCATCGCAAAGAGCAGATCATTATCCTTCGCCAGATACAGACTGCTGTATGTACTGAAAATGCTGCCGAAGGAGCCAAGTGCAAGCGCGATCCCGCTCATGATAACAAAGTAGAGCCACTGCATTCCCGCGGCAAACAGCGGGCTTAACGCAAGGGAGAGCCAGGTAAAAACGCCGCCGAGAGCACCCGCGAGGACAACTGCGTACAAGATCAACAAAGCGATCACTTTGCCCTTCGAGCGCGCCTTATTTTTCTTTGCGTCATAAAAGCAGGTGCGAAAAACTTCCGCCATCTGCTTTCTGATCATTATCTTCAGCATGATGTTCCTCCTCTTACTTCTCTTCCAACTCAAGGAAAACATCTTCCAGTGAATCGTCGCCCTTGACTTCTTCCATCGTGCCGGATCTTATCAGCTTCGCGTTCTTGATGATGGCGATCTTGTCGCAGAGTTTTTCCGCGACTTCCAGTACGTGTGTGGAGAAGAAGATCGCGCCGCCGCGATCACAGACCTCGCGCATCATCAGCTTGAGCCGGTGGGATGCCATCGGATCAAGGCCGACAAAGGGCTCATCCATCAGGATCAGTTCCGGCTCATGGATCCAGGCGGAAATGATCGCCAGCTTCTGCTTCATTCCGTGCGAGTACGCGCTGATCGGCTGCGCCAGATCCGCGGTCAGTTCAAAGATGTCCGCGTATTTGCGGATCCGTTCCTTCCTGATCTCCGGCGCTACGCCGTATACATCGCCGACAAAGTTCAGGTACCTGATACCGGACATAAATTCATACAGATCGGGATTGTCCGGAATGTAAGCCATCTTCCGTTTGCATACGATCGGCTCTGCGGTAATATCATGTCCGTCGATCAGGATCTGTCCCGCGTCGAAATTGCTGATACCGGCTACCGACCGCAGCGTAGTCGTCTTGCCGGCTCCGTTGTGACCGATAAAGCCGTAGATCTCGCCCCTTTGAATATGCAAAATGAGGTCATCGACGCCCTTCTTGTCTCCGTACAGTTTCGTCAAGTGTTCGATCTTCAGCATACTTACACATACTCCTTATTTCTGTTTTTTATAGCGTCTTGTAATAATCAACGCGCAGCAAAGCGATGCAATGATTGCGATCGCATATCCTGCGACCGGGGTCGAATCACCGGTCCCCGGACCGACAACGTTTTTGCTGTTCGTACTCTTCCCCTGGGTGCTTCCCTTGGAGGATCCACTTTTTCCGTCACCGGAGGTGCTGCTTTTGCTTCCGTCCGCCGTCTCGCTCTTTCCGTCATCCTTCGGTGTGACAGTCGGGATCGGTTTGATCTCCTCATCCTGATAAGCGATCAGGTATGTCGAGAAGCGATCACTTTCCGCCGCCAGAACAGGATCGCTACCCTCCGCGGCGATCTCGGATACACCGTCATGGCATCGAAGCAGATAGTACGTTCTTCCGTCTTTCTGAAGAGATTCCGGAACTTCCACCGTGAACTTGATCGGTTCCTGAACGTTCGTGATTTTTGTGCGTTCGTCCAGAACCTGTTTCCAGAGGGAAATATCCAGGTACTGCCCCTCCGTCAGATCTTTATCGGCCGCGTACTTCTCCAGCGACGAATTGTCCTCCGCAGGAACATCCGCTTTTTTAAGCGGTGTGATCTCCAGCGTGATGCGGACGGGATCCTCTTCGCTCATAGCAGCCCTGTCATCATCATCGATCATTCCCTCGGCAACTTCCTTCAGATTCTCGGATTCTACCTTCGGTGCGCCATCCGCGAGAACGACTTCTGCTTCGAAAATATCCTCAGCTTCTTTGATCAGGAAGTACTTATTCGCGTCATCCGTGAGCACATAGTTCGAGGCATCGGCACCTGTCAGAGCCACACTTTCCACTTGATAAATGCCGGTCTCCGTTCCGCTTCCCGAAATCTGAATATCGACATCGTCTCCAGGGACAGCATTATCCGGATCGGCTGTCGGTGTGTGTGCCTTTCCGTCATAGTAGAAGATCGTATTGGTCCAGTCGATACCGACCGGCTTTGGTGTGATGTTTCCCGTCACATGATCGCCGATCATCGCGTCATAGACATAGTTTCTCTCACTCTCGCCGCCGAGAACGACATTTGAGAGGATGACGTTCTTATCAGTTCCGGCATTCTCATCCTCGAACGCGATGTCTGCGGCATCAAGTGTCAGGCTGTCCCCCTCAACCATTTCTGGGAACACTGCCTGCGTCAGGTCCGCTTCCGCTTCGGTCGTTCCGTCATAGACCTTATCCTTCGCGATCTGTCCCTCGATCGATACATGCTTCGGTGTGACCGTCACGGTCTGATACTTGTCATTATCCGGAACGAAATAATTTTCCGCGCCGGGTCCGGTGATCTGTACCACGCTTGCCGCGTAGGAGCCGACGTTTTTGTGACTGTTCATCTGCTCCATTGAGTTATAAAAACCACCCAGACGGACTTCCACGTTGAGTTCATCTCCCGGTACAGCATTCGCTACCGTTGCCGTCGGCTTTACTTCCTCGCCGTTATACTCAAACATGTCGTTCCAATAAAGCACTGCGGCACGCTTCTCAATAACAGCCTCGATGGTCTGCGGCGCGATCGCTTCCAGAGCTTCATTTGTATCATTGGAAACAATTCTGTACTGCACGTTGTAGGTACCTGCATCTTCGCCCGTCAGCATGTTATCCACAGACCATTCCGAATCCGGATCATCTGCCATTCGATATTCGAAATGATATCTGCCGGCGTAGGAATCTTTGATCACACCGTTTGTAACGAGCAGCTGCTGTCCGCCGTTATATACCATATAACCGGTCGTCGGAAGTTCTTCCACCGGATTTCCCTCGATCTCATGGAGATTTCCCCATTCATAACGAATATCATAGTTTGCCGTCACATCATTTCCATCAGCATCTTCAATAACAGCCAGTCGCGGTCTGACAAAGGTATTTCCGTCATCATCATAATCTATTGTCAGATCGACACTTCTGATCCGGTCACCCTCAAGAAGCGGATAGCCGTCCGCCGCCAGAAGCTGCGCATAGTCCGTTCCCTGCTTGATCTGAATCTGATCTTCGATCTCGACCGTCTGGTCCAGCGCCTTCACCGTTACCGGACGTTTTGCCACAGAATAGGTCCACAGATCGTAATCGACCGGAAGCGGTTCCTCATTGACGCCGATGATCTGCGCCGTATAAGTTCCTACGTTCCTGAGGCCGTCGACAACAACATCCTCCGACGAATCACCGCTCTCGCTCTTCTGAATAACCACCGGCTTGACCATACTTCTCATCAGCTCATTGATCGAACCGGAGATTCCGATCGGATGCGTCTTGCCGTCATATACGATATCGTTGCGGTCATCATCGATCAAATACGGCGCACAGGTATAGTTCTTCTCTTTCGAGTATTTGCTGCAGTTATCACGACTGCAGTAGAAGATCGTATGATCATACTGTCCATCTTTTACAACATTCTCCCACACGAGCGAGTGGTTGAGTTTGGGAATAAATTGATGATATTCCATGCGATCCTGTGTGATTCCCGGAACATCGGACAGATCGATATACGTGTCAATATAGCCGTCCTTTTCGCAGGTCGGAAATTCCATATCACTTGTCTGAATATCCTTGATAAATACCTGCTCGGTTCCTCCCTTCAGAATCGGCTTTGCCGTGATCTTGATCTGTGTGCCGCTCAACCGTTCGAAGGTGATCCGGCTTCTGTGGAAGTTCGTCTCATATACCGCCTTGGGAAGCTGATTATTCTCACTCACAAAATCCATTGCCATAAGACCGGTGAAAGTGGAACTGCCTTCCGGAACGATTTCTTTGAGAAGTTTTGGATTTATTCTATACGCATAATCCCATGGTGTGATCGGATCAGCCGTTACATAAGGCGCTTCCGGCGGAGCCAGCACATGATCGCCCCAGTTGGCACTGGTAAATGTAGTGAAAAACGTCTTCAGTCCTTTCGTAGCATTTTGCAGAAGGATCGATTCGGCATATGGTTTTTGAGCATCTCCAATAATGGAATTGTAAATATATTTATATTTATCCTGCCAATAGACCTCACTCCATTTGTTTTCCGAATATGCTTTATAATCCGGAGTGAAGTTCGGCGCATCGCCCGCCCTTTTGTTCACATTATCGCCCTGCGGCCAGTTTACATTAAAAGCCCAGTACTGGTCCGTTCCGGGAACCTTATATGTCTTCTTATCATTCACGCCGAGGTCACTCAAAAGAATAATTTGCCGCGTGCTTCTTTTAGCGTCGGGATGCTATTCCCCTTCCATACGATCGATCCGTCCCTCAGAGCATAGTCCTCCAGGTAGTCATACAGCTTCTGTTTTGCCTCATCCGAATCGCCATCGGAATCCTCGAGCGCGATCTCCAGGATGACCGTCTCAGAACTATGCTTCTTCAGAAATTGTTCCATCCATCCCCAGATACCGGGGTAGCCGTTGCGCGGTTCCATCGTAATACGACTCCCTGCTATCGTGCTGGAGGTATAAAAGCATGGAGCAAATGACCCTGATCCGTGACAAAGTGCCCAGGTGTCGTATCCTTTGCGATCTTTCTCGAAATACAAACGCAGATCGAAATAGCGGACTCCCAGATCCAGCTGATCATATGTATCACCATCGGTTAGCGGTCCGATCGGCATAAACTGCGCAGTGGAAATTGCATCTTCGAATTTCGTATGCGCGGTTGCGGAATCGTGTGTGCCCGGGATCGACAGATCAGTGATCGGAATATCATCATCAAGTGCCCCCATCCAGTCCGCATTGGAAACATTTGAAATGTCTGTCGAATTTTCCTCTGCGCGGACGGTACCCGGTGTACTAAACATAAATGTTGAAGCGGCCATTATCGCCGCCAACCCGATCGAAAAAATCTTCGCTGCCTTCTTCATATCCTGTCTCCTGTTCTATTTATGTTTTCGTTCGGTTTCAAAACTAAATTACAAAAAATTGTCCTTATAAACTATAGCATATTTCAGACATATATATGAACTATTACCATAACAGAAGTATCTATGTTTTTGTTTATCCTATGTATTTGTTTATCTCCTGTTTTGTAATTCATTCCGGTCATCTGAAATGCTTTCCGAATACCGGTTCTGATTCACAGCGCAAAAAAGGCGATGGAAAAACCATCGCCTTAACTCTGATATACCTTCAAAACTGAATACTCAAACTCTTCCAAACATCCGTTGCTTTTCATTAGCCTTTTGGTCAAGGCCTCGACCTATTAGTAACGGTCAGCTCCATGCCTTGCGGCACTTCCACCT
>Ga0326511_10000453_pt1 | contig 35887 bp, 58 predicted proteins | sample 0_2496_0518_D_FD_203701 | JGI IMG/M metagenome (GOLD analysis project Ga0326511, IMG submission 203701) | Bovine rumen microbial communities from UC Davis, California, United States - 0_2496_0518 | ecosystem: Host-associated > Mammals > Digestive system > Stomach > Rumen | place: USA...
CATCATCTGAAATAATTGTTGCATTATTCAATATAATAGTTGTCCATGCTTTTGGCTTAACTGATGTTGCATCAATAACAATTTGACCTTCATGAACACCAACTAATTCATATGTACCACCTGCTGCTAATGTAATAACTTTATCAGTAAATTTAACACCATTAATTAAAATTCCGTTTGTTTCAACAGCTTTATTGAAATACAATTGCTTAATTGTACGAATCAAAGAAACATTAGGAGTAATATACTCTTCAGATACTTTGAAAGCATTATATAAAGCTTCACTATCAAACGCAGTAAGATATTTCTTTATCATATTTTTTGTGAATATATTTATAATTTCATACTATTTTATTAAAAATAATACTTATTAACTATTGGTATTTTTTACGATATTTAACTATATTAAATTAAATAAATATATGAATACTTTTATATGAATATTGACATAAAAGGTCATTCAGGATGTAATATTGATATTATTGAAGAAGGAGATAATTTACTTGTAAAGAAATCAACATTAGATAAGAAATATCTTAAAAGACTTGAATTACAAGGAAATAAACAAATGAATGATAAATGTTTGACTGATTCTATATATAATCCTTTTATATCAAAAATTGAAGCAAATGAAGATGAATGCTATATTTTAATGGATTATATATATGCAAATAATTTCATTGATTATTTTGAGAAAGCATCTCCACAAGATATAGATCATTTCATCGATAATTTTATTAAATACATTCATAATGAAATTGATAAATGCGAAATAAAGAAAGTTTCAAAGAACGTATTTATAGATAAGTTTAATTCAGTTGTAAAGAATTGTGAAAAGAATGATTTGTTAAAAGGAAACATGAGAGTTAAATCTATTCTTAAGGATTGTGAAAATGTATTTACAAATATGCCTGAAGAATTTGAAATACCTGTGGGTATTTGTCATGGAGATTTGACATTTTCTAATATATTGTTTTCATCAAATAAGTTTTATTTCATTGATTATTTAGATTCATTTATAGAGACTCCAATACAAGATATTGTTAAATTGAGACAAGATACAAAGTATTTTTGGAGTACAATGATGTATAAGAAAAAATATGATGTTGTTAGACTTAATATAATATTCAATTATATAGATGATAAGATATCTGAGCATTTTGGTAATTTTGAATATTATTACAGAAATTATGATAGACTTCAATTAATGAATATATTACGAATACTTCCTTATGTTAAAGAAGAAAAGGTTCGTGATTTTGTATTAAATATATTATCGGCATTGCCTAAGTACTAATATATGAAAGAAGAATATACATTAATAGTTCCAATGGTCAGTGTTAAATCTAAAGATACTGTACCACTTGAATTTAAATATGACAATAATACAGGACAAATAAATTGTATTAAAGCATTAGAAGGAATTGATTTATCAATGTTTACAAAGATATATTTTGTAATGCTTTATGAACATGAACTTAAATATCATATTGCAGAAAAAATTACTGTTGCAAGAAAATTCAATAAAAAGTTATTAGATACTGAAGTAATATTTAAATTTTTAGATATACCTACAAGTTCACAAGCAGAAACAATTTACAATACAATTGTAGAATATAATATAAAAGGTCCTATATTTATTAAGGATGCAGATAATACTTGTACTTGTGAAGGACAAATAAAAGGCAATACAGTTTTAGTATATCCTTTAGAGAATACACCAATTGTAGATCCTCAACATAAATCTTATGTAAATGTTGATGACCAAAATTTTGTTGTGAATATTATAGAAAAAAGAGTAGTAAGTAATCTATTTAATTGTGGTGGATATAGTTTCACAGATGCTGCATTATTCAAAACTGCTTATGAAGCATTATTAGGATATGAAGATATTGCAAATCATATGTATATATCACATATTATATATTGGCTTATATTGAATAAGAAAATTAAATTCCGACCAGTTGAGGCAACTTACTATGAAGATTTTGAAATAAATAGATAATAATAATGTTTGATAAAACAGCAATTTATATACCGACATACAATAACAGATACAGTGAAATGTTAAATTATGCAAATACATTAATTAAGACATGTTCTGTATTTATTATATTTTCAAACAATGATGAGAAACTAGAATCTTATAACACGTATGAATGGGATCCAAAGATTCAAAAATTGTATTGTGATGCAAAAACTATCGGAGAGAAAAGACAATTTGCTCTAGATTATCTTTATGAAAAGGGATTCAAATATGTAGTTCAAATAGAAGATGACATAAGAACTTTTGCATCCGAAATTAATGATAGTACCAAAAGAACAACGTCCGATTCTTACGCAAAAGCAAGGATTAGTATTGAGGAAATGTTAAAAAAGATGTTAAAAGCTGCGCAAGAACACAATGCTGCCTTTGTATCACCATCATTTCCGTTCAGTTTAGGATTCTCAAAACCGGGAGCTATAGCAATCAATAAGTCATTGAACTTCGGTCAGTTTAATATGGTCGATGTAGAAAAATTGAAGATGTATAATATTAATTATGATGTAAGAGAAAATGTTCATGACGACATTGATTTGGTTTTGCAATTGCTTCAAGCTGGCTTAAACTGTGTTACACTGAAAGACACTGCATTTGAAGTAATTGGTTCCTCATCATTATTAGAAAACTCAACAATTTGTAATGGAAATAAACAAGATTTAATGAGAATTAATCTATATTTAAAGTATAGAGATGGTATTTCATTACGAATAGGTAAACATGGAGAATTACGAATGACTTGCAAACTTGATAAATATTGGAATACAAAAGAAATTCCAATTAAAGATGACAAGTATCATCAAGAATTATTTGAACTTTGTAAGAAATACGATATTGAAGGAATAAAGAATTTAATAGTAAATAAAAAGTAGTTATGAACGAAAGAAAAAACATTTTAATTGGTAAGATTGGTAAATCTGTAAAAATGAAGAATATACATATCGAGACAGGCGGCGGAGCTGACTTGGTATTATATTCAACTATGGCAAAGATGTGTCCTGAATATCATTTTTATTTTATAGGACCTAATGAATTATATAAGTGTACTGATGAGGAATATTTGAAGTTATTCCCAAATAAAAATGTTCATTCTGCATGGTCAACTGATATTCGTAAAACAATGAATTTTCAGTCAATTGTAGATTACTTTAAAGATAATGATATTAAAGTAGATTTTGCATTATTGTTTAATGGATTAAGTGGTAACACAAATATTCGGGGATTCTTAACAAAACCTGATGGTACATTTTATAGTCCATTGATGTGTTTCCAGAATTATGCAGGTCCTATTATTTATACATTAAATGAATTGATGTGTCCTTTGTATATGATGGCAGAAGATGCTCGTTATATTACAATTAATAGTAAGGATTTGTATAATCGTGAACGTCTTATATTCTCTCAAATTAATGGAGATTTTGAAACAACATTAGGACATGTAGTATCAAAGACAGATTGGACAATTGTAAAAACTACTCATCATGCAAAGTATTCACATCTTGAAAAGATATTCTTAATGGGTCTTGATGAACATTGGAAAGAGAATATTGATTTTGAAGCAAAAAGAAATTCAACAGTAGAACCTGTTATTGTTCTTTCAAATGGCTGCGGTACATCAAAGATTAACTGTGCAGGTAATAATAGTTCTCGTCTTCCTGCTTATAAGAAGTATATTATTGATAACTTCAAAGGAACAAAATATGAGAACACAAAGATATATGGAAGTGTATGGGATAAGGAAGTATATGATGAATATCCTCAGATTCAAAATAAGTTAATGCTTGACTTAGGTAAGGAAGTATCTGAAGCAAAATATACTTTGGTTTATTCACAGGTCCCTGGATTTGTAACTTGTAAGCCATGGGAAATGATTACAATTGGTTTACTTCCGTTCTTACATCCTGATTATGATTGTTATCATTTATTGAATCTTCCTGAGTATCTTTATTGTAAAGATGAAAAGGATTTCTTAAATAAGATTAATGAACTTGAGAATGATTTTGATAAATATAAGAATTTAATGCAGCAATGCTTCGATTTGATTAAGCCTGAGTATTTGAATGGTTGGTTAATCGTAAATGGAATCTTTGGAAATATTGCAAAGGATCTTGGCTATAAGTATGAATTTAAACCTGGTGTTAAATCAATATTTAATAGATTTAGTAAAGAATTTATACAATAACGAAGTTTTATAATTATATACAATAAAGAGGTACTTAGCTAAGTACCTCTTTTGTTTAATATGTTAATCACCAATTTGCAATACTACGATAAGCTTCTAATTTCATAATTTCCTTTGTTTAATTCAATTGAACTATCTGCATATATATATTCATTTGGTTTTAATTTTATTTCTTTATGATCTGACATAAAAAAATAATTGTTATCCATTGAATTTACCCATATTCCATTATATTCATTATTTTTTTCAATATATATTTTATTATATATATATGTATTAATATTGGAATTTTTAATAATATTATTATCGTCTTTTATTACAACTGCATCAATACCATTACCTATATTATATTTATATGTTTTAAGTATATTATTCAAATCTTCAATATTATTACAATTATATGATACATAATATTTATTTTCTGCTCCGTAACAAAATGATTCACTTATCATATTATAAATTGTTCCAAATATCAATTCTAATTCTAATATAATATGGCGACTATCACCAATATTTAATAAATATGGTACACAATTAAAATCAGGATTATCTTTATGAAATTTTACATTAAATTTGATATAATCATATAATATTTCAGGATTTTTCCATCCATTATTAGGAAACATATATTCTAATAAACCAAATAAATATGTACATAATTTATCAAATATTTCCCATTTACATATAAATATGTTTATATAATTTTTTATTTCATTATACTTAAATAATAAATAATCAAGTTTATCTTTATATTCAGGATAATAATATCTTGTATACATTGCTATATGATATAAAAAACAACCTAATGATTTAAATGTATTATTTGTTGTTACATTAGGAGGTGTATTCCAATATGTATATACTTGAATTTTACCTTTATTTATTTCTTCAAAATTAATTTCCTTCCATTGACGTCTATATTGGTCAAAACCAACTATATCTGATTTTAAATTATTTTTCCAAACATAATACATTGTACACAATTCTCCATAAAAACAATTTAATTCATTGATGGATATTCCTTTATATTTTTTACTATTATTATATGATACTATATTATAATCATCACTATAATAATCTTGAATATTATAACGTTTATTCAAATCTTCATACGATATTCTCCATATTGTACATTTTGTATTATAAGTAAAATTATGATATGTTTCTTGATTATTCATATATTGATTAAATTTTATTGCATGATTTTCGACATATATAACACGCAGCAGCAACTAAATAATTAAATGCACCTGTATATGAAGCAGAACTTATAACTGGATAATTATGAGCATTATTCCATCTCCATGTTGCTTTATTACCATGTGTTGCAAATTCCATGAATTTTACAATTTCATTGTAAGCTTGTTCACTATATGTTTCATCAATTCGGCTTTTCATTAAATTATGAGCCATTTCATGACAAACTGTACTTATAGATGCAGTAGAATATCCAAAATTCATTCCACTATTTGCTGCAACACCAGCACCCACATCTGTTAATCTTGCAGTAAATGATCCACCATTTTTTGTACCTACACTATCTGAAGCAACTGATGATTCTCTTGTAAATGCAGTCATTGAATTATATATATCACAAGCTTTATTGATTGTAGTCAATAATCGTTCATTTTCAGTATCAGTTCCTCCTGTAACAGCAGTACAAGTATAATATACATTTTGTCTTGCAATTGTAGTAGCGTCACAATAATTAAACACATGTTTTTCATCAGATTCATTATTAATATAATATGATCTAATATTATATGTTGTTGACTCTTCTAAATTTTTTATAACAATACGTATAGGTGACATATGATTCCATTTATAATATGCAGTAGGCCTAGATATAATATAATTTGATGAATCACGTTCTGTAAATGTATAATTATTTTTCAACGAATTTATCATTGATGAATTAATTACAATTATCGTATTCCATTCTTCATCAGAGTCCTTTTTATAATCAATACCCATTTCGATTAAATTACTATCAGAAGGTAATAATATTTTATTACTGCTATTAATATAAAAATTTAAATCATCATAATCAAGTTCAAAATTATATATTATAGCAGTTGTTCCTGCATATGCATAATTATTTTCAAATATCATTTTTTCTTAAATATAATTTTTGAATTTTTATTTAATATCTGATGTTCATAACCTATTGCACCCCATATAAAATATCCAGTTACATCAAAATTTCCAGACCATTCAATATTATATTCATCATATAATGCATAAGGAAACATAATATTTAATTTATATGGAGCAATTATTTCTAATGATTTATCAATAATTTTACTTCCACTTAAATGAACCAAGTATTCATAATTATTTGATTGTGAATCTAAATATTTATTTGTAAAATATCTATCACTAAATTCTGCTATATAAATTCTATGTGTATTATATGGTTCTTGAATAAAATGTACCATTGAATCATTTGTACATAATACTGCGTCTAAAAATTCATTTGTATAATTATATCGTATTTTATATTCAATTGTTCCTTCTAGACCCTCATAAGTAATATTTAATGATTCAAATATAGTCCATTCTAATAAATATATACTACCATTTGTTTTATGTCTAAACACTTTATTATCATTATCCCATAAATATAAATTCTTACGATTATTTGATGTATCATTATAGTTTAATAAATACAAATCAAATGTATTCATTACAAAAAATTCATCATCAAATTTATATGGGAAAAATTTTACTTTAACTATTCCTGTAGAACCTACACTTGGAGATTTTATTACTTTATTAACATATAAACCATTCATATAAGTTTTATTGTTTTCGTCAACAACTCCGTAAAACTTAATAGTTTTTTCATTATTAAAATATTTTAATGTAGTAGTTTCATTCCAATTAGCAGATGAATATCCACCCATCCAAGTATTATATCCATAAAATTTATGTATATATAATGCATAATCATCTATTTTATTTATCACTGTTTTTGGATATGTTGAAGTAAATTTATCATAAGGATATTTAATTTCAATATCTGATAATTTTTCACCATTAACAGGTTTCATAATAAATGATGTATTACCTGTCATAAGAATATTTGTATTGTTAGGTGTTGCAGTATTCCATGATAATTGTATATTGGCAGCAGAATCCATAACAATAGGCATTAATCCCCATTGTTTATTTTCTGACGTCCATGCTAAATTATTTTTGAAATGTATATTATTTACCTGATTATTCCCATAAAAAATATTACTTGCATTAGATAATCTAAGTCCATCCATATTATTGCACTACATATAATGTATTTTCTGCAGGAGTTTCAGGCATAATACCAACAACGTCAATTTTCATATTATCTACATTAGATGTAACAACATTACTTGGAATTGTTATGTCACCATGTTCTCCAATCCAATCAGCAATCTCCTTTAATGTATCTAATGTTTCTGGAGCAGCGCCTACAACATTAGATATCTTTTCATTTACATATTCTTTTGTAGCATAATCTTCCAATATTGTAGGGTCAAATGTTGAATTTCCTCCGGTATCAATATCTGTATTATTAGGATCTATATTATAAATAGCTGTTGCAAATTGCATTAATAAATTATAATCATCTTCAGATATATTTACTAATGTATTTGCATCAGTATATTTATTAAATACTTTTATAAAATTTATAAGTTGTTTATATTTCTTTTGAACTTGCATTACTGAATTTTAGAATATTTATTTGTTTTTGATTTGTTTCCAATAATAACTTCTATTATTTGTTTTAATATATAAACATAATCTTTATCTTTTATAGGTTCTAAATCATTATCAATAAAATTTATAAATTCTTGTAAATTTAATTCTAATTGTGTATCTTTAAGATACTTTTTCAAATTATCTATATTAACTTTTTGACCATCTTGTTTACACTTAATTATTATCTCAACAAATTCTTGAGCTTGTTTTTCATTTCGTTCAAACCATTTGTCAAGAAGCCAAAATAAATTATCTGTATCTAATTCTTCAGTTATAAATTGTGTAAGTGATTTCATTATATTGTCTTTATTATATAATTTCCTTTTTCTAATTCAATTGAGTTTTCTGAATATACATATTCATTACTATTCAATTCGATTTTATTACCATTTTTTGCATTATAATAATTATATCCTGGTGGAAAATAATGTATTATAGAATTATCATCATATGAATATATATATGGGTAATTATCTAAATTAATATTTAATTCATTCACATATTTTACAAATTGTTTTCCATTTTTTACAAAGATATAATTAATTCCGTTTCCGACATTATATGAATATGTTTTAATTATATTAATACAATCATTTATACTATTGCATTTATATAATATGTAATAATTTGATTCTTTACCATGTTCAAATGATTCACTAATTACATTATAAATTAGTCCAAATAATATTTCAAAACAAAGTACAATATTACGAATATTAATAGCTAAAATTGTGCTTTTATTGTTAAATCCAAAATGTTTATGTAAATTATAATTAAATGTATAATAATTTTCAATTACTTCTTTATTTTGCCATTGATTATTAGGCATTATATGATCTAAAAATCCAAAAACAATATTACATATTTTTTCAAATATATCCCATTTACAAACAAATATGTTTATATGATTTTTTATTAAATTATGCTTAAATAATAAGTAATTTAATTTATCACTATATTCTGTGTAATAATATTTAATGTATAATATTAATGAATATAAAAATCCTCCTAAATCATCATATTCTAATTTGCTTACAGGTAATATGTCATCTATCCAATATGAATATACTTGTATCTTATCTTTATTAATATTTTCAAAATTTATATCATGCCATTGTCTTCTATATTGGTCAAATCCAACAATATCAGATTTTAAGTTGTTCTTCCATACATAATACATTGTACATAATTCTCCATAATAACGATTTAATTCATTAATACAAATACCATCATATGTTTTATCATTATTATATGATATGATATTATATTCATCACTATAATAATTTCGTATATCATAATCTTTATCTTTATTCATAAATGATATACGCCAAATATTGCATTTTGTATTATATGTAAAACTATTAAATTGTTTTTGGTTTTTCATTATGAAATATTATATTATACAAACATATATATCTCCATCTACTACCATAGATTGTCCATAACCACCTGCTTTGTTTTTAATACTTGCATCAACTTCATCTCCTTTAAGATATTCAATTTCAGTTTCTGTAATTTTCAAGTATTCTGCCCATGGTTCTAAAGTTACATTAGTTTCTTTCTTTTCTAAAATTGTTTTTAAGTCTTTCATAATAATATATGTTTATTTATACTGTTGCTTCTCCATTATCTTCAGGTTTATTTAATGTGAGCACCATATATCCATCAAGACCATCTATTTTCTTAAATCCTGATTTTTCAAATACTTTAGCAATATCATCGTTTGCATATTTGATTGTCAAACCTTCCATTTTTGCTTCTTTAACAGCCTTCTTCATATCTTCAAGATATACTTCGAACAAACCTTGCTTAGCATATTTTGCATCTGTTTGAACTGCAAAAATATTGATATACTTTATTAATTTACTTGCAGCTTCTTTGATTTCATCAGTCTTTCCTTTCTTTGAAACAATCTTCCAATATTTAAGAGAGAAACCAAGCATTCCATAGAAATTAGGTTTTTCATCTTTCTTTTCATCTGAACCTGGATCCATAAATACAACATAATTTGCAAAATAAGGAGCCTTGTTTATCTTCTTAAGTTCTGGTGTTTCATTAAATAAATTATCAAACACATAGAAACCTTGTTTCTTTTTTGCATCTGATTTTAATGTTTCCATTAATTGACCTAAGATCTTTTCATCAGGTACTTGCATTGGCTGAATGTTATCCTTATTGATTTTACCTTCTTCATCTTCATTGATAATATTTTGTCTATCATCTAAAGATTCTGCAGCTGTTGTTTGTAAGTTCTTTTCACCAAGCGCCCATCCCCAGAAATTACCAGCATGTTTACGAATTGCTTTCATTCCTTTTACTGTAAAATGCAATGCAACAGCACCACATAATGCCATTAATAAGAAGCTTTCATTAATATATCCATTAATAGGATTAACTTCTTCGTTGTTAAAATATTCTTTAATGTGTCTCATATTTATAATTTATATGTAAGTATTTCTTTATTGTCTTTGAATGAATTAAACCCAAGTTTAATTAAATTTGCTTTCATTTTAGGATGTGTTGGTTTTGCTGATATTCCAACAAAATTACCTTCTTTTTCAATAAATTTTATAAAGTCTCCTAATATTGCTTTAAGTAATGGAGCTGATTCAGCAACAACTAATGATGATTCAATTCCTATTATATGAACAAAGTTATCAATATAAGAAGCCTTTTTATCATATATACAAATACCAACAAAATAAATATTTTCCCCATCTTGATACCAATATGGTAAACACTCTGGAGATAATTCTTTATCTTCGTCTTGTATATATTGTTTAGGATTTCTTATCATCTGATTTGTTACAACAAATCCTACTTGTTTATCACCTACAATTTTTTTAACAACTGCATCAGTTGAAAAATCTTCAAATGTAAATGATTTCTTTGGTTTATTCAATTTATTAACATCAACTTGTAAAGGTTGTACTTTATTATCTTTAACTAATGTTTGTTGTGTTTGATAAACTTTTTTAAGCCATTGTTGCACATCAGATTTTAATGCTTCATTTATATATGTTAATAATTGTTTCATTAATCTTCTTGTATATTGTTTATATTATCTATAAAATATAATTTATATAAATCTCGTGGGTGTTCAAACATATCTGGATATTGTGCTTTTAATTCTAAATAAAAATCATTTCCCATCCACAAAAATTTATCTGCTTGAAATTTTTTAGTTTTTATGCAATTTTCTTCAACACTTCTATCTGCATAATGTTTAATATAACAAATATTAAATAATGATTGCATATATTTGAAATATTGTTTTTGACGGTTTTTATATGTTTCATCATCTACTATTTCTCCAACAAAAAGTTTTAATGAACCATTTTCTCCATCAGGCAACATATATTTTATATCATTTTTATCACTATTAAAAATTGCTAAATGTAAATCTATTTCAATTAATTTATTTGTTTTTTTTATAATTGATTTTAACATATAATGTGCATCCCCATATTCTGTAAATCTATCTCGATTATTTTTTAATCTTGTATAATATAATTTATATTCTTCTTTAACTGTTTTAGTTTCTAATGGCAATATAATGGATAATGCATTATTAAATTTATCTTGTTGTAAAAATTGTTTTATATTATTATGTGTTTCTGGAATTTCTATAAATTCGTCTATATCAAATTTTGCAACCCAATCAAATTCATTTTCATATTTATGATATAAATATGTATAAACTTCATACATTCCAGCTTCTTGCGGTAATTCGTCTATATTATCGTAATGTTTATCCCAATATCTTTCAATAACAACTTGTCCAGCATCAATATATTTTTTTAATATATCTTTTGGATTATATGGATAATCTTTTGGATTGTTATCATTAATAATTATTTTGTCAAATCCTATTTCTAAATTATATTTAACCCATTCTTCAATGTAACACTCTTCATATCGGGCTGATGTTATGATATATACTTTCATATAGATTTAATTATATAATTTCCTTTGTTTAATTCAATTGAACTATCTGCATATATATATTCATTTGTGTTCAATTCAATTTTAACACCGTATTTTTTTATTTCTTCTAAATAATTTGTTTTTGCAATATCAAAAAAATCATTACAAGTATCATTAATCAAATAAGGAGAATCATATAAGAATAAATATTTATACTCATAATTCTTATCATAAAATTTATCAGCAAAAATATTATTAATATCATTAATTAATACATATCTAATACCGTTCCCTAAATTATATTTGTATAATTTTAATATATTATTATAATCATTAATATTTTTGCAATTATATACTACATAATATTCGAGTAATCCTTCATTAAATGATTTACTAATAATATTATATAATGTTCCATTAAAAAATTCTAATAAAAACATAAATTGTCTTTTAGAATTAAATCTTGATTCAAAATTATTCAAATTAATGTTATTATTATACTTAAAATTAAAATCAATATATTCTTGAATTATATTTTCATTTTGCCATTGTTCATTTGGCATTATATGTTCTAAATAACCAAAAATAATATTACATATTTTTTCAAATATTTCCCATTTACATATAAATATATTTATATGATCTTGAATCGTTTTATCATAATTAAATAATAAATTATCAATATTATCTTTATATTCTGGAAAATTAAATTTTATATATAAAATAAAATCATATATAAAAGATCGTAATTCAGGACATTGTATTATTTTTGAATCTTCTTCAAAATGCATCCACGTTTGAATTTGATTATCATTAATATTATTATAATTTATTTCTTGCCAATGTTTTGCATATTGGTCAAATCCAATTATATCTGATTTTAAGTTATTTTTCCAAACATAATACATTGTGCATAATTCTCCGTAATAACGATTTAATTCATTTATACAAATACCATTATATATTTTATCATTATCATAAATAGTGATGTTGTATTCATCACTATAATAATCTTTTAATGCATATTCTTTATCTGTATTATTAAATGATACTGTCCAAATATTACATTTTGTATTATATGTAAAATTTTCAAATTGTTTTTGATTATTCATTATTTAATATCTTGTAAAAAATCTTTTATATCTTAAAGATTACTTTAAATCATTTAAGAAATCTTTTAATTCTTGAAGATGCTCTTGTTCATCTGCAAGTATTTCTTTTAATTTTGAATTTGATGTTGGATCTACATCTTCAGTCAATTTAACTAATTCCTCATATGTTTCAATTGCACCTTCTTCGTTTTTGATATTATCCTCTAATGATTTTTTAATATCAATATTTCCTTTAGACCATGTTGGAGCAATATATTTATGATTAGCGGTATCCCAAGAATTTGGAGACATTGCAATATCTTCAACTGTACCACCAAGTTGATTGATACGTTTCATTAACCAATATCCATGATCTTCTAATTCATCCTTAGCAGTATCTTCATAGAATTTTTCAATATCTTTACGGTCTGTACCTTTAAGCCATTCTTTAACAATTACATAACCGTACCATGCATTAAGTTCTTCTTTTAATGCATTCTTCATTGCATCAATTATTTTTGAACCTTCTGCTTCATTAATAAATGTTAATAATTCTTTCATTGTATTATAATATAGAAATTTCTATTTATATAAAAATAAATGTTTAATATCAATTTAATATATGTTTATAGAATATCAACAATGCTAAAAGAAATAGATAGATTATCAAGAATATTTTAATATATTATTTAATTTTTGAAATAAAGTACTATATTAATTTTGTAATAGTTAATAAAATAAATATGCAACTTAAAGATCTTGAAAAATTAAAAGTAGGCGATACAATTTATTCGTTTATTGACAAAGAATTTAATATTTATAAAGTTACAAATATTTGTAATTTTACACACGAGTTGACTGTTTGTATTGAGTCAACTAATAATGTAAAAAACAGAGAAAGTTATAAAATTATTAATATTCCATCAAAGCCCGAATATAATACTCCTAATTATGGGTATGAATTTACCACAATGGATAAAGATTTGAATATTGCATATCAAAATTATTCTGAGTCAGTTAACAAACAAATTCGTAGGATAAACGGTATTCGAGCAAATCTCAAAGGTTTGAAACGCCAGTATATGTTATCATTTGATATGATTCCTGAAGAGGAGAAAACATGGAAGGAACGCGGATTCAAATCGGCAAGGGATTATCAAGAATATCTTAATGATATGTATGACGATATAAGACATGGTTATATAGGATGATTAAACAAGAACGATTACAATTAGAAGATTCAAATCCAAGTGAATTCTTTTATGAAGTAATTAAGAAATATGGATTTGAAGGAATTGGACCTTATGGAGAAAACAAATGTCGTTCAGTATGTAAAGAAATATGTACTGATGATAAATATCTTCATCCAGTAGATGATTTTATACATGAAATGTTAATACAAGATGTATTAGTAGCATTTTATTATGAACGTCGTACTTCTTGGAATTTTATTGAAGCTACTTATGGAGTTATTCCTGAAGGTTTGAAACTTGCAAAGAAAAGATTAAGAGCAGCATTAAAAGATACAGATCATCCTGTTTACGGGTCAAAAAAGAAAAAGAAATGAAAAAATCAAAATATATTTCAAAAGGAACATATAAACATTGTTTTAAAGAAAAGAACTTTAATAAAATGTGCAATATGTTAGATTATGAGTATGATAATACAAATAAATCTTGGGATGAAATATATGGACGCAATGAAAATTGTAATTATAAAGTAAAGAAATAATATGAACAGATATTTTAAAACTGAAGGAAATATTCTTTATCCTAGTAAAGATGATCATAATAGGCCTATGTTGACTTGGGGACCATTTTATTTTCATTCATTTGATAAAGCACAATCTAAAATGGATGAAATCATAAGTTGGATTATTGATTGGTGTAATGAACAAGATAAGACATTAAACATTCAACCTGAAAATGTAATTAGATGTTCAGGTAATAAAATGGTTGTATTTAAGATAAAAGCTTGGAAAGATGAGCAAACTTTACAAGATTGTGATGCAATAATTACTGTTGATGATATATTTTTCGAAGATGAACAAAAGTGATGAACTTCTTTTAAGATTACAATTATTGCTTTCTGACCAAATTCAGAATTTGCAAAAATATAAATCATTTCCTAATGCAGACGTTTATAAGGATGCATATATGGAAGTAATGAAACTTATTCCATTACTTAATGAAATACCTAATGTTAAACTTGTTTGTCATGAAGGTAAATTTTGGAAAGAAAGAGATATTGATAAAAGATATCATCGAAATAGATATGATTGGGAAATAGATATAAAATTAAAGGAGAAACATGAAAGAGAAAAAAGTATTAGAAAATTTTCGTAAATTGCTTTTACAAAAGCGAAACGAATACATTGCTAAAATGAATGAATATGGTTCAGATAGTTATTATGACTATTGTAGAGGCAAAAAGGATTTGATTGAAGATATTGTTGCATATTTAGCTAATGAATTAAATGAATAAGATTGTAGAAATTTTAATGGATCGCGACGGCATTACTGAGGAAGATGCCCGTGCATTGATTGAGGAAACTCGAGATGAAATTATGTGTAATCCTGAAAGTGTCGATGAAATTATTCAAGATTATTTGGGATTGGAACCAGATTATTTAGATTATATTTTACATTATTAATTATGAAAGACAATAAGAAAAAGAAGGACAATGAAGGATTTGGATTTTATCTAAATCATGAGGGTATCAATATGGGTATTGGACTCGGCGGTGGAACATTTATTGATAGTGATGGTATTCATTTTGGTGGTTTGAAACTTTAATTATGACAGTTAAAGAAGTATTAGCACATGATTGGCAAGTAGGCGAAAAACTTTGGGAAGTCTACTATAAATATAATAAAGAGATTACAACAGGTAAAGGAACATTTATGACAAGCCAACCTGTTGGTGTTATTGAAGTAACAGTTACTAAGATTGAGCGAAATAATCCAGAATATAGAGATGACTGGGAAAGCGTAAACTTAACTCTTAAAGGTGATTGGGGATTTGAAAGTCCTTATGATAATCCTTATTCAAATACTATCATAACTGCTATGGTAACATATGACAGAATATATGGACATAAAGGAGATAGATATGATCATCAGAAATTTTGCTCTGATAAATTTTTCAATAAAGAAGATGCTGAAAAAAGATTCAGGAAGGTAGTTGAACAATGGAATAAAAAGGTAAAATCATTTCAAGATTCACAAAAAACTAAACTTGAAGAAGCACAGAAACAATATGAAGCTCTTCTAAATAAAGGATTAATTGACATTGAAAAAAACACTATAAACATTTAATTATGAAAAAAGATTTTTTAGTTATTTTAGGAATAATTTTTATGCTTTCACTACCATTTATTGGATGTAACATGGATGAAAAGACAAAAATAACAGCATTTCCAGAAAAATTTACACCACAAGAATATTATGATAAAGCAATACGTCATACAGTAATTACAGATAGTGCTGGACATACATTGATATTTCATGAGGTAGGTGAACGTGGTTGTAGAGAATATGCATTTTCAATTGAACATTCTCCTGAATGTAAATTGTGCTGTGAAATTTATGATTAAATGTTATGAAGGAAGAAGATTTTACAAATAAAGATTGGTCTGAAAGAATTGAAGATATAAAAAATAATTTATATCTTGGTGGTGGAAAAGGTCAAGCAGATTCTTTGATTGCAACGATGCTTAGTCCTTATGGAAAGAATTTTGGCCAGTCAGATATTGATGTACATACTACATTAGCAAGTATATCTGCCCAAATAAGATCACTTAAGCAAACAGTATTAAGTGGTGGAATTGTTCCTATTAAAATATTTGAAAATTCATTTAAGAGAACAATACAAAATCATATGCCGTATGCATGTCTTGATAATGATTTGAAGTTCTGTGTCAAACATTATGGAGAAAAAGATTGGAAAGATATTAAGTATGTTTTCCCATATATGCATACAACAACTGCATTTGATATATCATTTGGATATGATAATCCTTTTGTTCCTGATATTTAAATTTTTCATATTATATTTGAATTTTTACAAATAAATTCTATATTATATTTGTAATCAATAAACAAATAAAATATGAAATACGTTGGAATTGCTTTAGTTGTTTTGGTTATTGTAGGAGTTCTTTATTGGTTGAACAGTGGTAGTTATTATACTGACCAACCTAAACCTAAAAAGAGTTTCAAAATTAAATTCCCTTCTAAAGATGCAGTATTTGGAATTTTTGGTGGAATGTTTATTGGATCACTATTTGTTGCAATGATGATTGTTCCACTTAAAATGCATCAGAATGAGTTAAATGATAAACGAGTTTGGTTGAATGAGGATCATACTGCTTGTCATTATCAGGACACTGTAGTTGTAAATGGCCAGAAATATATACATGTTTGGGATAAGTCAAATTCAGGCTTTTATGGCGATCCTTATTTGGTTCCAGTAAACAATTAAATATCAATATATGAAAAGAATATTACTTTTAATTATTGCACTTAATGTATGTTTAATTTCTTGTGTTGAGAAATATGACACACATTGGGTGCCTATTAAGTCTTATAATTGTTGGGTATATTGGACAGATCGTTATTACAATTTCAAATGTCGTACAAAGCAGGGTGATATATTTGATGTGGAAATGAGGCATCATCATTATTATCAGTCTGAACATAAACAATATTTATACCAAGGAGCTCCTTGTTATGTTTATGTATTTCAAGATACTATAACAAAAGATTGTTATTATAGGTTATATAAATATGATAATTATGAAGCTCACACTTTAACAATTGTAAAAATTAAATAATATGGGATATTCAATATTTGATGCATTTAAGTGTAATGAAGATTTGTTTTATACAATTTATGATTATCTTCGTTTCGTAAAACCTGAGAAGTGGAATTTTATTCATTCTACTGATGATTTCAATTTTATGCTTCCTGATGAAGTAAAGGATCTTGCAAATGACGCAGTAAATTGGCTTGAAAATGATTTGCTCCCCAAGATTAATATTTGGAATAAAGAAGCAGGTTCTCCATCAGAATGGTCAACATTATATTATATGGCACTTGCTTATATGAATGAAACAAGTTATTTTGCTTCAATGTATAAAGCTGACTTTAAGGAACGTGAATTTATTTGTAAGAATACAATTTTGTGGCTGCGTAATAATATTGAAAAGATTCAATAATGAAACAATACGAACTTAAAGACTTGGAAACTGGTAAGGAATATATTGTTGCTTATCGTAACAAAGATAAATGGATTCCTTGTATTGTTAAAGTAGTCAAAGAATATACTGTTAAATTTGTTCGTCCTAATGAACAGACACATTCTCCACTCGAATATGGAAAAGAATATACAATACAAGATTTTTTCCATGAATATAGAGGATATGATTTGTTTGGAAATAAATTTAGAATGCTGTGGGTATTTGAAACTTTTGGCTTGTGCAATAGTTGGATTGAATTTGAAAATAGTATAAACGAATATATTGAAGATAATGGAACACAATTTTAAGAATTACATTCGAGTTAAAATTTTTGATAGTGATTGGCGTCGTGAAGAAATTGAAGATTATGAAGTTACATTTGATAAATATAAGAGAATTAATGTAATGGGTCATGCATCCTATGGTCGTTGGTTTGAATATAAAGGACGTTCAATAAATCAACTTAAAAAGATGCTTGATGATATTACAGTAAAGCCAAGAGGTGAATATATTACACCTACAGATTGGAAATATAGAGATTGCTTTATTGAAGTAATTGATATATGTATTCCTGATAATCCAAAGGAGAATGAAATTTTTGACCAGTTTGATGATTTATATCTTGGGTGTTGTGATGAGGCAATTATATTTTTGCTACCAGAATTGAAAAAATTTATTACTGAAAACATAAAAAAAGAACCTAATGCTGTTGTCAATTTTCCTGAAAGAATTCATTTGGAATTTCCTCGTTGGAGTTTCTTTAATATTGAAGGAGAATATGGTTATAATAAAACTGGAAAGCCACGTTGTAAGTTGAAGCATTTTAGTTATAACCCAGGTGGAAGATTTTGTTTTAATGAAAGACATAATTTTACAAAGATTCAAAATCTAATCAAAGCATATATTGAAAATGATTAAGTAAAATATCTATATTATATTATGTGGGAAAAACTTTATGATTTTATGAATTTTCTTGATAGAAAGATTCAACGATATCCATTTGATTTGCATCATACAATTGAAATGGATTTAGATTTATATAATTTTGGCAGAGAGGTGGGTTTTGTTCCTGAAAATGGAATTATAAAGTTCAAAGGAGTAACATTTGTTTTGGGATGAGACTATTATTAAAATAAAAAGTATTATATGGAATTTTTGAAAAAGAAGTGGCAAATAATTGTTATTTGTATTTTGATTTTATTTGGTATGAGTAAATGTACAAGTTCTTGTACAAATGCAAATAAGTTTGAGGAATCAGAAAAAGCAAGAACTGAACTTGTAAACAAAATGGATTCAACAGTTAAAGTTCTTAATGATTCAATTGTTATTTTGAATACAAGACTTACTGTTTATGAAGAGAAAGTTGCTGGTCTTAATCAAGCTCTTTCAATTCAAGATGAGGCAAATCGTCGTATTTCTGAGGCAAAGAAGAATATTAATGTAAATGTTAGAAAGTAATGGCAAAACAAAGTTCAATTGAGCAGTTCGGTATTGTAACTGAAAATCTTTCTAATTCAATGTTTAGAGTTGAATTAGATAATGGTATTGAAATTTTATGTCATATTTCAGGAAAGATTCGTATTAATAATATTCGTATTATGCCTGGAGATAAAGTAAAGGTAGAAATGAGTCCATACGATTTAACTAAAGGTCGAATCGTATTACGATTAAAATAAATATATTTGATAGATATCATGAAAGTTAAGGATTTAACAAAAGTAAACAAAGATGCTGAAGTAAAGATTGTTATGCCAGGTCATAAAGTATATACTGGAAAACTTTCTTTCGGTTGGATGAATGAAACTGAAGATGAAGATGATCCAAAAACAGCAACAGAACTTTGTATATTTTTAGAAGATTAAAATTATATTATGATTATTGAAGAACTTGAAGATGATTTAGATTACATGGTCAATGAACTATGGAGAGATATTTGTTGGGAATATGGAGATGATTATGATGAATCTGATTTGTTAGAAACACTTAAGGAAGCAATTGAAAGTTTAGGTTAATATGAAAATTACATTAGATACAAATACCGGAGATGTTAAAGTAGGCGGAAAATTATTTGATGAATTAGAAAATTATAAAAAAGAATCTGCCGAAACATATATGCGTAATTTTCTTAATGAAAATACGAAGTTAACAGATTATGAAATGGATTGTATGTGGATGTCTTATCGTTATTGTATAGGACGTCATACAATTGCTTCAAGTATGCATGCTGGTCATATTTGGAATAATTGTAAAGATAGAATGTCAGATGAACGTACATTGTTTACTGCATTCGATATTAACCGAGAAATTGAAAACAGTTTACATTTTCATAAGCCTTATTTCCATTTTCCTTTAACATCACTTAATCGAATTTATACATCTGCTGTTGATATTGTATGTGAATTTATGGAAGATTACAATGTCAAGTCGATTGATGATTTTATTAAGTATAGAGATATTCATATTATTTTAACAGACAATGAACGTGGATATAAATTTGAGGTTGTAACATGGGAAGAATATCTTCGTCCACGTATATTGAAAATCATGCAAGATTTTTATCATAATGATGCAATGTCTGAAGATTATGCATGGAATCATTTTCAACAATGGATGAATAATGAAGATGATTTTGGTGCATTAGGAAACAAGCTCGAAGAATTAACAAGAGATATGCCAAATAAAGAGCATTATTATATGCATGATTTTGAAGATTTGTTTGTTTGGAATGATCTTGTACATTGTTTTGATTTTGAACATCATCATGAATCAATTCTTACAGATGGAACATGTTGCAAATGGTTTTGGACTTGGACAGAAAATACAGAACCTCACGATGACGGATTTTATTATAAAGCATTTGGATATCATCGTATTCGTGTGCCTCTCGATAAATGGAATGGTACTATAAGAACATATATACCTGATGATTCAATTCAAGAAGATATTTATTAATCATTTTAACAGTATTGATTCATTTTAATAGCCAGTTAAAATGAATCAATTTTTTATGTAACTATATGAATAACAATTATACTAAAGACGAAATATTGAATGCAAAAGCTTATATGATTGAATATAAGTTTATGGTTGAAACACATAGATGTAATGCAGGCATTATAGGTAGATTTTTTGAAAGAATATTTGGTACATCTGCATATGCAGATATTGAAATTGAATTGCAAATAAAATACAATTTAACTTATTATAAAGCAATGGAAGTACTATATTATACTAATAATCAAAAATATATTTATAAATTATGAAAGACGATTTAATGCAAGGAATGCCACCTCAAATAGATCCAATGGCATATCCACAAATAAAATGCGATAAATGTGGTCACAATACATTTCGTCGTGAAGTTATAATGTATAATATACCTGCAGTTGCATTAGGTGCAGGAACTGGAGATATTCCTTATCCACTTCCTGTTTATGTTTGTGGAAAATGCGGAACTATTATTAAAGCAGTTAGAGATGAAATTGAAGCTGCTGAAAAGAAACAAAAAGAGAATAAAGAAGCAGTAAAAGGTACAACATTAATTTTATAATATGGAAATTAAATTATTCAATAGGGATGGTGCTGATTTAAGATTGGTTTCTGAAGATGAAAAACTTTGGAAATTTAAAGTTGATAAGAAACATGCATATGTTCTTGAATATATGAGATATGGACTTGAAAAGGATAATAAAACTATCAATATGATGGATCCTTCGGGTGGTCCTTATCTTACAATAGGTTCAAGAATAGGCAAAGATTTTATAATTGACGCATTTTTAGAAGTAGATGATGAATGCATGATACATACAAATCGTCTATAAGTTTGTATTATTAATAAAATATTTGTATAGAAAATGAAGTTTACAAAGAAAAGTATTTATATTGGGCTTTTCTCTGTTCTTTATTTAATTGTTGCATTTAGTTCATTTTTTCATGCATGTGCGTTCTTTGGATTAGCAAATAATACTTGGATGTCAATTATATTAGCATTTGCATTTGAGGTTGGACAAGCTGCAGTATTATTCAGTTTGCTTACATCTGCAAAAGATAGATCTCGTGTAATGCCATGGGTATTGATGTTTATGTTTACATTAGTACAGGTAATTGGTAATGTATATAGTTCTTATAAATATATTGTAACAAATTCTGTTGAAAATCTAAGATACTTCAAAGAACCAATATTTATATGGACGAGTTTGCCAGATGACCAAGCTACAGTTATAGTTGTATATCTTGTAGGTGCATTGCTTCCTATAGCTGCATTGTTATTAACATCTATGGTAACAAATTATTTGACTGATGAAGAAGAAAAGAAAAAGGAATTAGAACAACAAGTTGAAGAACAAAAAGTTGAAAAAATAGTAGGTACAGATCCGGATGGCGGAGTAATTGGTGAACAGGGTGAAGATGGCTTGAAAGTTTTGACAGAATCATTAAATTCGAAAGATAACGAAATTGAAAAACTAAAAAAAGAACTTGAAGAATTAAAACAATCAAAAGAAAATACTAATGAGACTGAAAAAGACGAGGAAACACTTCGCGACGACGGAAGCAATGATTCGTTACAACAAGAGGATGAAAATGTTGAACAGTCCGAGAGTACAAAGAGCAAGAATGATGACGAAGATTCAATCGAACATATCGAAGAGCCTAATGGACAAGAATCAGACACAGGAGAATCTGAACCCAGAGTGGATGATACAATATCAGAAGGAACTGGAGTTGAAGAAACAACAGAGGAAGAATTGGTTGAAGAACCTGTGGAAGAGAATATTCAAAAGAGAGAATCACATTTTATAAATTTATAAACTAAATGGAGAATCTTAAGATTCTCCATTTTTTATGTTATCATATTTACAATTATTCAAATTTTCATAAAACCATTTATTTTCTTCCCACCATAATAAAAATTTATTTTGAACATCTTGTTGATTTTCTGGTTTTCTTATTTCATCAGTATCATAATTAAATACTGGATAACTTAAAAGAGAATAATGTTTTATTCTACCATTTATAACTATTAATTTATTTTTAACATATGATGGCAATAAATTAATTGTTTTTTGTTTATCTTTTGTTGAAACATTTATATCTTCATCCCAAGCACAATATAAGAAAAAATAATTATTATTAGTTTTTGATATTTCACAATACTTATTAAATATTTCAATTCTTTTAAGTAATTCAATTTTTGTTTTTTCTAGTTTATAATCATTGTGTATCATACAATATCCATCAAATACACATAATGGATATATATCCCAATGATTATAATTTGTAAAATAATAATTATCATTTATAACAGAATTAAAAAAATCATTATTAAACAATTTATATATACTTAATATGGAACCTGAAAGTGTTGCTATATTATCAACTGGACCTTTTTCTCTTATCCCTAATTGTTTTGATAAAAACATACCATCACAACAAGATCCAATACACATTAATTTTTCAATTTTCATTTTTATATGTATTTAATTTATCAAGTATATCATATAAATCATTAATATCTTTTGCAATATATAATCCACCTTTATATGGTCTTGCAAGATCTTCGTTTTTGATTATTAAAAAATTATGAGGAGAAACTTCTTCTCTAATAACTTTTGCTACAATTTTCTTACAAATAAAATGATTATTGTTGTTATAATAATGACCATACACAGGAATATATTTATAAAAGTCTGAGGATACTTTATATTTTCTTTTACCATTATTGTTTTCAATTATTTCGGTTTCTTCATCCTCATCAGTAACACGTTTGTGTGTTACAATATGTTTTTTATATATTGTGTAAATATTATTAAATTCATTAAAATGTTCCATGTGATACAATTTATTCGCATTCATAAAATATAAAAAATACTATTTATTAAAAATAAAATGATAAATAATCTATTTTTATTATATAATATGTTATTTTAAATTAACAAAATCAAATTAAGAAATATGAATTTTACAAATTTAATGAAAATGTTAGCTCCATTTACTGATATGGACAATAATGATGTACAAGTATATGACTTAAGTACTGAAGAAGGATTAAAAGGTTATAATGAACAATTAGACCAATTAGAAAATGTAAGTTTAGATGTACTTAATGCATTTGGTATTAATGGTAAAGAATGGATAAAAAGTATGCGTGAACTTGGAAATAAGATTCATGAACAAAATAAAAAGAAGCAAGCTGACAATAAAGAATCAGTTAAATTTAATACTAAAGATATTGTAAAGAACAATGTCAAAATGCAACGTCAAGAAATAGATCATTCAGAAGAAGAGGAAGAAGAAAAGAAATTCAAGAAACCTTCTGAAGATTTAACAATTAGTCAGAAGTTGCAATTACATAAAATTGTACAAGAATATGTTGATACAATGATTAAGCCATATAATAATGGTTTATTAACAAATCAACAAATTAATGATGCATATGCAGGTTTATACGAATTTGCAGCATGGGTTATGAATAAATAAAAAATATTTACTATGGGAACAGATGCTTAATGTTGATGGGTTAAAAGACAATATCAAACAAATGATACAAGATATTGTCATACCTGCAATAAAAGAAATAGAATTAGCAAGACAGCCAAATAAATCTGATATTGGAGAAAAACAAGCAGAACAAATAGCAGAAACATTTGATGAACTTGTTAGTGAACCATTAGCAGATAATCTTGCAAATGCAATTGATTATTATGTTAAAAACATGGCAATAACAGGAACAATTATAACTGTTGGATCTCCAGTAACACAAACTGCAGTTATAACATCAATGCCGACACCTGTTGCTAATGGTAAGGTACCGAATACATTAGGAATATCATAAATAAAGGCAGTACATCAGTACTGCCTATTTTATTTTAAATCTTATTAACAATTTACTATTTATTTATAAATAAATGTTAATTTGATTAAATGGAACTTCCACCACTTCAATTACAAAGTTTAAATAAAATTGATAAACCAATAAGCTTATTGAAAGATAAAGATAAGTTGATTATTGTTGGCTATGTTTGTATAAAAGATTTAGCAAGAGAAAGAGGTATTAGAATAATTAATAGTATCAAAGATTACTTAGAGAATAGTTTTGATGATACAGTTAAAGTAATTGTTATGCCTGTTTTATCGGAAGAAAAACAAGGAATAGAAGTATTAAATCCTAAATTTGCCACAAATGAAATGATACAAACTCTCCAAGAAAACTATGAAAATTTATTGAAAATATTGGAAGAAAAATCATCTAAAAATGAATAATATTGTTATTATTAATAAATAGGGATATGATAAATTATTCTTATAAATTTGCAATATTTTTTGAACATTTTTATTTGATTAAACTATTTTAAAACTAATTAACAGATAATTTGAAAGGCAAGTCGTACTTGCCAAATTTGAAAATATATTTGAATTTTTTTTATGAGTACATTTGATGAAAACAATTTTTTAGGTTTTGACCCATCACAAATTGATGCATTAGGACAAAACGAAGCTCCAAAGGCAAGTAATCCTTTAATTTACAAAACAAAGCCAGCTGAATCAAAATCAGAAGACGGAAAGTATCATTGTGTAATTAAGATTATTTACAATCCATTTAACCCAAATCAATCAGTAATTGAACAACAATCTTATTCATTAGAAGACAAGGACGGATGGTTCGGTGTCGTAAGTAAGTTAACTAATGGTGACAAGTCATGTCCTATTTTCAAGGCATGGAAGAAGTCACACTTTGCAAAGCCAGAAGATGGACCTGAAGCAAAGAAGCTTCATTTACAATCAGTTCCTGAGAAGGAAGGTGGTAAAGGTTTATTCGACAAGCGTTTTGCACGTTATGTATTAGTACAAGTATTGGAAGATGACAACCAACCTGAACAAGTAGGTAAGTTCTTATTCTGGAAGTGTCCACAATCAATTTGGACTCTTGTAACTGATAAGACAAAGCCAACAGATCCTAAGAAGGCAAAGATTCCTGTAATGGACTATTTGTTTGGTCGTTCAATTGATCTTACAGTAACTCCAGGTGAAGGTAAGCCAGGCGATGAGAAGTATGGTCGTGATACAAAGTATACAGGTGAAATTTCATATCGTGCTGTTTGCTGTCTTGCTCCTGATGGTTCTCCATTACTTAATGACGATGAGAAAGTAATTCTTAAGAATTATGTTTCTGCAATGGAAGAAGTATGGGAAAGTAAGGATCCTGAGTTTCGTCAAAAGAAGGAAGCTGAAATTCGTGCTGATGTAAACAGTGCTGAACTTGGCAAGATTTATTCTAAGGTACTTGGACAAATGAAGGAATGGTGTCCAAATCTTCTTGAGGAATTTGGATATAAGGAATGGTCAGCAGAAACTACTGCACGTGTTCAAAGATGGATAGATATTGTTCTTGCAGGTAATGATCCTAAGACATATGATCCAGATATTGCAGGTGCTGCAGATGCAGGTACAACAGAACCAAAGACTGAGGATTCTCCAAAGACAGAAACAACTGCTCCTGCTGCAGCGGATCCATTCCCAGCAACTACTGAAGAATCAACAGATGATCTTCCATTCTAATTTGAATGACAAGATAAAATAAATGCAGGGCAATAGCTCTGCATTTTTTGTTTGATTTCATTAAATAATATTAACAAATATTTCTATATTTTAATAAATAAGTTTTTTATTATATGCATACAGGTTTAATAGTTAATGAAGAAACATATGATAAAATAAAAGATTTATGGGAAGGCAATAAAATATATAACGATAATATGGAAGAAGTTAAAGAATATGTAAGTAAGGAAACAATGAATCCTGAAATTGTATCTATTCCTACTGTTCAAGAAGTACCTTCTACAGGTATGATTATGGATGAAGTACCAATGTCAGAAGCAAATAATCAAAGCAGAGAAGCCATGGAGGCAGCAATATCAACTGACCAAATGAAAAAATTTGAAGCTTTAGCAAAAGCTTGGAAAGAAGCTCATACACAAAAGATTCGTAAATTTGACAAGATAGGCCGTAATGATCCATGTCCATGCGGAAGTGGAAAGAAATATAAAAATTGTTGTTTATCATCAGGCAAATTTGAAGGAGTAAAAAATATTAAGTAAAACTATGAAATACACATTTGATGTTGATGAGAGAAACAATAAATTTGAAATACGATTAGAAATAACCAAAACTGGAGGATATAATTCAACTGCTGCAAAAACAATTGAATGTTCAGAATTTAATCCTAATTGGACTGTTTCATTAGAAAAACTTCTTGTTGATATAATTGATAATATGAGATTAACAGTTCAAGAAAGAACTGAAGTATACAAAAATTCAAATATTTTGGTTGAATATTTGAAATATAGTAATCCAATAGAACAAATACCGCAAGCAGATAATGAACCTCAAATGATCGTCGAAAATGGAGATCCTGCAGTTTTGGTTCAAGAAACAAAATAAATATATTCATTATATTAAATGAAAGATTTATTAGATAATGATATATGTATTGGTGATAAAGTTGTATTTCCTGCTGCTCTAATTGATAGAAAAGAATTAGACTATGGAATAGTTGAAAAACTAAGTGAAAACGGAAAATCTTGTTGGTGTAAATCATTTAGATATAATATACAAGGAATAAATAGAAAACACCATCAAATAATAAAAATTGGTTAATTATGAAAAATCTTAATGAACAATTAAAAGAGCTTCCCGAAGAATTTGTGGTTGAAATGGAACAACAAAAGAAAGATAGATGGATAGATGTCTATAATTTCATTGTTACATATTTTGATTGTGAAGAAATAATTCAGGAGGTTGAGGATGAAGGTTTTCCATTAAAAGATTTTTTCAAAAAGATACATGATATGGGGTTTTATGGAGGAATTAATTTTGCATTAGATCCTCAAGAACCTTATGAAATAAAAAGCGAATAATTTGAAATAATATATAGATGTACTATATTATAATTGCAAATTTAATATAATATATAGAAAATGCGAGAACAAAAGAAATATTTGGTTATTTATCACAAGGAAGATAATGATGGTGTGTTTTCAGGTGCATTGTTTTACGATTATTTGATTAATCGAATGGGATGTAAACTTGAAGATTTGTGTTTCTTGGGAGCAGATTATAATATGCTTGCGCAGTTTGCAAAGGATAACACTGTTGAAGATTTGCATCAAGATTTTGAGAATATTATTATAACTGATGTTTCTTTCAACGATGTTTCTTATATGAAGAAACTTTGGAAGGAATTTGGAGATAATTTTATTTGGTGTGATCATCATGCTCCTATTATTAAGGCTTCATTTGAAAATAAGTTTTGTGATGCTAAAGGTGTTCGTGATACGGGACGTTCTGCAATTTTGAATGTTTGGAAATTTCTTTATGATCCGTTTGATGCAGATTATATTGATAAGAAGGTTCCTGAATTGCTTCGAATTTTGTCTGCTTATGATTCTTGGACATATGAACGTGAAGGTTATGATTTTGAATATGTTCGTAATATAAATAAGGCAGTTACAATTAAATACAATCTTGAACTTGGTAAGGCCCGTCCTCTTGTACATGAATTGTATAAAGTTTATGTTGAAAATACTCCAGGACAAATGTCAACTTCATTTAAGGATGCTCCTTTAATTAAGGAACTTCATGAAACCGGTAAGGTTCTTAATGAATATGACGATATTGTAATGGCAGATATTGTTAAGAATTGTGGTGATTGCTCATGGAAGTTGATTACTAATGGAATTACAAAACCAACTTGCGCAATATTTCATGAGGGACATTCAAATTCAACAATGTTCAAATCACTTAAAATCAATAATCCAGAAATTCAGAATGGTTTGGTTTTCAAACATCAGGCAAATGGAAATTGGGTTGTTTCTTTGTATAATGTTTATGATGAAAGCGATTTTCATTGTGGTGATTTTATGAAGAGAACATTCAAAGGTGGTGGTCATAAGGGTGCAGCAGGTTGTACATTAACAGAAGCACAATTTATTAAAGTTCTTAAGTCAAAAACTATCATCGATAAATAAATATTATTAAATTTTCTAGAAGAAATTTCATAAATTTTACATATAATATTTGCGTATCATGATACTTGAATAGGTATAGCAAATTATTTTTAATTATAGATAATTTGCTAATTACCTAAGATGATATTAGAGGCGAAAATATTGGACTTGGGTATGATTTTTATGTTCATACTCAAGTTTTTTAGTCTTATAAAAAATGTAAAATTATGTTAAATTTGTCTATATTGTATTAATAGGCAATGAATTTTAAAAATATATTAGTATGTATGTAAATGACAATTATCAAACGAGATGGGACTCCTCAGGATTATAATTTTATGAAAATTGCTGATGCGGTCAGCAAAGCATTTAATTCCGTTAATCAGAGTGTGCCAGAGAAATTTTTAGAACAAGTAAAAGAATCTGTTGAAAAACTAATTATCAAAAACAATGGTAATGGTACTCCTATTGAGCAAATACAAGACACAATTCAAAACGAATTAATTAAGAGAAACAAATACGAAGTTGTAGAATCGTTTATTGCATATCGTAAAGAACGTGATAGAATAAGAGAAGAAAATTCAGATCTTATTAAGCAAGTTCAAGATAAGTTATTTGCAAAGAATGTTCAAAATCAAAATGCAAACTTAGATGAAGCATCATTCGGTGGTAGATTAGGTGAAACTGCTAGTGCTGTTGCTAAAGACAGAGCATTAAAGACAATGTCAAAGACAAGTCGTAGAAATCATGAAAAGAATATGGTTTATGAACATGATTTGGATCATTGGATGGTTGGTGATCATAACTGTTTAACATATCCATTTGACAAATCAGCAAGTAAAGGAGTTAAAACTCGTCAGACTGATATTCGCCCAGCTGGGTCATCAAATACAGCTATGCAATTACTTGCAGTATTTTTCCAATTACAATCATTACAACAATTTGGTGGAGTTTCAGCATCACATCTTGATTGGTCAATGGTTCCATACGTTAGAAAATCATACAGAAAACATTATATTGGAGATTGGATTAAAAAACAAAATGAATTTAAGAATTTAGATATCCTTGCAATTGATTATGAATCATTTAAGCATTGGATTGAAAATATGATTACTAAATTCTTTACAGAAACAAAATTAGACATAAAGGATTTTTATTTTGCAAATAAATCATTAGATAACGAATTACGTCAAGAAGCTTTATATGATACTAAAAATGAAGTATATCAAGCAGTAGAAGGTATGTACCATAATTTAAATACACTTCAATCAAGAAGTGGTAATCAATTGCCTTTTAGTTCAATAAATTATGGTACTTGCACTTTATTAGAAGGCCGTATGGTAACAAAAGCATTGCTTGAAGTATCAATGGAAGGTCTTGGTAGTAATGGTGTTACATCAATATTCCCATGTGGTATTTTCCAAGTTAAGAAAGGCGTTAATAAAGAACCAGGAACTCCTAATTATGATTTGAAACGTCTTGCATTAAAATCTACAGCAATGCGTATATATCCTAATTATGCAAATTGTGACTGGTCAAATCAAGTTAATTGGTTTAATTTGGATCGTAAACAAAAGAAAGAACATATTGAAAGTTTATCTAAAGCCGATTATGTAAGATTACAAAATCAATTAGCAAGTAATGGAGATGTTTTGAAAGAATCACTTGGACTTTATTTAGATGAGCAAAACAATATTGTCGTTGATATGACAGAACGTCCAATTGAATACTTCAGTACAATGGGATGCCGTACTGTTAATGGACTTGATGTTAATGCTATAGATAATTTCAAAGCAAATGTTAAATATGCAATAGATGGAGAGTTCGATAAGATTGATGATGTATTCTCTGGTGTAATAAAAGATGGTCGTGGTAATATTTGTCCTGTAACTGTTATTATGCCAACGTTAGCATTAATGGCAAGACAAAAGGTTGATAAGAAAGTTAATGCAGATTTAGAAAAAGGTGAACATTGGGATGAACAAGAATATACTGTAGAAGTTTGGAATGAATTTATAAAACTTCTTAATAAGAAGATTGATGAAGCAAAAGATATGTTACTTGAAAGATTTAATCATATTTGTTCACAATCCCCAAATTCAGCAAAATTCATGTATGAAAATCATACAATGGCTGGATATCATGAAAATGAAGGTATTATATCTGCATTAAAACATGGTACATTGGTAATAGGTCAATTAGGTCTTGCAGAAACATTACAAATTATGTTTAAGTTAGATCATACTTGTGAGGAAGGTATGAGATATGCTAAACAAATTGAACAATTATATTTAGATAAGACAACTCAATTTAAGAAAGATTATCATTTGAATTTTGGTGTTTATTATACTCCTGCAGAGAATCTTTGTTATACTGCTATGAAGAATTTCAAGCGTCTTAACCCAGGATTTGAACAACAAAATGTAACATATATAATTGATAAGAACGGTAATAAGAAAGAGAAACTTTATTTTACAAATTCAATGCATGTTCCTGTTTGGTATGACTGTGATGTATTTGAAAAGATTGATATTGAAAGTCAATTGACTGGATATTCAAATGCAGGTTGTATAACATATGTTGAATTACCAAGTAAATGTGTAGATAATATTGATGCTATTGAAAAAATAGTTGACTATGCAATGGATCATGATATTCCTTATTTTGCAATTAATATTCCTTTGAATAGATGTGCAAAATGCGGTGAACCAATTCATGATGAAGCAGCAACAGAATGTCCAAAATGTGGTCATGATAAAATTGTAAAATTAGGTCGTATTACAGGTTATCTTTCAACAACTATTGAACATTTTAATAAAGGAAAACAAGATGAATTTACAGACCGTGTAGATCACATAGGTAATTCTTTATTTAAATCAGATTGTTAATTATGAAAGTAGCATTATGTGTTTGCGGGCGTTTAGGAAATCGTTATGTATCTGAATATGTAAAACATTATAAAAATTTAGGATTTGACCATATTTATATTGGAGATAATAATAGAGATGGTGAAGAAAATTTTAAAGATGTTTTACAATCAGATATAGACGAAAATTTTGTCACACTATATGATTATAGTCATTTAACCGCATTTACTGATTTAATTTATACTTATTTTACTGATATGTATAACAAGTTATCCGATGAATATGATTGGATAGCATTCTTTGATATGGATGAATTTTTAATATTAGTAAAAGATACAAATATTAAAGATTATTTATCAAGAAAATGTTTTGAAAATGCAAATCAGATATTAATTAATTGGAAAACATATACAGATAACGATTTAATATACGATGATGGTAGACCATGTTTAGAAAGGTTTACTACTCCAATGGATATTAATAAACATGCAGAACCAGATGAATATAATTGGATTGTAACAAATGAATTGACTAAATGTATTATACGAACAAATATTAAAGATGCAAAATTAAAAACAAATCATTTATTTGCAAATAATATTTTAGAAGATACTACATATAATTCTGAGGGTTATAAAGTATCTGAATTACAACCATGGCAACATATTAATTATAATTTTGCATATATTAAACATTTTCCAACAAAAACAATTGAAGAATGGGTACATAATAAAATGATGATGTGGGGTAATATTAATGACAATAATGTAAAAAAATTATATGACATTAAAAGATTTTTTAAGTATAATAAAATTACTCCAGAAAAAATAAATTATTTGAAAAAACATAATATTGATACATCAACTATTACTATGAAAGTTGCATTATGTGTTATTGGTAAATTAGAAAATCGTTATGCACCAGAATTTGTTGATTATTATAGAAATTTAGGATTTGACCACATATATATTGGTGATAATAATGATGAAGATTCTGAACATTTTGAAGATGTTTTACAATCAGATATAGATGAAAATTTTGTTAATATTGTTAATTTAAGAGGTTTAGGATTTCAACAATATAATTTTTATATTGATATGTATAATAAATTATCCAATGAATATGATTGGATAGCATTTTTTGATTTTGATGAATTTTTAACATTAGTAAAAGATACAAATATTAAAGATTATTTATCAAGAGAATGTTTTAAAAATACAAATCAAATATTAATTAATTGGAAATTATATACTGATAATGATTTAGTTTATGATGACGGCAGATCATGTTTAGAAAGATTTACTACCCCAATGGATATTAATAAGTATGTACAATATGGAGATATTAAAGAAAATCAACATATTAAATGTATTGTTAGAACTAAAATTGCAAATGTAAAATGTGAATCTGTTCATTATTTATCTGCTGAATTATTAGAAAATACAACTTATAATAATTGTGGAACAAAAATTACGCCAGATACGTATCAAGAAATAAATTATGAATTATCGTATATTAAACATTTTTTTACAAAAACAATTGATGAATTTATAAATAATCGTATTAAAAAATGGGTTAATTGGGATTTTCATAATTTTGTATTTACATTAAATAATTTTTTCAAGGTTAATAATTTAACACAAGCAAAGATTAATTATTTAATACAAAATGGTTATAATGTTGATGATTTAATTAAACAATTAAAATAACTATATTAATATATGAGTAGGACATTACGGCATACAACAAAGTACAAAACAAGAACAACAAGATATAAGTCTAATCGTTATTCTGGGTATGATCATTTTAAGATGAAACCTTATGGTTTACATAGTTATGATTATATATTTCAACGTTGGTATATGCCGCAATGTACTTATTTGGGTGAAGATTCAGTATCTTTAATAAACAAAGGGGGATATAGAAAACAATTAAAAAATGAATTAAAAAATATAATCATGGGAATAGATGCTTAGAATATTAGATATAACAGCTCCAGATATTAATAATGGAAATGGTATTCGTGTAACATTATGGGTTGCAGGATGTAAACATCATTGTAAAGGATGTCATAATCAATGGACTTGGGATTTCAATCAAGGTAAACCATTAACAGATGATAAATTTGGAAGAGAAGTTTCTAATCAATTAGAAAATTGGTTATCAAGAGATTATGTTGAAGGATTAACAATTTCAGGTGGAGATCCATTATGTCAAGATGAAGATGGACTTTATGAACTTAATGAAATTATTCTTTGGGTTCACCAAGAAATGCAAAAAAATGTTTGGATTTATACAGGTTATGTTTATGAAGATCTATTAAAAGAAATTGAAAATAATCCAAATACAGATAGATCTAAAGCTTTAAGAGCAATATTAAATAGTGTTGATGTGTTAGTGGATGGCCCATTTATAGAAGAGAAGAAAGATTTTAGTTGTCCTTTTAGAGGAAGTTCAAATCAACGAATATTATATTTGAAAGATGGAAAAAATAAACAGTAAATTAGTTTTTGTAAAATGGACAGGTTCAAAAAGAAAACAAGCACCTGAAATAGTTGATAATTTTCCAAAAGAAATTGATACTTATTATGAATGTTTTCTTGGTGGTGGTTCTGTTTTACATGAACTGTTAAATAGAATATATTCAGGCGAAATTAAATGCAATAAAATTGTATGTTGCGATATTAATCCAGATCTTATGGGATTATGGGATATGTTAAAAAATAATCGTCAAGAATTATATGATTATTATGTATCACAACATATTGAAATATTAAAACGTGGGGATGAAGCTCGTAAAACAACGGATAATGAAGAAGAAATAACAAAAGCAATGGGTACTCTTTATTATGAAAATAGAGATAAATTTAATAGTCTTCCTATTGGTGATAAAGAACGTATAAAATTATTCTTTTGGATTACTCGTATGTGTTTTAATGGGCTTATAAGATATAATCCAAAAGGAAAATTTAATGCATCATTTCATGTTGCTAATCGTCAAGGTATATCTCCTACTGAATTACAAAAAACATTTGACTTATGGAGTAAAGTACTTGATAATGTTGATATAAAATTTTATTGTAAAGATTATAAAGAAGTAATTGCAGATGCAAAAGAAGGTGATATTATTTATATGGATCCTCCTTATGAAAATGTAACTGGAATGTATTTTGCGGGTATCTTTAACAATAAAGAAATGTTTGATGTTATAAGAAATTTAACAAAGAACAATGTTAAAATATTTATGAGCTATGATGGTAAGTCAGGTTCAGCTGACAATACATCAACATCTGTTCCTGATGATTTGTTTGCTAGACATATATATGTTAATTCAGGACATAGTCCATTTAAGAAATTAAAATCAAAATCAGTAGGCACAGATAATAAAGCAATGCTATATGATTCATTATATATAAATTATTGATTATGGATTACAATTATGTTGAAAATTTAATAAGAGAAGACATTAAAAATAAATGCCCACAATTAACAAACGAAATAATTGAAGAATATTTAGATTTAACATTCTTTAGATCATCATGGGTAACTTATGGAGACAATAAAGATATATATCTTGTTGGTATAGCTGAAGGAAAATATGATTTTTATTATGTAGGATTTGATGATAATCAAAATTTAGAATTAATAAGTTGTGCATTAGATATTAAACCTAATAAAAAAAGGGATAATGATTTTATGCCAAAATTTAGTAGAGATTTTCAAAGTTGGTGTGATGAAGGAGATAGAATTTGGAAGATATATCGTGATAAAATAAAAAATTATTTTGAAAAACAC
>Ga0326511_10000454_pt1 | contig 35825 bp, 28 predicted proteins | sample 0_2496_0518_D_FD_203701 | JGI IMG/M metagenome (GOLD analysis project Ga0326511, IMG submission 203701) | Bovine rumen microbial communities from UC Davis, California, United States - 0_2496_0518 | ecosystem: Host-associated > Mammals > Digestive system > Stomach > Rumen | place: USA...
ATAATTCGGCATTTCTTATATCGTTCTTATATCGTTCTCATATACTTCTCATATACTTCTTATATAGGTGATATAAGAAGTATATGAGAAGTATATAGGAACTATATGAGAAGGGCCGAATTATGTATCAGTTATGAGTTAAGAGTTATGAGTTAAGAGTTATGAGTGTTTAGTGTTAAGTTCTTTTTTTGGGGGAGGGGAGTGAAAAATTTTTTCGGCGGAATCAAAAAAAAGTTGTATCTTTGCAGAACTGTTTGGACACTCTGTGGCCTGCCAACGGATTGTTGCCCAAGCGGATATATTGAAAAATGTTGAACCCGTGCAGGGCAGGATGCACAAAAAAAGAGCCGCGGAGCTCACTCTCCGCAAAAAGAATGAATTATAAAGATGTGAAACCGCTGGCAGATTTCGATTGGGAAGCCATAGACGAGAAAGCCGGTAAAATCAATGTTCAGAAAGCCAGCGAGAAGGACGAGCAGTACGACAAGAGTTTCAACTCGTTCACCGAGCAGGAGGTCATCGAGGGCACCATCGTTGCCCTGACCGACCGCGAGGCAGTGGTGAACGTCGGAGCCAAGAGCGACGGCGTCATCCCCATCAGCGAACTGCGCTACAATCCCGACCTGAAGCCCGGCGACAAGATCGAGGTCTACGTCGAGAGCCAGGAGGATGCCAACGGCCAGCTTATGCTCAGCCACAAGAAAGCCCGCATCCTGAAGAGCTGGGAGCGCGTCAACCAAGCCTACGACAATCAGGAAATCATCACCGGTTACGTCAAGAGCCGCACCAAGGGCGGCCTGATCGTCACCGTGTTCGACAACATCGAGGCCTTCCTTCCCGGCAGCCAGATCGATGTCAAGCCCATCCGCGACTACGATGTCTACGTCGACAAGCAGATGGAGTTCAAAGTCGTCAAAATCAACCACGAGTACAAGAACGTCGTCGTCAGCCACAAGGCTCTCATCGAGGACGAGATCGAGGCCCAGAAGGCCGAAATCATCAGCCACCTCGAGAAGGGCCAGGTGCTGGAGGGTGTTGTCAAGAACATCACCAGCTATGGTGTCTTCGTCGACCTCGGCGGCGTGGATGGTCTCATCCACATCACCGACCTCAGCTGGGGCCGCATCAACCACCCCGAAGAGATTGTCCAGCTGGACCAGAAGATCAACGTCGTCATTCTGGACTTCGACGAGGCCAAGCGTCGTATCGCCCTCGGTCTGAAGCAGCTCACTCCTCACCCCTGGGACGCCCTCGACCCGAACCTCAAGGAAGGCGACCATGTGAAAGGTAAAGTTGTTGTCCTGGCCGACTACGGTGCCTTCGTCGAGGTGATCCCCGGCGTCGAAGGTCTGATCCACGTCAGCGAGATGAGTTGGAGCCAGCACCTGCGCTCCGCTCAGGACTTCCTGAAGGTGGGCGACGAGGTCGAAGCCGTCATCCTGTCCCTCGACCGCGAGAACCGCAAGATGAGCCTCGGCATCCGCCAGCTCATGCCCGATCCCTGGCTGGCCATCGCCGAGAAGTATCCCGTGGGCAGCAAGCACACCGCCACGGTGCGCAACTTCACCAACTTCGGCATCTTTGTCGAGCTTGAGGAAGGCGTCGACGGTCTGATCCACATCAGCGACCTCAGCTGGAGCAAGAAGATCAAACACCCCGCCGAGTTCACCAAGATTGGTGAGAAGATCGACGTGGTGGTCCTCGAGGTCGATGCCGAGAACCGTCGCCTCAGCCTCGGTCACAAGCAGCTCGAGGAGAATCCTTGGGATGTCTACGAGAGCCTCTTCACCGTGGGCAGCGTCCACCAGGGCAAGATTGTCAACATGAACGACAAGGGTGCCACCGTCATCCTGCCCTACGACGTCGAAGCTTTCGCTCCCATGCGTCACCTCGACAAGGAGGACAAGAGCAAGGCCAAGAACGGCGAGACTCTCGACTTCAAGGTCATCGAGTTCTCGAAGGACAGCAAGAAGATCATCGTCAGCCACACCCGCACCTTCCAGGACGGCAAGGACGACGTCCGCACCGAAGGCGACGACAAGAAGGGCCGCGCTACCGCCAAGAGCGTGAAGCAGATCAACGAGAGCCTCGAGAAGACCACTCTGGGCGACCTCGACATCTTCCAGAAGCTCAAGGAGGAGAACTAATCGTTCGGAAAAAGAATTTTTTCATAACGCATTGTTTTGGTGTCCGGCGTTAACGCCGGACACTTTTTTTTGTGCCTGTGGCATGTGGTGGCAATCAGCGGTTTGTGGTTTTGTTAACATTTTTTATGATTTTTTTTAGGGGGTCCGTGAAATTTTCAGCCCTTTTTTTAGTCTATATAGGTGAAGGGCAAAAAAGACGCAAAAAGAAAAAAAGTTGCACAAATAAATAAAAAATACTATCTTTGTACCCATGGAGTAAGTGGTGTTTTGGATTTATGGTGCTGATTTATAAACGGATAATTATTGACACTATGAAGAAAAAGAATGTTTTCGGGACAATGGTACTGCTGTTGACGGCAGTACTGGCCGGCAGCACGGCAAGCGGACAGACGCAGTGGAGTCAGCAAGTGGCCTGTCCGGGTTGGAACAACCCGTCGAGTTTCACTCAAGGCGGGGCGTTGGTCAACAAGTATTCCGGGCAGGGCATCGGCATCAGCAGTTCGAACAAGCCGTGCCCCAACCCGATAACCGGCGCCACGGGAGCATCCTCGATGGGGTCCACCTACACGGCGGCGCAGTTGGCAGGCGTGCAGAGCAGCGGAAGCTGCAGTTCCAGCATACCCGACTACCTGCGCCAGTTCCGTATTATGACCGAAAGCGGATACGACCCCAACACAGGCAATAATTTGAAATACGTGCCCACACAGTTCAACACCAATGACACTACACCGGGTGCAATCAACACAAACCTCACCAAAAGTATCCGTATTGGTGACGGTTGTAAGGCCGGTGGCTCCAACAGCGACTATAGCGGAGCGCAGCTGAACTACACCATGCGTGTCACCGAGGACAACGCCATGTTGTATATCTACTATGCCATTGTGGCTGAGGCTCCCGGTCATGGGCAAAGAGGCGACCCGACCTTCATCATCCGAGCCATGAAGAAAAACAATGCGGGCAACTGGACACAGATCAGCGACACGCTGGCCTACTACATTAGTTCCACCCCCTCCAACAATCACGACGACGACTGTGTTAATATGGGCTATGTGACGATGGCCGCTAGCGGGCAGACTGGGTGGCATCAGGCCAGTACCGGCTACAATGGCGTGGTCTACAAGGACTGGGAGAAAGTGTGCATCAACCTGAGCAACCATCTATACGATACCTTGCAGATCCAGGTGTTGATATACGACTGCTGGTACAATGCCCACTATGCCTACGCATACATTGCCGGCGAGTGCCGCCCGATGACCATCCAGACGGCCGGATGTCCGCCAGGCCTTTCGACCGACGTCACCACGCTCACCGCCGCCACCAATATGCGTAACTATGTGTGGTATGCCTCGGAATGGGGAGTGGGCGAGCCTGCCAACGCCGCCAACTTCGGTCCGGGGGGCGATTTCAGCCACTACACGTGGCGGCAGCTGACACCGAACGAGAGTACCAACCACATCTATCATGTGCAGGCCAGCGACTTCAGAGTCACGCGTCGTCTCTCTCCCGCGGGGGTGGCCCAGGCAGTTGATTCTATGGGCAACCAGCAGACCTTCCGTTGCAAGATGACTTCGGCCCTCGACCCGAACAAGCCTTTCGATTCGTACCTCTACGTCAATGTCCAGAACACCAAACCGACGATGGATGTCGACTCGCTCTTCATGTGCGACGGCACAGCCAAGCTGTGGAACCGCAGCTATGTGCCCGGCGACCCCACCCTGGTGGTGAACAGCCAGACGCAGTGGTCGTTCTACAACAACCCCTTCTGCGAGGGCACCGCCATTGATACCGTCACGGGCGACAGCGCGGAATATGTTTTCACCGACACGGAGCTGAAAGGAGTGCGTGTGCGTACCTTCACCACCGACCCCTCCTGCTATTCGGACGCCATCTATCGCATTCAGCCGCGAGAGCACCCCAATGCGGGTATGACGGTTTCGGCCCATGTGCTTTGCGATGCCGATGAGACAACGATGATCGACACCACCAGTGGCGACAACACGCGTATGTGGATATTTCGCAGTGCCATTGACACCGGCGACGTAATCCGGTATGACACGCTGCGCGGCGAAGGGGAGAACAACCGCTCCGTCACACGTCCGTTCACGCATTCGGTGGAGCCCATCAAGCTGGTGGTGAACAACGGTACCTACTTCGTCGACATGGTGACCGGCAACGGCGACACCGTCTGGTGCACCTCGACGGTGATGGACACGGTGTCGGTGTTCCTGCACCCGGAGCTGGAGGTGACTGGCGACACGGTGGTGTGCCAGGGCAGCCAGACCAACGCCACGGTGCGAGCCTTGGGCGTGGAGGGTTGTACCTATGAATGGTCGAGAACTTACGGCACGGTCACGGGCGGCCTGCCCTCGGGCCCGACCCTGTGCGTGACGCCTTACGCCGATACGGCGACGTACTATGTGAAAGTGACCAGCCCGCAGGAATGCGTGGCATGGGACAGCATACACGCCTATGTGGTGCGTCCGCAGCTGGAGATGCTGCCTGTGGACGGACGTATATGTCCCGGCGATGTGGCGACGCTGACGGGCCACGAGGCCGACCATTATACGTGGAGCGCTTCGCCTGCCGACCCCTCGCTTGCCGGGCAGGAGAGTTCTCCCCAGATCAGAGTATCGCCGTCGGTGACCACCGTGTACACCATGGTGGGCCACGGTACGAACAACTGCGACGCCACGCCGCTGACAAAGACCGTCACCATCGTGCCTCTGCCGGTGCCCAGCGTCAAGTTGACCCCCGGCTTCATCGACACAGACAATCCGAAAGTGGTGCTGCGTGACCAGTCGACCTATGGAGTGGCATCCTCGTGGCTGTTCAACAACGGCGAGGTGGCAACGGGGCGCGAGGTGAGCCACAGCTTCGACAACTGCATCGGTTTCGACTCGGTGCCGGTGACGCTGACAAGTTACAACGTCCTTAACTGCCCGACGGAATATCCGTTCCAGATACCGGTGAATGTTTTCACGGTGTGGTTCCCGACGGCCTTCACTCCCGGTTCGAGCGACGGCAACGACAAGTTCACCATACACACCATCAACGAGTACCAGTACTTCCACATCTATATTTACAACCGCCGGGGCGAGTTGGTCTATGACTCGGACGATGTGCACTTCGAATGGGACGGCACCTACAACGGTGACCCGTGCCCGCAAGGTGCCTACGTGTATATCTGCCGATTCCGCAAGCCCGGCACCACAACGCTGAGCTCGGTACAGGGCACGGTGACGATAATCCGCTGATGGACGAGAAACACAAACTTCTGAAAAAGCACTGGGGCTACGATACGTTCCGCCCCTTGCAGGAGGAAATCATAGAATCCGTGATGCAGGGCCACGACACGTTGGCCCTGCTTCCTACTGGTGGCGGCAAGTCGCTCTGCTACCAGTTGCCAGCGCTAATGCGCGAGGGGGTGTGCCTGGTGGTGTCGCCGCTGATAGCCCTCATGAAAGACCAGGTGCAGCAGCTGAACAATCGCAAGCTCAAGGCCTCGTGCATTGTGTCGGGCATGCAGAGTGAAGAGGTGTCGAACGTGTTGACCAATGCTATCAGCGGGACGCTGAAGTTTCTCTATGTGTCACCCGAACGCTTGCGGCAGCGGCAGTTCATAGAGCATTTCAGACACATGAAGGTGGGCATGATTGCTGTGGACGAGGCGCACTGCATTTCGCAGTGGGGCTACGATTTCCGTCCTCCTTACCTTCAGATTGCCGACATACGCCAGTATCACCCTGCAGCACCTGTCATTGCCCTCACGGCAACGGCTACGCCACGGGTGGCCGAGGACATCTGTTCGAAACTGCTGATGCACGACTGCCGCCGGTTTCAGTCGAGTTTCGTGCGCGAAAACCTGGCATACATGGTTTTGCACGACGGCGACAAGTTCAGCCGCCTGCTGCGAATAGTGAGAAGGGTAGGGGGGACCGGCATCGTCTACATGCGCAGCCGCAGCGGCACGCAGCATGTGGTCCGGTTCCTGGAGGAGTTGGGAGTGTCGGCGACATATTATCACGCCGGGCTCGACTCGCGCGAGCGCGACCATCGCCAGCAGCTCTGGATGTCCGGAGGGTGTCAGGTGATGGTGGCCACCAATGCTTTCGGCATGGGTATCGACAAGCCCGACGTGCGCTTCGTGGTGCACATGGACACTCCCGAATCGCTGGAGGCGTATTTCCAGGAGGCGGGACGTGCGGGACGGGACGGGAAGAAATCGTATGCCGTGCTGCTCTGCGACCCCTCCGACGAGGAGCGCCTCCGACACGACCTGGAGGTGGACTTCCCTTCGGTGAAACAAATCCGCAACGTCTACAAGGCCCTGTGCAACTATTACCGTATCCCCGTCGGGGGTGGCGCCGACATGCAGTTCAACTTCGACATCGAACAGATTTGCTTCAACTACAACTTTGCAGTACGCGAGTTCTACAGCGCCTGCCATTTCCTGGAGAAGGAAGGCCTCATTTCCATTCCCACCATCGAGGATGCCTATTCGACAGTGTATATCCCCGGCTCGCGGGACGAGTTGTACCGTTTCCTGCTCAATCATCAGCGGCTTGGTGACCTGCTGCAGGGAATCATGCGGATGTATCCGGGACTGATGGACTGCGCCACATCCATCGACGAACACAAGATTGCCCGCAATCGCCGTATGGAGACGTCGCAGGTTGTGAACGACCTAATGCAGTTGCACGAAATGCACATCTTGCAGTACCGTCCCCGTCCGCACGGTCCGCAGATTGTCTTCACCAGCGAGCGTATCGACGAAAAGATGATTTGCCCCTCGGAGGCCAACTATTCGATGCTCAAAAGCTCGGCGCAGGAGCGTGTGGAGGCTGTGGTAGGGTATCTAAATAACGGGTCGGAATGCCGATGCCGCCAATTGGTGCGCTACTTTGGCGAGGTGGACAAGCATGACTGTGGCATGTGCGACGTATGCCTTCGGCGCAGCGGGCAGGCGAAGGATGTCAGAGCAGAGGTGGAGCGGCAGCTGAGAAAAGGGGCTGTTGGGGTGCGGCAGTTGGTGCAGATGCTCGCATCGGATGGCTACGAGCAGGTTGGCGATGTTGTACGTGAGATGATTGACAGGGGAGAGGTTCGTCTTGACAACGATGCCCTGCTGCATTGGGTGTGAGGGTTCAACTCTTGGACATCAGGTGCTTCAGCTCCTCGTATAATCTGGCTACGGGGAGTCCCATGACGTTGTAGTAGCAACCCTCAATCCGGCTTACCCCCACCATGCCGATCCATTCTTGTATGCCATAGGCGCCAGCCTTGTCATAGGGGCGGTAATGGTCGATGTAATACTCGATTTCTTTGTTCTCGAGCGGTCGGAAATGCACGGTGGTTTTTTCGGTAAAGGAATGGCATGATTCGTGGCGCGTGGTGAGTCCTACGCCGGTGTAGACCTCGTGGCTGCGTCCGCTGAGACTGTGGAGCATGGCCGAGGCTTCTTCGTGCGAGGCGGGCTTGCCGAGCACACGACCGTCCAGTACCACAACAGTGTCGGCTGTCACCAGCACTTCGTCGTCGGCCAGATGGGCCACAGGATAGCCTGCCAAGGCCTTGCGGCGGGCCAGATGTTCCGCCACACGGTCGGCAGGCACATCGGGACTGACGTGCTCGTCGACCTTGTTCTTCACTATCTCTATAGGATACCCCAGTTTGGCCAGCAGTTCTTGCCGACGGGGCGATTGGGAGGCAAGCAGCAACCTCATTTGGTTTCTTTCCCTTCCTTGAATTTGGCTTTGTACACTTCGCGGCCGTTCTCGTACCATGTCCAGCGGCCGTCTTTCTCTCCATTCAGGAACTGGCCCTTCTCCACCAGAGCGCCAGCCTCGTTGTAGCGTTCATATTTTCCGTTGAGGCGGCCGTCCTGGAAGTTCTGGCGCAGCTCGACCTTCCCGTCGGGGTAAAAGCGCACTTCCTCGCCGTTCTTTTCGTTGTCGGAATAGTGGATAATGTAGCGGACGGAACCGTCGTCGTAGAGGCCGCGCCATTCGCCGACCATCTCGCCGTCGTCGAAGTCTCCGAAGTAGTCCACTTTGCCGTTCTCGTACCACGAGGTCCAGCGGCCGTCCTCTTTGCCGTTGGCATAGCTGCCTTCGTGCAGTTTGGCGCCCGATTCATACCATGTGGTCCAAAGGCCTTCGCGTTGGCCGTTGTTGTAGTTGCCCGTGCGCCAGCGCTCGCCGGTCTCGTAGTAGTAGGTCCACTGGCCGATTTCCTTGCCTTTGGCATAGGTACCTTGGATACCGAGCTTGCCATTGCTGCGCCAGTAGAAAGACCATTCGCCGTCCTGCTCGCCATCGACGAACTTGCCGCGCATGTCGACTTTGCCGTTGGGGAAATACCATACGGCGTCGCCCTGCAGGGCGTCGTTTTTGTATTGCCCGCTGAAACGCAGGGCGCCGTTGCGGTGCCACTGGAAGGTATTGCCTTCGCGTTTGCCGTTGACGTAGGTGTATTCCTCCTCCTTCTGCCCGTTGTCGTGCCACGAGCGGTAGAGTCCTGTCTTCTTGCCGTTCTCCACGGCCACTTCGCTCTTCAGGTCGCCGTTGCGGTGCCACGAGCGGGTGGTGCCGGTGCCGTAGCATTCCTCGGCCATGCGGCTGCCGTCCTCGTAGTAGAGTGTCCACACGCCGACCTTTTTGCCGTTTTCGTAGGTGCCTTCCTGCGAAATCTTCCCATTGGTGTACCACCATGTCCAGCTGCCGGTGCGGCGGTTCTGGTCGTTGAGGGTGCCCTGTACTGCGGGCTGGTTGCTGTTGGAGTATTTCTTTTGGTAGGGTGTTTGGGCGGTGGCCATCGTTTGGAGGCCTGCAAAAGAAATCAGTGCAAGGACAAGGATTCTTCTCATATTCTTGAAAATGTTTTCTCGGTATTATTCGGAATAGACAAATATGATTCTGGGTCGGTTGGCGGTGCCGGTGCCGTTGAAGATGGCTCGTTGTGCTGCATTGCGTCGCGAGTTGAGGAGCAGCAGCAGGCCGCGGTCTTCTCCCTGACGCATCAGGCCTTGCAGGTGTTGGGTGACGCGCATGCGATAGTAGTTGCCGTCTTCGTGGTACGAGCCGTCGTATCCCGTCAGGGTGTAGAGGTCAATCAGGTCGTCGATGTAGGCGTCCGTGCTGTCCGCCAGTCTGCCGAGGGTGATGATCTGGTCGGGATGCAGTGCCGGCGACTCGGGTGCCAGAGGCATGATGAGTTCGGCATGGTGTATCACCGCCCAGGGATGAGCCTCGTGGAAAGCCTGCAGGTCGCGGTTGAAACTCAGGCGCACCTGGTGCCCGCCCATGGGCTCGAGGAAGAGTCTCAGGGTTCCCGGCAGTTTGGGACGCCCGTTGAACAGAGTGCCCGAATAGTCGTGCTCGAAGTGGGTGAAATGTGCTGTGCCGGCACCCAGCAGGAAGGTGTAGAAGCCCACGGTGGTGTCGTTGCCGTTGGCGTAGTGGTAGTGGGCGCGCAGGCACGTGGCGGCCGACGAGAAATCGATGGTCACCATACCCTCGTTGCCCTCGTTGGTTATCCTAACACGCAGTCCCTTGGTCTGTTCGATGAATTCCTCGGCCGTGGCAGTGCGGTAAATCACGTTGTAGAAGCTCGGTCTAAGCTTCAGGCTGATTACCGAATCCCGTTCGCCGACGGACACGTTGCCGTCAAAAAACACCTTGCTCGGCTGCGATGCCACAGGCAGCGTACTGGTGGCGTAGAAGGATGTGTCGCTCTTCAGGGCCTCGGCCAGCTGCACCACCTCGAAATGGAAGTTGTATGTACGGCTGGAGTCGGGGAAGAGTTGCGTTTTGGCCAGCGTCAGCACCACGGAGTCCATTACAAGCGAGTGGTCGAAGGCAATGTCGTTGGTGTTCGGCGGCAATGCTATCTGGGTGTAGAGCCACGAGCTCACCTTGCCGAAGGTGACGTCGCGGTAGTTGCCGATGATGCCGAACGAGTAGTTGCTCGTGAGCAGCGAGTCCTCGTATTCGGTCCATGCCGTGTCGGCGTAGAGTGTATAGGTCTGTCCGTTGTAGAGTGTGGCTGTGTCCACAAGGTCTATGCCCAGCGCCGACTCCTCGTCGGTGCAGGCCGTCTGGAATGCCATCAGTGCAACGGCCGCCAGTGCAAGTAAACCTTTGTTGATGATTTTCATAATGGTTGTTTAGTTCTCAAATTTGCTGCTGCCTACGATGCTGTCGTAGAACTTGTTGATGCGGGCAAAGAACTCGTCGCGGTCCTCGATGTAGTCGAGCACGTTGCGTTTGTTCTCCTTGGCGAAGGCCACCAGTTCGGGATGTGCGTTGGGCGACCCGATGACCACGCCCTGCGAGTAGGTGATGGCCGATTTCATAAGACCCAGGTAGTCGGTCTGGCCGTAGAGGCGCAGGTCCTTAGCGGTGGCGCCGTCGGTCTTCATCTTGCGCTCCAGGTCGCCGCCGATGGGTCCCTCAAAGCGGTCGCCCGTCAGGGTGATGACCATCTTGGTGCCGCTGAAGAAGGCGTTCTCCTTGTTGATGCGGCGAAGGTAGAAGGGTATCATCGAGGCAAACCATCCGGTGAAGTGTATCAGGTGCGGCTGCCAGGCCAGCTTGCGCACGGCCTCCAGCGTGCCGCGTCCGAAGAAGAGCAACCGCTCGTCGGTGTCGGCGAAGGGGTGCCCCTGCTCGTCCAGAAGGCCTTTGCTGTTGATGAAATATTCTTCGTTGTCGATGAAGTAGACCTGCATGCGTGCCGATGGAATAGAGCCCACTTTGATGATGAGCTGGTGGTCGCAGTTGTTCACAATAAGATTCATTCCCGAAAGGCGTATCACTTCATGAAGTTGGTGCTTGCGGTCGTTCACTTCGCAGAACTTAGGCATAAAAACCCTGATCTCGCGTCCTATCTCCTGTGTCTTTGCAGGCAAATAGCGCCCGAACAAGCTCTGTTCGTTTTCGGGTGAAAAAGGCGCAATTTCCTGATTCACAAATAGTATTCTCCCTTTTGCCATAAAAATGTTTATATTATTATTAGATGCAAAGATACAAAAAAATCCTGATATGGCAAAATCATTCTTGCCGTTTCAAAAAAAAGTTGTACTTTTGCACTTTGTTTTATACCTTGCCACGATGGACGAAAACCTCCGAAACAGCGACTCTTACCGCACCTTGCTCGACAAGGCGCGGCGCTATTGTTCCCTCGCCGAACAGTGCGAGGACGCCGTCCGTCAGAAACTCGTCACCTGGGGCGCCACCCCCGCCGAATCCGACGCCGTGGTAGACACCCTCTTCGCCGAGAACTACCTCAACGACGAGCGCTACGCCCGCGCCTATTGCGAGAGCAAAATCCTCCACCAGCACTGGGGCAGGCAGAAGGTCCTCTACCAGCTGCGCCTCAAGCATTTGCCCCGTGCGGCCGTGGCCGTCGGCATGGCCGCCGTCAGCGACGACGACTACCTCGCCGTCCTTGCCGATGTGGCCGGGAAAAAACTCCAGGAGCTCCGCCGCTCCGTCGACGACACCGCGGCCCTGCGCCAGAAGCTCACGGCCTTCCTCCTCTCGCGTGGATTCCTCATCTCCGAAATCAATCAAATAATAACAAATACCCTACAACAATGAAACGTATTTACGCTCTTTGCATGGCGCTCTTCATGGCTGCCGCCGTCCCTGCCACCGCGCAGGATGACAAACCCCAAGGTTCCTGGACAACCTCCTCTACCCCCGCTCTCAAACTCAACGAGATGATGTTCAACAACTGGTCCTCCACCGGTACGTCGCAGATCGACCTCAACATCACCTTCTTCGGCAACTACAAGTACACCCATCCCAAGTATGTGTGGGACAACATCGTGGACCTCGGCTTCGGCCAGGCATGGCAGGACCTTGACAACTCCGCCGAAGGCGGCCGCTTCGAGAGCATCCGCAAGAGCCTCGACAAGATCGACCTCACCTCCGCCATCTCCTGGAAAGCCTACAAGGACTGGGGCGCCAGCTTCACTGCCAACCTCAAGACCCAGTTCGCCCCCGGCTACGAGTACGCCGGCGCCGGCGACAACGAGGGCAAGATGGTCTCCTCCTTCTTCGCTCCGGCCTACCTCACCACCGCTCTCTCCTTCGAGCACAAGAAAGCCGACTGGTCCGTCTCCGTCTCTTTCCTGACCGGCAAGACCACCTTCGTCTTCAACAACGACCTCATCGACTCCGGCTACACCTATGGTGTCATCCAGGACAAGGGCTTCAACCCCGCCGACCCCGACCGCTCCTGGACCCACGCCTACTTCGCCCTCGGTAGCTATGTCAAGGCTCAGTACCTCAAAAAGGACCTCCTCCCCAGCCTCGACCTCTACGCACGCCTCGAACTCTTCTACGACTATAAGAAACCCTCCAACATGGCCTGGGACAATATTCAGGCCTTTGTCGACAATCCCGGCACCCTCACCAAACCCGAGGACTGCGAATACAACCTCGCCGCCACCGACGAGTCCTGGGACAAACTCGCTGGCTACAACTGGCTCCAGCGCCGCGTCTTCGAGACCGACCTCGACTTCGAAGTCAAGCTCGACTACCGCTTCTCCTCCCACATCGCCGCCAACTTCGCCCTCAACCTCAAGTGGGACACCGACTTCAGCGGCATGGGTAAATGGGGCCACCTGCAGGTCTACCAGATGGCCGGCGTGCAGGTCTTCTTCTCCTGGAAGACCCCCAAGCAGTGAGATTAGAGTGGATAAGTGGCTGAGTAACTAAGTGGCTGAGTAGCTGAGTTACTAAGTGACTGAGCAGAAAAAGTAAAAGAGTTCGCGAACACAAGTTCGCGAACTCTTTTTTTATTATTCATCAATCCACTCATTCACTTAGCTACTCAGCTACTCAGCCACTCGGTCACTCAGCTACTCAGCTGCTCAGCTACTCAGCCACTTAGCCACTCAGCCACTCTCCCTCACTCCTTGAACCTCAGCAGCACCGAGTCGGTGGCGCGGAGGCCCATCAGCTGGGTGAAGGAGCTCTCCTTGACGGCCAGCTCCAGCACGCCGGTGGCCGACACCGTCAGGCGCAGCTTGTGCCGCGGGTCGTTGGCCTTGTGCTGCTGGTAGTAGGAGGCCATCAGCTCGTCGACCTCCTGCTCACGCAGCGTGATGACGAATTTGCGGCCCTGTCGCAGCTCCTCGAACTCCTTGTAGCTCATGCCCAGATAGGCGTTGCCGTAGCTGTCGATGTATTCTATGTAGATGCGGTATCCGCCGTCGCCCTGCGGCATCCATCCCACGTTGGGGCGCTGCAGCAGGTTCTCGTGGCGCGGCCCGATGTCGCGCATCGTGGCGCCGCCCAGCAGTCGTGCCGCCACGCGCGTGAACAGCGTGTAGGCGGCGAAATTGTAGACCCCGTTCTCCTGCACCGGTATGCGGCTCACGTCCTCGATGTTCTCGCCGAAGGCCATCGACGGCAGGCCGTTGTCGCTGCAGATGTAGTACTGCCCGCGGGCTTTCACCACCACGAAGGGGTGCTCCTCCGAGTGGCTCGACGCCACGTCGACAATGTGCACCGTCCCCGCCGGAAAACCTTTGCAGGCGTTCTTGACCACGAAGGTGGCCTCCCTCACGTTGAAGGGCTCCACGCTGTGCGTGATGTCCACCACCTGCACACCCTCCACCATGCTCATCAGTGCCCCCTTCACCATGCCGGTGAAGAAGCCCTGGGAGCCCCAGTCGGTGGTCAGTGTCACAATGGGTGTCTTCATTTCTTTTTTTCGCGGATAAATCCGGCTGCAAAATTACAACTTTTTCCCGACACCGCAAAAAATATCTTCTTTCCCCCTGTCCCTCAGCCCTCCGTCCGCCCGCCGGCAAGGAGCCGGGGCATGCCGCTCCTCAACATGCTCCGCTGCCTTCCGGGAGACGCGGCATGCCGCGTCTCCATGTCAACGAAAACGCCAACCGGGAGACGCGGCATGCCGCGTCTCTACAATCGGGGCAATTTCCGCCACCGCTGCGACGCCGCATGCCGCGTCTCTACGGGAGGGGTCCGAGAGGGGTCGAAGAGGTACATGATTCGGCATTTCTTATATCGTTCTTATATCGTTCTCATATACTTCTCATATACTTCTCATATACTTCTTATATAGGTGATATAAGAAGTATATGAGAAGTATATAGGAACTATATGAGAAGGGCCGAATCATGTAGCAGTTAAGAGTTAGGAGTTATGAGTTAAGAGTTAATGTAGAGGCGCATCGTGCTGCGTCTCCTGGAGAGACGGGGCGCGGAGCGGAAGGACAAAAAAAGAGTATTTTCGCCGAAAAGGGGCGAAGTTTCATTTTTTTTGCGTATATTTGCTTTTTGGCTTCGGCCATAGGTATGATTTTATTAATAAGGTAATCAAATATTTAAAGAGATATGTCACTGCTTTCGATACGCAATTTGCACGCTTCCATCGGCGACCGCGAGATTTTGAAGGGCATCAACCTGGAGGTGAACCGCGGCGAGGTGCACGCCATCATGGGCCCCAACGGCAACGGCAAGAGCACGCTGGCCGGTGTGGTGGCCGGCAACCCCAAGTACACGGTCACTCAGGGCGAGGTCATCTTCAAGGACAAGAACATTCTGGAGCTGCCCGTCGACGTGCGCGCCGCCGAGGGTCTGTTCCTCGGGTTCCAGTATCCGGTGGAGATTCCGGGCGTGAGCATCACCAACTTCATGCGCACGGCCGTCAACGAGCAGCGCAAGTACCACGGCCTCGACCCTCTGAGTGGGGCGGAGTTCCTGCGCCTGATGGAGGAGAAAAAGAAGGTGGTGGAGATGACCACCAACCTGGCCAACCGCTCGGTGAACGAGGGTTTCAGCGGTGGCGAGAAGAAGAAGAACGAGATTTTCCAGATGGCCATGCTCAACCCGACGCTGAGCATACTGGACGAGACCGATTCGGGCCTCGACATCGACGCGCTGCGCATCGTGGCCGGCGGCGTCAACCAGCTGCGCTCGAAGGACAACGCCATCATCGTCATCACGCACTACCAGCGCCTGCTGGACTTCATCGTGCCCGACTTTGTGCATGTGCTCTACGAGGGCCGCATTGTCAAGACCGGTCCCAAGGAGCTGGCCCTGGAGCTGGAGGAGCGCGGCTACGACTGGATCAAGAAGGAACTGGGAGAGTGATATTCAGTGTTTAGTGTTCAGTGTTTAGTGTTTAGTTCTGTGTTCAGTGTTAAGTTATGATTAGAAAAGACCAACTTCCCGATATATGGGGCGACAGCTGGCGGCTGTCGTCCGAGGCCGACCCGCAACGGCTGCCTGTGCCGCGCGGCACGGAGGTGCGCGTGGTGGTGACGGACAATCCCTGGCTCGTGGAGCAGATGGAGGGTCAGGCCCTCTGCTGCCCGCCGTCGGAGCTGCTGGAAATCGACATCGAAGAGGGTGCCAGCCTCGAGCTCTACCGCCTGCAGGACTTCCACACCCCGCCGCAGGCTTTCACCGAGACCCGCATCACCCTCCGCCGCGACGCACGCCTGCGCATGTGCACCGTCACCCTCGGTGGCGGCCATGTGAGGAACAACGTCATTGTCCGCATGCAGGGCGAGGGGTGCGAGCTGACGGCCGACGGCCTCTACCTCATGGACCGCGAACAGCAGTGCGACAACTATATCTTCGTCGAGCATGCCAAGCCCCACTGCACGAGCCATACGCTCTACAAGGGCATTATCGACGATGCCGCCCGTGCGCGCTTCAACGGCCACGTGCTGGTGCAGGACGGCGCCGTGAAGACCGAGGCCTACCAGACCAACCGCAATATCCTCCTCACCGACAAGGCCCACGTCGACACGCGTCCCTTCCTGGAGATATACAACGACGATGTGAAATGCTCCCACGGCTCGACCATCGGCCAGCTGGACGAGCAGGCCCTCTTCTACCTGCAGACCCGCGGCATCAGCGAGCGCACGGCCATGACCATGCTCAGCTACGCTTTCTGCGACGAGGTGATTCGCGGCATCGGCATCGAGCGTCTGCGCGACACCGTGGGCGACATGGTGAAGAAGCGCCTCCACGGCGAGCTGACCTCCTGTGCCGACTGCGCCATTGCCTGCAAGAACCCCTGCAACGGTCCCGACGCACATTTCGACATTGATCCAAGCAAACTGTAATGGAGTGAAACGAAGTGAAAAAGGAGTGAAAGGGAGTGAAAGGACAATACCGCAGCCTCGCACATTTGTCCTCTCTCTCCCTTTCGCTTCTTTTCGGACCCTCTCCCTTTTTGTTATCTTCCTGCTGCTCTCCGCTCTCCACTCTCCGTTCTCCACTCTCCAGGCCCAGTGCGGCGTCAAGGTGAAGAGCGGCGACGAGGACGCCATGCGCAGTGCCCTGGCCGAGATGGAGCAGGGGCACCTGCGCGAGGCTTCGCAGCAGATGCGCCGCGTGGCCCAGCGCAACCCCAAGGCCGCCGAGCCGCAGTTCTGGCTGGGGATGCTGGCGGTGCGCAACGGGTTCAACGCCACGGGTATCCGCAAGTACTTCACCAAGTGTATCGACCTCTGTCCGAACTATCCCAATGCCCTGGCGCACTACTACATGGGCATGATCCACTACACCGACGAGCGCTACGAGGAGGCCACGGCCGAGCTGGAGACCTACTTCCGCATGGCCAACAACTGCGACGACAAGGCGCAGACGGCCGTCTACGAGGAGGCGTCGGCCTACCTCCATTGGTCGCGGTTCCTGGGCGAGGCGGTGCTGAACATGGCTCCGTTCGACCCCGAGCCGCTGCGGGGCGTCAGCACCAAGCGCAACGAGAATCTGCCATTTATCACGCCCGACGGCCAGCGGTGCTATTACCTGCGCGAGATGCCGAAGAAGAAGGGCCCCACGTCGTTCACCATTGACGACCTGGAGCAGCCGCGCTGGACTCTCTTTTGCAGCGAGTGGAAGGACAGCGCTTTCAGCGCCGGGCGCGAGCTGCCGGCCCCCTTCAACCAGGGGAGCTCCGAGGGCGGTGTCAGCACGACGGCCGACGGCGACGTGCTCTATTTCTCGCGCATCACCTACACCGGCGGATATGCCAACTGCGACCTGTATGTGGGCGAATGGAAAACGCAGAGCGGGAAGTGGGAAGTGGAGCGGTTGGGCAACAATATCAACGGCGACCGTACCTGGGAGTCGCAGCCCTCGGTGAGCGCCGACGGGCAGTGGCTCTACTATGCCTCCAACCGCAAGGGCGGTCAGGGCGGCACCGACATCTGGCGCTGCCACCGGCTGAAGAACGGCGACTGGAGCCGTCCCGAGAACCTCGGCAGCCGCGTCAATACCGCAGGCAACGAGAAATTCCCCTTCATCCATGCCGACGGCCACACGCTCTATTTCGTCTCCGACGGCTGGCAGGGCTTCGGCGGATACGACGTCTACTTCATCGATCTTGCCGATGGCGATGCCCAGCCCACCAACCTGGGCCTGCCCATCAACACCGAGGACGACGAGCTCTCCTTCGGCGTCACCGCCGACGGCACGCGGGCCTACTTCCCCGGAAGGGTCAAGTCGTCGCGCAGCAAGGACATCCTGGTCTTCGACCTCTATCCCGCCGCGCGGCCCGAGCCCATGCGCTGCTGCCACGTGCAGGTCGAATACTCCGGCCGGGAAAAGAGCGTTCGCAAGACCCTCATGCTCTCCAACCGCCGTGCCACGGCCCTCACCTTCGCCGAGGAGGGGCTGATGCCGGTCATCCTCTGTGCCACGGGCAAGACCTGGCGCGAGGGTGCCACGGTCACCCTGCAAGACAGCACGTCGGCCCTCGACCTGAAGCTCCTGCCCGGCAGCCGCCTGTCCGAACACGACGAGATGCTGCTCGACGCCTGGGCCGAATGGCTCATCGACCATCCGCAGGTGCATGTCGCCGTGGAGTGCCCCACGATGCCCGAGGCCAAGGCTGTGTGCGACTACCTGCGCAACAAGAAAAAACTGCGTGCCGAGCGTCTTGAATGCCGCGGCAGCACCCAATATGTCAAACGCCAAATACGCCTGCTATGAAGTCCATGCGCCGCATACTGGCCTACCTGAAATATTTCCCGGCACAGGTGACACTCAACGTGCTTTTCAACCTGCTCCACATTCTGTGCAGCCTGGGTGCCTACGTGCTCATCATCCCCTTCGTGGAGCTGATGTTCGGCCTGAACGGGGTGCCCGAGGCCGAGCCGGAGCTGGCTTTCAACCAGAAGCAATTGGTGGATTGGGCTTTCTGGCACCTCTACCAGTACAAGGCGGTGCACGGCATTTGGCCCTGCCTGCTCATCGTGGCCGGCGGCTACGTGGGCTGCTCGCTGCTGAGCAATTTCTTCCGTTTCATGGCCCAGGTGTTCCTCGGCCTTATCCGCAACGGCCTCATCGAACGCCTGCGCAACGACATCTACCACAAGGTGACCATCCTGCCCGTGGCGTTCTTCAACAACAAGCGCCGCGGCGACATCATGAGCCGCATGAGCAACGACATTGCCGACATGGAATGGTGTGTCGGAGTGTTGCAGTCGCTGGTGAAGGAACCCATCAACGTCGTGGTCTTTGCCGGCATATTACTCTTTGTGTCGTGGCGGCTGTTTGTGCTTTTCCTGCTGGTGCTGCCGGTGGGGGTATGGCTCATAGCCAAGATTGGCGGACGTCTGAAGCGCACCTCGCAGCGCGGGCAGAACGAGCTGGGGCGCATGGTGGCGGTGCTGGAGGAGTCGCTGGCGTCGCTCCGCGCCGTGAAATCCTTCGGCCGCGAGGCCGACCGCGAGGCGCAGTTTGCCGAGGTCAACGACAGCTACAGCCGCACCATGGTCAAGGTGGCCCGCAGCCGCGAGCTGTCGTCGCCGCTGTCTGAAATCCTCGGTACCCTGGCGCTGGTCGTCATCCTCGTCATCGGTGGCTGGCAGGTCATCGACGGCTCCATCCAGCCTTCGGTGTTCATCTTTTTCGTCATCATCTTCGCACGCATCATTCCTCCGATACAGGCCATTGTACGCGCCTACAACACCATCCAGAAGAGCACCGCCTCGGCCGAGCGTTTCCTGGAGATTCTGGATGCCGACGAGGTTATCGTGGAGAAGCCCGATGCCCTCGTGCTGCAGGGTTTCGAGAAGGAGATAGAGTTCCGCGATGTGAGTTTCAGCTACAGGGAGAGCGGTCCGTCCGATGCGTCGGACCTCATCCTCAAGCATATCGACCTCACCATCCCCAAGGGGAGCACGGTGGCCATCGTAGGCCCTTCCGGGGCGGGCAAAACCACTTTGGTGGACCTGCTGCCGCGCTTCTACGACTGCACCGGCGGCACCATCCTCTTCGACGGACACCCCATCCTCGACCTCAACATCAACTCGCTGCGGTCGCAGTTCGGCCTGGTGTCGCAGAACTGCATCCTCTTCAACGACACGGTGGCCAACAACATCGCCTTCGGCGCCGAGGGCTACAGCCTCGACGACATCAAGGCTGCCGCCCGTGTGGCCCATGCCGACGAGTTCATCGACCAGCTGCCGCAGGGCTACGACACCCCCATCGGCGACCGCGGGCTGAACCTCTCCGGCGGCCAGCGCCAGCGCCTCAGCATTGCCCGCGCCGTGCTGCGCGACACCCCGGTGCTGATTCTCGACGAAGCCACCTCGGCACTCGACTCCGAATCGGAGCGCGCCGTGCAGCAAGGCCTCGACGCTTTGATGAAAGGCCGCACCTCCATCGTCATCGCGCACCGCCTTTCCACCATCCGGCACGCCGATTCCATCGTGGTGCTCGACCATGGGCGCATTGTGGAGCAAGGCACTCACGACCAGCTCCTTGCCCTCGGCGGACTCTACAAGAAACTTGTCGACATGCAGAGCTTTGTGTAATTTTATTTTGCCATGTCCGAAAAAGTTCGTACTTTTGCACCCGCAAAGCACGACCGGAAAGTGCTCAATTGGGAGTATAGCTCAGCTGGTTCAGAGCGCCTGCCTTACAAGCAGGAGGTCACTGGTTCGATCCCTGTTACTCCCACTTTTTTTTCTTTATTCTGAACACCTTATAACATTATTTAAGAATTCATTTTGCACTCCATTGAGAAAATAGTTGTACCTTTGCAATCGGTAATTAAAAGAAAATATTGTATAACAAATTAAAAATCAATCAGAAATGAAGAAAGTTTTATCTTTTGTTGGCGCCGCCCTCTTTGTGGCTGCCATGACTGTTTCCTGCGGAAACAACAACACCGAGGCTACCGACAGCGTGTGCGACAGCACCGTTGAGAACGCCGCTTGCTGCGACGAGCAGGCTGCCCAGCCCGTCGAGGCCGTTGCCATGACCGATGCCGAGCACCAGGCCATGATGGACGCCGCCGCCGAGGCTGGCCGTGCCAAATGCAACTGCTACAAGACCGACGCCGCCAGCGTCGAGTCTTGCATCAAGAGCATCCTCAGCCAGAGCTACGCTGCCTATCAGGACAATGAGGAGTTCAAGGCCGCTATGGAAGCTGAGTTCAACAGCTGCGTGAAAGAGAAAGCCACTGCCGCCATCAAGGGCGCCGCCAACGAGGGTATCAAAGAGGGTGCCAAGGCTCTGTCCAACGCTCTGAAGAAATAAGCATTCCGCTTCAGAAAAAGAAAAACATTAATCTTTGACAGGCCTGCGCTCCGACGCCAGGCCTGTCTTTTTTTTATATGACACTGCATAGACTATGAAACATTCTTTTGCCCCACTTGCCGTTGTGGCTTTCCTCGCGGCATCGCTCTTTGGCTCCTGCCGGCATGAGGGACGTCCCGCCGATGTGCTCGACGCCCCGCAGATGGTGGCCTTCCTGACCGACGCATACCTGCTCGAGGGATTCTACGCCGTCGAGACGCAGTATCGCTACGATGCCCTCTCGCCCGAGGTGCTCCGCGCCTACGACGACATTCTGTCCGCCCACCACCTTACCCGCGAGCAGGTGGAGCACAGTTTTGACTACTATGCCAATCATCCGGACCTCTACCGTCCCATTCAGGACAGTGTCTTCGCCATTCTCGAGCGCCAGTCGGAGGCCGACACCGCGGCAGCGGCATCCAAGATATCCAGTGTATCGCCCACCTACCTGCAGCTTTAAACATGATGGAAAATGAGAAAAGCCACGAATTATCTTTTTAGATAGTTCGTGGCTTTTTTTTATTCCCTAGAATGGCGTATCAATTGTTGCTTTTGTATTTGTCCATTATCTTTTCCTTGTTGACAGAGTTGGCGGGAATCTTATGTATGGTGGATGGGTCGACTGCTTTGCGTTCGATGTGTTTGTTGTTGGGCCTCATCATTGGAGGAAGATTGATTATGACATTGACAAGCCATTTGCCATCTTCAAGAATCACTGTCACGCTGTCGTCGGTTTCTTTGATTGGTGTGCTTTTGTGGTAGTAGACAGTTGCCGAAGTGTCGGACAGCATGCGTGTGTTGTGTATGGTGATTGTGGCAGGCCGATTGGAATTAACGTAGGCTGTGTCGGTGTGAGCCATAATGAAGTTGAAGGTGGGAATGGTTTTTTCACGTGTTTCGCGGCTGGCGTAGGGCATGGCATCGTCAATTCTGTAGTTGCCCATGGCGTCGAGGTAGCCTTGTGCTGCCGATTCTATTTCGCTGGTCGGAGAACTCGTGCATGCCGCAGCCAGTGCAAGCAATGCCGTTATGGGTAACAGTAATCTGGATTTCCTCATGTTTTATCTTTTTTACAAACTCTAAAAAAAGCCCACGCGTTGTGCATGGGCTTTTTCTTTGAAGAAAAGGTTTTTTTACAGTTTGGGTTTCATAGAGGTTTTGCCGGTACTCGTAACCCCGGTGTTCACCTGATCTTTGGTAGCGGTTTTCACCTCTTCCTGGACGGTCTTGACCTCTTCTTTAACAGCCTTCTTGGCAGTGGTCTTCACAGCCTTCTTGGCGGTCTGGACAGGAGTTTCTTCGGCAACCACGGGGGTGGTGTCGAGAACCTCGACGGGCATCTCTTCGACCACGGCCTGCTCAATAGCGGTGGTGTCGAGGGTGTCGGTGGTCTCAGTGCTGTTGTTGTTGCAAGCAACAAAAATCAAAGAAGCAACAGCGGCGATTGCCAAAAATTTGATGTTCTTTTTCATTTCCTATTAATATTTATTGTGGTTGATTATTCTTACTGAGCCTGAACAGCAAAGGCATAGCTGTTAAGAGCGAACTCCACGGGGATCTTGGAGGTTTCGGCATCGGCGGTGTTGTAGATGGACTGACGCTGGGCATCATCGATAGCGCCCTGAGTGTTCCAATCCTGAACGGTGTAGCCGGCAGCCTCAAGAGCGGCGGTGAGGGCGTACTGCCATTCCATATAGTTGTAGAACACTAAGGAATAGTTGCAGGTAATGGTGTGGTTGGTGGCGTCGAAAGTGCCAAAGTCATAGTTGGTGATATTGTCGAGCTGATAGTCACCCATCATGCCGCCATTACCATCGTCGAGGGCGGTCTGATAGTAGAGTTCGGTAGCGTACTGGGCGTTCTCGAAGAAGTCGCAGAGAGCCATCAGGTCTTCGCCAGTCTGGTTGTTCCGTCCGGCATAGAACACGGTGAAGAAATAGGGGAACTCAACATTCTCGTTGGACATGCTAACGGCAGCCTGGAAAGCAGACATACCCCACTGACCTTGACTCTCATAAGCTTTGGCATTGACATAACCCCAGTTGTGGTTCTCATTGTTGACTTTGAGAGTGTAGGAACCAGCAACGGGAGTGTCGGGGGTGTCGGGGGTGTTGGTGTCATCATCATCTTTGTTGCAGGAAACAAAAGTTAGGCTGCAAGCCATCAGGGCAATGCCCATGAATTTGAAAATGTTCTTCATTGTTTGAATGTTTTTAGGTTAATAATTAATTGTTTACTAATTTTTCTGTTTAATATTTGGGTGCAAAAGTACGAACTTTTTCCGATATGGCGATAATTTTTTTTTGAACTTGATATTATGGTGTTGATGTATAGTGTTTTATGCGGTGTTAATTATTCTTAAGGAGGCCCGATACCATAGGTTGAAGGGCTTGAGGAGGGGTGTCATTGGCGCACATCGAGGGCGTCGCGGAGGGCGGAGGCCAAGAGCATGAAGGCCAGCACGACGAGCATGATGGCCACTCCCGGCAGCAGGGCCAGGTAGGCGCTGTCGAGGAGAATATATCCGTAGTTCTCCTTCACCATCATGCCCCACGACGGCATGGGAGGCTGCACGCCGATGCCGAGGAAGCTCAGGCCCGCCTCCAGCAGGATGGCACTGGCAAAGTTGCTGGCGGCAACCACCACCACGGCACCGACAATGTTGGGCAATATGTGGCGGAAAATGGTGCGGAAGGTGCTGTAGCCCAAGGCACGCGTGGCCTCGATGTATTCCTTCTCCTTGATGCTGAGCACTTCGCCGCGCACCACGCGGGCAATGTCGACCCACATCGTCAGTCCCACGGCGATGAATATCTGCCAGAAACCCTTGCCCAGCACGAAGGTGATGGCGATGACCAGCAGCACCGTGGGTATGGACCACACAACGTTGATGAGCCACAGGATGAGGTTGTCCACCCATCCGCCATAGTAGGCCGCCAGGGCGCCGAGGGTGATGCCCAGCAGCAGGGCGATGACGATGGCTATGAAGCCCACGGAGAGGCTTACACGCGAGCCAATCATGAGCATCGACAGCACGTCGCGCCCGTAGCCGTCGGTGCCGAGGACGAAGGTGCGCTCCTCAACAGTAGCCTCCTTGGCGGCAACAACGATGGGGTCGCCGTTGTAGGGGGTGGCAATGATGCTGTCGCGCGCGTATCTATATTCTTTTATCGGCGTGGCGGTGTAGGGCAGGGGATCGCCTTTCGCCATGCGGCGAAAGAGTGACGAGCGATGAGCGGCGAGTGATGGGTCGTCGACACACAGGAAGGTGGCTTTGGAGAAGGGTTTGAGCGTCGCCAGCTCAAGGTACTGCTGGTTGCAGTAGGGTGTGTGGTCGGGGGTGATGAGGTAGCCCAGAAGGGCCACGACAAAGAACAGCCCGATGACCGCCAGGCTGACAATAGCCAGGGGGTTGCGCAGAAAACGACGCCGCGCCAGCCGGTCGAGCGAGCGGCCGGCCAGGTCGGTGGCGGTGCGTTTGCGGAAGAGGCGCATAGTGGCTGGCGGGGTTTACATGAATCCCAGTTCCACCTTCACCTCGTCGGGAATCATGTCCATGCTCCAGGGCGGGTCGAAGGTGAGTTCCACATCGACGTTCTTCACGCCGCTGATGTAGCTCACCATCTGTTTCACCTCCTGGAACATGTATTCGGCCTCCGGACAGTCCGGAGCCGTCATGGTCATGAGGATGTGCACGTTGAGGTCGTCGTCGACCTCGACCTTGTAGATGAGGCCCAGGTCGTAGATGTTCACCGGGATCTCGGGGTCGTAGATGTTGCGCAGGCAGTTGACGACGGCGCTGTTGATGGTTTCTTTCGTGGGTTCCATTATTGTTTCATTTTATAGGCCAGGGCGTACATTTTCATCTGTTTGACCATGGAGGTGAGCCCGTTGGAGCGGGTGGGGGAGAGGTGCTCCTTGAGGCCTATGGCGTCGATGAAGGCCAGGTCGGCGTCGAGGATGTCTTGCGGCGTCTGCCCGTCGAGGACGCGGATGAGGAGCGAAATGATGCCGCGGGTGATGACGGCATCGCTGTCGGCGCGGAAGTAGAGGCGTCCGTCGCGCTGCTCGCAGCTGAGCCACACACGGCTCTGGCAGCCGCGGATGAGGTTGGCCTCGGTCTTGTCCTTCTCGTCGATGACGGGGCACTCCTTGCCCAGGTCGATGATGTAGGCGTAGCGGTCGAGCCATTCGTCGAAGTTGGCGAACTCGTCGATGATCTGTTGTTCTATTTCTTTGATGGTCATTTCTGTATGCAGGTTTGTTTTATTTGGGTGCTTTGTAGATGAGCCAGGCGGCGGCGACGCTGAAGATAATCTGCGGCAGGAGCACTGCCATGAAGGGCGAGAGGTTGCCGTTGGTGGCGAAGACGGTGGTGATTTTCATGAAGACGATGAACGAGAAGGCAATGGTGATGCCTATGGCCAGGTGCACGCCGATGCCGCCGCGGCTCTTGCGGGCGGCAATGGCTACTCCGATGAGGGTCATGACGATGATGGCCAGGGGGTTGATCAGGCGCTGCCAAAGCTCTATCTTGGCCGTCTTGACGGTGCCCGTGCCGCGCATCTCCTCGCGGTGTATGTAGTTGATGAGGTCGGGCGTGTTCATGGTCTCCACTCGGGTCGACAGGAGGTTGAGGTCGTCGGGCGTAATGTCCAGCTTGACGTTGGCTTTGCCCTGGAAGCTGAAGGTTTCGCGGTGCAGGCTGTCGATGGTGCGCAGGCTGTAGCCCGAGCAACGCCACAGCCCTTCGGCGGTGTCGTAGGTGATGTTGTTGGCCGTTTCGCGGCGCAGCAGACGCCCCTCGGGGTCGAGCTCCTCGCGACAGAACATGAAGGCCTGCAGCTTCTTGACGTCATAGCTCTCGGCGTAGACCTGCACCCCGGGCTTGGCCTGGAAGTGGAGGTTGGAGTAGTAGTTGGTGGCCTTGGACTTGACGTACTCCTCCTCGAAGGCTATCAGGCGCTGGTTGGAGGAGGGTATGACGAAGTTGCCCAGCACAAAAACAACTATGGCCACAATGGCCGCGCCGTAGACATAGGGCCGCAGCATGCGCCCGTAGCGCACACCGGAACTCAGAATGGCGATAATCTCGCTGTTGCCGGCCATCTTCGACGTGAAGAAAATGACCGATATGAAAATGAACAGCGGACTGTAGAGGTTGACGAATCCCGGGATGAAGTTGAGGTAGTAGATGGACACCACCTGCCACAGCGTGGCGTGGTGCTCGAGGAATTTGTCCAGCTTCTCGCTGACGTCGAAGGTGATGACTATGATGATAATAAGGGCAAGCGCCAGAAGAAAAGTCTTCAGGTACTTGCCCAATATGTAGCGGTCCAGTCGCTTCAGAGGATGTTGAACATTTTCTGGAAAGCGGTGAGACATTCGAGGATGTTGGTTTTCACGTGGATGAACTCGTCGATGCCGTAGCCTTTGTAGGTGTCGACCATCTCCTTGGGGAAGCCTGCGAGGACGAGGCTCTTCACCTTGCCCTTGAGGGCGTCGCACACGGGCTTGGTGAGCTCGGCGTACTCGTCGTCGCTCGAGCAGAGCACCACGATGTCGGCCTTGCTCTCCAGAGCGGCCTTGGCGCCCTCCTCGGGGGTGGCGAAGCCGGGATTGTCGATAATCTCGTAGCCGGCGACACCGAAGAAGTTCGTGGCGAAACCGGCACGGGCCTTGCGCATGGCGAGGTTGCCGTAGGTCAGCAGGAACACCTTCGGGCGTTTGCCGCTCTTCTCGGTGGCCAGACGCAGGGCCTCGATGGGCTCGGCGCCGCGGTAGGGTTTGAGGGTGCGCACCTCGCTGCCCTGCTCGCAATGGCAGCAGCAGTGGCCTTCGTGCTGTATCTTGTCGCCCATCTTCTCCAGCAGGTTGGGATACTGGTTGGTGCCGAGGATGGTGGTCTTGCGGGTGGCGATGTCGAGGTCGCGCTGGCGGGCGGTCTTCTCCACCTCGTCCTGCACGTAGCCCTGGCGGATGGCCTTGCAGAAGCCGCCGAGCTCTTCCACCTTCAGGAAGTGCTCCCAGGCGCCGCGGGCAATCTGGTCGGTGAGGTTCTCGATATAGTAGCTGCCGGCGGCGGGGTCGGCAATCTTGTCCATGTAGCTCTCCTCCTTGAGCAGCAGCTGCTGGTTGCGGGCAATGCGGTAGCCGAAGTCGTCGGCCTCCTTGTAGGCGTTGTCGAAGGGCAGCACGGAGATGCTGTCGGCGCCGGCGATGGCGGCGGACATGGCCTCGGTGGTCGAGCGCAGCATGTTGACGTAGGGGTCGTAGACCGACTGGTTCCAGGCGCTGGTGGTGGCGTGGACGTAGAGCTTGTAGGCGCAGTCGCACTCGGGCTTGTACTGCTCCACGATCTTGCTCCACAGCAGGCGCGCGGCGCGGATCTTGGCCATCTCCATGAAGTAGGTGCTGCCGATGCCGACGTTGAGGACGATGCTCGTGGCCACGTGCTCCAGCTTGCAGCCGAGGTCCGTCAGGCGGGCCACCATCTCGTTGGCGGCGGCCAGCGAGAAGCCGAGCTCCTGCACGATGTTCGAGCCGGCGTTGTGCAGCAGGCTGCCGTGGACGGTCAGCACGCGGAACTTGGGCAGCGCCTCGTGGGCGTACTCCACCAGCTGTTTGGCCATCTGGAAGTCCTCGGCCTCGCCGCGGTGGAACTTGCCGTGCTTCAGGGCATAGCGGAAGAGGTCGAACTCGCAGGAGCCGCAGAGCTCCTTCGGGTCGAAGCCCTGCTTCTGGGCGTACTCGACGTAGAGCTTCAGGAGCTGGAGGTAGTCCTCGGAGCACATGAAGTTGATGCTCACGGCGTTGATGTAGATACCCTTGAGCAGGGTGGCCATGTCGTCGAGGCTGTGGATGCCCTTGGTGCAGAAGCCGAGCGACGTGGCGCCGCGCTCCACGGCGTCGAGGGCCACGCGGTTGGCCTCCTTGGGGTCGGCGATGTGGATGTCCTGGCGCACGTCCCACACGTTGTTGTCCGTGTGTTTGCCGCGCGTGTAGGGCATCTGGCCGGGGTTGCTGTCGAGGTATTCGAGACCTTCGAGGTCTTCGGCACGGTAGTAGGGTTTCACCTTGAAACCTTCGATGGTGTGCCACACGAGTTTCTTCTCGTAGTCGGCCCCTTTGAGGTCCTTGATGATGGCTTCCTCCCATTTCTCGGTCGGGACGGGCGGGAATTCGCTGAACAATTTGTTGTCTTCCATTATATTGTATCGTTTATTTGTTTCTATTGTAAAAGGCAAAGATACAAAATTTTTTTTACTTATGAAAAAAAATCGTCAAAAAATCATTCCCCGCCTCCTCCCTCCCTCCTCCCACCTCATACCTGCCCGATACCAACCCGAGAGGTACTTGATTCGGCATTTCTTATATCGTTCTTATATCGTTCTCATATACTTCTCATATACTTCTTATATAGGTGATATAAGAAGTATATGAGAAGTATATAGGAACTATATGAGAAGGGCCGAATTTGACCCCTCTTTGGGGGAGTGATGAGTGATGAGTGATGAGTGATGAGTGAGGAGTGAGGAGTGATGATTGGGGAAAAAAGATTGGCGGTATTGGAATATTTTTTGTATTTTTGCAGTCCAAATACCCCTTGCGATGGAGACTATAGACCACATTTACAATCCCTTTGTCATCTGCAAGGCCGCTGCGGGCTCGGGCAAGACCTTCAATCTGGTGAAGGAATATCTGCGTCTGGCCATGGCCGGCGGTCCGGGCAACGTGGGGACGCGCTTCCGCGGCATCCTTGCCATCACCTTCACCAACAAGGCCGCCAACGAGATGAAGTCGCGCATCATGGACGAGCTGTCGGCCATGGCCGAGCACGGCACCGGCGGCGAGGGCGGCGGCATGGGGCAGCGTCTGCTGGAGGTGCTCAACATCGACCGCCACAAGGACCATCAGCCGCCGCTGACCGACGCCGACCTGCGACAGATGGCCGCGGAGCTGCGCAGCGCCATCCTGCACCGCTACAGCGACCTCTCGGTGTGCACCATCGACAGCTTCATGCACCGCGTGGTGCGCACCTTCGCCCACGACCTGGGGCAGCCGGTCAACTTCGAGGTGATGATCGAGCAGGACGACCTCATCGAGCATGCCGTCAGCGGCCTGATGGCGCTCGTCGGCACCGAGGGTAACGAGGCGCTGACCGAGGTGGTGAAACGCTACGCCGTCGACAACATGGAGGAGGAGAAGGGGTTCGACATTGTGTGGTCGCTCACGCAGCTGGCCAAGCAGCTCTTTGCCGAGGGCACCGATGTGTACCTGCGCCAGCTGTCGGGCTACACGCTGGCCGACTACATGGACATCCACGACCGCTACCGCCGCTACTGCGCCGCGTATGTGGCCGGGGTCGAGAAGCTGGGCGCCGAGGCCATGGCGCTGCTGCACGGCATCGGCATGACCGTCGACGACTGCAACCGCGGCCGCGCGGGGCTCTACGCCTTCTTCGCCAAGGCCGAGCGCTTTGCCGAGACGCTGCGCGAAAAAAAGGCCGTGGCCCCCAACAGCTATGTGGTGAATGTGTTCGAGTCGGTGGACTACAACGGCGACATGCTCTGCAAGGCGAAGACCACCTTCCCCGGCACAGAGCGCATAGCGCAGCCCCTCAGGGAGCTCTATTTCAAGCTCAAGGAGCAGCTCGACGGCCCCTTGGTCGACTACAACACCTGCCGCCTGCTGCAGGGCAGGCTCTACGATATGGCCCTCCTCGGCGAGCTGGACCGCCAGATGCGCCTCTATGCCCGCGACAACGAGGTGGTGCACCTCTCCGACTTCAACCGCCTGATCAACAATGTGGTCCAGGAGGAGCCCGCGCCGTTCATCTACGAGCGCCTGGGCAGCCGCTACCGCCATTTCCTCATCGACGAGTTCCAGGACACCTCGGTGCTGCAGTGGCAGAACCTGGTGCCGCTGCTGGAGAACGGCGTGTCGGAGGGCAGGAAGTCGCTCGTGGTGGGCGACGGCAAGCAGGCCATCTACCGCTTCCGCAAGGGCGACGTGCGCCAGTTCGTGGCCCTGCCGAAGGTGGAGGGCATGGAGCTGCACGGCCGGACGCTCTCGTCGCCGAACAATTACAGCTTCGACATGCTGGATGTCAACTACCGCACGGCCGACGATGTGGTGGCGTTCAACAACGACTTCTTCTCGTGGCTGGTGCGCAACCGCTACGCCGATGTCGACCTGGCGCGCCGGATCTACCTCGGCCCCGAGGGCGAGTGCCCCGAGGGTGGTGAGGAGCTGCGCCAGCGGCTGAACGAGGCGCGGCAGGACCGTCCCAAGGGCCATGTCGGCATCTCGTTTGTCGACCCCGAGGCCGAGGACGCTGTCTGCCAGCGCGTGCTGGACATCATCGACCGCCTGGTGGGCGAACAGGGCTACCAGCCGCGCGACATCATGATTCTGGGGCGCATCAGGCGCGACCTTGCCGCCATCGGGTCCTACCTGCTGGAGCACAGCGGGTACGAGCAGAGCTCGGCCGAATCGTTCTATCTGCGCAACAGCCAGGCCGTCATGGCGCTGGTGGCGGCGCTGCGCTTCCTGCACGACGGCAACGACCGCGTGGCCGCCGCCGAGCTGATGCACAGGCTGCATGCGCTGGGCATCGCGGGGAGCATCCACGAGGAGGCGTTCCTTGCGGATGGCACCGTGGACCTGCACGCCGCCCTGGCGGCCGAGGGCATGGACTTCAACAGCGGCTGGCTGCTCTCGATGAGCCTCTACGACTGCTGCGAGGAGTTGCTGCGCACGCTGCGCCTCGACGGCCTGGACATAGCCTACGTGGCGTCGCTGCTCAACCGCGCCGCCGCCTTCTCGGCCCGCCACAAACAGGACATCGGCGAATTCCTGGAGTGGTTCGACGCCCATCCCGACCTCTCGGCGTCGTCGTCGGAGGAGGGCAACGCCCTGCGCCTGATGACAATCCACAAGGCCAAGGGTCTGCAGGCGCCGGTGGTCATCTGCCCCTTCTTTGTGTCGCGGCCGCGACACGTCAACATCTGGGTCGACGCCGAGAAGGAGTTCCATCCCGGCGGCAAGACCCTCCCGGCAGCCTACGTTTCGCTGAGCAAGAAATCATCGACCCGCTTCGACGCCGAACGCGACGAGGAGCAGATGGCCTCGGCGGTGGACGACCTTAATATATTATATGTGGCTTTCACGCGTCCGGAGGAGCAGCTCTTTGTGGTTTGCCCGGAGCCGGACGACAAGCCCTCCTATGCCCGTATGCTGAAGGACTACCTGGAGGACCGCACCGACTTCGGCGATCCCGATTTCAGGCATGTCGTCAAAGCGAAGAAGAAGGGCAAATATGAAATAGAGAGCGTGCATGTGCGCCAGTTGGGCTATGCCGACTGGACGGACAAGGTGAGCATCGCCTCGCCCTCCGAGCGCGCACTGACGCCCATGCTGGAGGAGCGTGTGCGCTTCGGCATACATGCCCATGCCCTGATGGCGGAGATAGGGACCGCCGGCGACGCCGTGGATGCCGTCGTCGACGCCTACGCCGAGAGGGAGAAGGTGGAGCCCGGCGAGAAGGCCAAGCTTGCGGCGCTGGTGCACGATGTGCTGTCGCACCCCGACACGGCGCGCTTCTTCGACCCCGCCTACGGCTACAAGAACGAGTGCGACCTGACCGACGGCGCCAGCTCGGGCCGTCCGGACCGCGTGGTCTTCGCCCCCGGCGAGACATGGGTGGTGGACTTCAAGACGGGCATCGACCTCGAGAGCGAATACAACGAGCAGGTGCGCCACTATTGCCGTGCCGTCAGTGCCATGGGCTATCCGGGGGTCAGCGGCTGGCTGGTCTTCCTGCAACCCTCGGTGCATGTGCGAAAAATACCCTTCGGAGAAGATGTTTAAAACTTTTTTAACAAAAAAATGTTTGTAATTTAAATTTTTTTCGTATTTTAGCGGTGTGAAACAAAGGGGTGAAAATACCCCCGAAACGAAAATAAACGATTAAATAACAGTAATATGGAACTCAAGAAAAATCCCAAAGCCGACCTCGAAAAACGCAGAGGTCTCTATCTGGAGATAGGTTTGGTGGTGATTCTTGCAGCCACTTTGGTCGCCTTCGAGGTGAAGAGCTACGACTCTGAAGAAGAGACAGCCTTCCAGCGCGAGGTGGTCGAGGAGGTCGAGGAACAGATCATCCAGACCGACATCGTGGAACCGCCACCCCCTCCGCCACCAGAGGTGCCCGAGGTTACCACTCTGATCAACGTCGTTGATGACGAACAGAAAATCGAGAACGAGTTCGTTGTCAACGCCGAGGTGACTGAGGAAACCAAGAACGTCGAAATCACTCAGGTCAAGGTCGAAGAGGAAGAAGAAGTGGCCGAAGAGCCGATTTTCACCGTCGTTGAGAGCGAGCCTGAATTCCCCGGTGGTATGGAAGCATTGTACAAGTATCTTGCACAAAACATCAAGTACCCCCAGCTGGCTCGCGAAAACGGCATTACCGGCAAGGTGTATGTCACCTTCGTTGTGGAGAAAGACGGCTCCATTGCCAACCCCAGAATCCTTCGCGACATTGGCGGCGGCTGCGGTGCCGAAGCTATCCGCGTCGTCAAGGCCATGCCCAAGTGGTCTCCCGGAAAACAGCGTGGCAAAGCTGTGCGTGTGCAGTTCAACCTGCCCGTCAACTTCAACCTCAAGTAAACAACCAAGCGTCCGCTTGAAAACAAACAATTCGGGAGCAGCAGTAATGTAAGTCTGCTGCTCCTTTTTTTCTTATGATAAGCGTCAACAACCTCTCGGTGCAGTTCACTGGCACCAACCTCTTCGACCACGTCACCTTCAACATCGGCGACCACGACCGCATAGGCCTCGTAGGCATGAACGGCGCCGGCAAGTCCACCCTCCTCAAGATACTCTGCGGATGGCAGGAGCCCGAAAGCGGCACCATCGTCATGGCCACGGGCCAGACCGTGGGCTACCTGCCTCAGGAAATGGTTCCCGACAGCATCGGCACCGTGCTGGAGGAGGCCCTCACGGCTTTCGACCAGATGGACAACCTGGAACGAGAACAGGAACGCCTGACGGCGGAAATAGCCGAGCGCACGGACTACGACAGCTCAGAATACACGCGTCTGCTGGAACGCCACAACGACGTTACCGAGCATCTGGCCATGCTCGGCGGCGGCCGTCGGCAGGAACAGGCCGAGAAGGTGCTGCTGGGTCTGGGCTTCAAGCACTCGGACTTCGACCGCCCCGTGGCGGTGTTCAGCGGCGGCTGGCAGATGCGAGTGGAACTGGCCAAGTTGCTGCTGCGCCATCCCGACTTCCTGCTCCTCGACGAGCCTACCAACCACCTCGACATCGTCTCCATCCAGTGGCTCGAGAACTACCTCGGCAGCTACAGCGGCGCCGTGGTGCTCGTCAGTCACGACCGCACCTTCCTCGACAACATCACCCGTCGCACCATCGAGATTACCGCCGGGCGCATCTACGACTACAAGTGCCCCTACTCGGAGTATGTGGTGCAGATGCAGGAACGCCGTGCCAGCCAGATGGCCCAGCTCACCAACCAGCAGCGCCAGGTGGCGCAGATCGAGGCTTTCATCGAGCGCTTCCGCTACAAGGCCACCAAGTCCAAGCAGGTGCAGAGCCGCATCAAGATGTTGGAGCGCATGGAGACCATCAAGGTCGACGAGGTGAGCACCGAGAGTATCCACTTCCAGTTCCCTCCGGCACCCCATAGCGGCAAAATCGTTGTCGAGGCGCAGCATCTGGGCAAGGCCTACGGCGACAACCAGGTGTTCGACGGGGTCGACTTCATGCTCACTTCCGGGCGCAAGGTGGCCTTCGTGGGACGCAACGGCGAGGGCAAGTCCACCATGGCCAAAATCATCGTGGGCGACATCAACGACTACACCGGTACCTTCCGTCTCGGCACAGGCGTCGCCCTGGGCTATTACGCACAGAACCAGGCCGCCATGCTCAATCTGGACAAGACAGTCTTCGAAACCATCGACGACATCGCCCAGGGCGACATCCGCCCCAAGATACGCAACATCCTGGGCAGTTTCCTCTTCTCCGACGACGACATCGACAAGAAGGTGAAGGTCCTCAGCGGCGGCGAGAAAGCCCGCCTGGCCCTGGCCAAGCTGTTGCTCACGCCGAGCAACCTCCTGGTCCTCGACGAGCCCACCAACCACCTGGACATGAACTCCAAGGACATCCTCAAGAACGCCCTCCTGCAGTATACCGGCACCCTCATCGTGGTCAGCCACGACCGCGACTTCCTCAGCGGCCTTACCGATGAACTCTACGAGTTCCGCGACGGTGCGGTGCACGAGTTCAAGGGCGACATCATGGAGTTCCTCGAAGCCCAGAATGCCCAGAATGCGGCCGTCGCACAAAGTGCGCCGTCCACCCAGAAAACCAGCTCCGCCGGCAAAGCCGCCTACGAGCAGAGCCGCGAGCGCGAACGCGAGCGTCGCAAACTGCAGAACGCCGTCAAGCAGAAAGAACAGGAGATTGAGGCCCTCGAGGCCGAGATTGCCGCCAAGGACACCATCCTGGCCACCGGCGAAGCCCAGACCCCCGATTTCTACAAGGCCTACCAGTCCCTCAAAGACCAGTTGGAACAGAAGATGAACGAGTGGGAGGAGGCTGTGATAGCGGCGGAAGAATAAACGCAGAGCGGGCAACCCAACAGGGTTGCCCGCTTTTTTTATACCGCTTCGCCGGCGGCATGGCCGGTGCTGAAGGCTATCTGGAGGTTGTATCCGCCGGTGTCGGCGTCGAGGTCGAGCAGTTCGCCCACCAGGTACAGCCCTTTCACCAGGCGGCTTTCCATGGTTTTGGGGTTCACTTCGCCGAGGGCCACGCCCCCTTGGGTGACGATGGCCTCGTTCCAGTCGTGGGTGCCGGTGAGGGTGAACTCCACCCCCTTCAGCCAGCGGCCCAACCGGCGGCGCTCCTCGCCGGTAACCTGGTGCAGGCGCTTGTAGTATTCTATGTGCAGCTGCGGCAACGCCAGCGGAATCAGCTCGGCGGGAAGCCACAGGCGGAGGGCGTCGTTGAAGATGCGCGTGCCGTTCTGGTCGAGGTCGGCAAGCAGTCGGCGGTCCAGCTGTTCGGGACTGAGGCCGGGCTTGAGGTCGAGACGTGCGGTGAGGGGCTGGTTGGATTGCAGTGGACGGGTGGCGATACGGCTGGCGCTGAGTACGATGGGGCCCGAGAGGCCGTCCTGCACGAAGGTCATCTCGCCGACGCCCGACTTGAACATCGGGGCGTTCGACGACCCCTCGTAAAGCGAGAGCTGCACGTTCTTCAGCTGGAAGCCGATGAGCTCTTCGGGAATTTTCTCCGCGCATTTCAGCGCCACCAGCGAGGGTACGGGCTCGACGACGGTGTGTCCCAGCTCGCGTGCCATGCGGTATCCGGCGCCTGTGCTGCCCGTGGTGGGGTAGGAGAGACCGCCCGTGGCCAGGACGATGTGGCGGCAGGCGATGCGCTCGCCGCGCTCGAGAACTACCGCCGTGGCTTGCCCTTCGAAGGTCTCTATGCTTTTGACGGTGGTGTTCTTGCGGATGGTGACGTTGGAATTCTGCTCCAGCTCGTGCATCAGGGCCAGGAAGATGTCGAGGGCCTTGCCGCTGGCGGGGAACACACGGTTGCCGCGCTCCACGGTCAACGCCACGCCGCGCTGCTCGAAGAAGTCCATCAGCTGCTGGTTGAAGAACCGGCCGTAGGCGTTGCGCAGGAAGCGGGCGTCGCTGCCTATGTGGGGCAGGGTGTCGCGCAGGGGGCTGGTATTGGTGAGGTTGCAACGGCCCTTGCCGGTGATGCGCAGCTTGCGCCCGGCCTGGTCCATCTTCTCCAGCAACAGCACGCGCTTGCCGCGTCCCGCTGCCGTCACGGCGGCCATCAGCCCCGACGCGCCGCCGCCAACCACTATCACATCGTACTCCATCAACTAAACACTAACCACTTGACTCTAAATGCTAACCACTGCTCAGATTTTCGCCGAAACGTTGATGTAGTCGGCCGGGTGGATGCAGAGCACGGGAATCTGCGAGCGGTGGACTATCTGCTGGGCGTTGGTGCCGAGGAATATCTGGCTGATGATGCGGTCC